>Ga0100377_1000076_pt1 | contig 74983 bp, 79 predicted proteins | sample CryGeymeta201501_FD_83664 | JGI IMG/M metagenome (GOLD analysis project Ga0100377, IMG submission 83664) | Groundwater microbial communities from Crystal Geyser aquifers in Utah, USA - Crystal Geyser metaG 2015-01 | ecosystem: Environmental > Aquatic > Deep subsurface > Groundwater | place: USA... | reverse complement strand
TTTGCTGCTTTTGGAGGGTTCTGTGGGCTTTGGCTTACGCGTCGTTTAAAGCAGCCGATCATTTGGGCGGTTATGGCGAGCTATGGCGGTTTTGCGGCTTTAGTCTTGTGTCTCTTTCGAAGAAACACGCGCTTTCTTCTCACGCTACAAGAAGGAGATCCGCTTGAGCATTATACGAATCGCGCCGGAATATTTTCTTCTTTTCATAAACTCATTTTCAAACGTGCGGATGCGGTTCAAGCGATCAGTCGATTTCTCGCGGACTGGGCGAAGCAAATGGGCTTTCGTGGAACGCCGTCTGTCATCCCAAATGGAGTCGATCTTGAGATTTTTGATGTTTCACAAACAGCGGAAGAACGAAAGCACATTCGAACGGAACACGGTTTTACGGAAAACGACATTGTGCTGGTAACGGCATCGCGTCTCGTTACAAAAAACGGCGTCGATTTACTGATTCGTTCACTGACGCATCTTCCGGCGCATTATAAAGCACTTATTCTCGGCGTTGGGGAAGATGCGGATGCATTGCATTCCATTGTTACTGAACTTGGACTTGAAACCCGCGTTGTTTTTGCCGGTTCTCGACCGCATCGTGAGCTTGTCTCTTTTTATCAGGCTTCCGATATTTTTGTACGCGCATCCCGTTCGGAAGGTCTGGGAAATGCTTTTCTTGAAGCGATGGCAACAGGTCTCCCAATTATTGGTACGCGCGTTGGTGGCATTCCAGATTTTCTTCTTGATGGAGAGACGGGCATGTTTTGCAAAACGGAGAATCCTGTATCGCTCGCGCAAGCTGTCCAGCATATCTGGGATGATGCCGCATTACGTGCAAAGCTTATTGAGCAAGGGCGAGCGCTTGTGCGTCAGAAATACAATTGGAATACTATTGCTGGCCTTTTTCATGATGTGTTGAAACAACTCGTCTCAAATACTTGAAATATGAAACCGCTTTACACAAAAGGAAATGCTGCGAAACAATGGATCTTTGAGGAGCTTCATGAGCAGTTCGGAGACCGAGAAGGCTCCGTGCTGGATTTGTGTTGCGGGTGTGGAGAAATCTGGCAAGGCTTTCTTGAAGCACACCCGCGTCTTACGTATCACGGAATTGATTTTGATCGTTCAGCGATTGTGAAAGCGAAAAAAATATTCGAACGATTTGGAAAACGCGTAACATTTTCTTTTGAAGACGCACAGAAAACCGGTCAGGAACGCGCAGACGTTGTTACGGCATTTAGTGCGATTGAACATGTATATGATCGAGAAGCGTTTTTAAAAACGGTTCATACTTCTCTCGTTTCAGGCGGAAAGGCCTATTTGAATTACGATGTTGGGCATTTTCGTTCGCATAATCTTAAAGAGCGTCTTATGGTTCCGGTAAGTCAGTTTCTTGCTTTCATCGGTATTCAAGGTCCCTATATGAAGCGAGTAGACGATGAACGCTTTCAACGACAAGCAGAACAGGTCGGCTTTAAGGTGATTGAGCTACGTAAGCACAATATGGGAGCGCTTAAAGGTTTTATGCGCGGTGCAAGCGATGAAGCGGTTCAGGTTTGGTATGATTTTGAGCAGCAGATGGGAAAGCTCTACACGCCCAAGGAACTTGACCCCCTCTTTTTGTCGACCACAATAGTGCTCGAAAAGCTATGAGAATTCTTATTGCAACAGGTATTTATCCGCCCGAATCCGGGGGGCCGGCGACGTATTCGCGTGCGCTTGCGGCTTCGCTTGTTGAACGCGGAAATCAGATTACGGTTGTTACGTATGGTGATGCTAAAGCAGAAAGTGCTGAAGCATGGACGGTTCGTGTTATTTCTCGATCAGGCGGTCCACTGTGGCGTTATTTGAAATATGCTTGGCGTGTTTTTTTTGAAGCACGCACAGCGGATATTGTGTATTTGCAGGGTACCGTTTCGGAAGGATTACCTGCTACGATTGGGGCAATTTTAGCAGGGCGTCCGACGGCTATGCGCGTGCCTGGTGATTATGCTTGGGAAATTTATCAGCAGCGAGTGAAGAATCCCGAACTTTTAGATGCGTTTTTACAAAAGCGCCACTCAGGTCGTATCCGATGGCTCGAGCACATTGAGCGATGGACGGCGAAACATGCGAGCTCGGTTATTACGCCGAGCGAGTATTTGAAGCGCGTCGCAATGTCTTGGGGTGTGCCGGAATCTAAAATTCACGTGGTATTAAATACGGTTAATCCGCTACCACCCTGTGAAGATCCAGCGGCAATCAGAGACTCATATCATTTGGAACACGCTAGCATTCTGCTCTCGGTTGCGCGGGCTGTCCCTTGGAAGGGTGGAAAATTTCTTCTTCGTGTTTTGAAACAGTTACCGGACAGCTATCACCTCGTGTGGTCGGGCGATGGACCTGCCCGTTTGGAATGGGAGGCGTATGCAAAAGAACTTGGTATTGAGTCTCGTGTTTTTTTTCTTGGTCGCGTTTCTCGTAATGATCTCGCTTCTTGGTATCACGCGGCGGATATTTTTCTTCTTGCAAGCGGCTATGAAGGATATCCTTTTGTCGTACCGGAAGCGGCGAGTGCCGGGCTTCCATGTCTCGTGAGTGATAAGGGCGGGAATCCGGAAACAAAAAATGATTTTCCAGAATATGTCGAAGTGCTTCCTTATGAAAATGAAGAGGCCTGGCTTCAAGCTCTGCAAACGCTTCCAATAAAAAAGAATCCGGCTAAGCTTCGTCCATGGAGCCGGGTTGTGGATGAAACATTTAATACTCTTCAAAGTGTATGCGAATCTTAATGCTCTCCCGCGATGCGAGCGGACTGGACGCTTCCTCCTCAACAGCAGACCGCTGGCGCCTTCTACGAAATGCCGGAGCGGAACTTGTTGTGATAGCCGCTTCTTATAAGAGCGGCGGCTGGAATGAAAAAGGGTTGCGTGTTGTAGGCTCGGAAGGTGGAAAAATCACGCGCTTCTTTCGCATGTATTCTCTCGCAAAAAAAGAGATGCAAAATATTGATTTAATTACTGCGCAGGATCCCTTTGAACTTGGTTTTATTGCGTGGATGCTAGCCCGTCTTTTTCACAAGCCATTTGAAATTCAAGATCATGGCGGATTCTTTGATGGAGAAAAACCAGATGAACCACTTTGGGCTTTAAGAAAACGGCTTGCCTTTTTTCTTGTGAAGCGCGCCAATCTCGTTCGAACGGTGAGTCCGTTTAGCCTTGCTCGATTAGAAGCGATGCATATTTCGGCGAAGTATTATCATCTTCCTATTGCCGCGAACGATTCTTACGCTCAAGTCGAACGAGAGCCTGAAGCGGGTCTCATCGTTTCCGTTGGAAGACTTATTCCCGTAAAACGTCATGATCTTACGATACGAGCCTTTGCTCTTCTTCACACTGCCATTCCAGATACCAAGTTGGTTCTTGTGGGAGATGGACCCTTGCGCTCAAAGTTAGAAGCTTTCGCAAAGCAATTACGTGTTGCTAATGCCATTGAATTCACCGGCCGCACAGATCCTTTACCCTTTCTTTCGCGAGCAGCTCTTTTTGTTATGCTCTCATCACATGAAGGTTGGGGCGTTGCGGCGGTGGAAGCGGCGCTTGCAGGCGTTCCCGTGCTTATGACAAGAACCGGCTGTGCAAAGTGGTTGGAGGACCATGAGGCTGCCAAAACAGTTTCTGTACGTATTACGGCTGAAAAAGTGAGCCAAGAGATGAAAAAAGCTCTTTTTTCTCCTGATCACTTTAAACGACTTACAAAGGCATTATCGCTAGATGAAGCAGCAAGAGAGCAGGTAAATGCATGGAAAAGCCCTTGAGCTTTTCCGTTTTCGTGTTAGATTAGGCTTAGCATGAAGCAATTTGTTGTTTTGGCCGGGGCGAGGCCTAATTTTATGAAAATCGCTCCGCTCATCGAGGCGCTGACTTCTCGGGGAGCGGATGTTTTTCTTGTACATTCAGGGCAGCATTATGACCCGGCTTTATCGGATATTTTCTTTGAAGAACTTCATATTCCAAAACCAGATATTCATTTAGGCATTGGATCAGGAAGCCGCATGGAACAAACGGAAAAAATCGTGAGGCTCCTTTCTCCCGTGCTTCACGAACGTAAACCGGATGCACTTCTTGTGGTTGGAGATGTGACGTCTACGGCGGTTGGTGCGATGGTCGGCCTCTCAACGGGAACGCCTGTGGTACATATTGAAGCCGGCCTTCGAAGTTATAATTGGCGGATGCCGGAAGAGCTCAATCGGATGATTGCAGATCATCATTCTGCCTTACTATTCCCTCCGGATGAGAGTGCGGCACAGCATCTTCTTGAAGAAGGTATTTCGAATGACCGTATTCATGTTGTTGGGAATATTATGATCGACACCTTGCGTAAAACGGAGGGGCGAGCTGATCAGTCTGATATTCTTTCACGTTATAAACTTACGCCGGATTCCTATGGGGTGGTTACGCTTCATCGTGGAGAGAACGTTGATTCAAAAGAAATACTTGTCACCCTTCTGGAAACGCTTTTACAAGTTTCAAAAAAACTTCCGCTTATTTTTCCGATGCATCCGCGCACAAAAGCGCGTATCGCTGAATTTGGTTTGTCTATTCCGGATTCGATTCAGGTTACGGAACCGCTTGGCTATCTTGATCAAATTGCGCTGATGAAAAATGCGCGTTGCGTTCTGACGGACTCGGGAGGCATTCAGGAAGAGACGACGGTTTTAGGTGTTCCTTGCCTCACACTTCGTACGGAAACAGAGCGCCCCGCCACAGTGGAAATCGGTACGAATGAAATTGTTGGGCATGATCGTACGAAGACGCTTGCCGCGCTCGAGCGCGTGCTCGCCGGTACGTGGAAAAAAGGAGCTATCCCGGAACTTTGGGATGGAAAAACAGCGGAGCGTATTGCGGATATTCTCATAAACCACGAATTTTAATATGGCTCTTCGATTGCTGTTTATTACGCCGACCATCGATGAGCAAGACGATGATCTGGCTTTTACGAGTTTATGGGCGCGCACGTTTTTCGAGGCAGGCTATGACGTTACAGTTATTTGTGGACGAAAAGGGGAGACGTCGCTTCCGTTCCCCGTGTATGGACTCGGGCATGACAATAAAGGCGGAAGCAAATTCAAGCCTATCTTCCGGCTTCTTCGTTTGATTACAACATTAAAATACGATCGTGTATTCGTTCACATGAATACTGGATATCTTGCGGTTGGCGCTTGGTATTGGTGGCTTCGAAGAATCCCAACCTATCTTTGGTGGACGCATTACACACGCCCGAGAACGTTTCGCATGAGCGAATTTGTTTTGAAGCGCCTGTTTGCCGCAACAAAAGAATCCCTTCCGCAATTCGATGGTGATCCGCGGAAAGTTGTTACCGGACATGGCATCGATACGCATTTTTGGAATGTTCCGGCTGTTTCTGATGAAGCACGCGAACCAAAAGAACATTTGCTTGCGGTGCATCGCATTTCAAGATCAAAGCGCCTTGAACTTACTATTCGCGCGCTTGCGCTTCTTCCGCCTGAGTACACGCTCACGCATTACGGACGTCCGCTTAATCCGGCGGATGATCTTGCATATGAAAAAGAAATGTATGCGCTTGTAAAAGAACTTGGCCTTGAATCGCGCGTCCGCTTTATGGGATCCGTTCCCATGCCACAATTATGTGAAATCTATCCGCGGTATCAAACGTTTATTAATATCGTTCCAAAGACAATTGATAAGTCTGTTCTTGAGGCGATGTATTGCGGGCTCACACCTGTATTAACAAACGGGCAAGCTGAAGCTATCGGCGGGCTCTCTTATCCGAAAGACGATACGCCTGAGGCTATTGCAGAATATATACGCACCATGCGAATTATGAGCCGTGAGGAACTTCGTCAGATTGTAGATGAACGCCACAGCCTTAAACGGCTGATCAACGTGCTTTCCGAATATATTCAACCTGGAATTTGATATGTGTGGCATCAATGGTTTTACATTTCGCGATTCCGAAGCCTTGCGGCGCATGCACGACATAACCAAGCATCGCGGTCCGGATGATGAGGGTTTTTTTGAATCGGATACATGTAGTCTTGCACATAATAGGCTTTCTATTATTGACCTTTCTTCCGAAGGACGTCAGCCAATGAAAACGCCGGACGGTCGATATGTAATTTCTTTCAATGGAGAAATTTATAATTATCGCGAGATCCGACGTGAATTAGAAACGCTCGGAGAAACATTTCGTTCCGAGAGCGACACAGAGGTTCTTGTTCGCGCGTGGTCGATTTGGGGCGAGGCGGTTCTGGCGCGGCTTAATGGCATGTTTGCATTCGCCATTTGGGATTTGGAGCAAGAAGAACTGACGCTCGTTCGAGATCATGCCGGAATCAAACCGCTCTATTATCGTGTAAAAAATGAAGCGCTCTTATTTTCTTCAAGCATGAAGGCGCTTCGTTCTCTAGATGATCAGGCGGGCATCGATCCTGTTTCTTTGAATCTCTACTTTCGCTTTTTGTATGTTCCGTCGCCACGCACAATTATCAGCGGTATACAGAAGCTCCCGCGAGGGCATTTACTTCGATTTAAAAAAGGGCAGATTCAGATTGTTGAATGGCATAAAATTGAAGAAGGCCAGCCATTTACAAATCGTGCGGAAGCGCGAACTCTTCTTCGTGAAACGCTTTCTGATGCCGTGAATCTCCAGCTGGTTTCAGACCGTCCGCTTGGCGTATTTCTTTCCGGAGGGATTGATTCTACGGCTTTGCTTGGTTTGATGCGGGAGCGCGTTCCCGGAACAATAAAAACCTTTTCCATAGGTTATGAGGCAACCGAAGAAGCGGGTAAATACAATGCGGATTTTGAATTAGCAAAAAGAACAGCAGACTATTTCCAGGCCGAGCATCATCCGATTGTTTTATCGGGTCGCGATATTGTCGATGCGTTTCCTACGGTTATTCGGGCCATGGATGAACCGGTCTCGAATCATATTCAGCCATCAACATATTTTTTGGCGAAGTATGCACGTGAGGAAATTGTTGTTGCGCTTGGAGGTGATGGTGCAGATGAGCTCTTTGGTGGCTATAGCCGCTATTGGCTTTCGGCTCGTATCGATCAATTAAGAAAGATTCCAGCTTCTTTACGTCCGGCATGGTTATTTCAAATGCTTAGGAAAACAGGTCTTGAACAAAAGATGTCTACGACACACGATGTAAATCGTTTTTTGAGCTTCATGGGGCAGAAGGCTGGTGATGTGCAACCTTTATTCAATCCGGGCGTTTTTAAAGAAGACGTTGCAAGAGAAATTTTCGCTCCTTATTTTGAACCTGCGTGGTCTGATTTTACGAATCAGCTCATGGCTGTAGATGCGCAAACTTGGCTTCCGGATGAATCACTGGTTCGTTCTGATAAACTTACGATGGCACACGGGCTTGAGCAGCGCGTTCCTTTTCTTGATCCGCGTTTGTTTCAAATAGCTTATCGCATTCCTTCGGCTTGGAAGCTTGATACACGCGAGCTTGGAAAACAGATTCTTCGTGAAGCTTTACAAGATGTTCTTCCAGCTTATCTGTATAACGAAAAGAAACGCGGCTTTTTTTCTCCGGCGGCAAAGTGGCTCCGCGGTGATATGCTTCTTTTTGCGAGAGAAGTGCTTTCGGATGGCTACGGAGAAGATGCATACATTGATCTTCCAGCCGTACGCCGTATGTTGGACCAGCATGTTTCGAAGCAAGGTTACTTTTTGAATCAGATTTGGTCCGTGTTGACCTATCGTATCTGGATGCGAGAGGTTGGAAAAGGCTAGCTTTCTTTTTTCACTCATTTCCTTTAAACTGGCCGCGTTATGCAGGATGAAACATTGAAACAAAAAGTTCGTGGATGGTGGGACGAACACCCTTTTGCTTACCTTATTAAAGGTGAGGAAGAGGGGAGTTGGGTTTTCTACCGAAATATCGATAGAAAAGTACTGAAATGGATGTCGCCTTGGGCGCATACGCGGTACCCGCTTCTTTCGAATTTGGTCGATTATTCGGAACTGAAAGGAAAAAAAGTCTTGGATATTGCTTGTGGAACGGGCTGGACAACGGAGCAATTCGTTCGTGCAGGGGCGGATGTAACAGCAATTGACCTCACGCCAAAAGCGGTCGAGCTTACAAAACGGCGCTTGGCCATGTATGGCTTGGAAGCGCGCGTTCTGGAAGCCGATGCGGAGCATCTTCCGTTTGAAGACAACAATTTTGATTATGTGATGGCCTGGGGTTGTCTTATGCATACCCCGGACACGGAACAAGCGATTCGGGAAATCTATCGCGTCTTAAAGCCAGGTGGAAAAGGAGGTGCCATGATGTACAACAAAAGTTCAATCCACTGGTGGTGGGGCATTTGGTTTGGGAAAGGTATTCTCCGCGGAAAACGGTTTCGCATGGGGTTGCAAGAGCTTACAAATCGTTACACGGACGGCGTAGACGTTGGTGGAAATATGTTGACGAAGTTTTGGACACCGAGCCAATTCAAAAAACTTTGGTCAATTTTTCCCAAAGTTTCCGTCGTGACCTATGACCGCCCGGAACTTGTAAGCGATCTTCCTGCGCGAAAGTTGCCTTTAGGTCGCATTCTTCCGTACAGACTAAGAAAATGGATTGCGTATCGTTTTGGTCTTACGGCGTGGATTGAGTTTCAGAAATGAAAAGCCGATTAGAAATCAAGGAGGCTCTTGCAAGCGCGTTTGATGCGCTTGGGAGTGTTGCAAAACGTGAACGTGTTGAAACATATCGCTTGGTGCGCACGGCAGAGTTTATCCAGCGCATGGGCGGAAGCTTTGAGGGAAAGCGCGTTCTTGAATTAGGAAGTTCACTTGGTGTGAATTTAATCGGAACAAAGCAACTTGGCGCTCAACGGGCGGTTGGTCTGGATTATTTTGTTTTCCCGGAATCCGGTTCAAATGATTTTTATGTTGCGCCGGAAGCTTTTCAGACTTTGCAACAAGCATGGGACACCTCCGGTGTTGAAGTTATTCGACATAATCTCGAAGATCCGCTTCCATTCCCGGATGGTTCATTCGACCTCGTCGTATGTAACGCTGTTATTGAGCATGTGCATGGAATACAGCAATTACTGTTTCATGAAGCATTTCGCGTACTCGCTCCGGGAGGACACTTTGTCTTTACGACGCCGAATCTAGCCTCACTGCTTAAGCGTATTCGCTTCGCTCTTGGTCGATCGCCGAATTGGGATATTGGCGACTATATCGCGCAGGGAAAGAATTTTACCGGGCACGTCCGTGAATTTACCGTTCCTGAATGCACGTATATGCTCACGGAAGCAGGATTTAAGGATGTACATGTCGAGGCCAAGCCCGGTTACTTTAAATGGCGTTGGATCAAAATGCCGAAGAAATGGCATGTCTTCCTTTTTCAACTTCTTGCTCGTCCTTTTCGAACGCTCGGTGATCTTGTTTATGCCTCAGGACGAAAACCTTAGCTATGTTTCAAAAACGCATTCCGGCTACGGTAACTATTTTGACTTACAATTCTGCAGCGCATGTGCGGCGGTGCTTGGAATCTGTGCAAGCTTTTGAAGAGATCCTTGTTCTTGATGGTGGAAGTACGGATGAGACACTCGATATTGCGCGAGAGTTCGGTGCGCGCATTCTTGCTCAATCCGATGTACCAGGACCTATTCATGATTTTACCGCTGTAAGGATACGTTCCTTTGAGGCAGCGTCGCATGATTGGATTTTTTGGATTGATTCAGATGAATATGCTGACGAAACTTTAATACAAGCGATATCTGAGGCGGTGTCCCTTAATCAAAAAAATATTGCGTATCGCGCCAGTAAAATCCCCGTTCTCTCCGGCGCTATTATTCGTCATGCTTATTTTCTCCCTGATTTTACTCTTCGATTGGTACGAAAATCTACGGCAGAGTGGGCGAGAGGAAAGAAGGTGCATGAGCATCTTAAAACGCATGAGAACGTAAAGGGAGAAAATTTAGCTGGAGCGGTTTATACCCCATGGGGTTCGCTTGATGAACAATATAAAAAGGATAGGTACTATATTCACTTGGCTTTTAGTAAGCCTGTATTGAAACGACCCGCTTTCAAAGTCATGGCGAGAAGCGTGAGAAAGAACCTTATGTATGCCGGCTGGATTTTTTGCGTTGCGCTCTATTTGGCCGTAAGGTATGGGCGTGCAGGAGGAGCGCTTCCTTTTAAGCATCATCTGCGTTTTGCGCGATATCATCTCCTCGTTGTAAGGGAACGTTTGCGTCAATGGACTCTTGGAACAGCTTATGAACCCCCTCAAGCCTGAATTCGCCTATCTAAGTGGAAAATTGTTGAGTAGCCGGGTTTATCCGGAATTTTTTCCTTTGCAGAAAAATGAGCACGTTTTAAATGTGGGATTTGGGGATGGGCCTCAAGCGCTTGTGTATGATGGAAATTTTCAGGAGATGATCGGAGTTGAAATCCAGACAGACCGTTTGGAACGTGCTCGGCATATGCTCCAATCACAAGGTGTGGAGCGCGTGCGTTTAGTTGAGGGCAATGTTGAGCAACTTCCATTTGAATCTGATACATTTGATGCTGTTCTCGCAATCGATATTGTTGAACATGTGCAGCACCCGGATATTTTTTTGCAAGAACTTTTCCGTGTTTTGCGCCCCGGAGGAAGAATGCTTATCACCTTTCCTGTGATGCATGATCATTTTGAAGACGCGATGAGCTTTGTTGGGCGTCTGTTGAAGCCTTGGAAACACCGAGCGCAACATCATCACGAGGGACCTTGGCATCCGGACGCGCATGCGCATGTACACCCGATTCCGGTTTGGAAAAAACGGGTGGAAGACACTGGTTTTGTATTCGTAAAAAGCCGGGCAACGACTATGTTTCCACCATTGCATCTGTATGGGATTTCGAGATTCTGGTTTTCCATTGAATGGCTTCACGCTCTGGATCGAAAGATCGCTAGTTCGCGAATACAGAATCTTGGACAAACCGTTATGGCAGAATTTTCTAAACCACTCGCATGAAGCTTTATCTTATAATGAATGTGCGTTTTCCAACGGAGAAAGCGCATGGCTGGCAAATCGCAAAGATGTGCGAAGCTTTTCTTGATCTTGGATATGACATAACGCTTGTAGTTCCAGATCGAAAAAACCTCATAAAGGAGTCCGCAAAATTATATTATGGACTCAAAACAGATCTTCCTATTATCAAGCTTCCAGTCGTAGACTTCCTTTCTTCACGGTTTGGAAGAAGCCGCCTCGGTTTTTTTCTGATGGAATGGACGTTCATCCGATCGGTTTTTCATTGGGCGAAGCGTTTACCGGATGAGCAAGCCGTTGTATTTACTCGAGATCAGTTTCTTGCGGAGCGCTTTTCTAAAAAGGCTTGGAAGCTGGCACTTGAAATACATGACGTCTCGGAAGGATTTTTTGAAAAACATCAATCTCTTGTACGAAGTGTAGACCTGTTTGTCATGACAAATGCGTGGAAGAAACAGGAAGCGATGCGCATTTGGGGAACAGCAGTTGCAGACAAGACTATTGTTTCTCCAAATGCAATTGATATAGCTCCTTATGAACAGCCGATTGCGAAGCAAAAAGCTCGGCAGGAGTTAGGTTGGGACGATGCGCTCCAGTATACTGTGTATACGGGGCATTTTTACGACTGGAAAGGCGCTTATGTTCTTGCAGACGCTTCTCAAAAGCTCAACGAAGAACAGCGCATTGTGCTTATTGGGGGAACGGATGCGGATTTTGCAAAAATGCAAACCTATGTCAAAACACATGGGCTTGAAAAGGTTCTGTTGATCCCGCATGTTCCTCAGGCAGAAGTACGGCAGTATCTTGCAGCCGCAGACTGTCTCGCGCTCCCGAACTCAGGGAAATCTTGGCACTCGCGTTTTACGACTTCGCCTATTAAGTTATGGGAGTATCTCGCATCCAAGCGTCCCGTAATTGCGAGCGATCTTCCCGCTATTCGAGAGCTTGTAACGGAGCGGGAGGTTTATTTCGTTCCACCGGATGACGCGGATGAGCTTGCAAAAGCTATTCACACAGCTGTAAAAGGGGACTCTGTGCGCGTTCAGGCTGGGTTTGATTTGGCCGTATCGAATAGCTGGGCCCAGAGAGCGCAAAAATTGTCGGAAGTATTTAAAAAACTATGAAGGACATTTTTTCCAGCATTGCGCGTGGAAGTTTTATCATCATGAGTTCGAGAGTTATTTTAAAAGTATTCTCGCTCGGTTCTTTTTATTTAATTATTAATGGTTTAAGTTTGCACGACTACGGACTTATCACGCTCGCTCTTTCCGTGTCGGGCCCGGTGCTTGCGCTCTCCGGCTTTGGGCTTGATGATCTGGTTGTTGCGCAAGGCGCACGTGCAAGAGGAGAAAAACGTTGGAAGGACTTCGCTTCTATTTATGGCGGATTCGCTCTTACAAAAGTGTTGTTTACGGGTTTTATTGTCGTGCTCCTTTTTTGGTTTCGCACCCTTCTTGGCGGACAATATCGAGAGCTTCTTGATCAGTTCTTTTTACCGCTTGTCGTTTGGATCGCCGTTGCGAGCATTCGCACGCTGCTTGATTCAACCCTGCAAATGGAAGAAAAATTTAGCTGGTTCGCAAAAGCGAATATTCTTGAAAATGCCGTCCGGCTTGCGATTGTTGCTGGACTTTTCTTTACCCACGCCATGAGCGTTCCGGCGCTTCTCTGGGCTTATGTAGCCGCGAAGGCTGTTGGAGGTATCCTTATTTCACCAGCCTTATTTCGCGTGACGCTGATCTCTGTAAGTTTTGTCAGCATGATCCGATCCTATATTCGTTTCATAGCGGGTCAGGGGAGGTGGGAAATTTTTCGTATGTTAACCGGAAGCTTGTTTTCCGGAATTAATCAATGGATTGTCGGTCTTTTTCTTGGGCTTGAAGCTGTTGCCCTTTTGTCCTTTGCATCAACGATGAACTCTTTCTTGGGGTTTCTTTTGCCATTTCGTCAAATTCTTTTTCCGATTATGGCGAGGCTTTCTTCGGAGCCTAAGACGAGTTCCTTTGTTGCGCGTCGCATGTCGAAATACTCTGTTTGGCTGAATTCTGCGATTGTTTTACTTGCAGGTATCGGCGCACCACTTGTCGTTGCCATTTTCGCTCCGCAGTATAACGCAGCAGTTCCCGTGTTTTGGCTGCTCTCTTTCAGTCAGATCTTGAACGCAATTTCTACCAGTCATGGAACGCTTCTATATGCCCTGTCTGAGCAGAAATTTTTATTCAAGCTTTCTCTTTTAGGAACAATCTTAGCCATGTCTGTTCTACCGTTATTTACCTGGCTTTTTTGGGTCTATGGAACCGTTCTTGAGAACCACCTTGCTACAGCTTTGATTATTTGGCTACGAGAACGCCGTTTGCGGCAGAAGCATCATTTAATCAGCTTTTCATTCAAAGATCTCTTAGTCTTTGATCATTTCGATCGTATGGCGATGAAACGGCTCTGGACTGCCTTGTTCCGTCGTGTAACCTTTTCTGCATGAAGACTATTTTTATTACGCTCTCGCGGGGATTTCTTGCGCGAAATATTCTCCAGACGAAAATCTATAGCCTTCTTAAAGAGAGCAGGTGCCATCTTGTGATTGCGACGCCGGCTTGGAAAGATCCGGATTTTTTACGTGAGTTCGGAGCTCCGAATGTTGAATTCATTCCCATGGAAACGCCCGAATGGACGAAGCTTGATAAAATATTCATGGGATTGAATCATAATTTGATTTGGAATCGTACGATTCGATTTACGGCTATGTATGGTATTTACGATCCAGATAAGGTGAAGCCGTGGCGTTTATGGGTACAACTTTGCTTTTGGCGGCCTCTTGCATACCTTCCTTTTTTGCGAAAGCTTTCGCGTTGGTTTGATAAGCGCCTTTGCCCCCCATCGAGTTTTGTTTCTGAACAAATAAAAAAATACAATCCAGATCTCGTCTTTCTGACGAACCCTATGGAGCATTGGGATAGTTTTTATATAAAAGCTGCGAAAGCTCAGGGCGTTCCCACGGTTGGTCTTGTGAAGAGTTGGGATAATATGTCAAAAACAAGCTTTCGCATTTTGACCGATTATGTGTTGGTGTGGGGTCCTTATATGAAAGAAGAGGCGATAAAGTATCAGATGCATTCGGAAAAGGAGATCTTTGAAATCGGTGTTCCTCAATTTGATATTTATCTTGATAGAAGCGAGGGAGGCTCCTCGAAAGATCTCTTGGAAGATGCACGGCTTGATCCCGGTCGAAAAACAATTTTGTTTGGCTCGGAAGGAAAAATAACGCCCAAAGATCCGGATATCGTTGAAGGTATTCTTCAAATGATTGATCGCCAGGAATTGGTGTTTCCATCGCAGGTTTGGGTGCGGCCGCACTTTGGTTACAAAGACGACGACAAGAAGTTTGATCGCATCGCGCAGCATCCGCATGCCTACGTGGATCGAGAAAACACACCGCGACCAGCATTCTATGATCAATGGGATTATTCTCGAAAGCAGTATCTTCGTTTAGCGGATACGCTTTTTGCTTGTGACGTTATGGTAACAACGGCCTCGACCCTGCCTATTGATGCGGCTGCCTGCGGAAAACCGAGTATCGTCATTGCTTTTGATGGGAAAGAACGGCTTCCGCATAGGCGCTCAGTTGCCAGGTGGTATGAAACTGAGTACTATAGCAATGTTTTAGCCACGGGAGCTGTTGTGCTGGTTCGGAATTTTTCTGAATTACGCGCAGCTCTTAATGCGGTGTTAGAGAACCCGCTCACAAGAAAACAGGAACGTGACGCTCTTGTTCGTCGTTTTGCAGGCGCCTTAGATGGGCACGCTTCTGAGCGAATTGCGCAGTTTCTCCTCGCAGTTGTTAATACGGGAAAACCACCCGATTCCTCCCTATGAATGATTCAAAACACAAGGAACAAGAACAAACGACTTCGGAATTATATGGTTCTTTGTTCACGGCCTATGATCAAAAGCGCTTCGATGAATCTGTAGAGCTCTTCAATATGCGTCATACGCGTTGGGGCATCCCGCTTGAATGGTTTCATGGAAAAACATGTTTAGATGCAGGATGTGGTGGCGGAAGATTTGTTGTAGCTCTTGCAAAGCTTGGTGCTGAACGAGTAGAGGGTGTTGATATTAGTGAGGAGGCAATCACGGCGGCGCAAGAGCGTATAAAGGAGCGTGGCCTGGAACATCGTGCGCATGTGCGCGTTGGTTCTGTTCTTGATGTTCCGTTTCCGGATCAATCCTTTGAGTATGTTGTTTGTTCCGGTGTTGTTCATCACACGCCTGATCCAAAGAAAGGATTTAATGAACTTGTTCGCGTGTTAAAACCCGGCGGTAAATTTTTCTTTTCCGTGTACGGCAAAGGCGGACTTGTTTGGATGATCAATGATATTGGCCGGCTTATTGCAAAAGTGATTCCATTTAAAATCATGGAGGGCTTGTGGAAAGTAATCGGTATTCCACCGAACAAGCGCTATAACTATCTTGATAATATGTATGTTCCATATTGCTATCGCTATACGGAGAAAGAAATTCGAACTTGGCTTGAAGATGCTGGTTTTGAAAATATTCGTCGCGTAAAATTTGAGCGTTATGATTATGAAACGTTAAAGTCTCATTTTTTTCATGGGGAAGGCTGGCTGCAATTTTACGCAGATAAAAAAGCTAATAGCTAGAAGGTATGGGGCTGGCACTAAAGGGGACGACATTCGCGGAGAGAAGAAAAATGCATATGGCACAGCCTTCTTGGTGTCTTCGGGATGGACTGCTGGAAACTTGGATGAGGGATAAGTCGAAACATTCAAGAATTTTAGATATTGGAGCGGGGAGCGGGGAGACAGAGAGGCGGTTAGTACAGGCAGGCTTTGAGAATATAATTGCTATTGATCTAGAGAGCTATCTTGACACTGACTTTATTGGCATCGCCCCAGAGTTGCATCTTCTCGATGTTTCCAAGGAGATAATTCCATTAGAAGATGCGAGCGTTGATGTTGTCTTTCTTCTACAAATGCTTGAGCACTTGGAAAACCCGTGGCACTGCATTCGTGAAGCGGTTCGCGTTACCAAAAAAGGAGGGGACGTGTTTTTCGCAATTCCGTTCTCTACAAGTTTTGTTAATCGTGTGAAATATCTTCTTACTGGTGATGTTGAATCCTACAGCGCAAAGAACAATCACGTTGCTTTATTTTCAGAGGGATTGGTCACGAAGTTGTTGGGTGATCAGCTTATGGAAGTTGATCGATATTATTCCGAAGGTTTCATACGTTTGCCGTTTCATAAAAAAATAAGATTTAGAAGAGGGCTCTTGAAACGAATGTTTTCACGTAAAATTGCATTTCATTTGAAAAAATGCTGATATAGTTCTATTCGCTTTCTATGAAGATCTTTAAATCGGTGTTAGCAAATCTGCACACATTATGGAACAGAGTGTCTATAAAAGGGTGAGTGAGGTGGAACAGACACACTGGTGGTTTGTTGCTAGACGCCGTATCATCGATCGTGTTTTGACCAAATATATCGAGAAAAAAATCGGAAGCGCGCTTGATATTGGTTGTGGCACCGGTGGGAATATTCCCCTCCTTTTTTCACATGCGGCATCCGTGACCGGCTTGGATATGTCCGAAACGGCCTTGGGGTTCGTACGCAGTAAATATCCGGCTTTCAGAGCCGTTTCAGGGTCGTTCCCTGAAGCGACTCTACACGAGACATTTGAGTTGATCACGCTTCTTGATGTTCTGGAGCATATTGAAGATGATGCCCGGAGCATTAAGCGCATCGAGGATATGCTTGCGCCTGAGGGGATTGTTGTGATCACGGTTCCGGCCTTCAACTTTCTTTGGACGGGCTATGATGTTTCGTTGAGGCATCACCGCAGATATACGAAGAAGCAACTGCAAAGTTTGTTACACGCGAATTCAGAACTTGAAATACTCAAATTGAGTTACTATAATTTTTTTCTGTTTCCGCTTATATGGGGTGTTCGTTTTTTTAGGAATGTGTTTGGCGTTCATCAGCATGAAGAGGACCTATCTATTCCAGCACGAGGTATTAATAGGGTGCTTACTTGGTTTTTTTCTCTCGAATCGCTGCTCCTGCCCAGTTGGAATTTACCTTTCGGCGTTTCATTGATATGCGTGGCACGAAAACGCGAAGTATAGTCCGCACCCTGTGGGGTCGCTTGTCGTGTAATAAGCTCGCAATTTTTTTTGCCATACTTATTGGGTTGATCTATGTCAGTCACTACGCTTTTAATTATCATTTTGATTTCAATAATTCTCATTCAACGTCCTATCCAATTACGGAAATCGGCCGACCTGATGACGCGATTGCGTATTACCCTCGTGCAAAAGAAGCCTTTGAGGGCAGGTGGTTAATCGGGGACGTAAATAATTATGAATACAGGGACAGTCCAGCATTTCTGTCGATAGCGAGTCCGCTTTTACTCGGCTGGCTGGGAAGGGCGCTTGGCTCATTTGAAGCTGGAGTTATATTAGCTGACTTCGTTTTTCCGGCTTTGATTTTTCTTGCTGTTTTCGCCATCGCAAAGGAACTAACGGGGCGTAAAACCGCATCCTTGTTTTTTGCCGCGGTGTTTTTACTTGTTCCGGCTGCGTTCCAGGGGCTTCCCCCGACATCCTTTGCTTCGCTAAGCGGCTTTTTTCAAGCTCTCTTTCCTTTTCAGGGAAACGCGTTACTTTATTTCTCACGGATTGAGTATCCAAAACTAACGTTTTTATTTTATGGAATGACGGTACTGTTTACGCTTCGAGCTTTAAACAGGGGCGCGTGGCGAGATGCTGTTCTTGCGGGAATAGGGTTTGGATCGTTATTTTACACGTATTTTTATGATTGGACGGCATTTACTGTCACCTTGGGTCTGTTTTTAATATATGTACTTTTTCTACGGAGACTCGACATAGTTGTAAAAGTGGTTGCGATCGGGTGTATTGGGATCCTCTGTTCCATTCCTTTTTGGATGAACTTTTATCAATTACAACAGCTCGCTTCATATGGAGATCTCCTTCAGCGTTTGGATGTCGAGCAAGGAAGGTTCTTGAGATGGAAAACGGTTTGGCAAACATATATCAAGTTAGGGATACTCGGAGGCACACTCTGGTTGAGTCGTCATAAGGCGAAACGTATTTCCACAGCATTCGTTATTACAGGTCTTTTTACCTATTTTATTACCGTTAATGTTCAGCTCGTGCTTGGGTACAGTCCGCAGCCGGACCATTGGTATAGAACCGTTTTACTTTATCTGGCTCTTGCATTTTTTTTACTAGCGCTACATATAGTAGATGCGTCACGCCTCGTGTTGCGCTCGTGGTTCAAGCCCCTTGCCTGGTTCTTGCTCTGTGTCTTTCTTGGCATTCAGTTATTAGGACAATACCAGTTCAGTCTTCGAAAACATCAGAATTATCTGATTTCTGAAGACATACTCCAGAGTTACCGTTGGTTAGACGAACATGTTCCCAAGGATGCCGTTATAGGCTCTCTTTCGGTCGACAGCGCTTCGGGGATTGCTCTGCATTCAAATAAGAACGTTTTTTTACAGAATGGTTTTAATACGGTTGCACCGACGTCCGAGATATGGAAGCGAGCTATGTTCATGGCTAATGTTTATGGCTTGGATACGGAGGCGTTCCGAGCGTATATACAAGACGCGGGGATATACTTTTTTACCGCCTATTATACAGATCGGGGTGCGGATAGTATGTTTTTAGCAAATCGTTCCACCTCTCTTCCTAGGGCGGTCGAACAAAAGGCTCAAGAGTACCACCAAATATTTAGAAGCGCTTCTTCTCGCAACGCCATTCCTTACAAGCTTGATTACCTTTATTATGGGCCGGAGGATAGGCGTATAGGTAATTCTCCTTCGCTCAACCTCGATGGGCTGGTGAAAGTTTATGAGCACGGAGGAGTAGAGATTTTTCAACTGACCAACTAATCAATTGACGTATGTTTTGGAAAAAAAGCAAGGCTTGTATCCTAAGATGTATTCGATGGGTGTTTTCCCTTCTTCCGAAGGGGACTTCTGATTTTGTTTATCTTGTCTTGTTCAAACCGAAGCCGCTGCGTTTTTTGCTGGATCGCATACTTCTGTATTTACTCCCGCCCGGCATTACCTTGCCCGAGGGCACATTGCATTTTCAAGCAAACGATCCGGTGCTACCCGCAGCTTTACTTTTTGGAGTATATGAAGCTAGTGAGACTAAAATCATGAGAAGTATGATTCGTCCCGGTATGACCGTGGTTGATATTGGAGCAAATATCGGTTATTACACCTTGATAGCTTCGCGACGTGTTGGTAACGAGGGCCAGATTTTAGCATTCGAGCCGGAGCCGAAAACGTATGAAGTATTAAAAACGAATATCCATGCAAATAACATTGTGAACACGCAGTGTTTCCCCCTAGCGATTTCATCGCATGCTGGAGAAGAGCGTCTATTTTTATCAAGTGAGAATAAGATGAAACATTCTCTTTTAAGCCAAGATACGCAGACAGATTTTATAAAGGTCACAACCTGTACTTTGGATGACTTTATGGAGAAGAGAAGTATTTCCAAGGTCGATTTTATTAAAATGGATATCGAGGGCGCTGAAGGACTCGCTTTATCGGGGATGATAGGCACCTTGCAAAAGCTTGGTCCCACGATTATGACTGAGTATGCCCCGGAACGCTTGCAGCGCTTAGGTCAGGATCCTGTGGAATTCATCCAGATGCTCCAGAGAATCGGATATTGTGTTTTTGAGATCAGCCAAAAAGACGAGCGGTTGCTTCTGATTTGTGACGTGGAAGATTTTATCAAGAACAGGTTTAATTATAAAATCTATACGAACCTGCTCTGTTCCAAGTATCTACATCAAGATATCCTCATTCGAGATTTATCGTTGTCATGAAGTCTATGCCACCATCTTTTTCTATCATTGTGCCAGTTTATAATGAAGAGCAGAGAATTCATAAAACCTTTGCTTCAATTACGACTTTTTACGCTCAGGGCTATTTTCCTAATCTGGAGATTGTGTTCGTTGATGATGGTAGCAAAGATCGTACGGCTGACTTAGTGAGAGGCTTTACATGCCCGGCAAAGGTGAGGCTCGTTACGTATGGTCAAAATCGAGGCAAGGGTCATGCCGTGAAAAGAGGCATGTTGGAAGCGACCGGGGGCATATAGATTAATGATGGATGCGGATATGTCCACACCGATTCAAGAAATCGAAAAGTTTATTCCGGATATGGATGTAGGGCACCCCGTCTTGATAGGCACCAGAAAGAGTCGAGATGCATTAATTACTCAACGACAACCATTGTTTCGCGAAACATTGGGCAAAGCGTACACATTACTTGCTAGGCATATCCTTGGTGTAAAAGTCACGGATTTTACTTGTGGGTTCAAATGTTTTTCGGCGGAGGCGGCTCAAAGCATATTCAGCAAGGCAGAAATTGATCGTTGGAGTTATGATGCTGAGCTGCTTTTTATCGCCAAGAATCTCAAGCTTTCTATACGCGAAATACCTGTCATATGGCATAATGATGAAGATAGTCGCGTACGCTTATCAAAAGATGCTCTAAGCTCGCTTATAGATCTTTTTAAGATCCGTTTCAAACGATAAATCTGTTACGGTATAACCGGGGTACGAGCTCAGAAGATGTTTGCGTGGGGCCGTCCATTTGGGTTGACGATCAAGTCGGCGCGATCTAAGCTTCGGTAAGCCATTTTTCGCCATGAATCCTATTAATATCGGTACAAATTCGCAAGAACCGTGGGTTGGGGAAGACCGGCCTGTTTTTGTGATTGCGGAGATTGGGAAGAATTTTATTCAATCGGAAGATGAACGTTCTGTTGATGAGTATTTGCGAAATGCGATTGCGCTCGCTCAGGCGGCGAAAGATGCCGGTGCTCATGCCGTAAAGTATCAAACACATACCGTTGAAGATGAGCAGGCAAATGTCGAGGTTGTTTCCCCGCACTTTAAAGGGTCAGATCGCTATCGCTGGGTTAAGCGAAACGAAGACGTCACTCCGATGGATGGATTTTGGAAGCCACTTAAGGAGGCTTGCGATAAAATTGGTATCCCATTTTTTTCTACCCCGATGAGCCGCGCATCTGCGCAAAAGCTCGATGCTTTAAATGTCCCTTTTTGGAAAGTGGGTTCTGGAGACATTTTAGATTTTGTCATGCTCGATTATCTTCGGAGGAGCGGGAAGCCTATCATTGTAAGTACGGGCATGAGCACGCTTGAGGAGATCGACTTAGCGGTCAATTTCTTAAAAGAAAAAACGGATCAAATTGTTATTTTGCATTGCGTGTCGCGTTACCCCTGTCCGCCGGAAGATCTCCATTTGGAGACAATATCTTTTTTATGCGAGCGCTACGGACTGCCTACGGGATTTTCGGATCACTCCATTGGAACAGAATCCGCGATTGCGGCAGCGGCGCTCGGAGCGCGTGTTATTGAAAAACATTTTTCTTTTGATCGTACGCTTTGGGGATCTGATCATAAAGTTTCTCTTGTGCCGGAGGAGCTCCGCACGCTTGTACAGGGTGTTCAGCGCGTTCGGGAAGACGAGACCTATCGTGAAGAGGTATTGGAAAGTGATCTTGTTAAGTGCGGTATGGGAGCAAAGCAAAAAACGCTTCAGGAAGACGAGGCTGTTTTTCGTCCACTCTTTCGTAAGACGCTTTGTGCTGCCGATGATTTGCCAGCGGGCACCGTTTTGCAAGCGGAGCATCTGTACGCTATGCGGCCGCAAGCGTATTTAAACGGGCTTCCTTCCGAGCGTTACCCGGATGTGTTAGGAAAAACGGTGAAGCAAGCTTTGCAAAAGTTTAGTCCAATCTCAAATGAGAGTATTGGATCTGCTCTATGAACACTCCTTCTAAACGAAAAATCTGTGTCGTTATTATCAACCGTGCAAACTACGCTCGGATTAAGACGGCATTAAGAGAAATTAAAAATCATCCACTTTTGGAGCTCCAAATTGTGGCAGGTTCGGCTTTGCTTATTGAGCGACATGGGAAAGCGGTTGATATTATTCGTCGTGATGGATTCCCGATTGATGCGGAAGTTCATATGTCCGTTGAGGGAGAAACGCCGCTTACAATGGCGAAGTCGGTTGGACTTGGGATTATTGAACTAACAAGCGCTTTTGATATTTTAAGGCCGGATATTGTTCTTACGATTGCCGATCGATTTGAGACCATGGCAACCGCTATTGCTGCGAGCTATATGAATATTCCCGTTGCTCATACGCAGGGGGGTGAGGTTACGGGCTCCATTGATGAATCTGTTCGTCATGCTGTCACAAAACTTGCTCATATTCATTTTCCCGCGACGCAGTTGAGCGCTGAGCGTATTATCAAAATGGGCGAGCATCCGAACACCGTTGTGATGACCGGTTGTCCCGCGATAGATATTGTCGCTGAAACGGATACGACCTTCACGAAGGAGGAAATGGATTTAATTGACTATGTGGGAGTTGGGGCGCCGATTGATGTAACAAAACCTTATCTTCTCATGTCGCAACATCCGGTAACCACCGAATATCAGAGCGGCTATGACCAAATCATGGAAACGATTGAGGCTGCACATGCCACAGGAATACAAATGATTGCTCTCTGGCCTAATATCGATGCGGGCTCAGATACGATTTCAAAAGGGATGCGCGTGTTTCGTGAACATCATCCTGATGCAAAGATTCGTTTCATTAAGAACTTTAATCCGGAATTGTACGTGAAGGTTCTTGCAAATGCCGTGTGTGCCGTTGGAAATTCTTCTTCGTTTATTCGCGAAGGGAGCTTTCTAGGAACGCCTGCGGTACTTATTGGTTCCCGTCAACATGGCCGTGAACATGGGAAGAATGTCTATTATGACGTGGCTCATGATCGGGCAATCATCGAGTCGATGATACGCGAGCAAGTTGCGCATGGTCGATATGAGTCTGATCCTATTTTTGGAGATGGAAAAGCGGGGGAGCGTATTTCGGCCACACTCGCCTCCATACAAGTTGAGGTTCAAAAGCGTCTTGCTTACTAAATGGCCAAACATCATGTCTTACACAGTTATTCTTGAACCAGAACAGTATAGCCCGAGTGCTTTAGCGCTTTATGCAAAACTTGGATCTGTTTCATCCGAGCGCTTGCCTGGGGAGCGACAAGCGGAAGAGCTGGCTGATGCTCGCGTCATAGTAATTCGTCTTGGACGGGTTACAAAGGAGCTTTTGGATAAGGTGCCAAATCTTCAAGTGATTGCTTCGTCTACAACGGGCTTGAATCATATTGATCTGGAAGACGTGGAGCGTCGCGGTATTAAAATTGTGAGTCTCAAAGGCCGGCGCGACATCACGGAGAAAGTCTATACAACTTCTGAACATACGGTTGCTTTGCTTCTCTCACTTATTCGACGTATTCCGGGTTTTAACCAGCATGTGTTGCAAGGTGGCTGGGATCGACAGCGTTTCATCGGATCGGAGATTAGCGGCAAAACGGTTGGGATCGTTGGATGCGGTCGTCTAGGTATTCGTGTGGCGGAAATTCTACACGCAATGGGTGCGCGTATTGTGGGAACGGATCCATATCAATCAAAAGACAAAATCCCTTCGTGGATTGAGATGCTGTCTGAGAAAGACCTCCTTCAGCAATCAGATATCATCTCTCTCCATGTTGATCTTCGTCCGGAGAATGAACATATGTTCAGTAAGGAACAATTTCAAGCTATGAAACCGGGAGCATTCTTTGTGAATACATCGCGCGGGCAGCTCGTGGATGAATCCGCGCTCTTTGATGCTTTGCGAAGCGATCGCTTAGCTGGTGCGGCTATCGATGTTATGGATAATGAAGATCCAGAAGGGGAGCATCTGAAACAGAATCCGCTTGTGGAATATGCGCAGACGCATGAGAACCTTCTTCTCACACCGCATATCGGCGGTGCGACCAAAGAATCCATGGCCATGACGGAAGATGCAATTGCTCTTGAAGTTTTAGCCGTTTTAGGACATAGCACATAAACTTTATGAAAGTACTTGGAGTCATTACAGCCCGGGGCGGTTCAAAGGGAGTCCCGCGAAAAAACATTCGCCTTTTAGGCGATAAGCCGCTTATCGCTTGGAGCATTGAAGCGGCAAAGGGGAGCAATCTCCTGACGGATTTTATTATTTCCACGGATGATGAAGAAATTGAACGCGTCGCCAAAGAATGGGGAGCGCCTGTGCCTTTTCGACGTCCGGCGGATCTTGCTACGGATGAAGCGAAGAGCATCCCGGTAATCCAGCATGCGCTTCAGTGGATGAAAGAGCATGAAGGAAAAGAGTATGACGCGGTAATGATTCTTCAGCCAACGAGTCCATTTCGAACCGCGAAAGATATTGATGCTTGTATGCAAAAAATGGAAGACACCGGTTGCGATTCCGTTATGGGCGTGCTGAAGCTAACCGACGTTTCGATTCCAAAATTGAAGCGCTTGGAAGATGATCGTATTTTTCCTTTTACAGATATAACGGAGGGAAAAGAAAGCGCTTCGCGACACGCAGCTCCAGACGTGTATCAGCGCAACGGTGCGGTTTATCTTACAAAAACTTCGCTGATCTTTGAGAATGATTTGTTTGGCGCGGATTCGCGTGCGCATATCATGTCTGAAGATCGCTCGATCGATATTAATACTCTTTTAGATTTTGCTTTTGCAGAGTTTCTTGCGGAGCGCTGGTTAAAATAATATTTTCATGTGCGGTATTGCAGGCATCATCGGAAAAGACGCGCGTGAAGAACGCGTGCGTCCTATGATTTCTGCGATTGCGCATCGCGGACCCGATGGAGAGGGAATAGCACAACTTCCGTTTGCTGCTTTTGGGCATCGCCGTCTTTCCATTATCGATTTAAGCGACGCTGGGCATCAGCCAATGACTTCTACTGATGGGCGATTCGTTATTACGTTTAATGGAGAACTCTACAACTATCGTGAGTTGCGAGCTGAGTTGAGTGATTATCCTTTTCAATCACATACCGATACCGAGGTTGTTTTAGCCGCTTGGTCGAAATGGGGAGAAAAAGCTCTGGAAAGATTCCTAGGTATGTTTGCGTTTGCTATTGCCGATCTGAAACAGGAAACAGTTACACTCGTGCGTGATCGCCTTGGTATCAAACCACTGTTTTATACGGAACAAAATGGCGCATTCTATTTTGGAAGCGAAATTAAAGCCTTGCTTGCTGCTGGTATCAGCTCGAAGCCAAATGAATCGATTGTCGCAGACTATCTTTTGTATGGATATTACGAGCATCGCCCGGAAACATTTTTTGAGGGGATTTTATCTTTACGGGGCGGTCATCTTTTAACTTGGAAGAATGGCCAAACAACGATTCGACGTTGGTGGAATTTACCTGAGCGCGTGGAGCCGATTCTTGGTTTAAGCGATCAAGAATATATAGACGCCTTTCAAGGCTTGCTTGATAGCAGCCTTCGCATGCATTTGCGTAGCGATGTGTCGGTCGGAGTGAATCTTTCAAGTGGTGTGGACTCGGTAAGTCTATTGTACGAATTAAAGCGCGTGACAAATCCAAAAGAGCTGCATGTTTTTTCCATGGGGTTTGCAGATCCCGCATACGATGAAACGAAGGATATTGCAGCTCTTGTGCACGCAGAAGGCATCCCATTTCATCGAGTTGAAATCGGCCCGCAGGATTATATCGACTACATGGAAGAAACGCTACGCGCCCTTGATCAGCCCTTTGGAGGATTGTCGACGATTGCCTATCTCAAAATGATGAAGACTCCGGCAAAGCTTGGTATTAAAGTTCTGCTTGAAGGCCAGGGTGTGGATGAAATTCTTGCTGGGTACAAATATTTTTACCCGCCCTACTTGAAAGATGCTTATGCACAGGGAGAATGGGGTATTTTATGGCAGGCCGTACGTCGTGCGGCACAAAGCCGCAACCCGCTTCATTTAATGCAAGCCTCTTTTCAGCTCTCCAACATGGTTTCCGCTCCGGCTATTGGAACGTTTCAAGATCTGACTTCTTTTTTACGAACAGACTGTCTTCGTGCTGATTGGATGACGCGCGCGAAAAAAGAGCCACCTGTTTTTGAAGCGCCTTTTGAGAGTCATCTTTCCAATGCGCTTTATCGCGATCTTACCTTTACAAAACTTCCGCGCGTTTTGCGTTTCAATGATCACGCTTCCATGGCGAGCGGTCTTGAATTGCGCGTGCCCTATCTCGACCACCGCATTGTAGAATTTGCTTTTTGTCTTCCGAATCGTTGGAAGATTCAAAATGGGATGACGAAGGTATTGCTTCGAAAGACCATGGAAGGTGTTGTGCCCGATGAATTACGTTTACGACAGAAACGTCCTCAGTCATCTCCGCAGACGGTTTGGTATAAAGGAGCTCTTCAAGAAAGCGTTCTACGTGAATTTCAATCGGACACATTTAAAGATCTGCCTTTTGTTGATGCGAAAGCCGTCGAGCGTGCCTTTCAGTCTTTTGTAAAAAATCCGAAAGATAATAATTCTTTCTTTTTCTGGCAGCTTATTAATTTGAGTCGATGGTATACTGCACACAGCTAATATGATGCCTATTTCTCCTCCATGCCCTGTCTGTTCAAGTGAGAATTTTGACGTTCTTGATGAACGCGAACGGGAGCGCGGGATGCATCGAAGTGTGCTTTGCCGAATATGCGGAATGGTTTGGGTATGCCCGCGTTTCGATGAACAAGCTTATCTTGATTTTTATCGAGGACAATATGCGGCTGATGTCTATGGTCTAGATGGAACTCCTGAGAAAACGCATGAGGTTATTGCTTGGCGGACACGTCGCTCGCGTGAGAAGGCGGGGCTTTTCCCTCATTTTTGGCCAAAAGAGGGAAGTGTTCTTGAAATCGGATCCGGTGTTGGAGCTTTTCTTGCCGCTATTCGTGAAGACTATGCCTGCCACGTTTTTGGAATTGAAGCGTCGAGGCCTTTTTCTGAACTTTCGAAAACGGAATTAAATATTCCTACGTATCAGGGATTATTCGATGTTTGGTTTCGGGAACGTCCAAAAGGATTCCCTGAAAAATTTGATCGCATTGTTCTTGATCAGGTGCTTGAGCACTTGCTTGATCCAGCGCAAGCTCTTGCCCGCATTCGGTCTTTGCTCGCAGACAACGGTCAGATTTTTATCAGCGTTCCGAACGTTTCCGCACCAAAAGAAAAGCCAGAAGATTTTTTTATTTTTGAACACGTTTCTTCTTTCTCGCCTTTTCCACTTTGTCTTTTGCTCTTACGTTCGGGTTTTAAGCCGACCGGCCTTGTTGCAGAGCGTCCCGGTTCTTTGCAAATCACCGCTGCGCCAATTCAGTCGACTATTCCAATGCTCGCCTTGGAGAGCTGGGAACGGCCCTATTCTAAGCAGGAACTTCTAAATGGATTTGCACAGTTATGAGTGTTCGCCATTGGCTTGATATTGATCGGGAGCGATTATTTCGCCTCGTTCTTCTGGGGATAGTCGTAGTTGCGATTGCGTGGGCAAGTGTAAATCTTCTCGATAGTCCGCGACCTTGGTTTGATGAAGCTTTGTATCTCCAGTCAGCGCGCATGCTCGCAGAGCAGGGGAAATACGCTCTTCCGATTGCGCCACATGAAACGGTTCCCTTATCTTTTATTACTGTCGGTTTTCCTTTACTGCTTCCCATCGCATTTGTTTTTCGTATCTTTGGCACATCGTTTTTTGCGGCGCGAGTAGTCATGCTGGGTTTTCTCGGTGTTTGTATTGCACTGGCAGCCCTGTGGTCGCGGAGACGCTATGGAAGATGGGCGGGCGTTTGGACAGCACTTTTATTTGCTACGTTTTCTCCTTTGTATGGAAATGGAAAAAATGTGCTTGGCGAAGTTCCGGGTTTGGTATTTACGTTCGCTGCTTCTATTGCCTTACTTCATATCGAACGCGGGAAACGCGGAGCAAAGATATTTGGGGTGTTTGGTTTCCTTCTTGGGCTTGCAGCGGTAACAAAGCCGGCATTTTTACCGCTCCTTCCAGCAGCTACGCTCGCAGCATGGATCGGTTATCGGCGCGGTATTAAGCCCTTAGCGAAAGAATGGCTCGCTTTTGCAGCTGCTTTCTTACTTGTTTTTGGGCATTGGATTTTGTCTCAGTTTGGAGGCGCTTTCTCGGGTGTACTTGGGCATTATGCGAATCCCTACGGATTAGCCAATGTCGCGGACATCATCTGGAAGAATCTTGTTGGTTTTTTCCAGGATCCAACACCTTTGCATTTTCTAGGTGCGCTTTTGTTCGTTTGTTTTGCTTTTTGGAAGCGCGGATTTAAGCGTCTTGGTTTAAGCGAGCTTTTTCTTCTTGTCTTTATTTTTCTGACTTGGATTGCTTATTTTCGGACGCTTGGATGGTATCGATATTTTTTTCTTGCACATGTTATCGCCCTAGCCATGCTCCCGGGTGCAGTTCTTTATCTCGTGAGGCGTTTTTTGGGTTGGAAATCAAAACTTGTTTTTGCTGTGCTGCCGCTTTTTCTTTTGGCGAATGCCTATGCCTTGTATAAAGATCCATTTCCTCTTTATGGAACGGACTGGCGCGCGTTAGAGACATACGTTCAAACGCTTCCAGATGATGAGCCGGTCTTGTTTGCAAATGTTCCTGAAGGACTTTTCTTTTATCGGGGCTCAAATGCTACGCAATATTTAAAAGTTACAGAGGCCTTAACGATACATGGCGTTGGGCTAGAAACACTCCAGAACGCGACCTCTTCAAGAATGATTGTTAGCGAAGGTCTTTCGGATTTTGTGCCTGCGTCAATGTATGTATTTGAAAAACGGTTCGGGTCCGTTTTTGTTTGGAAGAGACGGCAAGCCGTGCTAAATTAAGCGCGTTATGACTCACGAGGAATTTTTTCTGGATCGCTTTTCCGCTATCTACCCCTATTCTCACTGTGTTTGGAGAATTCCTGAAGCCTCGGCACAGGCGGATTTGTGGCGACTCGAGTCGCCACTGTTCGATCTTGGTTGCGGGGACGGTATTTATATGGGGATTATGCAGGAGCGCGTCGGACGTCCTGAGCGGGTTATTGGCTTGGATCCGCTGGCTCATGAAATTGAAAAAGCGCGCAAAACGGGAGCTTATGATGCGCTCCATGTTGGAACCTCTTCAAACATTCCTCTTGAAGATGCTTCGGTGAATTCTGTTTTTTCCAATAGCGTTGTTGAACATATTCAAGATAAAGAGGGAACGCTGAAAGAAGTTGCGCGTATTCTTGCGCCAGGCGGTCTGTATCTTTTTAGTGCGCCAACTGACGCCTTTCTTGGGAAGTCGAATCCGGGAAAGATTATTCGCATGGCAAATAAAAAGTTTATTCATATCTGGCTCCAGTCGTTTGAAACCTGGAAACAAGATCTTGAAAAGCATGGCTTGGAAATCATCGACTTTCGCTATACGCTGACGCCGGAAAATGCAAAGGAATGGAAGCATTGGCTTCCAATCTCGTTTCTCCAACACGTGCCCATGAAGCGCTTTGGATTTTTGCCTTTTGTGTCCTGGTCGCGGGCACGTCTGAAACAACGGAAGGCTCTTTTGCAGGAAAGTCAGCTTTCCTCTGGTGGAAATATTGTTATCCTTGCACGGAAACGGTGATATGAAGATTTCTCTTATCATTCCTACATTGAATGAGCGCGGCTCAATTGAAGCATTGCTTCGTGCTGTTGAAGCAGCCGTAAAAACACAGAATGATGAATTTGAAATTATTATTATTGATGACGGATCGACGGATGGAACGGTTGAACATGCACAGTCACTCACGTTCTCAATTCCGCTGCGAACCGTTGTTCGTTCTGAGCGTGGTCTCGCTACAGCAGTACTCCGGGGCTTTTCCGAAGCGCAAGGAGACGTTTTAGGTGTGATGGATGCGGACCTTTCTCATCCACCTGAAAAAATTCCGGAGCTTATCGAAGCCTTACGCGGTGCAGACCTTGTCCTTTGGAGTAGGAATATTTCCGGGGGCATGGTTGAAGAATGGCCTTGGTATCGCAAATGGGCTTCCGGGTTTGCCACATTGCTTGTGCGTCCGCTTGGCGTTCGCGTTTCTGATCCGATGTCTGGATTCTTTTTTCTGCGACGATCTATTCTGGAAGACGTGGAATGTTCGCCCATTGGCTATAAGATTCTTTTGGAAATTGTCGTAAAAGCTCAGCCGTCTCGTATTCAAGAGGTCCCGTATGTATTCCGTAATCGAAATGTTGGAAAGAGCAAAATGGGCATGCAGGAGACGGTTAATTATTTGAGGCATTTATGGCGCCTTTTTTGGTGGAAACTGTTTAAAACCGGCTAAATGAGGGGCTCTGTTCGGTTGACGATTGGAGGTCTTCGGTGTATTTTATCCGTGCATTTTTCGGAGGATTTTTATTTTTTAGTTGCACAGTTTCTATGCTTTCATCGATCAAAAGCGCGGCTCGAAAGAGTCCGTTCATTCTGAAAACACATAAGATTTTTAAAAAGATACTCATCTTCCCTTTTACGCTGACGGACCTAAACGTGTTGCAGCCCGAGAAGATCCCTTTTCGAGATTTTTTCAATCCAAAAAAGCTGAATCTCTTAAAAACGGTTCGTCCATACACAAAAAATGGATTTTCGCGTCTTACGAATGTCTATGATCTCGCAAGAGAAATCGAGCAAAAAAATATACCCGGAGCTTTTGTTGAGTGTGGTGTTTGGAAAGGTGGACTTTGTGCCGTAATGGGTGCGGTAGCGCATGATTTCGGGGATCGTCGAACAACGTGGTATTTGGATTCCTTTGAGGGCATGCCTGAGGTCGCTTCTTCGCATGACGGAGAGGGCACGGAAGAAATCGCCGGAGATGTGCTTAAGGCGAGCGTGGCGGATGCTGAAGAGATTGTTTTTGGAAAGCTTGGATTGAGCCGAGAAAAAAATAAGATCATTAAAGGTTGGTTCGAAGAAACGCTTCCGCAGGTGAAATCTGAGATTGGACAAATCGCCATCCTTCGACTCGATGCGGATTGGTATGAAGCCACAAAACTCATTTTGGATGAGCTTTATGATCAGGTTGTCCCCGGTGGGTATTTGATTTTTGATGATTATGGTCGGTGGATTGGAAGCCGTAAGGCGGTCGATGATTTTTTGACTTCAAGGAACATTTCGCCCAAGCTTCAGTTTATCGGAAGCGTCGATGGACCAAAAGGTGAAAAGCGTTTAGCGCCGATGTATTTTAAGAAACCGTAGCCATTCTGAAACGTTCCCATGAAGCTCAAAAAACGTTATGTCTGGAATCATCCGTCAAAACTTTTTCTTTATCCGCTTTTGAAGCGGGTTGAGCCGTATACGAAGTTGCCTTTTGATGCATTGGCCCAGGTTTGGGAGATGATCGGAAATCTCGACAAGCAGAGCGTTCCCGGCGCGATTGTGGAAATGGGCTCCTGGAATGGCGGGTGTGGCGCCCTCATGTCTTATCGTACGAAGAAAAACGGTTCGAATAGAGACGTATGGCTTTTTGATTCGTTTGAGGGGCTTCCCGAGCTTGCCCCGGAAGATGCGGAATGGGCGAAGGCTATCAATCAGCCCATCAAGCAAACCGAAGCGGGAGACTTGAAGGCTACAGGGTATTTTAAAGCTGACGAAAAACGGGTTCATCAGATTCTTGCAAAGCTTGACAGCGAGCAAGCTGTTCACGTGGTGAAGGGCTGGTTTCAGGATTCATTACCCAATGCAAGGCAAGATATGGGGCCGATCGCGCTTCTTCGTCTGGACGGGGACATCTATGAATCGACGAAATTCCCTCTGGAAGCGCTTTACGATCAAGTTGTTCCAGGCGGATACGTGGTGATTGATGATTTTCATCTTCGTGGATGCCGGCAAGCGATCTATGAGTTTTTTTTCGAAAAAAAGATTTGGCCGCTTCTTATTAATTCTCCTCGTGACGGACGATCCTTTTTTCGAAAGCCCTAAATATGCCAGCTTTGGAAAAACTTAGCATCAAAGAACTCCGCGCGCGTGGGCAATCAAGCGCGCCCGAGGCTGGACGCGATCCGTATGTCGGTCTTACGATACGGTTTTTTTCGATTTACATCACTAAATTGCTTCTGCGCACTCGTGTGACCCCGAATGTCGTTACAGCGATTAGCGTCCTTGTTTTTCTCACGGGTGTTACTTTGTTTTCTTGGAATGATCCAGCCCTTTCATTCTTTGGCGGACTCATCGTGTACCTTTCCGTTGTATTGGATGGCTGCGATGGAGAAATCGCCAGAATCCGAGGACCGAAAAGCAGAAATGGAGCTCTTTTTGTGGAGCCGATAAGTCATGATTTCCAATATGCATTGATGTATATCCCGATCACTTTCGGGGCGTTCTTGGGTGGTGGGGGTATCGCCGTGGTATTCGCGGGCGTACTTGCGATCGTATCAAAACTTTTGACACGACTCATGTCCGTACGTTTCAGTCAGGTTCTTTTTTGGAAAAAAATGGAAGAAGAGGGTTTCGTTTTTCAAGAAGAGGCTCACAGGATGCCTTTCAATCCCGACGTCCCTCTCTATCACAAACTTTATCGATGGATGAACAGAAATGTGTTTAGTTCTGTCGGACTTGTTGTCCCGCTAACTATTTTAGGATATTTCCAACGGCTTGATATTTTTGTGTATGGGTTCTGTCTTTTTTATCTTTTTGTATTTCTGGCAACCTTTTTAAAACAGGCGCGACAGATTTCCTTCATGACGAGGGAGCTTCAGAAAAAAGAACAAGCGGTCTATGAATCCTAAGCATGTAACGGGCATTATTCTTGCTGCCGGACTTGGTTCGCGGTTACTCCCGTACACGGCGATGACACCGAAGGCCATGCAGGATCTCGCTGGACAGACGATTATTCGGCGTATGGTTGCATGGATGCGCTATCTTGGGATCGAGCGTTTGGTCGTTGTCACTGGCTATCTTAGTAATAAGTTAGAGGCTCATCTGCGCGAGATTGATCCAAATATTATCCTGGTAAAAAATGAGGGGTTTGAGAATACACAGCGCATGGTTAGTTTGTTGTGTGCGAAGCCCTATATCCAGGGCTCATTTCTTGTCCTTGATGGAGATTATTTCTACGACAAAAAAGTTGCCGATGAAATACGCGACCTGCCACATGATTGCATCACCGTTCATGCGACCCCAAAACCTTCCTCGTATTGCATTCAGGACGTTATTGTCAAAACGGATTTGGAAGGGAAGCTGACTGATTTGTCTAAAACGGCAGGAACAGAGGCTCTACATGAAAGAGAATATTACTTTAACAGCATGCTCTTTTGTCCTGAGCCTTTTGTTGATGGATTCTTGACACTAGGAGAGGAGCTTGTTAAGGATCTTGGACACGGTCGATTACATATTGAAGATGTTGTTCTTGCATACGCGAATCAATGTGGTCCTGTAGATGTTTGGTTGATCGATGAGCCAGCATGGGTAGAGGTGGACACGCCGCAAGAACTAGAAGCTGCGAGAAATTTTATTAAGAATAATCCCAATAGCACGATATGAGTGGGCAAATCCATCCGAAACGCCTCTCCATTGGCGTGGATTTTGACGGCGTGATCGTTGATACGACTGCTCTAAAACAAGAGCAGGCTTTGCGTTTATACGGTGTTTCTTTAAAGTCGCATGAGTGCAAGGAGGGAGCTGTTATCTCTAAGGGGCTTATGACGCACGCTCAATATCGTGAGCTCATGGCCCGCGTGTGTGGGGACATGGGGGTTGGTCTTCAGATGGAATCACTTGAAGGAAGTATCGAATTTCTACAAAAGCTGTTGCGCCAGGGCCACTCCATAAAGATTATTACGGCGAGAGCGGATGCTGACTTGGAAGTCGCAAAACAGTGGTGTGCAGAAAAAAATCTTGTTATTGATTTTGTTTCCGTTGGCTATGGTGGCAGTAAGCTTGAGGCGGCAGAGGGGCTTGATATTTATATTGATGATGATTTGCAAAAACTTCTTCCCCTACAAGGGAAGGTGCAGAACTTGTTTTTATTCCACTGGTCATACAATGCAGATGATTTAGAGCCTGCAGAGATAAAACGAGTTTCATCATGGCAAAAAATTGAAGATACGATCAAGCCGATGTTACAGCCGTATGCATAAAAATGGATCTAAAAAAAACTCCTTCCTGGGACTGGCGTTTGATTCGAAAGAATTCGAACCATTGCTTGATGAATACAAAATTCCTGGAGGAGTAAATTCCGAAATCCGCTATCTCGAACAGCCTGATGGAGCTGTTTTGGTTCAGGCGCGTTACGGCGCAAAGAAAAATGGGTTCTCCTATGAGGAGGCGGTGATTACCGCACGGTATTTGGGGGAGTATCAAGCTCTTTTGGAAATGCAGAAAATTCCCATGCCTCCAATCCTTGGCCTTGCGGTGGAACATGACCTTTTTTCTGATCGCGCCATTATTATAAAAACTTCGCGCTGGACGGGCTATGATCTGGCGGCACTTCTTCGACGAAAAGAACTGAGGGAAAATTCCGCACTGGTTACTGAGCTGGTTCGAAAGATGTGTGAGCCCGTTAAAGAGCTCTGTAAGCATCGTCACGATGACTGGGAGATCGTGGTCGGCATTGATGCGCGTTGCAGTAATTTTACGCTCGATCAAGATGGAAAGGTTTGGTTCATTGATCTTTTTCCTGCGCGTTTTAGAACGGAGAAGGGTCCTATGGTCGAGTGGCCGGAGCCATTGTCTGAAGCGGGGAGAGTGTTGGGACTTTTTAAACATTTTGATGTACGCGGAATCGTGCTTAGCATTATTTCACAGCTTTCCCGTATTCGTCCGGAATATCGGGTTTTATTCGAAACGGAGGTTCTTTCCGCTTTTCTCCCATCGCTTTCTGTCGAAGAACGCGAGCATCTTGTAACGGGAATAGAATCGGCCCCTTGGCGAGCTGTTCGTCACTGGCTGCAAGATCGAAGGAGCCCACTTTCGCGAGAATCGTTTCGCGAGCTCTTTGATGCTCCGCTTTTTGGCCTGCAATATGGTGTCTATACTCTTCGAGAAATTGCAACGGAATTTGCTGCTGAGCACATCATATCAACGGATGAGCTCGAGTCTTTTTTTAAAGCCTCACATTTTGAAGATGAACTTTTGAAAAAGGACATGGAGCATCTGTATTCTGAATTGCTTCGTTTCTATGATCGAGTTTCTGGCGTATGAATCAAAAAACACTTCCCGAGAATTACGAATTGATCACTTGCCCCGTATGTGGGGCGGATGATTTTAAGGTTATTGATGAAAGAACCATCGACAAAAATTTACTTTGTAGCGTCGCCTGTCTTCGATGTAGCCATGTTTTTTTAAATCCGCGGGCTAAGGCTGAAGTCTATGAAGCTTATTATCAAAGAGGTTTTAGTAAAGAATTTAACGCTATCGGAGAGCATGTTGATCCGTACGAACAGGTGAAAGGGAATGCTGCGAAGACGGAGCGTATTCTAAGATTTCTTAAACCCGAACTAAGAAATGGCCTTCGAGTGCTTGAAATTGGTTGTGGATACGGAAACATCTTAGCCGCATTACGCGATCGATATGACGCTACGGTAACAGGTATCGAGCCCGATCCGGCTGCAAGAGAAGTGGCGAAAAAGGCGTTTAATATTGACATAGTATTTGAAAGCTTCGAGAATTTTATCGGAGGCTATCAAGGCGATACATACGATGTGATCCTTTTGCATCATGTGTTGGAGCATATGCTTCACCCAGACGAAGCGGTCTCGCGGTTCTCGGGGCTATTAAAACCAGGCGGGTTCGTGTATATCGGAGTTCCTAATATTACGGCGCTTACTTTTCCTAAAAAAATGTTTTTTCGCTTTCCGCATGTCAGTAATTTTACTCCATTTAGTTTAGAGTTGCTTCTTTCTATGTATGGCCTCAAGATCGTCCGCCGTGATGATTTCCAGAAACCACTTTCCGTTATTGCTGTAGCGCAATCTTCTGAGCGGACATTAGTAAGTTGGGGGCCTATTGTTGCACGGAGTTTTCCCCTTGGACGCGTTAAGCGCGCGATACTGTTTTCGCATATATATCATTCTATTCGTCTGTTTATACGTGATCATATCCGCCCGCTTTTTCCAAGATGGATGAAGGATTTTGTCAAACGCCTTCTGAAGAAAAAGATATGAAAACAACTTTTCTTGTTATAAGTCGCGGTCTCGTATGCCGCAATTTACTTAGAACGGGTGTAATCGAGTATTTATTGAAAGAACCAGATTCGAGTGTTGTCCTTCTTTTTCCGAAGCGCTCCGCACCTTTGCCGGACTATCTTTTTCATGAGTTTTCCGATGAGCGCATTCATATCGAAGAGATAGAGGAGCATTCCTATTCCCCATTTATGGCCCGGATATGGATTCCGTTTGTGAATAATTTTGTTTACAGCCGCTCTACGAATATTCTTGCGCGTGATGGTAGCGCTAAGGTGAAACCTATTCCGAGGTGGTGGTATCCTTTTCATCGTATTCTTTTTTCTTTTCTTTCTAAATTCGATTCATTAAAATCCGGTGTTCGTTTTTTGGAAAAGAATTTCTTTGTAGAAAAAAGATATGATGATTTATTTAGGCAATACACACCTTCCGCTGTGTTGATTGGTTCGATTCTTTCAAAGGCGGATGTTGGAATTTTGAAAGCGGCAGCTCGTCATGGCGTTAAGAGTTACGGTATGCAAAAAGGCTGGGATAATCTCGAACGGCTTCTTCTTCGCGTTGTTCCAGATAAGATTCTTGTTCAAAACCGATTGATGGTTGAAGCAGCGCAAAAGGTCCAGCGTATTCCATCCGACCGGATTTCCATTGTTGGTTTTCCGCAATTTGATCAGTATGTTGATTTTCAACCAAGGGAAACGCGTGAGATGTTTTTAACAAGACGTCAACTCCCTCTTGATACGAAACTATTCTTCTTTGGTTCGGAAGGCGCCTGGTCACCGAATGACGCTGATATTATTCGCGGGCTTTTAAAGTTACGAAACGCCGGTGCATTCCCATTCCCAGTAGCATTTATTATTAGGCCGTATTTTTCAGATATTAAAAATGGAAGATTTAATGATTTTCGTGAGACTGACGGCGTCATACTTGATGATGGGTATCGTTGGGGGGCATATTTCCCAGATCTTTGGGATCCGACACGAGAAGACATGCAACACTTTACTGCTGAACTCTATTTTGCGGATGCCGTTCTTTGCGTAGCGTCTACGCTATCGTTAGATGCTGTTTGTATGGATAAGCCCGTCATTGCCATAGGATTTGGCGCTTATATTGACTCGTTCGGCAAGGATCTGACGAGCAATTTATATAAGATGGAACATTATCGGCCCGTTGTTGAGTCTGGAGGTGTTGAACTTGTTACAAATGAAAAGGAAATGTGTCAGGCGCTTATTCGAAGTGTTGAGGAGCCCTCTTATCGAGCGGAAGGGCGAACGGAGCTCAAGCAAAATATGTGCGGACCTCTCGACGGACATTCGGCGGAAAGAATCGCTAAGGAATTAATTCATATTTCGAAAACATCTGTTTGATTTCATGCGGGGATTGTGCTGAACTATCGGTCTATGCCTCAACAAATTACCATCATGGGAACGGGAATGGTCGGGGGAGCTCTCGACCGCTATTTCCAGACGCAAAACATTAAAGCAAATCTCTATGATCCGCCGAAAGGTCTTGACGATGTGAGCGTGCTTGCAAATGCTGACGTTATTTTTATTGCCGTTCCAACGCCATATTATCTTGATGGCTCAGGATTTGATGAATCCTTTTTACGCGCGGCTATCGAGGCTATTCCGAACAGCGGAAAGACAATTGTTTTAAAATCTACCATCTTGCCTGGGATTACGGATCGTTTTCAGGAAGAGTATCCGGAACATCGCTTTCTTTTCAATCCGGAATTTTTGACGGAAACGACGGTGGATTATGACATGGCCCATCCAACACGACAGATTGTTGGTTATACGTCGCAGAGTCGTAAAGACGCTGAGCTCGTTATGGGGCTTCTCCCACGTGCCCCATTTGAGAAAGTTGTTCCTGCAAAAACGGCAGAGCTTGTGAAATATTTTGGAAATGCTTTCTACGCGCTTAAAGTTGCGTATGCAAACCAAATGTTTGACTTGGCTGAAAAGCTTGATCTGGATTATGATCTTTTAAAAGCCTGCGTTGAAACGGAGCCTATGGTTGGAAAGACGCATTTGGACATTTTTCACAAAGGTTATCGGGGGTATGGCGGAAAGTGTTTGCCAAAAGATACGCGCGCTATTATTCAACTTGCGGAGTCTGCGGGTATAGATCTTTCGCTTTTGAAGCAGGCAGAGGCTTACAATAATGCTCTTTGCGAGAAACAGGGCTTAAATATCCAGTGGGAAGAAGGTTCGCCAAAAAAAGATCTTTGAGTAGACAATTCAGGCTAGACGTATTACTGTCGCAGTAAACGTTATGGCTACTTATCTTGTTACCGGCGGTGCCGGATTTATTGGCTCGCATATCGTTGACAGTCTCATTGATGACGGTCATACGGTTTTGGTTATCGATAATCTTTCAACGGGGAAGCGCGAACGTGTGAATCCTAAAGCGAAATTTATCGAAGCTGACTTTACGAATTTTGATGAAATCAAAAAACATTTTGAGGGCGTCGAGGGAGTCTTTCATACTGGGGCACTTCCGCGTATTCCGTATTCAGTTGAGTTTCCTATTGAATCAGCTCAGGCAAACATCACGGGAACCTTAAACGTTTTTGTTGCTGCGCGTGATGCGGGAGTAAAACGTATTGTGTATAGCGCAAGTTCATCAGCTTATGGGGCGCAGGAAGAGTTGCCACTTCGTCTAGACATGCCGGCAAATCCGCTTAATCCATACGCGCTACATAAGTATGTTGGCGAAAAGTTTGCGGAGCAGTTCAATCGCTTTTATGGCATGGAGACGGTTTCATTGCGCTACTTCAATGTGTATGGGCCTCGCATGGCCGATGAAGGCGCCTATGTGACGGTGATTTCGCATTTCATGCGTCAAAAGAAAGCGGGGGAGCCGTTAACGATTCATGGCGATGGAGAACAGACGCGTGATTTTACGCATGTCTTTGATGTGGTTCGCGCAAATCGTTTAGCTATGAGCTCGCCGCATGTCGGAAGCGGAGATGTATTAAACGTTGGAGCAGGTGAACAATATTCGGTGAATGATATTGCTGCTATGATCGGCGGCCCCGTTGCGCATGAAAAAGGGCGAATCGGGGAGGCACGTCATACATTGGCTGATATTTCTCTTACAAAAGAAAAACTTGGATGGGAACCATCCATTCGTTTTAAAGAAGGTCTTCTTGTTTTACTTAAAGAGCAGGGAATGGACGGCGTTTGATTACGTGCCTTGTCTGCGAAGAATAATACCGATCGTTCGAAGGAGAATAATAAAATCCAGTAATGGTGAACGGTGCTTAATGTAGTAGAGATCGTATTGAAGCTTTTTCAGATTATCTTCAAGACTTGCTATCGGTGTTAAAAATGTTACCTGTGCCCAGCCGGTGAGGCCGGGTCTTGTCAGATGTCGCAAGGAATAATACGGAACGCGTTCCACAAGAGGCTCAACAAATTCCGGACGTTCTGGGCGCGGCCCAACAAGAGAAATGTCTCCTCGTAATACATTCCATATTTGCGGGAGCTCGTCTATGCGGTACTGACGCATCATTTTTCCAAGCCAGGTTAGACGTGGATCGGAGCTTGCGCTTGGAGTAAACTGCGCACCATTTTTCTCCGAGTCAACAAGCATGGTGCGAAATTTCCATATGCGAAAATGTTTTCCGTTTTTTCCTACGCGTGTTTGTGAATAGAATATTGGTCCCGGCATTGTGAGCTTCATGAGAATGGTCACAAACGGAAAAAGAAGAAGCGTCAGAACGCCAAAAGGAATAGCGAGGAGAATATCCACCGCTCGTTTTGCGGTTTCATACCAAGCCTTTTCTCCTTCACGAAGATGTTGAAGAAACCAGGTTTCTGAAACGTAACTCAATGGAATTCTACCGGTTGTTGCTTCCTCTAGCTCAGCGCGGTCAATGATGGTTGTGGAGCTGAATAATGTACTATAGAGCGCTTCTTTTAGTCCGGGGACGCTTTCGGGCTTTACGCCAACAACGACGATATTAATCGGTTCTTTTTTTAAAACATCGGCAAGGTGTCGCGCGCCTGCCACCCAGCGGACGGTTTCGTGAGGACAAGTTTCTCCACTTGTTGCAAGCGCATAACGCAGCTCATAGCCCAAAGAACTCGCGCGAAGTAAGGTATCAACTTGTTGGATATCTTCGGCAGGGCCGATATAAAACATGCTACTCGAAGAGAAGCGCGGCACAATCCATTTGCTATAGCCAAGTCGCCAAAAATAGCCAAGGAGCAATGCGACGGCAAATTGTAAGGCGAGGATCGTTCTTGGTTCAATGCCAAAGATCGGAAGAAGGTAAAAAAAGCCGAGTGCAATAGCGAGGTTTGCAATCATGCCCTCAAGATAGACACGAAAGAGCTTTAGAGAGTCTCGATGAATAACAAGATCGTAGAGACCTGCAATGTAGAAAACGAGTATCCAGATTAAAGAGAGAAGAAAAAATGGCCCAGCGTTTTGTTGCCAGTAAGTTAGACTCCATCCGCCGTGTCGAATGGTGAGTGTGACGACAAGCGCAGCTTGAAATACTAACAAATCTCCGCAGACGAGGAGAAAACGTTTCAGATTTTGTTCGTTATTTATCATTGGTTTGGTAGCTATGGAACGTTTACTACTGTAGACTGTGGATAACCATTTTGTCTATGGCAGAAGCAATAAATCTAAAAACGCATGTGATACACGAGGTCCGACGCCTATTCCGATTCGTTTTTGTTGGCGCCTCATCTTTTTTAATCCATTTTGGGATCTATTATCTGATCTCGCGCTTTTTGTGGGCTACGGGCAACAGGCTTTTTATCCAAATCATCTCTGTAGGGTTTACTATCCTTTATAATTTTCTTGCTCATCGGCGATGGACGTATCAATCAAACGGGCGACTTCGTTCCGAGCTTTTACGCTTTACTTTTGTTGTTTTGGCTGCTTCAGGAATCCAAACCGGTGTTTTCTGGATTGCGATTCATCTCCTGGGTTTCTATGACCTTTGGTCTCTTGTGCTTGCGTCAGGTATCAGTGCCGTCTTCACCTTCATTACGCATAGGCTTTTTACCTTTCGTCATCCATCAGAAACAATACTGGACGTCCCAGACGTGATATAATACTTGCATGAAGTTACGCCAAGTCTTTGAGAAGAAAAACGTTTTGGTCACGGGAGGCGCCGGATTCATCGGTTCGCATTTATGCGATGCCCTTGTACGGGATAGCCATGTGATTTGCATGGATAACTTTTCAACGAGCACCGTTGCAAATATTGAGCATCTTCTTCAGAATCCGAATTTTGAATTTATCAATCACGATGTCACGCAGCCATTTGATCTCGAATCCTATGATGAGCTCGCTCGATTTCAGATGCCCTTTCAAGGCATCCAAGAAATTTATCATCTCGCCTGTCCTATTTCCAAGCGCTATTTTGAAAATTTTAAAATTGCGACTGTCCTCACAAACTCTATTGGGATTAAGAATGTTCTTGATGTTGCGGTGAAATATCAATCAAAGATTCTCTATGCTTCTTCGTCGGTTCTATATGGGTCACGCCGACCGGAATCGCATTTTGTAAGTGAGTCTGGTGAGTGCCATGTCGATCATCTTACGGATCGTGGTGCGTATGACGAGGGGAAGCGCTTTAGTGAGGCGGTTCTTTTTACCTATGCAAATGTTTATGGTTTGGATGTAAAAATATCCCGCCTGTTTCGCACGTATGGATCGCGCATGAAAATTGATGACGGCAATTTACTTCCGGACATGATTAACAATGCTCTTGATGGAAAAGATATTCTCATCCCCGGATCCGAAGATGCGAAGCTCGGCCTCTGCCATGTTTCGGATATTATCGACGGAATGCTTCGGCATATGAATTCACCGGTGGATGTAACGCTTCTCAATCTTGGTTCCGATCAAGAGCAGTATCTTTCGAGTATTGCTGGAACGATTATCAAGCTCGCGGCATCAACGTCGCGCGTACGCTTTGACTCTTCTGTCCCAGGTCTTTTTGAAGCGCCGCTCCCAGATATTTCAAAAGCAAAGCAGGTGCTCCAATGGTTGCCTCTCATGCGCGTTGAAGACGGCCTGCGCTCTATGCTTGATTATGCTCGATCGCGAAGGCAGCAGAACACGGCATTCTAAAGAGACTCTATTCAATCTTTTTCTCGCTTGCCCCTTTATTCCTCATTCTATATTCTAGTTGCATATGGCCGAAAAGCCGATTTTTGAAAAGAAAAACATTCTCGTTACGGGAGGCGCCGGATTTATTGGTTCACTCCTTTGTGAAGCGCTCCTAAAAGAAGGCCGTGTTATCTGTGTGGATAACTTCATTACAAGCCAAGAAGCGAATATCGATTCGCTGTTAAAAAATCCGGATTTTGAATTTATTCGACACGACATCAGCACACCGCTTGACCCCGAAGCTTTTCCGGAGCTCTTGCGTTTTAAAATAAAGTTTCAAGGCATTCAAGAAATCTATAATCTTGCCTGTCCGACAAGTCCGAAAAAGTTTGAGCAGTACAAGATGCAAACGTTGTATGCGAACTCGCTTGGCATGAAAAATGTTCTTGATCTTGCCGTGCGCTACAAGTCAAAAGTTGTTCATGCGTCCACATCTGTTGTCTATGGTCCGCGTCCGGAAGATGGACACTTCTTTAAGGAAGATGAATGGGGGAGCGCGAATCTCTTATCACCTCGCGCTTGCTATGACGAAGGAAAGCGCTACGCGGAAAGTGTTTGTGCAACCTACCAGCAAGTGCACGGCATTGATGTGCGCCTCGTTCGTATTTTTCGCACCTATGGTCCACGCATGCCGCTTTTCGATGGGCATATGATTCCTGACTTTATTACGAATGCTCTTGAAGGGAAGCCGCTCGAAATTTTTGGCGATGAAACATTTAAGACTTCTCTTGTGTATGTTTCGGATCTTGTTGATGGCATGAGAAAAGTGATGGAACAACCGGAGGATATCGGTCCGGTGAACTTTGGAAGCGATGTGGACGTGCCGATTGTCGATGTTGCGAATCGCATTTTGGAAATGACAGGATCATCATCAAAGATTGATTTCAAAGGATCGCTTGTCTTTATGACGCCGCTCGGCCTTCCGGATTTGAGTAAGGCGAAAGAAAAATTGGGCTGGATTCCTCTTGTGACATTGGATGACGGTTTGAAAAAGACCATTGATTATACGATTGCAAGCAAGAGTCTTTTAACCTTTCGTTCCGTTTAGACTGGGTAACTTTTTTTCTTGTCTAAAAACCGTCGATTAGGCTAAGGTAAGTCTATGAAGGTTGCTGCTGTCATGCCGGCATATTTTGAAGAGCCTCGTATCGCGGAAGCTGTTCTTGGCGTTTTTCCGTATGTTGATGCCGTTATTGTTGTTGATGACGGTTCGGAGGATGGAACGGCTGAGCAGGCTCGCACGACTGAGGCAACGGTTCTTCGCCATAGTTTAAATCGCGGGCAGGGCGCCGCGCTTCGAACAGGAACGGAAGCGGCTCTTGCGCTTGGCGCAGACATTATTGTTCACATTGATGCGGACGGCCAGCATGATCCTGAAGCGATCGCTTCTTTAACAAAGCCGATTCTCTCCGGTCACGCGGACATTGTTTTTGGTTCGCGTTTTCTTGGCATGGAAGCGGAAGGAATGCCCGTGACGCGCAAGGCCTTGCTCATGGCGGCGCGGCAATTCAATGCGCTTGTTCTTGGCGTTTCTCGTAAAGTAAGTGATCCGCAAAGCGGGTTTCGGGCGATGTCCGCCGATGCGGCGAGGCTCATTGATTTTCAACAGGATCGCATGGCGCATTGTTCTGAAATTCTTCGTCTCGTTACGCGTTCCGGTTTGCGCTGGCAAGAAGTTCCGACACGCATTCGTTATACGGAGGACACGCTTGCAAAAGGACAGAAACCCACGGATGCATTCAAAATTGTTTGGCAGCTTATTATTGGAGCCTTTCACTAGTCTATGTTAGTTATTCAACTTGTTCTTCTTGCGGCGCTCTTTGCCGCTTTCCTCCTTACGTGGAAACGCGCTCAGGAGCGCGTAATTCGTCGACGTGAAGCTTTGATTTGGAGCGCGCTTTGGATGGCGGCGGCGCTTTTGATTTTTTGGCCCGAGCTTGCCTCGCATGTCGCTTCATTCGTTGGCGTTGGAAGAGGCGCGGATCTTGTTGTATACGCCGCCGTTATTGTGTTGTTTGTGTTAATCTTTAATATCCATGTAGCGCTTGATCGTTTGGATCGAAAATTGACACAGCTTGTTCGACAAGAAGCTCTCAAAGAAATTGGCGATGCTTCGCTGAAGCCAGAGGATACGCGTGTATGAAGATTCTGCATCTTTCTTGTGTTGCGCCTCCGGAAATCGGCGGTATTGGCAGGACGGCCGCTTTGGAAGTGGCTGGTCTTCGTGCGCGCGGGCTGGATGCAAAACTCATGGCGCCCGCGTCAAAGAAACATGCGGATGAACAAGAAAAAAGTTTTATTGAAAAAGTGAAGCCTGTTCTTCGCATTGGAAATGCTTCTCTCTTGCCTGGAATTTTAGAACGCGCACGCGCCTTTGACGTGATCCATTTGCATTACCCGTTTTACGGCGTAGCGGAACCGCTTTTGCTGAATAGCCACAAGCTTCCTCCCATTGTTTTGACGTATCACATGGATGCCGTTGATCCCGGAATCAAGGGGTGGATTTTTTTCCTGCACCAACTTTTGTTGCAGCCGCATCTTTTAAAGCATGCTTCACGCATTATTGTTTCTTCTTTTGATTATGCGCATCGGTCAGCTTTGCGCCTGTTTTTCGTTGATCACGCTGATCGCATGGTTGAACTTCCTTTCGGCGTCGACACAGATGTCTTTTGTCCGGGGCCTGGGAAGCGCGAGCGTTTCATGATTCCGGAAGAAGCGTTTACGCTGTTGTTTGTCGGTGGGCTTGATAAGGCGCATGCTTTTAAGGGCGTCTCACAACTTCTTGAAGCTTTTGCTGAAATCGAAGGGGAGCCGCATCTTATGATTGTGGGCGATGGTGATCTTCGAGCGAGTTATGAGATGCGAGCCGCTGATCTTGGTATTACGAAGCGTGTGCATTTTCTTGGTCGATTAGATCAAGATTCATTAGTCGACGCGTATCGGAGTGCGGACGTATTCGTTTTTCCTTCGCTTTCGAAAGCAGAGGCATTTGGACTTGCCGCGCTTGAAGCGGAAGCCTGCGGTTTACCTGTTGTAGCCTCAGATCTTCCAGGCGTGCGCACCGTCGTACTTCAAGGACAAACCGGTACACTTGTTCCGCCTGGAGATGTTGGTGCTCTGCGTGATGCGATTGATCTTCTGCGTCTTGATCCGCCCGCTCGTTCACGTCTCGCGGAAGCTGCTACGGCGCATGCCACTTCCTTTGTTTGGGAGAAACATATCGACGGTCTTATTCAAGTGTATCGTGAAGTATGCGCATAGCTGTTTTAACGAATGCCTATCCGCCTTCCGGTAAAGGCGGCGCGGCCATTATCGCGAAGCAACAAGTAGATTTATTACGCGCACAGGGTCTTGAAGTACGCGTATGGAATCCGCCAATCTCTTGGCTTGATTCTCCGGCGCCTCTGCGTCTTTTTTTTCATATCTTGGATCTTCTCCCGCGGGAGAAGCTTGCGAAAGAAATAGCGGACTGGAAGCCCGATGTGCTTCTTACGCATAATCTCACCGGCTGCGGATTTGCTACACCGAGGCGCGTACAATCTCACGGAGTGCGCTGGTTGCATGTATTGCATGATGTTCAGCTGTTTGAGCCTTCCGGCCGACTGCGCCGTTCGGAAACATTTACACTTTGGCAAAAGTTTTGGAGCCGACTGCGCTGGGCGGCGCTTGGAGAGCCGGACTTCGTTATCTCGCCCACGGAATGGCTTTTTCTGCAGCACAGGAGAAGGGGATTTTTCCGTAAAGCGAAACCGATCGTTTTACCGAATCCCGGACGCGATGTTGAATTTGTTATGCGTCTTCCAAAGACGCCTATTCAACTTCTTTTCGTTGGACAGCTCTATCCGGAAAAAGGACTTTCTCTACTCCTACAAATTCAGCAGCGCCTTCGCATCCCTTTTGAATTACATATCGTTGGAGAAGGTCGCGTGGATAAAACGCTTCAGCAGGATGAACGTATTATTTTTCATGGAAAAAAAGATCGTGATGCTGTTATTGAATTGATGAAGGAAAAAGATGTTCTTCTTGTTCCTTCTCAGATTGCAGAAAATCAACCCACGGTTTTATTGGAAGCGGCTTCGGTTGGGTTGCCTGTTATTGCATCGGATATTGGCGGTATTCGTGAAACGTTGCAGGGCGCAGGCATTCTTTGCGCGCCTGAACAGGTTGAGGAGTGGCTAGACGCGATACAAAGCCTTTCTGATCCGCGCGTCTATCGAGAGCAGGCTTCAGGTCTGTATGATCTTGCTGTTCGCTATACGCCCGCACGTCATCTGGAAAGACTTCTTCACTGTTTTACATTAAAGCGATAAATTTTTACGTTTCCGTCTTGAATGATGAATTCTTTTTCTGAAGCTTGTTTGAGTACTTCGGAAACATGGTTCGCATCCCACCAATACGCATTTACGACAACATACAGAAGTTGTGTTTGTCCAAGGTGAGCCGCTTCGTGAATGGCGTCGATGGATGGATTTGAAGCCACCGCTTCCAAAAAGAGTTGGTAGAGCCGACCGCCGGTTGGGAGTGGATAATAGAAAATGTCTTCTTGCGTGCTGGCATCATGTACATAGCGCCGGAAGCCAAAACGATCAACCGCTGCGGCGCTTACGGATTGATTTGCGAGTACGGTATAGGGTTGGCCGTCCGCATCTTGTTCGATTGCACGAACGGCATCGTAGTCGGCAAGGCTTACGCTCCATCCGCGGCTGGCTGTTGAGGCGTCGTAGCGCGGGAGAGCGGCATGAGCGTGCCCCACGAACCAAAGGGCGAGTATAAGCGGAATCCAGGCCGCTTTAAGCCCTTTTTCGGCGCGCATATGCTTAAGCATGACGGAAGCGCCCTCAAGGGCAGGAAAGAGCAAAAGGAGCATTGCGACGAGGAAAAGGCGGTCAGCATAATTTCCTCGTTCATAATCAATTAAGAAGGAAAAATCTCCAACGGTTTTTAAAAGAAGGCCTGCAGCAGTAAGCCCGACTGCGGTGAGTGTGAGCAAAACTGAGCTTTCTCGACGTTCTCGCCCTTTCCAAATAGCAAGTGCTGCGAGGAGGACAAGAATAAAAGGAAGAAAGAATTCTGTATAAGTGGCCCAGTCTGCCCAAAGAGCGACATGATTTATTGGAGGCGTGAGCGCGGCGAGTACGCTTGTTCCGAGACTTTGCCAGTTAAGCGATTGCCATTGCCAATTCCCTGTATGGCCCGAGAGCATGTCTTGCAAATAGAAAGCGAGCGGAACGGAAGCGGATGTAAAAAAGACCAGCAGTCCAAGCAAGATTTTTTTGATGAACTCCGCAACTCCGCTTTGCGTTTCTTTTTGTGCGATGAGAATCAGTACGGTAGCGCCAACAAAAGGAAGTCCGGCGAGCGGATGCGTCGCGAGACTCCACACGGCAAAAAGAAGCGCGGGAAGAATGCTTAGTGCGCGCGATTGTGTAGCGAGTGCCAGCCCAAGCGCAACGAGTCCCAGAACGTAGGCGAAAGATTGTGGCGTTGTCGTCACAAAAGCGCCGAGAGGCAAAAGTAGGGGGAGAAAGAGAAGGGCACACGGTTTCTTTTCGCGAAAAACGAAAGAGGTGCTCACGAGAATGAGAAGCGCGCTTATCGGAACAAGAAAACGATCAATGGAAGTAAATGAGACGTCAAAGAGCCTGGCGAGCCAGGTTACAAAAACGTATTGTCCAATATAGTAAAGCGGTTTTGGATTGAGCGTGCCGGTTTCCAGAAGCACACGTTCGCTGGCTTGATGTAAGAATCCATCAAAGCCATAGCCAAGTTTATATATGAGCGGAGCGAGCAGCGTTATGGAAAGAAGAATGAAAATACTCAAGAGTATGCCGGACATGCGGCCTTTTTTACTTCGGAAAGCCATCCAGGCTGTGACGGGGAGCAGGGCGATCGCAAGAAATGTTCCTTCGGGTAAAAGAGGCCATGGTGTACGAATAGCGCTGAAGGTCGCGACGCTTCCGGCGTACTTCATTAGAATGAAAAAGAGAATGGCTCCTCCAAGAAGGCTAAGTAGAGGCGGGACAAAATCTTTGCTCCAGGAGAAACTTGTCTCTTGTTCGAATGATTTCGGTTCTTCTTCCGGCTTTGGGAATATGGTAAGCGCGATTTGCAGAAACACAATGGCGCCGGCTAAAGAGAATGCGTCTGTAGCGGCTCCGAGATGGAGCCATCCATAGTAGAAAATGGTTTGAAAAAGAGACTGGGAGGCGAGAATGGTCAGGAGGCCGAGTCCATATCCGCGTATTCCTGAGGAATGAATGAGCTGTCTTCCGAGAGTCCACGATGCATGTAGCAGAACGAATACAATCAGGAGTTTAGCAACGAGTGTTCCCGGAACGAATAATCCAGCCAAAAGAAGTGCAGCAGCTGCTACAGGGGCGTATATTTCGTTTTTATGCCACCAAGGGTCTGTATGCATGTTCAGGAAAGCGGTTCATCAAATTCGCCTAAGTTTCGGGCGAGAAGACTTTTTCATCATATCAGGGCGGTATTTATTTTGGCTATATTTTGATCTTTCAAGTATCCTAGATTGGGCAATATGTTGATGACAAATGAAAATATAAGGCTCTACCCTCATGACCGCCTTTTGGGGGCCACAATCGTAAAATTGGTACCAAAATGGATTCATCCAAATCAGGTCACCATTTTACGATTTATTCTTACGCCAATCGTTCTCTTTTTAATGTGGACGCATTCTTGGCCCTGGGCCTTCGCTCTGTTCTTGTTTACCGCGTTTACGGATGCGCTCGATGGGACACTCGCGAGGGTAAGAAAGCAAATCACGCTATGGGGCACGATGGCGGATCCGATTGCAGATAAACTTCTGGTTGGCTCTGTTGTAATATTACTGGTTGCTCGAGAAATCAGCGTCTTTTTTGCCGCGATTATTATTGGTATTGAACTGCTTATTCTTGGTGGTGCGATCTTTCGCAAACGGAAAGGTGTTTACGCCTCTGCGAATGGATATGGAAAAATAAAAATGTTATTACAAATCACCGGATTGGCTCTCTTGATGTCGGGCCAGCTTTTTGGCTTTGCTCTGGCGACTCCGCTCGCGGTTGTAACTTTATCCATTGCGATTGTGTTTGCCATCATTTCTCTTTTTACGTACGGAAGTTAATATGTTCCATCTGTTGAAGCGCTGGATCCCAAAATCTTGGCTCGATGTGTATCATCGCATTCTTGCACATCTCGCGGCTGCCTATTACGCCCATCCGTCTCACGGGCTTATTGTTATTGGCGTTACCGGAACGAATGGGAAAACAACAACCTGCTATTACTTAGCGAAAGTCCTCGAAGCCTCCGGAGAAAAAACGGGCTGCACGACGACAGCTGTTTTGAAAATTGGGGATCAGGAATGGCTGAATCGCACCAAGATGACTATGCCGGGCCGTTTTTGGCTTCAGCGTTTTCTTCGCCGCATGCGTGCAGAATCTTGCAAGTATGCTGTTATTGAAACTTCTTCTCAGGGTTTGATACAGCATCGTGACATTGGCGTTGAATATGACGTTGGCGTTTTTACGAATCTCACCCCTGAACACATTGAAGCGCATGGGGGATTCGAAAAATACAAAAAAGCAAAACGAATTTTATTTGAAGACTTAGCGCGACTCCCGTTAAAAGTTATTGCGGGCGTTCCCGTGCAAAAAACAGCTGTACTGAATGCAGATGATGAACATGCCGCCTATTATGCGGAGACTCCGGGCCTTAAGCATGTTGCTTGGTTTGGCGTGAATGATACGCGCGGATTACAGGCGGTGAACATTTCTTTAGGAGAATCGGGAAGTACGTTTGAAGTGAAGGGGGTACAAGTTTGTTTAAATCAGCCGGGATTATTTAATATCAAGAATGCGCTTGCGGCACTGAGCGTTTGTGAAGTTCTTGGTATTGATCTGGCCGCCGCTGCAGAAAAGCTGAGTGAGATTCGAAAAGTTCCGGGTAGACTGGAGCGCGTTGAAGAAGGCCAGCCTTATACGGTCATCATCGACTATGCCCCGGAACCTGAGTCATTTCGTCAGCTCTATGAAGCGCTTTCATTTCTTCCAAGAAATAAGACGATTCACGTGCTCGGTTCTTGCGGTGGCGGGCGTGATATGGCGAGGCGACCCATTCTCGGCAAACTCGCGGCGGAACACGCGGATATCGTGGTTGTCACAAATGAAGATCCGTATGATGATGATCCGATTAAGATTATCGACCAAGTAGCCGAGGGCGCTCTCGCGGCCGGAAAAGAATTGGATCGTAATCTCTTTACGATTCCCGATCGGGAAGAGGCGATTCGTAAAGCGATCAGCCTTGCGGAAGAAGGGGATCTTGTTGTGCTCACGGGGAAAGGATGTGAGCCCTATATTTGTGTTGCCGGTGGAAAGAAACTTCCTTGGGATGAGGCAAAAGCCGTAAAAGAAGCTATTCAATATGTTTCACGTAGCTGACGTTTTGCAACTTCGAGACGGGGAGCACATTGAGCTTATCCTGCGTCATCACACGGTTGATCTGTGGCCGAAGCTCTTTCTTTCTGGTGCGCTTTTGGTTTTGCCTTTCTTTTTTCTTTTTGCGCTCGTACAACTTGGGGTATTTGGCGTACTGTTTTTCTGCCTTGCTGTGGGAGCTGGGTTCTATTTTTCTGCACGGACGCTCATCCTTTGGGATGCGCGAGTGCTTCTTTTAACAAATAAACGATTAATTTACGTTGATCAAAAAGGACTTTGGCAGCGTATTGTTTCTGAGGCGTCTCTTGCGGAAATTCGTTCCATTGAATCCCGTCGCACGGGATTTCTCGATACGCTTTGCCGCACAGCCACGGTTCGTGTTCTCTCAACATCTGCCGCGCCCGTTATTGAATTCAGGCGCGCGCCAAGAGCAAAGACTTTTACGGCAAAACTTAGCGAATTACAGGGCGCGCCAAGAAGAGAGCCTCTATAAGGCTTCTTTGGAGCCCGCCCTCGTGTTAAGATGTCTCTACTATGAAAAGCGGTTCTCGCGAGAAGCACCGCGGTGGGAAACTTGCCCGTTGGTCCGTTTTATTGGCGGCGAACGGAGCTTTGTTGTTTGTTGTTGGCATTTCAACCGTGCGTGAAACCTATCGCGAGTGGCAAGTGGATCAAGATATCAATAAGATCCAAACGCAGATTGGGACGCTTGAAGGAAAAAAACTCGAGTTTGTCGATCTGATTCAACGTATGGAATCTAATGACGCTTTAGATCGCGAGGCACGGACACGTCTTGGCTTGCGAAAACCGGGTGAACGGGTCATTATTCTTCGTGGCGCGGATGGGGAGTCAGCCTCCTGGCAGGAATCCGCTTTTCAAGCCCCATCGGATCAGCCCGCTTCACCGCCGCAATCAAATCCTGAGCGCTGGCTTCAATACTTTTTTCCTCTAAATCCTAAAACGTAATCTCTTATGAAATTTTCTTTTCGTTCCCATCCGTACGTGTACATGTCCCTTGGCCTTCTTGTACTGCTTTTGGTCGCAGGTTCTCTTGGTTTGTACACGGCTATGTATCGGTATCGCTCGGACGCACCCGTTATACGCTCGATTGTAAAAGTCATTCCATTTCCGGCGGCAAAAGTCGATTCGACAACCATTTCTTACAATGATTATCTCACGCATGTGGATGCATTGAAACGTTATTTGTCCGGTCCGGCTGCGGCAGCGAATGGCGTTGGACCTGAGCCAACGGACGCGGACTTGTCGGGAGCGCTTGATCGTGCGATTCGGATTGAAGCAGTTCATCAAATAGCGGCTGAACGGAATGTCTCGGTCACGCCTGTTGATATTGAACGAACCTATGCGGATCTTGTACAAAAAGCGGGAACCTCAACAACTCCGGGAGAAATCGAGACATTTATCAATGATCAATTCGGTTGGACGGTTGCTCAGTTCAAAAATTATATTCTTGGCCCCGCCATTCTTGAAGACACATTGCGATTGCAAATGCAGACCGAAACGGGAAGCGCGACCGCTTTTGATGACGCGCTCACAGAACGTATGAGCGCCAATCATGTAAAACGGTATCTTTCCTTCGGGTCCTAGGCGCCTTGCTTCCTCAATTGCTTTCTGTTACATTAGCGCCCGTTAATCCTTGGAAAATTTAGAGCGGATAACGCGGGTATCGTATAGTGGTTATTATGCAAGCTTCCCAAGCTTGAGAGGCGGGTTCGATTCCCGCTATCCGCTCCATGCCGATGTAGCTCAGTTGGTAGAGCAATGCTTTCGTAAAGCAGAGGTCGCGAGTTCGAATCCCGCCATCGGCTCCATCATAAAAACGACGGTTCATTCCGTCGTTTTTGTTATTCAAATAATATTTTCGCTGCTTCACGATCCACGGTGGCGCGTCTGCGAACAGCGATACTTTCTGCGAGACCGATGGCCACGAATGTAATAAGAAGATAACTCGCAGCCGCAGATAAAAACGGCATCGGAATACCCGTGATCGGCATGATGCCGAGATTCATTCCAACGTTTACCGTGAGGTGAATAAGAATAAGCCCTGAAAGACCGATGAGAAGAAGACTGGCGAATTCATCTTCACTTTCATATCCAAGGCGAATAAATCGATAGAGAATCAAAAGAAACAATCCAAGAATGAAGGCGACGCCAACAAAGCCCAATTCTTCTCCGATGACGGCAAAAATAAAGTCTGTTGCGCTGGCGGGTAAAAAGCGTAGACGTGCCTGCGAACCTTCTCCCACGCCTTTTCCAAAGAGCCCTCCCGATCCGATGGCGATGCGGGCTTGAATGGCATTATAGCCGCTTCCTCTCGGGTCAAGATTCGGATCAAGAAAAGAAGCAACGCGCGCTTGCTGATAAGGTTGTAAGGCAAAGTTCCAGGCGAGCAGGGCAACGGTGCAGGCCGTGAGAGGCAAAATAAACCAGGCGTATTTTGGAAGTCCGGCAAAAAGCGCCATCATGCCCCAAATCATGTAGAGCACCATAGCGGAGCCGAAATCCGGCTGTAAGAGAACAAGACCGGCATATCCTGTCGCTGCTAAAAAGCTGATACCAAAAGAACGCCAACTTAGTCGTTTATGGCTTTTCCGAGAGAAGAAAGCCGCTAAATAAATGGTGAGTAAAATCTTTGCCAATTCAACGGGCTGAAAGGAAAGTGCCCCGATACGAAACCAGCCTTGCGTATTATTGACGGTATGACCGAAAACAAGAACCGCTAAAAGCAAAAGCATTCCCGCGAGATAGAGGATGAGGCTATAGCTGCGTAAATGTCGATAATCCAAAAAAATGAGCACGATGACAGCAGCGATCCCGATTGCAAAAGTAACGAATTGCTTATGAAATAGGAAGAAGTCCGCCTGATCCTGCGAAATACCAATACCATAAATCGCCGTCAATCCGACGGCGGTTAGCGTGATAGCGGCGCTCAGCAACATCCAGTCGACGCGCTGGAGCGTTTCAATAAAACGATTCATAGCCCTAACCTAGCGCGCCTGCAAAAAAACGCAAATTAAAAGCGTGCGGCTTCAAGATAATTGTTCGGATCAAAAATATTGGTATTTGCTTGAACTTCGGTTTTTGTAATACCGCTTGGATTTTCAAACCAATTAATTGTCACAGGACGCTGCTCTCCCGGTTTCACTTCATGTTCCGTAATGGTGGTAACGCCTACCGGAATCGTTCCGCGGAAAAGCACGACGGTCAGGTCCACGTTCCAATAGCCGTAGGCGCTTTGGTTTGTGAAATCGAATGACGATTGTCCAACATCTTGATTTGCTAATGTAACTGTTTTTTGAAAATCAATGTTTGCAAAATCAAAGAGAAGTCTTCGCGCCGCAAAGTCCTGATAATTTCCATCCACTTCATTTGGATTTACGCGCCTCCATTGAATATTGTCTACAACGAGCCGTGCAGTTGGAGCGAGCTTTTGCGGAGTAAAACCAAGCTCTGTGAGATAGCGCTGGCTATTTGGGAGAATATAACCTTCTCGCTGCGGTGTGAGCTCGCCGTTCGAGTTGAATTGATATGTAAAGGTGGCCATCCACTGCGCATTCGGGTTGGTTAATTCTACAAGAAAATCTTCGCGACCATCGGTTGCGCTAAACACGCTTACTTCTGAAGACTGAACCGTTTTTGGCCGAGAGCTTTCCAGTCCTTGAATGGCAAGTTGATTATTCGCGACAATCTGCGTAATGCGCGCCTCGCGCGGATAGGAAATGGCATAGGCGTCAAGAAGCGACCAGAGGACGAAGCCCCAGGTCAGAACAGAAAATCCAATAAGGAGGCCGTGACTGATTTTTTGGAGAAGAGAACGATTGCGAACCCAAAAGCTCGCGAGATCTAATTCCTGTTCGGAAAGGCCGCTTCCTATGTTATATGTTTCCGCCATGCGGTTTCAGTATAGCACAAAAAGACGTTTTCTCTGTAGATCTGCAGCTCCTTTTTCCACCTGGATGGCCTTGACGAAGGCCTTTTCTTTTCATCAATTTTCTGGTACTATCTTTGGCGAACTCTATGGCAAAAACTGAAAAAAAGACGACGAAAACCGGAAGCTACGGTGCGGAGCAAATCTCCGTTTTGGAAGGGCTCGAACCGGTTCGAAAGCGTCCGGGAATGTATATCGGATCAACCGGTCCGGAAGGTCTTTTCCATCTTCTTCGCGAAGTTGCGGATAACTCATTCGATGAAGCAATGGCCGGACATGCGTCCGAAATTACTATTCGACTTTTACCCGATGACTACGTGGAGGTTTCCGATAACGGTCGCGGTATTCCTGTCGACAAACATAAAAAATATAAAGTTTCCGCACTTGAACTTGTTTTAACGAAGCTGCATGCGGGAGGGAAATTTGGTGGAGAAGGAAGCGGTTATAAAATTTCCGGAGGACTTCACGGCGTAGGTGTTTCGGTTGTAAACGCTTTATCTGAACATCTTATCGCAACGGTTGAACGCGAAGGGGAGAAGTATGTTCAAGAATACGAACGTGGCAAAGCAAAGGGAAGCGTTAAAAAAGTTGGTCCGAGCAAACACCATGGAACGACGATTCGTTTTAAGGCGGATGGAACTATTTTTAAGGAAGGAACTTCATTTGAATATCAGCGCATTCTCGATCACTATCGCCAGCAATGTTATCTCACGAAGGGGATTAAGCTCATCGCGATAGACGAGCGCGATACAGAGCGTCCGGAAATGTATGCGTTTTATTTTGAAGGTGGCGTCGCTTCCTATGTGCGTCATCTCAATCACGAACGCGACGTGAAGCATGAGAATATTTTCTTCGTTGAAAAACAAGTTGATCTTGCAGAAGTATCCATTGGGCTTCAGTACACGGCGGATTATATCGAAAATCTTTACGCCTTTACGAACAACATTATTAACCCAGAAGGCGGAACACATGTGCAAGGCTTTCGAAGCGCGCTCACGCGTGTTTTGAATAATTACGCGCGTTCAAAGAACTTCTTGAAAGAAAAAGACGATAATCTTTCCGGTGAAGATGTCCGTGAGGGTCTTACGACGGTTATTTCCATTCGCTATCCTGAACCGCAATTTGAAGGACAGACGAAATCAAAACTTGGAACGCCGGAAGTACGTGGAGCGGTTGAGTCTGTCATGGGAGAATTCTTCGCTATGTTCCTCGAAGAGCATCCAAAAGATGCGGAGGCAATTCTTTCCAAGTGTGTCTTAGCTCAGCGCGCACGCGCCGCTGCACGTGCTGCACGTGACACCGTGATGCGTAAAGGTGTGCTTGAAGGTATGATGCTTCCCGGGAAGCTGGCCGATTGTACCAATCGCGATCCGGCTGTTTCCGAGCTCTTTATCGTTGAGGGAGATTCTGCCGGCGGTACAGCTAAGCAGGGGAGAGATCGTGATACGCAGGCCATTCTTCCGCTTCGCGGAAAGATTTTGAATGTGGAGCGCGCACGTCTCGATAAAATGCTCGCAAACAATGAAATTAAGAATCTTGTCATCGCGCTCGGTACGAATATCGGCGAAATGTTCGAGATCGAAAAACTTCGTTATCATAAAGTCATTATCATGACGGATGCTGACGTTGACGGTGCACATATTCGAACGCTTTTACTGACGCTGTTCTATCGCTATTTTCCAGACCTTTTGAATCGCGGACATATCCTGATTGCGCAGCCGCCTCTTTTCCGTGCGCAAAAAGGAAAGATGATCAAGTACGCCTACTCTGATACGGAATGCGATGTCATTATTGAAGAGTTTGCAAAATTAAAAGAAGAAAAGAAAGCTAAAACAAAGAAGGCCGCAGAAGAGGCGGAGGAAGAAGAGTCCGCCGTCGAAGAGGGCGTGGAAACAGTTTCTGATGATGCGGCGAAAGCGGCGGGCGTATCCATACAGCGTTATAAGGGTCTTGGAGAAATGAATGCTGAACAGCTTTGGGACACTACGATGGATCCGGAAAAGCGATTAATGAAAGTCGTTACGGTTCTTGATGCCGAACGGGCGAATATGGTTTTTGAAACGCTCATGGGATCAGAAGTTGCTCCTCGTAAAAAATTCATTCAGACGAACGCAAAAAAGGTTCAGAACTTGGATGTGTAGCTATTCTTGTTCTTGAACAAAGCTATTCTACTCGAAACCGTCCTACATTTGGACGGTTTCCTGTTTTTCTTTTACAAGGTATTCTATCCCTATGAGCATTCATCCCTCGAGACTTATCGCAGAATGTCCGCTTTGCCACACGCCTTACGGTGATGAGGCTGTTCGGCTTTTGCGCGAGTTTGAAGGATCTCGGCTATTTCATTGCAGTTGTCAGAAATGTGGAAGATCAATGATGGCCCTTATGCTGGAACGCTCCGGCTGGATGAGTACTGTGGGGCTTGTAACCGATCTTGAGGTTGCGGACGCCATCCGGCTTGAAGATGCGGAGGCGATCACCTCAGACGAATGTATTCGTTTTACGCAGGTCTTGGAGATGAAGAGCGGGGAATTCTGCCGTTTTCTCTTAGGACAAGCTAAAAAATAGGCTATTTTCTGCCGTTTTCCTTTTGTCCGGGCTCTTGACGACCTGTTTATATTCACGTATTGTATGGACACTTTTTCGTTTGTATGAACTACACAATTACCGCTGAAAAGCGGACAAAAACAGATCAGCCACTCAACAAGCTCCGTGAAGCCATGCGCATTCCAGGCGTCCTTTACGGTGCAGAATTGCCGGCAGAAAGCCTTTCGGTTCAGCGTGGAGACTTTGTAAAACTCCTCCGCAGTGCTGGTTCTTCAAGCTTGGTTGATCTTGAGTTAGCCGGATCAAGCGTTAAGACGCTTATCAAAGACTTTCAGGTTGATCCGCTTAGCATGGAACCGATTCATGTTGATTTTTATCGCGTCCGCATGGATAAAAAGCTGGAAGCCACGGTTCCGTTAAAATTTATTGGCGAATCAAAAGCGGTGAAGACCGATGGCGGTACACTTGTGAAATCCCAGGATGAATTGGAAATTCGTTGTCTTCCTGGAAACCTTCCTCATGAAATCGAGGTTGATCTGAGCAAACTCGAAAACTTCGAGGATGCCATCACAATCAAATCTCTTTCCTTGCCTGAAGGCGTTGAAGCATTACAGGATCCGGAAGCCACGCTTGCAACCGTTGCACGCCCGCTTACGGAAGATCAGCTCGCGAAGCTTGAAGAATCTGAAGTCAGCGATGTTTCAGAAGTTAAGACGGAAGCTGCTATCAAGGCAGAGGTAGCAGCCGCAGAAGCGGAAGCCGCCGGTGAGGAAACAAAGAAGTAGGCGGTGCGGCAAAATCCTAAAACATGGATATCAAACTTAAACTCGACACGTTTCTCAAAACGGCCAAGCGGTTCCGGACACCTATTGTATCCGGAGCCGCTTTCGTTTTAATTATTTCTCTCATTTTGGGTGTACTTGTGATTTCCGGAAAGACTCGGAAAGATCAACAAGTCGCCGTTGCTGCAGAAGAAGCTCCTGTCTCTTCGGTTGTTGCGGACACGCATGATGTTCGTCGGCTTGATGGCTTGCTTGTAGAACCAGGTATGGATGCGCTCGCACCGTATGGCGTCATGATTGAAAATCATCCGGATGCCCGTCCGCTTTCCGGACTCTCACAGGCGCGCGTTGTGGTTGAAGCGCCTGTGGAAGGCGGTATTACGCGTTTCATTGCTTTCTTTGATCCAGGTGCTTCCATTAGCAAAATCGGCCCTGTGCGAAGCGCGCGTCCATATTATGTCGAATGGGCCGATGGCTGGAATGCGCCCTATTTCCATGTTGGAGGAAGTCCAGAAGCACTCGCACTTATTCCTTCCGTTTCCGATTTTACGGATGTAAATCAATTCGCCTACGGAAAATATTTTTGGCGTGATCATAACCGCTATGCGCCGCATAACGTGTATACAAGTTCGGAATTAATGGCTTCCGTTGTAGAAAAGAAGGGAGCAACAAGCACAACCATGCCTATTGCCTGGCATTTTCAGGATGCAGCGACGACCACGGGCCGCGGGGATGTAAACCATGTTTCTATTCTCTATGGTGGATCGTTTAATGTCGCATGGAACTATGATCAAGAACTAGGTGTGTATGATCGCTCGCAGTCCGGGCGTCTTCAGAAAGACGCAGATGGCACGCAAGTAGAAGCGGAGAATATCATCGTTATCAAAACCGATGCGGAGGTTGTGGACTCCTATGGTCGTTTGCATCTTCGAACAACCGGAAGCGGAGAAGCTATTGCCTATCGCGATGGAAGCCGCTTTGTCATTCGCTGGACACGCTCTCCCTGGGAACCGATGCGTTTTGAAACAACATCCGGTGCGGAATATCTGCTTTCACGTGGACGTACCTGGGTTGAGGTTACAACCGATGATGCGATTTTTTCGCAGGCAAAATAAAACGCACTACTTGATTTCAAGAAAACGTTTGCGCCCGCATTGGTCTTTGATCACGCGGGCGTTTGCTTTTGGAAAAAGACTTTTTGTTATCTGAAGGAGCGTTGCGGCTTGTGCCGGATCAAATTCAAGAATTGCAGAGACATCTATTTCAGGAGAAGTCGCACTCCACGTGTTCCACTGTTTTAGAAAATGTTGAATAAGGAGAAGTCCATCTTTTCCCGCAAAAAGAGCTTTCGCCGGTTCAAAAGACACAATGTCTTTTGCGAGCTTATTCTTGTCCGCGTCGGGCAAATAGGGGAGATTCGCTGCGATGATAACTTGCTTTGGTTTTTTGCGTGCAAGTTCTTTTTGGAGCAAAGGCGACCAGAGGCTTGTTTTCAAAAAGGAAATGTTTTTTGCGCCGAGACGTTTTGCGTTTTTTTTGGCGATTGTTAGAGCTTTTGCACTTACGTCTGTTGCGATTACCGGAATATTTGGGCGTGCTAAGGCAACACTGACTCCGATGGCTCCTGATCCGGTTCCGATGTCTACAAAAATCGTTTTCTGCTTCGGCTTTTGTTTTGGAATGAATGAAAGCGCGCGCAGAACAAGCTCTTCCGTTTCAGGTCGCGGAATGAGAACACCTTTTTGAACAAAAAAATCATTTTCAAGAAACGGCTGCGTTCCAACGATATACGCAATCGGCTCATGAGCCTTTCTCCTTGCAAGCAATACGTTAAAACTCTTTTTCACGCTCGGAGAAAGAATAAGTTCACCATGCGCCAAAATCCACGCCCGATCAACACCGAGAACATGGGCTGCGAGCAATTCTACTTCTTTGTGCGCATCTTGCTTTGAGGAAGCTATTTTAAGAAGGCTTTTCTCAGAAGCCTGTATCCAGTCGTGGAGGGTTTGCATACAAGAGAGTTTAGCAAATATACGACAAAACCGCCCGAAGGCGGTTTGATCATGGTGGACGTTGCAGGATTCGAACCTGCGACCTTTCGAATGTGAATCGAACGCTCTAACCAACTGAGCTAAACGTCCAAAGCGAGCCCATCGTAGCGAGAAACGGGTCTGATGGCAAGCTTATGTATTTCTAGCTAAGCGCGCGAGGATTTCGCGCAAAACGTTTGGCATCATCTATTTCAATCAAGCCCTGTTTGATTAAAGCGTGCAAATCTTGATCAAGACTTTGCATACCGGAAGCTTTGTTTGTTGAAACGTAATTCTGCATTTGTTCCGTTTTTCCTTCTCGGATGAGATTGGAAATTGCAGGCGTATTCAGCATGATTTCGCGTGCGGCGATGCGGCTGTAATCTTTTTTCGGAAGAAGAATCTGTGAAATCACGCCGCGTAAGGTTAAAGAAAGCTGTAAACGAATCTGCGGTTGCTGATGCGTAGGGAAAACATCAATAATGCGGTCGATGGTTTGCCAAGCACTATTGGTGTGCAACGTTGCAAAGACAAGATGCCCCGTTTCCGCAAGCGTAATAGTTGCGGCAATCGTTTCTAAATCGCGCATCTCACCGACCAAGACAACGTTCGGATCTTGGCGAAGGACGTGCTTGATGCCGCTCGCAAAACTTTTCATATCAAGACCAAGCTCGCGTTGAGAAATGATGCTTTCTTTTGGTTGGTAAAGAAATTCCATCGGATCCTCCAATGTAATGATGTTTTCTTTTCTATTTTGATTAATATGCTCCAGCATCGCAGCTACCGTTGTGGATTTTCCATGGCCCGTTGGTCCTGTTACCAGGACAAGTCCTTGTGTGAGTTCTGCGAATGCGTACAGCGTGTCTTGCGCGTTGATCCATTCCATGTCGGGAATTTCGGCGGGAATAAGTCTCGCGGAAAGCGCGGGCATGTTTTTTTCTTTGTAAATGTTCAACCGGAGCCGCATGCCATTCTTTAACGCAAAGGCGGTGTCTAATTCCAAATCATTTTCAAAGCGTGCGAGTTGATCTTTGGTGAGGCCCGCCGTGATGATTGCTTGCACTTCTTTTGCTGATAGAACTTTTGCGTCTTCAGCTGGAACGAGGATGCCGTTAATACGCATCATAGGAACCACCCCGGATTGAAGATGGACATCCGAAGCACCGCGCTGCTGCGCTTCTTCAAAGAAGCGTTCAAAATCAAGCAGGGATTTCATTGGGAGTGTTTTTGGCATAGGGGTTTATACAATTAGCGGAAGCGTAGCAAGCGGAACTTTTTCGCCTGTAATAATGGATTCAATGCGATAAGCTCCATGTGTCGGAGCTTCTATGTAGCCGTTCCAGGCAAAGCGCGCGAGGCCGCCTGAGTTGATAAAGTCGAATAGCCATTCTCCAGCGTCTTCTGGATCCATCTGGCTTGTTCCTCCATTAACCGTTCTGAGCCAGAGGCGATTAAAATCTTCCTGGGAGCCAATGGAGGGAGCCATGATAATTGGAAGGCCGATTCCTGTGTAAAAGGAAAGCTCGCTTGGTTTTGTCCAAAGAATATCGGTATCACGCAATGTTTTCGCAAAGGAACGGAAATAGGTTTTTCGATGCTTGTAATAATGAATAGCAACGCCTCCATCTGAGACCGTTTCGGTGAGACGGAGTTTCTTTATTTCCTCTTGAAAGAATTCAGCGACATGTTTTCGTGTGCCGGCTTCAAGATTCAAGCGAATCTTTTTTGAAAGAATATGATAACGAAGTCCGCGGAGAATCTTTGCGCCAAGCTCTCGTTGCGCACCCGCGCCCCCAACACAAAATGTAATGGTAAGATGATGTTTCTTTTTAAATTCGCACAATTCTGTGCCAAGCTCTTCGCGTAAAACATCTTCGTATTTGCTAATGAATATTCCATTCGGATCAAGATTGCAGATGCGGGCAGCCAAATCTTTCTTTACGATGGTTGCCTCAGGTCCACCAATATTGCTTTTTGGGAGGGGAAAACCGGTGAGAAAAATTCGCTCATCCGGAACGCCATAAAGTTTTAATCGTTCTACAACGCGTCCATTCGGAGCGAAATATTTGATACGGCTTTTCTTTGGATCGAGCGGTACCCAAGCTCGGCTCATGTCCGCATCGCAAATCACGATATAAATATCGCCGGGATAGCCGTGCTCTTCCGCAGCAAAAGCCGGAATAAAGAACGTTGAAATGAGAGGAAGCGGATTTTTGGATAGCTTTTCAGTCAGATGTCTTCCAAGACCTTTCTTCCGGATATAGTGATAAATTTGTTTGAGTTGCAGCGTGGAATCGGAAAGATCTCGCCGCGGATAAAACGGAGGAATTTCCTGAAACTCATCCATCAATCCGAAAATAAGCGGACCAATGACAGGGATAGGTTGCAGACGAGAGACGATTTCATAAATACGCCGCGTGCTTCGCCATAGTTTCGCGTCGCTTTTTGGAATGCCTGCATAATCATTTGCGGTGATGATGCCGCCATGCGCGAGATCCTCAAGTCCGAACGCGGCGCGTTCGTGGCCATAGCCCATGTTAACGGAAACAACCCAGGCGCTTTTGTGATGGTGCGATGCCATGTACCGATTATATCACATCATACAAAAAACGCGCTTTATGAGGCGCGTTTTTTGGAAGAATTTTTTCGAAGCGTAAGTTCTTCGTGCATGTCAATTTCTCCCACGAAGGTATCAAATTTCTTTCGATAGATTGCATCAATGCGACGTTCCAATTCATCTTGTTTTACTTGCTTTGCTTTTTCTCCCAAATCTTTCAGCAAATCTTTTTGCGCTCGGAACCAAGCCCATTCGTCTGTGTAGGTGTACCAGCTGTATTCCCAGAGCTGATCTTCAATTTCATACGAAAGTTCGCGCGCCATTTCCGGAGAAATACCGAGGATTTTTTCTATTTCCAAAAGAGACGCCGGATAATCAGAGGCTTCCAGGCCATGTTCATGTCGAATTTGCTCTTCAACAATATGCTGCATGAGCAGGGATTTATGCATGTCTTTTAATGTCGCTTTGGGGATAGTTACGGATACGTATTCCATAGGATTTTCTGTGCTAAGAACAAAACGACTTCGGTTCAAATACTATCGAACAACGGTTGGGGCAGGCGGTGCTTGCGTCGGATTATGCGCATCAAGCGTGAAGCAGGTTATTCCAGCGTCATGCTGCCAGAATGTGCTTCCAGGTTTTACTGGTTGTCCGGAAACGAGGTCTTGTGAGACATCGGTAAAAGTGGCGCAGAGCTCATACTGATCGGGTTTAAGTTGATGAAAGTCGTAGGGAATGCCGGTTTCCGGGTCTTGAATGGAGGAGATATAGATGTCGCGTGCATTTTGGAGCTCATCCAATCCTTCCGGAAGATGCGCATTTCGCGTCCAGAACAAGTCAATCGCATAACTGATTTGCTGCAAATCTTGTACGCGTAATTCATCGGCGCGTCGGGCGCGCACTTTGTCCGGAGAGCCAAGAACGATGAGGCCGGCAATCGCAACACCCGTTACAAGAAGGATGACAATGAGATAGAAAATGCGAAGGCCAATCGATTGTGTGGATTTTTTCATAGGCGCTTAGGATTCCTTTTCCTCTTGTCGCAGGCTCCAGAGATAATAGCCAAAGATCGTTGCGGCGATGACAAGAACGATCAGCGCTTTCAAAATAAAACGCATTGTAAGCTCACCGGCAAGCAATCCCGTAACAACAGTAATAAGGTCTCCGATAATAATTCCTGCGGCGATAAACAGTGTGATATACGTTAGCCATTTGCGCACTTTTGAACTGCGCTTTTCCGGATCTTTCCTCATGGACTTTCCAAGAAGATAAGAAATAAAGACGAAAATAGGAAAGGTGATAATGAGCGATGCCGTTGCTGCGCGAATCGCTTCTATGGTTTGCGTATAATAGGACGGATTTGAAACGAGATCCGGAAGCCACTGATTTACAAACTGAAAGAGAATGGTGCCAAAGCTGAAGGAGCTAATATACAGGGTAAGAAACAGAACTAAATAGAGAAAAGCTTCTCGTGCTGAGAGATAGGGTTTTCGCTTCGGGACAGGAATGGCGAAGTCGATATCCGCGTAATAGTCGAGTGCGGATTTTACATCGTCCTCCGGCCAGCCGGCTTTCAAAAGCGCTTCTTTGAGTTTTTCCTTTGTAAGGCCCTTTTCGAGCCCTTCTTTTACAAAGGCTTGTAATTCAATATTCATAGCCTTTCTACTGTATCATTCCCTTGTGTTTTGTCCATGAAAAACAAAATCCCCGCTGCGAGCTGCATTGGGGATTCAGATGTCCTTCAGAGCGATCTCAAGAAGGTCTTCATCAATGAGATAGCATTCGAAAGTATCCCACTTTCCTCGAGAGAATTGCTCGAAGTAGCGGAGAAATTTTTTGGAATCATTTGTCGTGTCGAAGGCATAAGCGAGGCCGCGATTTCCGTAGACATCGACGATACGCAAGAGAAGGACCACGCGCATTCGATCGTCCGCTTTCGGCAATTTCGCTTCACCGAATTTATTCACGCATTCGACCGGTTCGGCGAAGGTCATGTAAAGAGCATTGATCCAGACGCTTTGAGGGAAGAAAAGGATTTCCTGTTCTTTCATTGAAACCTCCCATTGGTTTTGGAACAGTGTTATCAGGCGGGTAAAACCGACATTTGTCAAGGTTGAGACAAGCTCGTAAGATGGGAATCTCTTTATGACCCAACCTAAAACAAATGCCGAACGCGCCATTGAACTGCATAGAAAACTGCGCGGAAAGATAGAGATTCATTCCAAAACCCCCATTAACACGATGGAAGATTTGGCGCTGGTGTATACGCCGGGCGTCGGAGCCGTTTCCAGCCTGATTGCGGAAGATCCTACGCAGACAGACCTTCTTACCTGGCGAAAAAATACCGTGGCGATTGTTTCGGATGGAACCGCCGTACTCGGTCTTGGAGATATTGGTCCGGAAGCCGCACTTCCCGTACTTGAAGGAAAGAGCGCGATTTTTAAAGCATTCGCCGGCATTGATGCAGTGCCCATTATATTGGCAACAAAAGATCCGGAAGAAATTATTCGCACCGTGGAAATCCTTGCGCCTTCCTTTGGCGCGATTCAGTTGGAAGATATTTCTGCACCGCGTTGTTTTCATATTGAACGCGAGCTGGAACGCAGGCTTTCTATTCCCGTCATGCATGACGATCAGCATGGAACGGCTATTGTGGTGCTTGCCGGTCTTCTCAATGCAGTCAAAGTTGTTGGAAAAGAATTGGGCGAAATCCATGTTGTCTTAAACGGTGCCGGCGCTGCAGGCGTTGCGATTGCAAGATTGCTTACAACGGCTGGCGTTCGTTATCTTATTATGTGCGATCGCAAGGGTGCGATTTACGAAGGGCGCGATGGATTAAATGAAGAAAAAATAGAAGTCGCGAAAATAACGAATAAAGAAAAAAAGAAAGGCTCGCTTGCAGACGTTTCTGTTCAGGCGGACGTGCTTATCGGCGTGTCGGCTCCGGGAACCTTTACGCGAGGAATCATTCAGAGCATGGCGGATGCGCCGATTGTATTTGCGCTCGCTAATCCCGTTCCGGAAATTCTTTCGGAAGAGGCGCGGGATTTGGGTGTTGCCGTTCTTGCAACGGGACGAAGTGATTTTCCTAATCAAGTAAACAACGCTTTGTGTTATCCCGGACTTTTTCGCGGGATGTTTGATTCCGGCGTGGAACATGTTTCGGATGAAATAAAATTACGCGCAGCGCATGCTATTGCAGATAGTGTCGCTTCCCCGACAAAAGATTCCATTATTTCTACAATGTTTGAACCGGGCTTACACACAAGAGTGGCTGAGAGTGTGAAGAATGCCTAGTTAGCGATCGCTCATTTTTCTGCTATGATGAGCCTATGATCGTGCTTGAGAATGTCAGCAAGATATATGGAAAGAACTCCGTCGGTCTTGAAGGAGTTTCTTTGCGTATTGAAGCGGGCGAATTTGTGTCTATTGTGGGACAAAGCGGCGCGGGAAAAACAACGCTCGCCAAAATCCTCATGGCGGAAGAACAGCCTTCAAGCGGCAAAATCAAAATCGGTGATTGGGATATCACGCGCATTCGTTCGCGCGAAATTCCGCAATTACGCCGGCAAATGGGCGTTATTTTTCAAGACTATAAACTGCTTCCGAAAAAGACGGTATATGAAAATGTCTCTTTTGCTCTTGAAGTTGCAGGAGATTCTCCAAGACATATTCGCGAAGTTGTACCGCAGGTGCTCAAAATCGTCGGACTGGAAGAAAAGGCGCGCCGTTTTCCCGAGCAATTGTCGGGAGGAGAACAACAGCGTGTGGTGATTGCGCGTTCGCTTGTGCATCGGCCAAAAATTCTACTTGCCGACGAGCCGACGGGAAACTTGGATACACTGAATACGCGCGATATCATGGACTTACTTGTAAAGATTAATGCATTTGGAACAACCGTGGTGCTTGTGACGCATAATCGCGAAGTGGTGAATGCTCTACAACGCCGCGTGATTATGCTGCGCGATGGACGCGTAGAATCAGATCAGGCACACGGAAAATATACGCTCTCAATTTAACCTATGATAACGGCTTGGCGGATCTTTAAAAACTCATGGAAGCATATCGGTCGGAATCTCTGGATCGGTCTTGCAACGGTTTTTGTTTTTATGACGGCATTGGTATCCGTGAATGTTCTTCTCGGTGCAAATGTGATGACAACGCGCGTCATCTCGCTTCTTGAACAGCGTATTGACGTGACAGTCACGTTTCAACCGCAAACACCGGAAGCTGTCTTGAATCAAGCGCGTTTTTATCTTCTTTCTTTACCGCAAACGGCTTCTGTGTCACTTGTCACCGCCGATGAAGCGCTGACGCAATTTCGAGAGCGGAATAAAGGAAATACAAAAGTCCTCGAAGCGCTTAATGAACTCGATGCGAATCCGCTTGGTGGTCAGCTAATCTTGAAAGCAAAACGTTCGGAAGATTATGCCTTTTTGCTGAGTGCGGTTCAGAATCCGCAATATGCGCCATTCATCAAATCTTCTTCCTATGACGATCACAAAGACGCTATAGCAAAAATCCAAATCTTTGGAAGAAATGTACGCCTTGTCGGCGCGGTTCTTGTCGCGCTCTTCGCTCTCTTTGGACTTCTTACGGCTTTCAATGCCATCCGCGTAGCCATTTATACGCATCGCGAGGAAATCGCCATTATGCGACTGGTGGGTGCTTCCTCCATGTTCATTCGTGGTCCATTTGTCCTTGAAGGTATTTGGCTTGCCTTCCTTTCCATTGCTGCAACCGTGGGCCTTGTCTTTGGATCTATTCAAATCATTGAGCCGCATTTGCTAACGCTCTTTGATGGAAATGATCCGGGTCTCATAGCTTTCTTCTATAATCAAGGACTGTCTATTTTCAGCATTCAGGCCGCTGCGATTATCTTCCTTTCCGCCCTTGTTTCCTGGATTGCTGCCGGGCGTTATATCCGCAAATAATCCATGTTACTTCTTTTTGATAAAACACATGCCTATCTTGGCGAAGTCTCGTTTTCAGGCGGGGCGCTTGCTTCTGTTGTGCTTTCCGCAAAAGGGGATGAATGTATTGGCTCGTCGGTGAGTGCCTGGCAAATGCGAGGGATTCCAACAAGAAAAAAAGTCGCCATTCATCATGAGCATGCTTCAGACGATCAAGGTTTTTATATTGAACGCATGCAGCCACGAGAAGAAGGTTTTGCAAACGCCCTTCGCCAGTGGCTCGATGAGCGCGGGATTTTTTATGTCGATTTGGATTCGGAAAAAATGTTCTACTGGGAGCTTCTGCTGCGCATTCCGTTTTCTTCTCAAGAACGTTTTACCTTCATCCTTGGTCTTCGCGACTGCAAAGGAGAGGCGATGAAAGAACTTGCGCCACTGTTCCAGGATGCGCAAACGGATCCAAATCTAAAACAAAGCGCGCGTAGAACGCGCGCGATGAATCGATTAAAAGTGAAGTTATCGAAGCTGGTAAGCGATAAACTTTGTCACGCGTAGGTTTCTACTTTCCAGAAATATTTTCCGCGACTTTAGCGGCCACTTTTTCCGCGTCCTTTTCTTCGCGTTTTATTTCTTTATCTTCTTTTTCAATGGCGCGCTCAGCAGCGCCTCTTTTTACATAGAAGTTCGAAACGGAAAAGACCAGCATCGAAGCGAATAAAATGCCCAGGGCATTTACAGTAAACATGCCGAATGATCCTGCGATAAGCGGCCAATTCCATTTTGCAATGCCAATGCCCGTAACCGCGAGTGGAGGAACGAGTGCAACCGACACAGCTACGCCAGGCAAGGCAACGGAGAGATTTGGTTTTGTAAGCGCAAAGGAAGCCGCGAGTCCGGCGACGATGGCGATCGCGGCGTGAATCAAAGAAGGGGAGGCGCGCTCAAGAATTTCGGATCCGTTGATGCCGGTATTCGTCATAAGAAAGAGCGCTGTCAGTGTAGCGAATCCGATCGCAATTAAAATGGATTTTAAGAGCGTGTAAAAACTGCGTCCGATGAGTTTTCCATCTGAAAGAATAACGCCCATGCCTATTCCGAGAATAGGGAAGAGTACCGGTGCAATCAGCATGCTTCCGATAATTACCGCGGAGCTGTTAAGAATAAGGCCGAAGGTGGCCATGAGGATGGAGAGGAACATTAGGAAGAAATACTCAAGACGCGGGGAACTGTGCATGATGAGGGTTTCGAGGGCTTTTTGTTTGTCGATGTCTTTTTGGGAAGAGAAGAGTCTGGATAGCATATTGCTTCTATGGTAGCACGGGGGATTTTTTGAGAAAATCCATACGTCGAGGTCTCCATTTTCGTTAGTATTGTGAGAATTAGTCATTTGTGGATCAAATAGGCTATAATAAAATACATGAAAAAGACTTTATTTCCATTGGTTCTTGCAGCATTTCTCATTGTAACGGGGCAAGGTTGCGATATGTCGACTCAGGTCCCCCAGGGCGTTCCGGTGCAAAGCCACGTCACTTCGTCTGCAGCAGTTGTCGTTCCTGCGGAAAAGCCAAAAGCGGCGATCGAAGATTCGGTGACTGTAGAGCAAGCGCCTCAGGAAACTGAGTCGGAAGCTGCCGCTGTTCCTTCGCAAGAGGAAGTGCAAACTGTTCCGTTGCAAAGCGCTCCTGTACTCGTAACGGATCCGATCATTACAGCACCTGTTGTTACGCAGCCTGCTGTTAAAACTCAGCCCGTTGTCGCTGACCCAACGCCGGCTCCAGCTCCAACCTCGGCTATTACAAGTTCGGCGCCAAACGGAACCTATGTCAATGTAGATGGAAATACAGTCTCGAGTCCTTACTTAGCTCCTTCGGCTCCGTCAGGGGCGACGGCTCAGTGTCGGGATGGAACCTATAGCTTCAGTCAACATAGAAGCGGAACCTGTTCGCATCATGGTGGCGTATCGAAATGGCTTTAAGGAGTAATAAAAATAACCCCGAATAGGGGTTATTTTTATTGGCTCCGGGGCTTGGATTCGAACCAAGATTAACGGCTTCAAAGGCCGCGGTCCTACCATTAGACGACCCCGGAATGTGCGGAAAGTTTAGAGGATTTTTAGCCTTAGGTCAATCCTGTAAAAAGAAAAGCTTTGGCTGCAGGATTTGCAACCGGAGCCAGTGAGGTTATGCGACATTGATACACTTCTTGAGATCCGCCCATGACGAATGCTCGCCCCAGTTAACGAAGCAGCTCATGAGGCCACTTCGGCCGAATTGGAGCTCTTCGATCGTCCCGATGCGATTGTGATAGTCCTTATGCGTCACGTGCTTTCCGAGAAACCGTTTCGGCAGCTTCTTGATGTGCCCGATGCGCTCGTGAAAATAGCGACTGTCCTGAACGCCGACCTTATTGGCGCAATGAGCGGCGATGTGAGCAAGGACATTTTTGTGACCACCTCGACCTTTGATGATTCAGCTATTAGGAAAGCGAAGGATGCGCATGATCACAAAATTGTTCTCATCGATGGCGATCGGCTGGCAGATTTAATGATCAAGTATGACGTCGGTGTTCAAGTTCGGACAAAACTAGAAATGAAGGAAATTGATGATGGTTTCTTTGAAGCGAATTGATTACAATCAATATGTCACCATTTGGAGTATCCGGGCCTGCTTCACCAGACAATGAAGCAATACGTGAATTACGCGATGAGGTTAAAAAAATGAATAAAACAGCAGGTTGGACAAACGGCATCATGATTTTTTAACATTCGCTATATTTGTTTTGACTATTGTCCTTGCTTATCAAGGTATAAACCTATGACCTCTCTCCCTTCCGACTTCCGCGATCGTCCAAAACTCCAACGCTATTGGATCAATTTTCTTGTTCTCATTGGCCGTCAAAAAATCAAAATAGTTTGTTGTGATTCCTATCGCGTCGAAGGAAAAATGAGGGCCTGCAAGGGGTGTCCGCGAATTTATAATCAGAACGCTTCCGGATGGTTTTATCGTTTTCTTGCCCGGGTAGGGAAGAAAAAAGTCTTATAAAAAACTTGCTGTTCGAAATGGACTAGACAACCGGCTGACGAATGGGTAGCCTATACATACAATTGAAGACGTTATTAAGAGCGCAGAAATGTTAAGGGAATCGGCCCAATGTTCTGCCCGCAACCTGCAGTATGCAAGGTGCGAATTCCGTCCCCGAGGGGGAAGATACCTATAAAAAGAACTCTTTCCCTTCGGGGAGAGTCCATTTTTTATTTCACCTTTTTTGTGTTTCACCATCAATCTATACAGTTGAAAGCGTAACTTCCGGACATTCAGACAAAGTTTGCGGACAGATCTCCGACGCGATTCTTGATGCTTACCTCGCACAAAATTCAATGAGCCACGTTGCCGTCGAGTGCTTTGGCGGGCATGGCCTTCTCGTGATCGGCGGGGAGGCCATAACGCGCGCAGAAGTGCATTTTGAAGAAGTCGCTCGACACGTCTTGCTGAGAGCCATTGAATGAGTGCCTGAAGCAAAAGAGGCTAGAGCGGCTCCGGTGGGCGGGTGTTGCCCCGCTTGGTCCTGATGGGAAAACGTAGGTTACGTTTCAACAGGATAAGCTGAACACTGTTTTGATCAGCACGCAGCATCGACGATTGTGCGTTGGAGGGCACTCGCCGAAGGAGGATGAGCACTAAGTGAAACGCTGGAAAGCGATGAAGCGACATATTGTGCAAGTAAAAAAAACATTGTAAAAAAGGCGACGGGGGCTGCCGTCCTAAGCAACGACAGGCTCTTCTGCATTAGGCGCATAACGCGAGAAAAATCTAGAACGTTTTAGCTTTGTGTGAAAATAGCTTACACTTCATACATCCTATGAATAAAAAGCTTATTTTTTCTCTGAGCGCAGTCGCATTGCTTGTTCTTCTTGGCCAAGGCTGCCAGGCTGCTCCAGAACAAACACGAGTTGGAAACACGCCCGCTACACAGCCGGCAGTAATGCCGGAAGCGCAAGTTGATGCCTCTGTGAATGCTATTTTGAATGATGCAGAAACATCGGCGACCGTGGAATCGGATGCGAGCGCGGACGCAGAAGTTTTTCAGCAAGATAGCGCTGGTCTTGATACCTATAGCCAATCAGATTATGAAATCAAATAACATTCTTCAAAACCTTACCGTCGCTGCGCTTACGGCGAGCTTATGCGTTCCCTCAAGCGCGCTGGCGCAAACACGCCTTGATGCATCTGCAACTGTTCGTGCAAAACCAGAGGCATCGAGCGTAGCGGATCGGGCGCGCGTGTGTACCGGTCTTGAAAATCGCGTGCGTTTGTTGGAAACGCGCTATGCAGAATTACAAAAGCGGCTTGAAGCAAATCAGGGCGCGCAGAAAGATCGCTTGGAAAGTTTGCGCAATGAACGCTTGGACCATACAAAGACATGGCAAGACAAAGAGAATACAAATAGAAATACGCAATTCACGAAGCTGGAAGCGCTTGCAAAAACGGATGCGCGGAAAGCGGCTGTTGTCGAATTCAAAATGACAGTGGAAACAGCTGTAACGGTACGCCGTGAAGCTTTTCGTGCAGCGGATGAAACATTTAAAGCGCAGATGCGCTCGGCGGCGGATAACTGGAAGACGAGTGCCAGCGATGCGGCGGCGAACTTTCGTGCGGCTGTACAAACAGCGGCGGATGGAGCGCTTACGCTCTGCAAATCAGGAGATGATGCGGAATTGATTCGCACCGCTTTTCAAGCGGATCTTAAAACGGCGCGTATGCAATTTCAGAATGATCGAAAGAGTCTGACGCGCGTGGGGGATCAAGCAAAAGCATATGCCCATTCACGCAAAGAAGCTTATGCAACGGCCTTTGCGGATTTCAAGATAACGCTTGAAGCGGCACGGATTGCCTTAAAAGCGGCTTTTGCTGCGGACGCATCAAAGACAGTATCCAATTAAATGAAACAAATAAAAAAACGGGCGCTCAGCCCGTTTTTTTATTTGTTCTTTTTACAAGTTTACATTGATGCTTGCAACAGTGCTGGCTTCGCTGGTGACATTGAAGTCGGCGGCGGTGTTGATATCGGCGCCGAATGTGTAATCGGAGAAGAAGGTATCGGAGATATCGTCGATCTTCGTATTCCACGCGGATCCGTATAGTGATGTCGCAGCCGATTCGGAAGCAACCCATCGTAGCGTTCCATAGCGGGAAACAGCATATACGCGACCGAGCGTTGTGAACTTCACCATGCGTACACCTGGGCGATAGGTGACATTTGTTCCGAGCGGCATGGAGCTGAGTGTACTGCTATCGAGGCTCAAAACACCGTCGAAGCCTGTATACCAGGTGAAATACGCTTTTTCATTCGGGAAAGCATGGCGCTTTCCGTCTATCCCAACATAGTAAACGGCTTTACAAGGATCGTTTACGCTAATGATCCCGTAAGTTGGACATGCGAGCTTCACGAGCTGAAGAGCATATGGACTTGTGGAGCTTAAAGATGAGGCACTTATGGTTCTTGTATATGTTCCAGTATTTCCGGCTGCGTCTGAACAGTTTACTTTTACAGAATGGTTTCCATTACTTGGGAATGTATAGCTTGCTGTTGCGGTACCGGCGGTTGTTCCGGAGAGACCCATTACTCCAACAAGCGCGCTGTTTACGTAGAGCCGGCAAGAGCTAACGCCTACGTTATCGGCGAAGGTTGCGGAAAGCAGGGTGCTTGCGCCCGTCGTTACTGAGCTGGGGTTGATGCTTAAAACGGTAGGAGAAATCGTGTCCGCGGTGCTCGCCGTCGTGACGGTTACCGTTCCCGTGTTCATACCAACATTCCCCACAAGATCGAAGCAGTTTACTTGAGTGGAATAGCTTCCTGCGCTTGGGAAGATGTAATCCATAGATGCTGATCCACTGGTCGTTCCTGCACGCGTCATGTCTCCAGCGAGAACGCCGTTTACATGGAGTGTACAGGCAGTTACACCAATATTATCAGAGAAACTCGCGGAAATAGCTGTGGAAGCGGCTGCGGTTGCCGTTGTTGGGCTAATCGCTCCTATGGTAGGAGTGATTGTGTCTACCGGAATGGGCACGGTGACTGTTTCTGTATGCGTTTCAGTATTTCCTGCACGATCAGAACACTCCACAACAACAGGGTGACTACCGCTGGATGCGAAGGTGTGATCTTTACTTGCTGTACCCGTCAAAGATCCGATGCCTCCGGAAAGAGTCATGAGTCCGCTTCCAGGAAGTAAAAGTTCAATACCGTCTACGGTTAATATGCAGCTCTGGATTCCGGAGCCGAAATCCGATTCGCTATAATAGGTTGAAATGGTAGTCGGCGTTCCTGCGCTGAGCGCTGGGGTAAAAGAAAAAGGAGAGAGGCTTGGTGCGGAGGTGTCGGCGGAAACGCTCACGTTTGTTTGGTTGTGGGCGCTATAGGTTTCAAGCTTATCGTAACAAGTCGTGCGCACCTCATGCGTTCCGGCTGTCGTGATGGTTATGGTTTTGGTCGCTGTACCGGATGTAAGCGTCATCGCTCCTTGGTTCGTGCCATCAAGAGAGAGATTACAGTGATGGACATTGGATCCGCCCACAGAAGCTGAATAGGTGGAGCTGAATTGGGTTGGAACAGAGACAATTATTGCGGATGGTGTCGGTGCACCGATGGTAAATATTGCGTACGCGAGTGCCGGACTCGCAAGAAAACCGATGGCAAGCATCGGGGTAAGGGCCGCAGCAAAGCGGAGAAGAGTATTTTTCATAGGGTTTTAGTGTACCTATTTCTAGCATTTTGTACAAATCTTGTAAACTTTGCTTTACACGTCTATCATGGGCGCATGTCATTGCAGCTCATTGTCCCTTCGTTTGTAGCGGGGCTTCTTATGTTCCTCGCGCCTTGTACTTTGCCGCTTGTGCCGGCATATTTAGGTTTTATTTCCGGCATTTCTTTTACCGAAATTCGCGACAAGGAAAAATTGAGACAGGTTCGCTGGCGTATTTTTTTGAATGGCGTTTTATTCGTTATTGGTTTTTCATCTGTTTTTATTATTTTAGGCGGAGCCTTTGGTCTCGCGGGTTCATTTATTGCGCCGTATCGCGTGTGGCTTGCAAGAATCGGCGGGTTGGTTGTTATTCTTTTCGGTGTCTATCTTCTTGATCTTTTTGAATGGAAGGCGCTTGCTTTTCTGAACAAAGAAAGACGATTTCCTCTTGGAGGTGTGCTTCGACCCGGAAGGCCGTTTTCTTCTTTGTTATTTGGCGCCACATTCGCTTTTGGTTGGACGCCTTGTATCGGGCCGGTGCTTGCGAGCGTTTTACTTTTAGCATCGACATCCGCCACGGCTTTTACTGGAGCGTTTCTTTTACTTGTGTTCTCTCTCGGATTTTCCATTCCGTTTTTACTTCTTGCGCTTCTTATTGGGCGGGCGGTTGAGATTTTGAAACCATTTCAGAAACACATGAAGCTCCTTTCTCAATTGGCGGGCGTCTTTCTTATTCTGTTAGGCTTCCTTCTTGTGACTAATAGCTTTGGAACCTGGATCGCCTT
>Ga0100377_1000075_pt1 | contig 76130 bp, 65 predicted proteins | sample CryGeymeta201501_FD_83664 | JGI IMG/M metagenome (GOLD analysis project Ga0100377, IMG submission 83664) | Groundwater microbial communities from Crystal Geyser aquifers in Utah, USA - Crystal Geyser metaG 2015-01 | ecosystem: Environmental > Aquatic > Deep subsurface > Groundwater | place: USA... | reverse complement strand
GTGTGAGCAGCAGCGTGAGCAGCAGCGTGAGCAGCAGCGTGAGCAGCAGCGTGAGCAGCAGCGTGAGCAGCAGCGTGAGCAGCAGCGTGAGCAGCAGCGTGAGCAGCAGCGTGAGCAGCAGCGTGAGCAACGCCATGCAGCGCGATCGGGCCGTGCGCGGCTGGCTGTACGGCGTCGTCGTGCTGGTCTGCGCCATGGTCCTGCTGGGCGGGGCGACGCGGCTGACCGACTCGGGTCTGTCCATCACCCAGTGGAAGCCCGTGGTCGGGACCCTGCCGCCGCTGTCCCAGGCCGACTGGCAGGCCGCCTTCCAGGACTACCAGAAGATCCCTGAGTACAGCCTGGTCAACGCCGGCATGACGCTGCAGGCCTTCCAACACATCTTCTGGTGGGAGTGGGCCCACCGCTTCCTGGGCCGGCTCATCGGCGTGGCCTTCGCCCTGCCCCTGGTGGTGTTGGCGCTCCGCGGCAAGCTGCGGCGGGAGCTGTGGCCGCGGCTGGTGGGACTGTTTGCCCTGGGGGGCCTGCAAGGCCTGGTCGGCTGGTGGATGGTCAGCAGCGGCCTGTCCGATCGCATCGACGTGACCCAGGAGCGCCTGGCGATCCACCTGTCCCTGGCTTGCGTCCTGCTGGTGGGCATCTTCTGGACGGCCCGCAGCACCCTGCCGCCAGAACCCGCGTCGGCGGAACCTGCGCCGGCGGCCCACCCGGCCCTGGCCTGGACCGCGGGGGGGCTGGTGGCGGCGCTGCTGCTGCAGATCTTCCTGGGCGGCCTGGTGGCCGGCCTGCACGCCGGAAAGGCATTCAACACGTGGCCGCTCATGTTGGGGCACCTGGTGCCGCCGGGCATCCTGGACCTGCAGCCCTGGTGGCGGAACCTGGTCGACAACAGCATCCTGGTGCAGTGGCAGCACCGCAGCTTCGGGCTGCTGGTGCTGGGCCTGGCGGGCCTGCACCTGGGCCTGAGCCGGCCGAGCTCGCCCCTGCGCCGCGTGGCCCTGGGCGTGCTGCTGCTGGTGCTGGGCCAGGTTGCGCTGGGCGTCGCCACGCTGCTCCTGGCCGCGCCGGTCATCCCCTCCCTGGTCCACCAGGGCATGGCCATCGCCGTGCTGCTGGGCGCCGTCTACCAGCTCGCCGAGGTGCGGCGGCGGGCGGGGGCGGCAGTCGCGATGCCAGGTGAGATCGACTTCGTGACCGGGGCTGGGACCCGCGGCGCGACCTCGTGAGCCCCCGCGCGGCCGTGGCCGTGCTCGGCGCCAAGGGATTCCGGTCCTTCTTCGTCCTGGCGGGGGTCCAGGCGGCGCTGGTGGTGCCGCTGTGGCTGCTCGTGTGGACGGGGCGGCTGGCCCTGCGAGGACCGCTGCAGGGCATCATCTGGCATGGCCACGAGATGGTCCACGGCTTCTCGGTGGCGGTCATCGCCGGCTTCTTGCTGACGGCGGTCGGGAACTGGACCGGGCGCGAGACGGTCACCGGGCCCGCCCTGGTCGCCCTCGCCACCCTGTGGGCCCTGGCCCGCCTCGCGCTCGTTCTCGTGCCCGGCTGGCCCGGGGCGGCGCTGGACCTGGCATTCCTACCTCTGCTGGCGCTGGCGCTCGCCCGCCCGATCCTCGCGACGAACAACCGCCGGAACATCAAGTTCCTCCTGATCCTCGCGGCCCTGTGGCTCGCGAACCTGGGCGTGTGGCTGGACGTGGCGGGTGTGCTGCCCGGCCTCGCCGTCCGGGCCGATCGGGCTGCGGTCTACCTGATCGCGGTGATCATCCTGGTGATGGCGGGTCGGGTGGTGCCGATGTTCACGCGGAACGCGACCGGGGTGACGAGCCTGCGCAACCTGGCGGGCCTGGACGCCGTGGCGATCGGCGCGACCGCCGTCGTGGCGGCGCTGCAGCTGTGGCCCCTGCCGGCGGTGGAGCCGTGGATCGCCGGCCTGGCGGGGGTGGCGACCCTGGGGCGCATGGCGACCTGGGGCACCGTGCATACGACGCGGCAGCCGCTGCTGTGGGTGCTGCACCTGGGGCACGCCGCGGTGGGCATCGGGCTGTGCATGCTCGCCCTGCAGCCTTGGCTGGTCCCGGTGGGCTCGCTGCCCCTGCACGCTCTGACCGTAGGTGGGATCGGCCTGGTCACCCTGGGCATGATGGCCCGGGTCTCCCTGGGCCACACCGGGCGACCCCTCGCAGCCGGGGCGGCCATGACGGTGTCCTTCCTCTGCGTGGTCGCCGCCGTGCTGGTCCGGGTGCTCGGGCCGTGGGTGTTGCCCGCCCAGCTCACGACCATGTTGTGGATCGCGGCGCTGCTGTGGGGCGGCGGCTTCGCCATCTTCACCGCCCGGTACCTGCCGGTGCTCCTGGCGCCCCGGGTCGACGGGAAGGCTGGCTGAGCCTGGGCGCCGCCGCCGCCCGGGGCGTGGCCGGCGCGCGCGACCTGCAACGCGTCGTTCCTTGGTAGGCACTGCCGGTCGCGCGTACTCGCCCCGACCGCCGACGGCCAGCCGAGGCGACCTTCGCCCTGTCCCATGAGCTGAAGTGGGGGGCTGTTGGGCCGGTTCGTGGGCGCGCTGATGGTGAAGCGGGACCTGATGAAGGTGGCCAACAGGGTGGCCGCTGGCCTGGACCACCACGCCAGGACCGGTGGGCTGGGGGGCAGGGACTTGGTGGCAGCCGCTGCGAGCGCGGCGCTGCGAAAGCGGCATGCGGGCGGGCGGCCAGAGGGTGTGTGGGTGTGGCGAAGTGGCGCAACGGGGTGTGCAAGACCGGAGGGGGTGCGTGCTACCGCCCGGCAAGGGGCCGCTGCTATTTTCGGCGGCTCGGCGGGAGTTGCTCGATGGCCTCCCAGACCCGCATGCCTGCTCAGGTCACACATTCGCCGACCCAGGACGCCACTGCCGTGGCCGGCCCGGAGGCGGCGCCCTCCGGGCCGGGCGGCGGTCGGGGCAACGTCTTCGCGCAGGAGCGCCTGGGCGTGCGGAAGGCCTTCCAGCGCACGGTCGAAGGGGGGAGCCCCGGGGCCCTGCCCTACCGTGGAGAGATGGAGCGGGCATTCGGACAGGACCTTTCCGGAGTTCGGGCCGTTTCGGCTCGGGGCGAGGCTCGGGAGAACTGCCGGCGGACGCGACTACCGATGGCGACACGGTGTTCTTCGCGGAGGCCAGACCCAGCCGGGAGCAGGTCGCGCACGAGCTCACCCACGTCGTCCAGCAGGGCCGGGGCGCGGGGAGCGGGGCCAGCCGGCCCGGGGACGCCTCGGAGCGCGAGGCGAGCGACCAGGCGCGCGCTGTTGCGGCCGGCGACGTGGCCACCGTGCAGCAGCAAGGCGGGGCGGCCGTCCACGGCGACTGGTGGGATGATGTCCGGACCTGGACGGAGAGCCGCGGCCACGACATTGCCCAGGGCGTGGGCCTGGAGAGTGAATTTGACGCCAACCTGGGGCGTGCCGAGGCCTTCCGGGGCCACGGCGACTTCGGCCCGCGGGACATCGCGCCGACCACGGGCAGGGGTGGCTTCGAGGCGGTCTACCGACCTGGAACAGGCACATTCCAGGTGGTGCTCCGCTGCGCCGTGAACTTCGTTGATGGTCTGACGGTGGACAGTGGCGGCGGTATCACGCCGGGAAATCCTGCGCTTCAGCCCGCTGCCACCGCGGCGGCGGGCCTGGCGGAACCGCAGCGCTCCGCCTTCATCGCACAGTACCAGTGGGCCGCGGGCGACAAGGGTGCCTGGATGGGTGACCTGGAGACCTCGGTCCAGACCGCCTGGGGCCGCCAGTACGAGTTCTTCGTGAACCGTCCACAGTGGGAGTGGATCGGCGCGACGGTCGATGTCGACATCCAGACCGCCGAGCGGGCCCGGACGCCGGCCGATCACCTGGCTCTCGACACCGTCAAGGTGCCGACCGGGACGGCCATGGGCGCCGCCAGCGTGTCGGCCGGCTCGTCCTCCGATGCGACCGACCAGTCCGGCATCATCGGCAGCACGGACATCGCGCCGCGGGTCGACAACATGCTCCAGGTGGCCGGCGCAAGCGCGGTGGTCTTCGCCAGCGACTCGGACAGCCTGGACGCCGCCCAGATGGCGATCCTGGACACCTGGATCGCGACCTACCAGGGTGCTCCGGGCAGCGCGGCCTTGCACCCGACCCAGGTCACATTGCAGGCTCACTCCAGCGCCTCGGGCTCCGATGCGCACAACTTGGAGTTGTCCCAGCGCCGGGCCCAGGCGGTTGCCCAGTACCTGGCCGGTCACGGCTGCAGCGACGTCGCCACGCGGGTGACCGTGGACAACCAGGGGGAGACCGGCGCAGATCCATGGGGCAACACCGCTGATCAGCGCGTCGATCTCATCGTGGACGGTGGCCAGCAGCAGGTCGTCGCGAACTACGAGTTCGGCCACGCCTTTGGCCTGGGTCAGCCCGATGGGACGGGGGCCAACCTGCCAGGGGCCATCCACGAGAACAACGGGAACATCATGTCGCTGGGCACTGCCGTCCAGCCCCAACACTACTCAACCTTCCGCGAGGCGCTCCGCCCACTCACCGGGATCGGCGAGTGGGCGCTCGGGCCCAAGCAGGCCAGACCGGTCGCGCCTTGTGCGCCCTGTGCGCCCTGTGCGCCCGGCGTGCGGGGTGACTTCCCCACCCCGTTCCCCGGTGGACCGGCGATCGCCTGAACCATGATCCTCTCCACCCTCGCCTTTCTCCTGGCCTGCCAGGCCGCCGTGCCTCCGCCGGCTGGTCCTCTCTTCGCCGAGGTTCCCGTGGCCCCCCACGCTGATCCGCCCGCCGCCGACGTCCCGCACACGGACGCGGTGCAGATCCAGCTCGAGGTACAGCCGGCGCGCGGCGCAACCCAGGCGCTGCGCATCCTGGCTGACGGACGGCTGCAGGAGCGCAGCGGGGCGGCGCTGGCCCTGGGCAAGGACTACAAGGTCCAGGCAAGGCCACAGTCGGAGGCCTGGCGCACCGTCGCGACCCTGGACGCCGCGGCCCGCGCGCGGGTGCAGCAGGCCCTGCTGGCGCCGGAGCTATGCAGCTTGCAGGAGCACTACCAGCCGTCGAGTCCGGTGGGCGCTCCCACGACCGTGGTCTGGACCCTCGACCTGGACGGTGCGCCGCGGCGCGTCGTGATCGAGGGGGCGCCCATGGTCCGGGTGCCGGCTCTGGAGTCGCTCCAGGCCCTGATCAACTCGGTGCGAGCGCCGCCCGCCCCTTCCTCGATCTGGTCTGCGGCGGGTGTGGAGCGCATCGCTCGCTGCGATGCCAACGCCGTGCCTGCCCTGCGACCGGTGATCCAAGCCCTCTTCGATCCCGCCGTGGCGAGTCAGCCGGCGGCGGGCGTGAGCGGCGTTGCCGCGGTCGTTCTCGACATCCGCTACCGCAACGGGGATGTCGAGACGACGCGTTGTCGGCTGTACGAGGATGGCCTGTTCACCTGCACCCGCGATGGAGCTGAGGTGCCCGATCGCCGGCTCAGCCCCTCCGGCGTGGCAGGCGTACGCGCCGCCCTGACACAGACCCGCTTCGCCGACAGCAGCGCGGACCTCTGCCCCTGACTCGGGGCTGTGCCGCCGGAGAGAGGGCGCAACGACCGCCGGTGCGCGCGACACATCGCCGCCCGACCAGCGGGCCGGCGCCCTGGGCGCTATCCATGTCGGCCCCTCCCTCCCCGGTGACGATATGCTCTGGCTCCTCTGCGGCTGCTTCCTCAGCTTCGGCAAGCACTCCGGCACGGGGGACGACTCGGGCCAGGCAGCCACCGACACCGACACCGACACCGACACCGACTCGGACACCGACACCGACACCGACACCGACACCGACACCGACGTGACGCCCCCGGGCGACGGGGTGCTGCTCTATATCGGCGACGGGGGCGGTGGCCCGGGCACGGACCTGTGGCCCGAAGACGTGCAGGCGGTCTACCAGGACGCCGGCATCCCGGTCCTGCTGACGGACCACCTGCCCGCGGGCTGGGCCGACGACTACGGCGCCCTGGTCCTGCTCAACCCGACCTCGACCCTGTCCCCTGGCGTCGTCACGGACGCCGGCGCCTTGCTGGACCGCGGCGGGCGGCTGGTCATCGGCTTCGAGCGCGCAGGCTGGGGCAACACCGACGCGCTGGACGCGCTGCTGGCCTCGCTGGGCAGCACCATGCGGACCGTGAGCGACGCCTCCAGCGCCGGCGACGCCCAGCTGTCGATCACCAGCGTCGGCGGGCTCACGGCGGGGGTGTCCCGGCTGGCGACCTTCTACTCGGCCTCGGTGGACATCGGCCACGACGGCGCCGTCTCGCTGGGGCAGGACCCCGACGGCTACACGGTCGTCGGCTACGAGGAGCTCGGCCGCGGCGACGTGGTCATCGTCGCGGACTCCTCCTTCTTCGGGTACTACCTGTCCGAGGCGGACAACACGCGCTTCGTCGAGAATTTCGCCTCGCTGCGCTGAGCCCTCCGCCAGCGTGCAGGGCCTCAGCCGGCGTGCAGGGCCTGCAGGCCGATGAGGACCAGGCCCCCCAGGCTGGTGAACCAGGCGGCGGTGCGCAGGTAGGGCACGCCGGCGATGTAGAGGCCGGCGTGGACCACGCGGGCCCAGAAGAAGATGGCCGAGCCCAGGGCCAGCGAGGCGGCCGGGGCGCCCGCGGTGCGGGCGACAAAGAGCACCGCGATGAACAGCGGCAGGTTCTCGGCCATGTTGCGGGCGGCGCGGCCGGCGCGGGCGGCGCTGGGCGAGGGCTCCTGCAGGGCGGCGCGGTTGCCGAAGGCCACGGCCAGGCCGTGGGGCGTCCAGGCGCGGGCGATCCACAGGCTGGCGCCGAGGAGCTGGAACCAGCACAGGACGGTCGAGGCCAGCAGGTAATTGAGGTCGGTGCTCATGGCGTTCCGGGGGCGCGGGGGACGGGGAGCGGGCAGCGGCGGATGCCGGCCCGGCCCTATCCTCGCCGCGCGTCCCGCACGGTGAGTCTCCGCAAGGTCCGCCCCTTGTAGCGGTGGATCCCCGGCTCGGCGGCCAGCTCGACGGGCCCCTGGGCCAGGGCCTGGGCGTGGACGCGGCCGTTCCACCAGACGGCCTCGACCGGTCCGGCCTGCAAGGCGAGGTGGCGGTCGCCGAGGGGGCGGATCCCGGTGGGCAGGCAGGGCACACGCAGCAGGGGAGGGGGGTTGCCCTTGCCGAAGGGGCCCAGGGCCTGCAGCCCCTCGATGACCGGCCAGTCCAGCACCTCGGGCGGCGCGGTGGCGTCGAGCTCCAGCTCGGGCACGAGGGCCTCGGCGTCGACCTGGGTGGCGGTCCAGGCGGCCAGGCGCTCGGCCAGGGCCGGCAGGTCGCGGGTCCGCACGGTGAAGCCGGCGGCGGCGGGGTGGCCGCCGTAGCGGATGAGCAGGTCCTTGGCGGCGTCGAGGGCGTGCACGGCGTGGACCTGGGGCACCGAGCGCACGCTGCCCCGGGCCTCGTCCCCGCTCACGGCGACGATGGCGACGGGCCGGTGGATCTCCTCGCGCAGGCGAGCGGCGACGATGCCGACGACGCCGCGGTGCCAGCCGTCCTCCTCGGGGCCCCACAACACGGCGAAGGGCGGCGGGCTGGCGCTGAGCTGGGCCAGGGCGGCCGTGACCAGGCGGCGCTGGATGCCCTGGCGCTCCTGGTTCAGGGCGTCGAGCTGGCGGGCCCGCTCCCGGGCGGTGCTGGGGTCCTTCTCGTCGAGCAGGGCGATGACGGCGTTGGCGGACTCCAGGCGCCCGGCGGCGTTGATGCGCGGCCCCAGGCGGTAGCCCAGGTCGCCCGCGTCGAGGTGCCAGCCGCGATCGAGGTCGTAGCTGATGCCCGAGACCTGGAGCAGGGCGGCCAGGCCCGGGGTGTGCGGCCCCTTGCGCAGGCCGTCGAGGCCCAGGGAGACGATGGCGCGGTTCTCCAGGGTCGAGAGATCGACGACGTCGGCGACGGTGCCGATGGCCGCCACTTTCAGGAAGGAGCGCAGGTAGGCCTCGCGCCGGGGGTGCAGGACGAGCAGGGCCTGGGAGAGCTTGAGGCTGACCCCGCAGGCGGCCAGGGCGGGGTTGGCGTAGCTGCAGCCCTCCTGGGGCGGGCAGAGGACGGCCAGGGCCGCGTCGGGCACCGACTCGCCGGCCGGCAGGTGGTGGTCGCAGACGATGACGTCGGTGCCGCCCTGGGCGGCGCAGCGCACGGCCTCATGGTCGCGCACGCCGATGTCAGCGGTGAGCAGCAGGCCGACACCGTCCTTCACGGCGGCCTCGGCGGCGGTCCGCGAGAAGCCGTAGCCCTCGTCGAAGCGGTGGGGGATGTGGTAGTCCAGCCGGTCGCCCGCCCCCAGGATCCGCAGCACGCCTTGCAGGATCAGGCTGCTGGTCGTGCCGTCCACGTCGTAGTCGGTGACGATGCGGATCCGCTCACCGTCGGCGACGGCGCGGCGGATGCGTTCCACGGCCTTGTCCATGCCGAGCATGGTGGAGGGGTCGTGCAGGTGGTCCAGCGAGGGGTGCAGCCAGGCCTCGAGCGTGTCCTCGGGGCTGCGGCGGGCCAACACCCGGGCGACCATGGGGGGCACACCCAGGCGGTGGCTCAGGCGCGCGATGCGGGTGGGGTCGTCGGTCGCGATCTTCCAGCGCTGGCCGGTCATGCTGAGGCGCGCGGTGGCGGCAGCGCCGGCAGCGGCGCCCTCGGCGAGAGCATCAGTCAGGAGGGGCACGGCGGGTCCGGGAAAGCGCGGGGACGGCAGGGGCTCCACGATAGCGGCCCTGCCTGGACCGGGCCAGCGTGGGTCGCGCAGGGTTGGCGGCGCTCGCAGCGGTTAGGGCCCCGCCCCACCGCGTGCCCGGAAGGCGTCGTGCATCCGCTGATCCCATTCTTCCCCCCGGTGAAGTTCCCGATCACCGACGGCTTCGCCATCCATGGCTTCGGCATCATGGTGGCCCTGGCCTTCATCGTCGGCTCGAACATGGCCATGAAGAAGGCCGCCCGGGACGGGCTGGACCCCGAGCTCATCAACCGGCTGGTCGGCTGGCTGGTCGTGGCCGTCTTCATCGGCGGGCACCTGGGCGACATCATCCTGTACCAGCCGCAGCACTACCTCGACAATCCCATCGACATCCTCAAGGTGTGGAGCGGGCTGTCGAGCTTCGGTGGGTTCGTGGGCTGCCTGGGCGTGACCATCTGGTTCTTCTGGAACGAAGGCAAGAAGCGGATCCGCGAGAACAAGCACCGCGAGAAGGCCGGCCTCGCCCTCTACCCGCCCATCCGGTACTGGGACTACGCCGAGGCCTGCGCGTATGGCTGGGCCTTCGGCTGGATCCTCGCCCGCACCGGCTGCTTCATGGCCCACGACCACCCGGGCCTGGTGACCAGCTTCTGGCTGGGCGCGCGCGGGATCTGCGAGGCCTACCCGGGTGACGTCCACGTCGCCTGCCACGACCTGGGTCTGTACGAGGCCCTGTGGGCCATCCCGGTCAGCATCTTCTTCTGGTTCTCGGACAAGCGCCCGCGCTTTTCCGGCTACTTCGAGGGCTGGTGGTGCCTGCTCTACGGCGGCGCCCGCATGTTCTACGACGGCCTGCGCACCCACGATGTGCGGTGGCTGGCCGGCACCCTGGGCACCGACGGTGTCACGCCCGGCCAGGTCATGAGCAGCCTGATGATGCTGCTCGGCATCTACCTGCTGGTCTCGCGCCGCAACGAGAGCGCGGCCCGCACCCGGATGGTCGGCCAGGGCTTCGCCGACCCGGTCGCCGACCGCATGGCGGCCCTCGCCCTGAAGGGCAAGGGCTGAGCGCCCGCGACCCGGGGGAGCCCCTGGGCGGGCCCCCGCGCCCTTCTCCTAGAAGTAGGCGCCCACGCCCCACTTGGCGTAGAAGCCGCCGAAGCCGAAGCGGGCGATCTCGATCTTGTCGCCCCCGCCCGGCGGGGTGGCCTTGAAGCTGCTGGCCGCGGCCAGGCCGTAGCCCAGCTCCAGGTGCGAGCCGAAGCGGAGCTGGTGCCGCATGCGGATCGGCACCAGGTCCAGGCCCAGGGCCGCGACGCCGCCCGGCTGGAAGGCGGTGGCCGCGATCTGGTTGGCGTTGTCGGTGTGCTGCCCGTCGTCGTCCAGCAGCACCCGCCCGAAGAACAGGCCGCCCTGGATGGTGGCGTAGGGGTGGAACCAGTCGGTCACCCGCAGATCGGCCTTGGGGCCGACCAGCACCTGGCTGCCCCGGTAGGCAGCGGTGAAGGTGCTGCCGGTCTCGTCATAGTAGGTGTCCGAGCTGCCGTAGACGTCGACCGTGTTGCCCCAGGCGCCGTGCTGGATGTCGACCAACACGCCCAGGTTGTCCAGGACCTTGAGACCGACGCGACCCCCGTAGGTGCCCATCTGCGCCCGGTCGTGCACCAGGTTGAAGCGGTTGTCCTGGGTGCCGAGGCTGCCCAGCTCCAGGGAGATCTCGTTGTCGGCGGCGCGGGCGGGCCCGGCGGCGAGCGCGGCGAGGAGGATGGTGGAGATCATGGTCGCTCCTAGTTGCTGGCGTCGAGGCGAGGCAGCGTGTCGTCGGTCTGCAGGCCCAGGGCCCCGAAGCCGGCGGTGCTGGAGAGCGTGCCCGCGGCCGGGTCGAGGAAGCTGACCAGGCCGAGGGGGCTGTCGTGCGTGATGAAGAAGCGGCCGTCGGGCAGGGCGCCGATGCCCACCGGCGGGGCGTCCAGGGCCAGCTCCAGGGGCACGCTGGGGTTGGACAGATCGAGCTGGAGCAGGGTGTCCAGACCCGAGAGCAGGACCAGGGCGTAGGAGGCGTCGGCCTCCTCGACCACCGCGGTGCCGACCGGCTCGGCCTGGAGCACCAGGCTCAGGTCCTGGTCGTTGACCAGGTCGATGACGCCCAGGCCCCAGTGGCTGTCCTGGTAGCCGTCCAGGCCGCTGCCATAGGTGTTCTCGGGGCGCTGCACGCCGACGGCGTAGTGCTCGCTGGCCGTGAGCAGCAGGTCGTTCAGCGGGTTGCCCATGACGTACAGGGTCGCCTCGAGGCTCGCGATGTCGAGCTTGTAGACGTCGTGGGTGTTGGACCCGTCGTTGTAGAGCAGCGAGAAGGTGCTTCCGGGGATCACGGCCGTCACCGGCTCGTCCAGGGGCACCGTGCTGATGTCGAAGTACTCGTGCTCGATGACGTCGGCCCGGGCCAGGCCGCTGTAGACGACCACGCTCTTGTCCATGGCGGTGTTGACCGACAGGGCGGCGGGCGCCGCGTCCAGGCTGATGATGTCGATGGCCTCGACGTCCAGGTCCAGCTTGTACAGATCCGAGGAGCCCGTGATGGTGATGAGCGCGTAGCGCCCATCGGGGGTCAGCACCGCGGAGCTGGGGTCGACCTGCTGGTTGGCGTCCAGGGTCAGCGGGTACTCGACCGTCTTCTCGAAGGTCGCCAGGTCGACGACGACGACGCTAGACCGGGACAGGACCACCGCACGGGCGCCGTCCTGGCTGAAGATCACGTTGTTGGCGCTGAAGCCGATGCTAACCGAGGTCGGTGCGTCCTCGGTCTGCAGGTTGATGAAGCTGACCTGGGTCAGGTCCACCACGCCGTCGACCGGCAGGTCATCACCCGAGGTGTAGTCCAGGTACGCGACCGCGGTGCTTCCGTCGGGCGAGAAGGCCAGCCGGTTGAGGTAGGGCGGGACCGACTTGACGAGCTGCCGCTGGCCGTCCTCGACGACGGTCAGCTCGTAGCTGTAGGACAGCTCGCCATCCAGACAGTCATCGGCCTTCTTGACGTCGGGGTCCTGGCAGACCGGCCAGCGGTCCCAGACGAAGACCTTGCTGGCGTCGGGGTTGGCGACCATTCGCACCACCTCGGCGCCGTCCAGGTCGACCTGGTCGAAGGTGCCGTCGTCCTTGACCCGGGCCAGGGCCCGAGCGTTGGGCAAGGTGATGTAGACGCCGTCCACGGCGGCCACGGCGCTGGTGGGGTCCCACAGCACCTGGTCGATGCCGTAGTAGCCGTTGTTCGGCAGGTTCTGGAAGGGGTTGCAGGCCGTCAGGCCGAGGGCCAGGGCGGGCAGCAGGGGGGAGGTGAGCCGCATGGTTGCTCCACGGAAGGAACGGGCCCGAGGACCCGGGGCGGGCCTTAGTGCTCGATGCCGCTGTTCAGCTCGAAGCCAGTGATCGTCTGGAGGATCTGGGAGTCGGGGTCGTAGAAGCTGATCCGGCCCAGGGCGTGCTCCTGGCTCACATAGGCCAGGGTGGACTCGGGCAGGACGCCGACGAAGACGGGGTTGCTCTTCAGCTCGACCTCGTCGTAGAGCAGCGAGCCGTAGTGCAGGACCTCCAGGTAGGGGGCCCCGTCCATGATCATGTAGCCCTGGCTGCCGTCCCCGCTGTTCGCGAAGCCGATGGGCTGGGCGGGCAGGCGCAGCGGGTTGGGGAAGAAGTCGTCGACCACGTCGACCATGGTCAGGCCGTAGTGATCGTAGAACTCCGAGCTGCTGTCGACGTCGTTGCCGTTGTCCTTGGGGTGGAAGAACAAGGCCGTCTCGCCGGTCGGGCTCATGCTGACGCTGGCCACGGGCTTGACCAGGGAGCGCACGGTGACCGAGTCATCGGACAGCTCCCAGGTGCCGTAGACGCTGTCGCCGCTGGCCGTGCTGTAGAGCAGGCCGCGGCTGCCGTCGGGGCTCATGACCACGCTGCCGAAGGTCTCGGTGTCGGGCATGGAGACGACCTGGGCGGGCGCGAAGGGGTCGGCTACGCTGTAGACCCACAGCTCGTGGCTGCCACGGGCGACGGCCACCGCCTGGGTGCCGTCGGGGGTCAGGTCCAGGTCCGTGGGGTTGGCGCCCACGGCCACGGTGTCGGCCACGGCGTCGATGAGGTCGACGACCACCAGCGCGGTGGCCCCGAACTGGCGCACGAAGGCGTAGGTGCCGCTGGGGGCGACCACGATCTCTTCGGCCAGGGGCGGGTTGACCAGGTCGTCGGAGACCGCGATGCGGGTCGGGCTCAGCTCGTCGGCCGTCAGGTCCAGGACCGCGACGTAGGCGTCGCTCACGACGACGGCCTTGCTGGAGTCCGGGGTGAAGGTGACGCCGCGGGGGTTGAAGCCGACCACCAGCGGGGTGTGGTTCAGGCTCACCGTGTCGACGACGCTGATCTCGTTGAAGGACTGGGCGCCGCTGCCGCTGGACTCGGTGTCCGTCACCGCGGGGTCGTGCCAGCAGATGACGAAGCGCCCGTCGGGCGACATGCTCATGTTGTTGAAGTTGGGGCGGACGTCGACGTCGCTGACCGCCAGGGTGCCCGCGTCGATGATGCTGACGCTGTCGCTGCCCTCGTTGAAGGTCACGGCCTTGGTGTAGTCGCTGGTGGTGGTGACCACGGTGGGGCGGTCCCCGACCTCGGTGGTGATGACCTCCAGCGAAGGCACGGCGATGCGGGTGACGGTGTCGCGATCGGGGTTGGCGACGAAGACAAAGGCGGTGGTCGAGGCCGGGGCGAGGCGGAAGTAGCTGTCCTCGGTCTCGGAGCCCATGCCCGTGTCGCTGTCGCCGCTGCCGCCGTCGGAGGCGCCGCCATCGGAGGCGTAGCCGTCACCGCCGTAGCCGGTGTCGTTGAAGTCCGAGGCGGACATGCCCTTGTCGGCCGAGCAGCCCGTCGCCAGCAGCAGGGCGAGCAGGGAGAGCCCGGTCCGGGGGAGGCCATGAGGGGAGGTGATGTGCATGAAGGCTCCTCGGGTCGGCGTGGCCGCCGTCCTCGGTCCGATGTGTTGCAAGGGCCGTGCCTCGGGGCGAGGACGCCGCTGCCATCGGGGTTGGCGACATACGAGGGCCGGGACGGCGCCCCCGGGGTGGGCCATTTCACGACATGGATGTCAGGGCGTGCGAGGCAACCCGGCAGCCCGGGCCCCCCGCGTGCTCGCTCAGTGCTCGCTCAGTGCTCGCTCAGCGCTCGCTCAGTGCTCGCTCAGTGCTCGCTCAGTGCTCGCTCAGTGCTCGCTCAGTGCTCGCTCAGTGCTCGCTCAGTGCTCGCTCAGTGCTCGATGCCGGCGTTCAGCTCGAAGCCGGTCAGGGTCTGCAGGGACTGGTCGGTGGGGTCGTAGAAGCTGATCCGACCCAGGGGGTGGCTCTGGCTCACCCAGGCGGTCGTGCCGTCGGGCATCACGCCGACGTGCTCCGGCGCGCTCTTCAGCGCCACCTCGTCGTAGAGCAGCGAGTCGTAGTGCAGGACCTCCAGCCATGGCTGGCCGTCCATGACCAGGTAGCCCAGGCTGCCATCCTCGCTCTGGGCCAGGTCCAGCACCTCGCCCGACAGCAGCAGGGGGTTGGAGAAGAAGGCCGACAGGTCGATCATCGTCAGGGCGTAGCGGTTGTGGAAGGGCGAGCTGGCCTCGACCTCGCTGCCGTCGTCCTTGGTGTGGAAGACCAGCGCCGTGGCGCCGTCCGGGCTGACCTCGACCCGGTCCACCGGCTTGACCAGGCCGTGGGCCACGATCTCGTCGGTGTCCCGCTCCCAGCTCGCGAAGCGCGACAGGCCGCTGACCGTGCTGTAGAGCAGGCCGCGGGCGCCGTCGGGGCTCATGACGATGCTGCCGAGCACGGCATCGGTGGGCAGGTCCAGGACCCGGGGCGTGGCGAAGGGATCGGCCATCTGGAAGATCCACAGCTTGCTGGTCGAGCGGGCCACGGCCACGGCCTCGATGCCGTCGGGGCTCAGGTCGATGTCGGTCAGGCTGGCCCCCACGGGCACCCGATCGACGGCCCCAGAGGCCAGGTCCACGACCACCAGGTCGGTGCCGCCCTGCTGGCGCACGAAGGCCCAGGTGCCATCGGGGGCGACGGTCACCTCCTCGGCCAGGGGCGGGTTCACCAGGTCGTCGGCGATGGCGACCCGCTGCAAGGTGGGCTCGGCGGCGCCCAGGTCGATGATGCCCAGGTAGGCGTCGCTCACCACGATGGCCATGCGGCTGTCGGGGGTGTAGGCGACGCTGCGCGGGTTGAAGCCCACGACCATGGGCCAGTGCTGGCCCGTCGTGACGTCGACCAGGCTGACCTCGTTGTAGGAGCGGGCGCCGTTGTCGGCCTCGGGATCGGGCGCGTCCTGGTCGTGGTAGCAGACGACCCAGCGGCCGTCGGGGGACATCTGCATCCAGTTCATGTCCGGGCGCACCGGGATGGCGGTGTGCTCCAGGCTGGTCGTGTCGAAGACGTCGACCTCGTCGTCCCCGGCCGCGAAGACCACGGCGGTGGCACCGTCGGGGCTGGCCGCGACCACGGCGGGCCGGCTTCCGGTGGGGGCGGTCAGCACCTCCAGGCCGGGCACGGTGACCCGGGTGACGGTGTCCCGGTCCTCGTTGGCGATGAAGACGTAGCTGCGCGTCGCGATGGGGCGCAGGTACAGCGTGTCCTCGGTCTCCGGCGGCAGGCCGTCGTCCGCGCCGCCGCTGCCGCCATCGGCGAAGCTGGAGCCGGTGTCGTAGGCGCCATCCCCCGCCTGGGGCGAGGCGTTGTCCATGGTCAGCGCGTAGTCGGCGCAGCCCACGAGCAAGAGGGGGAGCAGGGGCCAGAGCGACGTGCGCATCGAGATCTCCACGGGCCGGGGACCCGACGGGGACACGGACGCTGGCGCCTCACGCACCAGTGCGTGCCCATTCGTCCAGTGCCCGGACCCCAAGATACAGGGCGCAGATGGTCTTCGCATCGGTGATGCGGCCTTCCGCCGCCATCTGGAGCGCCTGGCCCATGGGCATTCGCACGACCTGGATGTACTCGTCGGCGTCCAGCTCCCCCTGGGCCGGCGACAGCGCGGTGGCCACGAAGAGGTGGATCCGCTCGTCGGTGAAGCCGGGGGTGGTGTGGATCATCGTGAGCGGGCGCAGCCGGCCGGCCTGCAGGCGGACCTCCTCGGCCAGCTCGCGACGGGCGCAGGTCGCGGGCGCCTCACCGGGCTCCAGGACGCCGGCGGGCACCTCGTAGTGCATGCCGCCGCCGGCGTGGCGGTACTGGTGGACCAGGGTCACGCTGCCGTCGGTGTGTACGGGCAGCACGGCGGCGGCGCCGGGGTGGCGGATGACCTCGAGCTCGACCGTGCGCCCGTCGGGCAGCACCGCGGTCTCCAGGCCCAGGTCCACGATGCGGCCCCGGTAGATGGGGCGACGGGACGACATGGGACCCCCAAAGCAAGACAGCCGCTCGCGGGGGGCGAGCGGCTGTCAAGATGGTGCGGAAGGGGGGACTCGAACCCCCAAGGGCGTAAGCCCACTAGAACCTGAATCTAGCGCGTCTACCAATTCCGCCACTTCCGCAGCTGGGAACCTGTGGAGAACGAGCTCCACGGTGAGAGCAGCAGCCGCTTATTGCGGCCGCTCAGGACGGTCAAGGGCGAGCACGCGCATCGGGGGCGGCATCGGGCGTCGGGGGCTCCAGGCGGTAGATGCGGGTCTGGCCGTCCTGGTAGATGAGCGTGGCCTGGGCGAGCAGCAGCTCGTCGAGGAAGGCCACGGGCGCCTCCAGCTCGCGGCTGCGCTCGTCCTCGGTGAGGAAGGGGTAGAGCTTGGCCAGGAAGCGGGTCCGGGTCACCACCAGGTGGGTGGCCCCGGCGGCCTGGAGGTCGCGCAGGCTGGCCTGGCCGTGGGTCAGCAGCCAGGCGCGGCTGGGCACGTGGTCCTCGACGCTGCCCAGCAGCACGGGCCGGTCGATGAGAGCCGTGGACCAGTCGAAGAGCTGGGCGACGACGGCGTCCGGAGGCAGGTGCTGGTTCGCCCAGAGCGCGGCGGCGGCGGGCGGGTGGTGGCGGACCAGGAAGGCCGCGCGGGCCTCGTGCCCCGTGGCGGCGGGCAGGCGATCGGCGGCGCGCAGCAGCAGGGGCCCCAGGTTGGCCGGCAGGCCGGCGAGCAGGCACAGGGCCAGGGCGGCGCGGGCCAGGCGGGCCGGACCGGGGCCCTGGGGCACGCCAGCCGCCAGGGCCAGGGCCACCAGGGGCAGGGCCGGGACGAGGTAGCGCAGCCAGTGCGGGCCGGCGGCCCAGGCCAGGGCCGAGACGGCGGCCGCCAGGGCCAGGCGCCGGGGCAGGGGGCGGCGCAGGGCGGCCAGGGCGCCGGGGACCAGGGCCAGCAGCAGCGGGCTCACCCGGCCCAGGAAGCGGAAGCCGTCGACCTGCGCGGTGATGACGGCGTTCCAGGGCAACATCAAGAAGGAGGTCGGGCTGCGGCCGGCGCCGTACTTCTCCAGGTACTGGAAGGGCATGCCCAGGGCGCCGGGGGCTGAGGGATCCAAGGGCCGCAGGTCCCAGCCCAGGAAGGGGAAGAGGGGGTGCAGGCCCTCGGCCACGTTGCGCAGCCACCAGGGGGCCACCAGGGCCAGGGCGCCCAGGCCGGCCGCGACGCGCTGGCGCCAGCTCAGCCGGGCGGCCAGGAAGATGCCGGTCACGGCGCCCGCGGCGGTGTACTTCAGGTCCAGGGCCAGGCCGGCGGCCAGCGCCAGGGGCAGGGCCATGCCGCGCAGCGCGGCGTCCAGCGCGGCCAACACGGCCAGGGCCGTGGGCAGGTCGTTGGCCGCCAGGCCGGCCGTCTGGAGGAAGCTGTAGGAGCCGACCAGGACCAGGGGGGCCCAGGCCCCCGCGGCCCCGAGCCACTGGCGCCCCAGGGCCCGCACGCCGTCCAGGCACAAGGCCGTCAGCAGCAGGTGGAAGAGCCGCGGCGCGGCCTCGCCGCCCAGGGCCAGCAGGCAGGCGAAGACCACGTGCAGGGTCTGGGGGCGGCTGCCGTCGGGGTGCAGCGGCCCGCCGACCAGGCCGCTGCTGGCCAGGATCTGCCGGGGCAGGGCCAGGTGCTGGTAGAGCTCGTCGGTGTCGACAGGGGGGGCCAGGGCGTCGAGCAGGCCGGGGAGGAGGACCACCAGGGCGATGACCAGGGCCAGCGGCCCCGGGCGGGGCAGGCGCAGCGGAGGGCGGGCCAGCCAACCGGCGGCGAGGACCGCGACCAGGGCCCGGGCCACGCCGGGGTGCAGCAGGCCGGCCATGGCCAGGCCACCCGCCAGCAGGGCCCACAGCAGCAGGCCCACGACCGCGGCGTGCAAGGGGCCGCGCTCGTCTTCCAGCAGGCGGGGCGCCAGGCGCGCCAGGACCGCGCCGCCTGCGCCCAGGATGGCCAGCAGCCCGGCCAGGGCCGCCCCGCCGCCCTGCAGCGCACGCTCCCAGGCCGGGGCCGTGGGTCCGACCGGGTCCAGGACCAGGAAGGCCAGGCCCACCGCCAGGGCGGCCAGGCCGACCAGGGCCGACAGGGCGGTCCCGGCCTCGGGCGCCGGCCGCGGCTCAGCCACCCGTGGGGCCTGCGGTCTCGGGCCCCGCGGTCTCGGGGGCAGCGATTTCCGGCCCAGCGTCCTCGGGCCCAGCGGCCGCCGTGCGCAGCCAGAGCTGGCCGCCCTGCCGGTACAGCAGCCAGGGGCCGTAGCGCGAGGGCCACCGCTGGTGACCGGGGCCCCCGGCCCGCAGACCGTCGCTGCACATGATGTCCACGCCCTCCGCAGTGCCCTCCGCAGTGCCCTCCGCAGTGCCCTCCGCAGTGCCCTCCGCAGTGCCCTCCGCGGTGCCCTCCGCGGTGCCCTCCTGCGCGTCTCTCTCCACGCTGTCCTCCACCGGGCCCGGGGGCCGCTGCTCCCAGCAGACCACGTCGCGCCATAGGCTCGGCGGCGCGCTGAAGCCGGTCCGGGCCGGGGTGCGTCGCTCCGCTGCCGGGGTCTCCCCCTGCCGCGTGTCCAGGACCACGACGGCGTCGGGCTCCACCCAGGCCAGGAAGGGCCCGCTGGCCACGACGTGGCGTTGGTTCCCCGGCCCGCCGGCCAGGGGGGTCGGCGCGGCGCGCGGCTCGTCCAGGTCCAGCCACCACACGTCCTCGCCATCGGGGCCCGCGTCCTCGACCCATGCCAGCCGGCTGCCGGCCAAGGCCGGCGGATACCAGCCGGCCGGGTGGGCGGGCTTCACGACCCGGGTCGGCTCCTGCAGGGGCCAGGCCGACACGCCCTCAGCCTCGATCATCGCGCCGCGCAGGCCATCGGTGGCGGGCGGCGCCGTGCCGGCCTTGTGGACCTGGGAGATCGGCACCTCGACCGCGCCCCCGGGCTCCAGGCGCAGCAGCCCGGCCTCGGCCCCGACGCCCATGAGCAAGCCGGGCGCCAGGCCCGGGTGTACGAAGGAGCGGGGCAGGCGCAGCTCCTGCCCGGTCTCCAGGGACAGGGCGCGGTCCACCTTCCCGTCCGGCCCGCAGGCCACGACCCAGGGACCGGCCAGGGCCGGGTAGCGGGCGTCCTCGCAGGTCAGGTCCAGGCCGGCCAGGGGCACGGCCACGCCCGGCGCTCCGAAGGCGCCGCTCGCAGCGGCCGCCGGACCTGCCAGCAGGGTCCCCAGCAGCGCGCCCAGCAGGGTCCCGCCCACGGCCAGCCGCCGTGTCACCGCCGTGCCGCAGGGACCGCGGCTCAGCGCCCGGTGTCGCTGTAGAGCTCGCCGCAGCACATGACGATGACGGTCAGCACGTCGCTGCCGGTCTCGAGGGGGCAGTCCGTGGCGGCGATCTGCACCTTGAACTCGTTCTCGGCGCAGGCACCCGGCTGCTCGGGGGTGGCGCCGGTCAGGTAGACTTGGCTGCTGACCTGGTCGGTGGCGCCGGTGAACTCGATGTTCCCGCTGACCTCGGTCCAGGCGTAGGTGAGGGCATCACTCTCGTAGTCGGTGATGGTGACCGTCGAGCCGATGTTGACCGTGACCGGGCTGCAGGACCCGCACTCCCAGGTGCCGTAGGCGCCCTCGGAGCACAGGGCGGTGCCACCGTTGACGCGCATCGACCCACCGGCGTCCACCACGGGCGGGGTATTGGCGAAGCGCTCGGCGACCACGGCCGTCACCTCATCGGGCGAGGACCAGGTCGAGCCGTCGTTGACCGACAGGCTAAAGACATAGGTGCCCGAGATGTCCGGGTAGAAGGTCGTGATGGCCTGGGTGCGGTCGGCGAAGGTGTGGTTGTCGGTGTGCGAGCCATCGGGCTTGGACTGCAGCGTCCACATGTAGGAGATGGCGTCGCCGTTGGGGTCGTAGGAGGCCGTGCCGTCCAGCGTCAGCAGCGAGCAGTCCTGGGCGCCCGTGAGGTCGTCGCCGGCCATGGCCACGGGCGAGGCCGGGTCGACGCTGCCCACATAGATGGTCGTCGAGTCGGGGGGCGAGTCGACGAAGCCGTTGTTGACCGTCAGGGCGGCCACGTAGACGCCGCTGACGTCGGGGACCAGCGTGGGGTGCGCCGTGTCGGCGCTGGTCAGCTCGGTCAGGGTGCTGGTCGCGGGGTGGCTGGCCAGGGTCCAGTGGTAGCTGAGGGCCATGCCGGTGGCGTCGTAGGAGGCGCTGCCATCCAGGGTCGCCGTGGCGCCCACGTCGGTCGTGACGTCGCGGCCGGCGTTGGCGACGGGCGCGGCACCGCCGTCGACGGTGACGATGACATAGTCGGCGGTCGAGCTGAGGCCCGAGTCGTCCTGGACCACGAGCTTGACGACGTAGACGCCGGCCGCGTCGGGCTGGAAGCTGCTGCCCGAGGCCCCCGCCGTGTCGTTGTTGAGGAAGGCGCCCACCGAGTCGATCAGGTGCGAGGCGGAGGGCACCCGGTCGAAGGACCAGTGGTAGGTGATCGGGTCCCCGTCAGGATCGTAGGAGCCCGTGCCGTCGATCTCGACCCGGGCGATGCCCGAGCCGCTGGCGTCGGCGCCCGCGTCGGCGATGGGGGCGTGGTTGGCGGAGTCGCCGGAGGAGGACTTGTCACCGCAGGCGACCAGGCCGAGGCCGGAGAGCAGCAGTACCAGGGGAGGTGCGACCATGCGAGGTGCTCCGGGGTGCAGGGGGGGCCGGCTCAGTCGCCGAGGTACTGGCCCGTGCAGGTGTAGGTGACGTTGACGCTGTCGGAGTCCTGGTCGAGGCAGTCACGGGCCGTGAGCGTGGCCTCGACCTGCAGCTCGTTGCTGACCCCGAATTCCGAAGGCTGCGGCGCGAAGATGATGTCCGTCACCGCCGAGGCGTTGTTGGAGAAGGTCGCGGTGCCCGTCGCTTCCGACCAGAAGTAGGTCAGCATGTCGCCGTCGGGATCATAGGTCGAGGACCCGTCCAGGAAGGCGCTGGCTTCGGGGCAGTCGCCGCAGGTCCAGACGTAGGAGGACGAGGTGCAGTCCCCGATGGCGTCCACGTGCGCGTCCGAGCCGGCGTTGGCGATGGGGGCGGTGTTGGTCTCGGAGCCGGCGAAGGTGTAGGTCACGACGTCGGGCGAGGACCAGGCCTGCCCGTCGTAGACCTGCAGCTCGAAGGTGTAGGAGCCGGGCACGTCCCAGGCGATGCTCGCGTCGGGGCGGGTCGCGTCGTCGAAGTCCGCGTCGGAGACCGAGGAGTCCCCCGGCACACTGGCGACGGTCCACAGGTAGGACAGCTCGTCGCCGTCCAGGTCGAAGCTGCCCCAGGCGTTGAGCGTGATGGGGTTGGGGGCGCAGTAGGGCAGCTCTTCGCTGGGTCCGGCCACGGCCTCGGGGATGCGGTTGCCGTTGGCCACGTCCACCGTGCAGTAGGCGGGCTCGGACCAGCGCTCGCCGTCGGAGACCACCAGGCTGACGACGAAGATGCCCTCGCAGTCGGGGACGATGGAGGAGGTGGTCTGGTCGGAGTCGTAGAGGTCGGAGCTGCCCAGGCTGGAGCAGTCGGGGGCGGTGGCCAGGGACCACTGCCAGGTGAGGGGCTGGAGCTCGGGGTCCGAGGAGGCGCTGCCGTCCAGCTCCACCCGGTCGTCCACCTGCGCGGTGTGGTCGCCGCCGCAGTCGGCGATGGGGGGCAGGTTGCCGCTCTCCATGGTGATGACCACGACGTCGGCGCCGCTGGTGCCCGAGGGGTCGGTGATGGTGATCGAGGCGACGTAGTCGCCCTCGACATCGGGGGTGAAGGTCGTGACGGCGGCGTCGGCGGTGCCATTGACGGAGAAGGCGCTGTCGTCCAGCCGGCTGCCGGCCGGCACGCGGTCGAGCTTCCAGGTGTAGGTCGCGCTGCCGTTGGTCGCGTACACGGAGCAGATGGTGCTGGCGCTGGCGTCCAGGGTCACCGTCGCCCCCAGGGTGCCCGCGGAGTCTGCGCCGGCGCTGGCAACGGGCAGCGAGCACTCGGAGGCAGTGTCGACCGTCCCCTTGTCCCCGCACGCGGAGATGGGGCCTGTAAGCAGGCCCGTCGCCAGAACGAGCACGGCGTGGCGAGCGGACTTCGGCATGGGAGCGGCTCCGTCGGGACTGCGGCTAGGTCGGGTTTGCGCCGGGCGGACCGGCGGGGGCGCAAGTCGCCCAGGGTGCTGTAGTGTAGGAGCGCAGCCTTGTCACCGTCAACGACCAGCGTGGGAATCCGGGCGCAGGCCGCAGCAGCGGCCTGCGCGCTCGGCTTGTCGCTGTGGGGCTGTCCAGCGGATGCGGCGTCCATGGGGGAGCAATGGGCCGTCGGCGCGCCCCCGCCCGACGCGGCCTTGACCCTGGCGGTCGGCACGGCCTGGGCGCCGGACGGGACGCCTTCCTTTCACGCCGCGTCGCGGGACCGGCTGGCGCTGGACCTGGGCCTGACCTGGTCGCCAGCGCCGGTCCTGGCCATGGACCTGGGCTGGGGCCTGGCGCGGGAGCGGTCGGCCGTCGGTCCGGCCCTCCTGGGACCCCAGGCCCTGCGCCTGGGCACGCGCCTGCTCGCCCTCCGCCAGCCGCGGGCGCCCCTCGACGCCAGCCTGGGCTGGCAGGCGAGCCTGCCCTGGTCCGCTGACCAGGGCGCCCTGGGCACCGACGAGACCGACGTCAGCCTGGCGGGCTCGGTGGGGCGCGCCTTCGGGACGGTCCGGGCGGACCTGGGCCTGGGGCTGGCCATCCGCGGCAACCCCCTGCGCCTGGCGGGCCAGGACGACATTCCCCTGCTGTGGGGACGGGGCGAGGTGCAGCGGGGTCCGGTCGCCCTGCACGCGCGGGCCGGGGGCGAGCTCGGGACCGCAAGGAACCCCGCCCGGCTCCAGGCCCTGGCCGGCATCGCCACCGCCTGCCCCTGGCGCCTGGAGGCGGAGGGCGGCGCGGGCCTGAGTCCGGCGGCGCCCTCCTTCCTTCTCCAGGTCACGGTCGGCTGGTCCTGGGCTTGCCGGGTGCCGGCTGGCGATTAGTTTCGCGCCGCCCAAGTCGTCCTTTGAACCCGCCGGGTTCGAGGGTTGGCGCTGGGCAGCGCGGAGCAGCACTGACGCGGCCGATCGCCGACGTCGAGGAGCATGCATGGCTTTCTTCGACTTCATCTTCGGCGGGGACGAGGCGCAGCTCAAGCGCCACGCACGCCGAATGGTCAACCTCAACGCCCAGGCCGAAGATCGCGAGGCCAGCTCCATCTGGTTGGCCGAGAACGGCTCGCCCGACGCGATCCAGGGCCTGCTCAACCGCTTCACGGTCAAGTACGAACAGGGCATGAAGGACGCGGCGGAGAAGGAGAACATCTACCGCCTGCTCGTCGGCCTGGGCCCCAAGGTGGTCGAGCCGGTCATCGCCTGGGCTCGGGGCAACGACAACTTCGCCCAGCCGCTGCGCCTGGTGGAGCACTTCCGCGGGCCCGAGGCGGCCGTCTCGCTGCTCCTCGAGATGCTGGCGGTGGAGAACGACCCCTTCAAGCCCGAGAAGAAGCGGCAGATCCTCGTCCACCTCGCCGACTTCCGCGACGAGCGGGTCATCGAGGGCGCGCGCGCGGCCGTCCGCGACTTCGACGAGGGCGTGCGCTACGCCGCCTGCGACGCGCTGCTGGCCCAGGAGAACGCCGGTCCCGAGCTGCGGGAGATCCTGGTCGGGATCCTGGCGGACCGGGATGAGGACAGCAACCGCATGAAGGTCCGCATCGCCGAGGCCTTCCACCAGCGCGGCTGGAACCTGGGCACGCACACCGAGGAGATCATCAAGGAGCCGCCCCACGGCTGGCGCGTGCAGGGCGACCGGCTCGTCCCGGCCTGATCAGCGCGCAGGGCGACCGGCTCGTCCCGGCCTGATCAGCGCGCCGGGCGACCGGCTCGTCCCGGCCTGATCAGCGCGCAGGGTCCCGGCCTGATCCGCGCGCCGTGTGCCGCCGGCGGGGGGTGCACTCGCCGGCCACGGGGCGCCCGAAGGCCTCGGCGAAGGCCGGCAGCGCCAGGCCCTGGCCCAGCAGCCACATGGTCTTGACCACGGCCGCCTCGACCGTGTGGTCCCCGGCGAAGACGGCGCCGGCGTCCCGGGCGGCGGAGCTGCCCTGGTAGCGCCCCGGCAGGGCGTCGCCGGTCCGGCACTGGCTGACGATCACGATGGGCACGCCGCAGTCGGTGGCGGCGCGGATGGCCTCGGGCCAGCCGACCAGGGGCAGGTTGCCCTCGCCGAAGGCCAGCAGCACCACCGCCCGGACGCCGCTGTCCACCAGGGCTTGCAGGGGGCGGGCCGAGCTGCCGGGCACCAGGTGCAGGACCGCGACCTCGCGCTCGAAGCCCGTGGCCAGCCGGAACTCGCCTTTGGGCTGGAGGGGAGACGCGCTGGGGATCACGTCCACGCCCATCTGGACCAGGGGCGGGAAGTTGGGCGAGGCGAAGGCGTCGTAGGCCTGGATGGACACCTTGGAGGCGCGGTTGCCCCGGTACAGGCAGGTGCCGAAGAACAGCCCCACCTCGGGGATGGCCATGGTGGCGCACATGGCGCTGTGGACCAGGTTGGTGCGGGCGTCGGTGCGCAGCTCGGCGATGGGGCGCTGGCTGCCGGTCAGGACCACCGGGCGGTCCAGGCCCTGGAGCATGAAGCTCAGTGCCGCGGCCGTGTAGGCCATGGTGTCGGTGCCGTGCAGGACGACGAAGCCGTCGTAGTCGGTCCGCGACACGGCGATCTGCTGGGCGATGGCCTCCCACAGAACGGGGTGCATGTCGCTGGAGTCGATGGACGCGACGACGCGCCCGTCGATGTCGGCGAAGTCTTCCAGGCCGCGCACGTAGGGCAGCAGGTCCCGATCGTAGAGCTCAGGCTCCAGCGGTCCGGGACGGCTGCGCCGGACCATGCTCAGCGTGCCCCCCGTGTGCAGGAAGAGCAGCCGGGGCCGGGTCCTGCCGGGATCGCGTGGGCGGGTCACCAGACGTACAGGTCCTCGTCGTAGCAGACGCCGGCGTCGATGTCGTCGCACTGGGAGTCGGTGATGCAGCGCTTCATGTCGGCGAAGGCGGCGCGCTTCTGGGTGTCGCCCCAGTCGTCGTAGAGCCGGCCTTGCACCTCGCAGGCGGCCTGGCACTCGTTGAGGCCCTGGCGCGGGGTGTCGACCGAGTCACAGTCGATCAGCTTCTTGCAGGTCTGCTTGCACGTCGGCTCGCAAGCGGTGGCGAGCGCGGCGACGAGCGCCAGCAGGAGAATGGGGGGACGGCGCATCGGCGGACGCTCAGAAGTGGGGGAGGCACATCTTCGGGCCGTCGGTCTGTCCGTCGCCGTTGGAGTCACCTTCGATGTTTTCGCAAGATGCCTGGTCCACGCAGTCCATCCACAGCGCCGCCTGGCGGTCGTTGTCGATGGTGATCGCGTTGGTGCTGGCCTGGGGCTGGTCGGGGTCGTAGGACCCGACCTCGCCGGGGGTGGTCAGGGCGTCCTGACAGGTCTGCACGCACTCGGTCATCAGGTCGTTCTCGGTCTGACCGGCGGCGGAGATGTGGCACTCCTCCTGGTACAGCTTGCTGCAGGCCGAGTAGCAGTTCGGGCCGCAGCCGGTCGCTGTCAGGGCGACCAGCCCCAGGGCGAGGCCGACCAGGCGGGAGGCACGCCCGGTGAAAGGCGGGCCCCCGGGGGGAGAGCGACGGAGCACTTTCGACGACGCGAGCATCGGCACCCTCACGAACGGAGCGGCGCGGAGCGTATCGGTTGCCCAGGGGCCCGTCAATCCGGCCGTGTGGTCGTGGTATGGGGTCCTGGCCCGCGCCGGGGCTGCCTTCCCCCCGGAGGGGGCCTGCCCCGCCCTCCGGAGGCTGCGTGCACGTCCTGCAGGTCACCCCCTACTTCCCGCCGACCTGGGCCTACGGGGGCATCCCGCGCATCGTCGATGGGCTGTCGCGCGCGCTGGTGCGTCGCGGGGTACAGGTGACGGTGCTGACCACCGACGCCCTGGACGCCGTGCAGCGGGTCCCGGCCGGCCAGTCGCGCGATCGCGACGGCGTGCGGGTCCTCACCGTGCCGAACCTGTCGAACCGGGCGGCCTACCGCCACCAGCTCTTCCTCCCCCGGGGGGCGCGCCGGGCCCTGGACGGCCTGGGGCCCGTGGACCTGGTCCACCTGCACGGCCACCGCCACCTCCTCAACAACGTCGCCGCCGCCTGGGCGCGTGAGGCAGACCGGCCCTACCTGCTGACCGCCAACGGCACCCTGCTGCGCCATGAGCGCAAGGTCGGCGCCAAGCTGCTGTGGGACCTGCTGGTCGCCGGGCACATCCCCACCGGGGCCGCCCGCTGCGTGGCCGTGAGCGCCGCCGATGTGGGTCAGCACCTCCAGGCCGGCGTGGCGGCGGATCGCATCGTGCGCATCCCCAACGGCCTGGACCTGGGCGAGTTCGAGTCCCTGCCCCCGGCCGGCAGCTTCCGCGCGGCCCGCGGGCTCCTGGGCCGCCCGCTGGTCGCCTACCTGGGGCAGGTCTCGCCCCGCAAGGGCGTGGGCCACCTGGTGGAGGCCTTCGCTGGTGGTGCCATGGGCGAGGCCGTGCTGGTCGTGGGCGGCAACGACATGGGCGCCATGGCCCAGGCGGTGGCTCGCTCCGACGGCTCGGTGGTCTTCACCGGCCTGCTGGAGGGCCGGGACCGCCTGGCCCTGCTGGCCGACGCCGACGTGCTGGTCTACCCCTCGACCGACGAGGTCTTCGGCCTGGTGCCCTTCGAGGGCCTGCTCTGCGGCGCCCCGGTCGTGGTCGGCGACGACTGTGGTTGTGGCGAGCTCATCGCCGAGGCGGGGGCCGGACTGCTGGTGCGCCACGGCGACGTCGAGGGCCTGCGGGCGCGGATCCGGACCCTGCTGGCCGACCCGGTCGCGGCCGGGGCCATGGTCGCGCGCGGTCGGCGCTACATCCACGAGCGCCTGGGCTTCGACCGCGTAGCCGAGGCCCACGAGGTCCTGTACCGCGAGGTCCTCGCCCTGGACGACCGCCGGGCGCTACGCTCGCCCCTGGCCGGGAGGCGTGCATGAGCGAGGCGTGGTGGCGGCGGATCGCGTGGCTGGCCCTGGTCCTGGCCCTGGTCGCGCTGTACCTGCCCGTCCTGGACTCGCCCTTCGTCTACGACGACAAGATCGAGGTCGTCGGCAACAACACCATCCGCGACCTCGGCCAGTGGCGGGCCATCGCCAGCTACAACGTCTCGCGGCCCCTGCTGGTGCTCAGCTACGCCCTGGACTTCCACGCCCACGGGCTGACGCCCCGCGGCTACCACATCACGAACCTGGTCATCGCGGCCCTGGCCGTGGGCGCGGCCCTGCTCATGGCCGAGGCCCTGCTGGTGCTGGCCCGGGTCGAGCGCCCCCTGCTGCGCGCCGCCGCCGCCGTCGCCTTGTGGGCCCTGCACCCCATGGCGACCGAGGGCTTCACCTACGTCACCGGCCGCTCCGAGAGCCTGTGCGCGCTGTGCAGCTTCGCCTCGCTGTGGGCCTGGGCGCGGGCCCTGGAGGCCGAGCGGCCCGCCGCCGGGGGAGCGGCTGCGGAGGGGCAGGCGGCCGAGGGGGCCGGTCGTCGCGGCGCGGCATGGCGCCTGCTCGGCCTGCTGGGCTTCGTGGGCGCCGTGATGACCAAGGAGGTCGGGGCCATGATCCCGGCGGTGGCCCTGGCCATGGAGCTGCTGCTCGGCGCGCGGGCCGGCACCGGGCTGCGCCAGCACCTGCGCCGCACCCGCTGGGCCTGGTACGCGCCCTACCTGCTCCTGGTCGGCGGGGCGGCCTGGCTGCGCCTGCAACACGCCACCCGCTTCCTACCCCGCGAGGTCGAGCGCCCGCCGGGGGTCCAGCTCACGACCGAGGCCGCCGCCTGGCTGCACTACCTGCAGCTCTGGCTGCTGCCGGTCGACCAGACCATCTTCCACCACCTCCTCGAGGTGCAGCCCCTCAGCCTGCACGGCGTCGTGGTCCTCGGCGGCTGGCTGCTGGTGGTCGCCCTCGCGGTGGCCTGGGGCCGCAAGGTCCCCCTGGCTGGCTTCGCCCTCCTCGCAGGCGCGCTCTTCCTCCTCCCCAGCAGCTCCATCGTGGCGCTCAAGGAGAGCATGGCCGAGCACCGGGCCCTGCAGACGGGCCTGTGGCTGGCCCTGGCCCTGGTCGCCAGCGTCCGCGGGCGGGCCGCGCGCCCCCTGGCCTATGCCCTGGTCCCGGTCCTGGGCCTGCTCGCCGGCCTCACGCACCTGCGGCACCGGGCCTGGACCAGCGAGGTCGCCTTGTGGGAAGAGGCGACCGCCCGGCGCCCTGAGGTGGCCGACGCCTGGTACGGCCTGGGGGACGCCCACCGCTTCGGCGGCGAGTTCACCGAGGCGCGGGCCGCCTACCAGCGTGTCGTGGACCTGGACCCGACGAACCTGGACGGCTGGAACAACCTGGGCATCACCCTGGCCAGCCTGGGGGACCTGGAGGGGGCGCGGCAAGCCTGGAAGACCGCGCTGCGCGAGAGCCCAAGCTACTGCAAGGCCCACTCCAACCTGGGCGTGCTGGCGGCCGGGCAGAAGGACTGGGAGGAGGCCCTGCACGAGTACAGCACGGCCCTGGCCTACTGCCCCGACAACACCCGGGCCCACCTGGGCCTGTGCGAGCTGTACCAGGGCCCGCTGCGCGACCGGGAGAAGGCCATCCACGAGTGCCAGACCTTCGTAGACCTGGCCCCGACCTCGGAGCAGGCGCCCCGGGTCAAGGACTGGCTGCTGGAGCTGACCTTCTGAGAGGCACGGAGAAGGGCCGCTGGAAGGGCACCGCGAAGGGCACTGCGAAGGGCACTGCGAAGGGCACTGCGAAGGGCACAGCCCAGCGGCCCATGGCGCCGCCCAGGCGCAAGGCCTCGCCGATGGCGCCGCTGCGGACGGCGTCGCGGGCCAGCCGGGCCAGGGGGCGGGGCCGCAGGTAGAAGCTGACCCAGGCGCCGCGCAGCAGGCGGGCCAGCTCGTCGGCGGGCAGGTCGGTCAGGGTGGCCCGGGAGAGGTCGCCGTCGACGGGGTTGCCGACGCTGGGGTTGCGGACGCTGGGCCCGGCGCCGTCGGTGGGGCCGGCGTCGGCCCGCGCCTGCTGGGCGGCGAAGAGGGGCGTGCCGGGCATGGCCGTGAGGGTCGAGAACTGCACGTAGGTGGCGCCGATCTCCCGGCAGAAGGCGATGGTCCGGGCGACGTCGGCCTGGTCCTCGCCGGGGGCGCCCAGGATGATGTAGGCCAGGCTGCGCAGGCCGGCCTGCCGGGTGGCCTGGAAGGCCGTGACGGTCTCCGCCAGGCTGATGTCCTTGCGCAGCAGGGCCAGGGTGTCGGCGTTCCCGCTCTCCACGCCGTAGGCGATCATGGTGCAGCCGGCGCGGCGCATCAGCGCCAGCAGCTCGGGGTCCACGCCGTCGACCCGGCCCTCGCACTTCCACTGCAGGTCCAGACTCCGGCGCAGGATCTCCTCGCAGATCGCGACCACCCGGCGCCGGTTCAGCGTGAAGTTGTCGTCGTAGATGTTGACGAAGCCGATGCCCAGGTCGCGGACGATGTGCTCCAGCTCGTCGACCACGTCGTGGGCGCTGCGGGCCCGCCAGCGGCTGCCCGAGACGCTCTTGTCGCAGAAGGTGCAGCGGAAGGGGCAGCCCCGGCTGGTGATGACCGTGGCCAGGCCGGGGCGGGTGGCGAAGAGGTAGCGGTAGGCGCGGTTGGGCAGCAGGTCCCGGGCAGGCCAGGGCAGGGTGTCCAGGTCGGCCCGCGCGCTGTGCTCGCGGAAGGGGCGGTCCCGGACCAGGACCCCCGGGGGAGGGTCGCCCGGGGCGCCGGCCGCCCACCAGGCCAGCAGGGCCACGGCTACATCCTCGCCCTCGCCGACCACGGCGGCGTCCAGCTCGGGCAGCTCGTCGAGCACCGGGGCCCCGGTGGCGGTGGGGTGGGGGCCGCCCAGGACGATGCGGCCCACGTGGGGGCGGGCCAGGCGGGCGGCCCGGGCCGCGACGTCGGCCACCGGCGTCATGGCCGACAGGCCCAGGACCTCGGGGCGCTGCCGGGCCAGGTGCCGCTCGAAGCGAGACCAGGACCAGCCCAGGACGTAGGCGTCGACCAGCTCGACCTGGTGGCCGGCCTGGCGCAGGGCGGCCGCGATGTAGGCCAGCCCCAGGGGAGGGACGCTGAGCCCGACGTCCCGGGCGTCGCGGCGGGGAGGACGGGCCAACAGGACGCGCATGGGCCGGTCCTACCCCGCTTCGCGGGCGGCGCAGGCCCGCAGGGCGACGACAACCGCGGCGAGGCCCTCGTCCGTGGCCAGGGCGCCGATGCCGGCCACTCCCCAGGCCCCGGCCTGCAGGCAGCCGGCGACCCGCCCGGCCTCGATGCCCCCGAGGGCCAACACAGGCAGCCGCACCGCCGCGCAGAGCCCCCGCAGGCCAGCGAGGCCCAGGATCGGCCGGCGGTCTCCGGGCTTGCTGCCCGGCGAGAAGACCGGTGAGAGCAGGGCGTAGTCGCAGCCCGCCGCCTCGGCCCGGCGCAGGGCTTCGCCGTCGTGGCAGCTCTGGCCCAGCAGGCCGCCGATCCGGGCGCGCCAGGCGGCGGGGTCGGCGTCGGCGGGCAGGTGCAGGCCCAGTCCCAGCGCCGTGGCCAGCGCGGCGGCCCCCGGGCAGCGCAGGTGCAGGATGGCGCCCGGCGGCAGCCCGGCCGCTTCGATGGGCTGGGCACCGCGCACCAACAGGGCCACGGGCCCACCGGGGTCCGGGGCCGGCCCACCAGGAACCGGGGCGGGCCAGGGCGGCGCCGCCCGGATGACCAGGACCCGCGGCACCGCGGGCCGCGCGCTCACGAGCCGATCACCCCGTCCAAGGGCGAGGAGGCGCTGCCGTAGAGCTTGCGGGGGATGCGCCCGGCCTGCCAGGCCATGCGGCCGGCCTGGGTCGCCATGCGCATGGCGGTGGCCATGGCGACAGGGTCGCGGGCCCCGGCGATGGCGGTGTTGATGAGCAGCCCGTCGACGCCCATCTCCATGGCGACCGCCGCGTCGCTGGCCGTGCCGACCCCGGCGTCGACGATGACCGGCGTCGTGGCCTGCTCCAGGATGATCCGCAGGTTGTAGGGGTTGCGGATGCCCAGGCCGCTGCCGATGGGCGCCGCCAGGGGCATGACCGCGGCGCAGCCGATGTCGGCCAGGCGCCGACACATGACCGGGTCGTCGGTGCAGTAGGGCATGACCGTGAAGCCGTCGCGGACCAGGCGGCGCGCCGCTTCCAGGGTGCCCTCGGGATCCGGGAAGAGGGTGGCCGGGTCCCCAATGACCTCGAGCTTGACGAGGGAGGTGCCGAGCAGCTCGCGCCCCAGGTGGGCCGTGGCGACTGCGTCCTCGGCCGTGAAGCAGCCGGCGGTGTTCGGCAGCAGGGCGATCCGCTCCCGATCGATGAAGTCCAGGATGTTCCTTCCGGCTGGCGCCGACAGGTCCACGCGGCGCAGGGCCAGGGTGACCAGGGCGGTGTCACTGGCCTGGTGACAGGCCTGCATGGTCTGGAAGTCCGGGTACTTGCCCGTCCCGACGATGAGCCGCGAGCGCAGCTTCATGTCTCCGATCTTCAGCATTCCGAGGGGCCTCTGGTGGGCGCGCGCCGCAGGGGAGGAGGTTCATCCTCGGCTGGGGGGCTCGCGCATGGGGGCGGAGTGCCTTATGACGACACGGCCCGCCCCGGAACCCGGAATCTACTGGAGACTCGGGGCGGCCTCGGGTATAATGCTGGACGCCGCCTTCCGCGGCGCAAATGATGGAGGATCTCATGTCCAAGTACTGGCTGGCCATCGTGCCTGTTCTCTTCGCGCTCGGCTGCAACGACAAGGGCGGCGACTCCGGCGCCACCGACGGCGGCGCCCCCGACGGCGGCGGCACGACCGACGGCGGCGGCGACGGCGGCTCCACCTCCCTCAGCCTCGACTGTGCCTGGGACAGCTCGGGCCTGCAGGTCGACCTGACCGGCGGCGACTCGGCCGGGTACAACTTCGGCATGGCCGAGACCGACTGCGGCGGGCAGTGCTGGACCGGTGAGGACTGCTTCGACGGCTACACGGCCAGCGATGGCACCGTCTACAACTACTGCCACCCGATGAGCGCCGCCGGCGGCTACCTGACGACCGTGACCACCTTCGCCGACATCGTCGAGGGCAGCACCACGATCTTCAGCGCCGACCTCAACACCACCTACTACCTCGAAGAGGTCAGCACGGGTGACTGCTGGACCTGGGGCTACGACGCCAGCTACTACAGCGGCTACGGCTGCGCTGACGCGGGCGGCGGCTGCACCGGCAACGCCTTCTGAGTTGAGGCACCTCGGTCCGGCCGGCCCTCGGGTCGACCGGTCTCGACGACCCGCCCGGGGTGACCTGGGCGGGTTTCGTCGTTGGGGGAGTGTCGTCAGGGGGGTGGGGCACACCGCCACAGGCCACGGTCACCAGGGTGGCTAAACTGCTCCTGATCGCACGTCGCGGTCCACGGTCCAATGAAGATGGAGGACGCCATGTCCAAGTACTGGTTCGCGCTCGTTCCTGTCCTGTTCGCCCTGGCCTGCAACCCCAAGGGGGACGACACCGCCACCGGCGACGGCGGCGGCACGGACGGCGGCGGCACGGACGGCGGCGGCACGGACGGCGGCGGCACGGACGGCGGCGGCGCTGATGGCGGCACCGACACGCTCACCATGGACTGCGCCTGGGACAGCTCGGGCCTGCAGGTCGACCTGACCAACGGTGACTCCGCTGGCTACAACTTCGGCATGGCCGAGACCGACTGCGGCGGGCAGTGCTGGACCGGCGAGGACTGCTTCGACGGCTACACCGCCAGCGACGGCACCGTCTACAACTACTGCCACCCGATGAGCGCCACCGGCGGCTACTTGACGACCGTCACCACCGTCGCCGACATCGTCGAGGGCAGCACCACGGTCTTCTCCGCCGACCTCACCACCAGCTACTACCTGGAAGAGGTCACCAGCGGCGACTGCTGGACCTGGGGCTACGACACGACCTACTACACCGGCTACGGCTGCGCCGACATCGGCGGCGGCTGCACCGGCAACGCCTTCTAGGCCGCCCCCGGGTTGCTGTCTGGCAGCCTTCGACGGCCCGTCCGGTGCATGCCGGGCGGGCCGTTCTGCGCCAGTCGTTCTGCGCCGCGGCCCCTGGGCTGCCGCCGCTTCGGGGAGCTCAGGGGGTCGCCGGTACCCGGTGCATCTCGATTTGGGCGCTGCTCTGGGCGCCACTCTCGGCGCTGCCGTCCTGGTAGCGGATGCTGCCCTCCATGGGCCGGTCGGCCAGCCACCAGGGCTCGGTGCCGCGCAGCGAGATGCCGACGGTGTCGGCGTCGGTCCACTGCGCCGTGATGGTGCCCGTGCCGTGGCCGGCCAGGCCGTCGGTCTCGAGCTCGAAGCGGCTGCTGGCGGTCCCGGGGAAGGGGCGGCGCAGATCGGGCAGCTCCGGGTCCAGGCGCAGGATGGTGACGGGCGGCTCGCGGCCGACCTGCCAGGCCTCGGCCCGCCGCAGGCCGCCGTCGTGGAAGACGTAGCGAAGGGTCAGGACCGGGTCTGCGCGCTCGGCCACGGTGCAGGTGGCGCCGTCCTCATCGACGAGCGAGGACAGGGTCCAGGACTCGTCGGCGACGGTCGGCCAGCCCGGCTGGCCCGTGGCGGGGTCGATGGGATCGGCGCCGGGTCGGATCAGCCGGAAGCCGCCCTCCTCGGCCAGCTCCTGCATGCTCGTGACCATGACGCCGGACTGGGCCTGCCGGATCAGGAACTTCATGGGGTAGATGCCCAGCAAGTGCTCGATGCGCACGGGCTGGCCGTCGATGGACATCGACACCTTGCCGGCCGAGCCGAAGCGCTCCAGATCCAGGACCACGGCGGCGGCCTGGCGGCTGTGGCCCATGGTGCTCCCGTTGCGCTTGGCGGGCGGCTTGTCGGGCAGCTTGCCCTGGACGTGCACCTGCACCGGCTTGCCGTCCAGGTTGGTGTAGGCGACCTGCACGTCGATGTCGCGGCCCACCGAGCGGTCCTGCACCTTCACCGGTCCCTGCTGGCGGGGCACCGCGGCCTCGGGGATCCATCCGTCGATGCCCGGCAGGTCGGCGACGATGCCCTGGACCCCGGTCGGGCGCGCGTCCTTGGCCAGCCACAGGGGGCCGTCGGGAAGGTCGATGCGGGCGTACTCGTGCATGTCCCAGCCGGTGTGGTGGCTGACCAGCACCAGGTCCATGTCGTAGTACAGCCCGAAGATCTGCAGGGGCAGCACCGGGGCAGCCAGGCGCGGCGGGCCCTGGTAGGAGACGGCCGGGGGGGCCGGGCGGTGGAAGTCGGCCACCGCGGCGGCGTCCAAGACGGCCTTGCCGGGGAGGTAGCGCTTGATCCCGCAGCCGCTGGTCAGCAGGACGAGGAAGGCGAGGTAACGCATGACGGGTCATATCGCGCGGGCCAGGGCTATGGTCCCGGGAGGTCGGCCCCCCGGTCGATCGGCCGTGGGTCCCGCTGAGGTCCAGGTGCGCCGCTTCCCCTTCCTCTGCCTGCCCTGTCTGCTGTGTGCCTGTGGGCCCGGCACCGTGCGGCTGCCCTCGGACACCGGGCAGCCGGGGGATCTGCAGTGGTTCTGGGGGGACCTGCACGCCCACTCGGGCTGGTCCTACGATGGCTGCGAGGAGCCCGACGACGCCTGCACCCACCTGCCCGCGGGGCCGGGCTCGGACTTCTACGCCGAGGCCGCCGAGGCCGGGCTGGACTTCGCTGCCCTCACGGACCACGCCGAGGCCGACTACTACCGCTTCGCCGCCGACGACCTGCACCCCACGGGCGGCACCTATGATGTGTGGCAGGGGCAGGAGCTGCTGGCGAGCCAGGCCGACGGCGGACCGGTGGTCCCCATCCTCGGCTACGAGTGGACAGCGGCCAAGGACGAGGCCCACGGCGTGACGCCGGGCAGCCACCGCACGGTGCTGCTCGCCGACACCCAGGCCTGCGGGGCCTACCGCATCCCGGGCTCCTGGTTGCCAGAGGACGGCTTCGTCCCTGAGCAGGGCGATCGCCGCTTCATCCAGGAGCAGGCCCCGGACCGGACGACGCCGCCGGAGCTGTGGGCGGGGCTGTACCAGGCGGCCCTGTCCCCGGGCTGCACTTCGGTGCGGTGGCTCACCTTCGCCCACCACTCCGCCTACGTCGTGCCCCAGGCGACGGACTGGGCCGTCGCCTCCAACGCGCCCCTGTCGGAGCAGGTCGTGGAGATGTACTCCGAGCACGGCAGCTCGGAGTGTCGGGACACGAGCAAGGACGGCTGCGGCTGGGCGCTGAACGACGCCCAGGGCTACCTGCCCTCGGGCTCGGTCCAGGCCGCGCTGGACCGGGGCTACGCCTTAAGCTTCGTGGGCGGCACCGACAGCCACGACGGCCGGCCGGGCAGCCTGGCGGACGGCCCCAGCGCCGTGGCCCACTGGGCCGAGGACAGCGAGTCCCCTCAGCGGCAGTTCACCGGCGGCGGCCTGACGGGCCTGCTCGCGCCCGCCCCTCTGGGCCGTGACGGCATCTTCGACGCATTGCAGGCGCGCCGCACCATCGCGACCAGCGGGCCGCGCCCGCAGCTCGTGGCGCTGGCCACCGGCCAGGACGGCACCGCCTACCTGCCGGGCGCCACCATCCCGCGCTGGAACCTGCCGGCCGGCATCGTGCTGGTCCTGGGCGACCTGGACCCGCGCGGCGGCCGAAGCTGGGACGACTACGGCGACGTGCTGGTGGAGCGGGTCACCGACGGCGGCCGGGTGGTCGCCTGGGGCGCCGGGACGGCCTTCGGCGACCGCTGGGACCCGCCCTCGGACGAGAGCTGGACCTACCTGCGGGTGCGGATCGCCGTCAAGGGTCCGGTCATGGCCACCGATCCCAAGCAGGGCGAGGAGCGGGTCTGGATCTCGCCCTGGTTCGCCGGCCCGGCCGACGGCTGCTCCACCGCGGGCGGCAGGAGCGGCGCGGCCCTGGCACTGCTGGGCCTGGGCCTGGCCTGGGGGCGGCAGCGCGGCCGGCGGCCGGGCCCACGGGGGCGGCTCAGCGCACGAAGCGCATGAGGGCGATGCCGAGCCAGGCGAGGGCCAGCAGCCCTGGCCCCAACCAGGCGGCGCGCCCCCGCGGCGGGGCCCGGGAGACGATCCAGGCCAGCAGCAGCAGCAGGAAGGGCTCGTAGTACTTCTGGTAGGCGCGGGCGCTGGCGACGTTGGCGACCAGGAACAACACCAGGGCGCTGGCGGGCAGCGGGTCCCGGCGCCGCAGGCCGTCGATGAGGAAGGCGCCGAGCCACAGCAGGCCCAGGGGCACCAGCAGCCAGAACAGGGCGGTGGTGCCCAGCAGATCGGGGGTGTGCGAGGCCAGGCGCCACAAGGAGCCGCCGTAGCGCAGGTCGTCCTCGACCCAGGGCTGCGGGTGCAGGGCCAGCAAGGCGGCCCCCCCCAGGGCCGCGGCGGCCAGGCTGCGGAGCGGGTGTTCGCGGTGCAGGGGCAGCAGCCAGGGCGCGTGGGCCAGGCCCAGGCCGCCCAGCACGGCGAGCTCGGTCGTGAGGACCTCGGGGTTCAGCCCCGCCTCGTGCTCGGAGAAGGAGGGCGGCGTGAGGCCATGCCAGGCCAGGGCCAGGGGCAGCAGGGCCAAGACCGGCAGGCTGGCCAGCAGCAGCCCCAGCGCTCGGCGGCCCAGGTCCTCGCCCCGGGCGAGCAGGGGCAGCAGGACCAGCAGGCCGACCAGCCAGCCGTGGACCTGGCGGGTGAGGATCGCCGCGGCTGCGGCCAGGGCAGCCAGGGCCAGGCGACCCAGGCGCAGGCGCCCGGTGGCGTCGCGGGCCCCGTCCAGGGCCCACAGGCTGGCGACCACGAAGAGCAGGGCCGCGTCGTCGGTGGACAGGCGCACCGCGGGCCCCAGGAAGTAGGGGGACAGCCCCAGCGGCAACAAGAGCAGGGACAGGGCCCAGGCCGGAGCCAGGGCGCGGCGCGCCAGCAGCTGTGCCGCGCAGCCCAGCAGGGCCAGGGCCAGGGCCAGGGTGGCCAGGCGCAGGGGCAGCAGCGCGTCGCCCGTCAGGGCGGCCAGGGGCGCCAGCAGCAGGTGGTACAGCGGGGTGGTGGCCGATGCGTAGTCCGACAGGTCCGGGCGCGGAAGCTGCGCCGCGAAGCGCTCGATGGTGGGCAGGTGGAAGAGCGTCTCGTCGCGGGTGTCGTAGACCTCCAGGTCGCCGCGCAGCAGGGCCCGCAGGGCGATGGGCAGCACCAGCGCCAGGACGGGAGCCAGGACGGCGAGCGCGCTGCGAAGGGACTTCTGCGTCATCGAGGCTCGGAGGGCGGGGGCGAGGGGAGGTTGCGGGGAGCGGTCGCAAGCGGCAAGGCGGTGCGACCAGTGATGCAATCATGCAGGAGTGGCCACCAAGACAGGGTACGATCCCCGCGAGGGGAAACGGCGCCCCCCTTGCCTCGACCCCCCGGGAGTCACCCATGCGCACCGCTGCCTCGCTGTTGATCTGCCTCTCCCTCGTCGCCTGCCGCAAAGACGGCGACGGCGATGGCTACACCAGCGACGTCGACTGCAACGACAACAACGCCGAAGTGCACCCTGACGCGGTGGAGGTGTGCAACAGCATCGACGACGACTGCGACAGCGTCGTGGACAACAACGCGGGGGACACCTGGTACCTCGACGCGGACAGCGACGGCTACGGCGACGCGGGCAGCAGCACCCAGGCCTGTGATCAGCCCAGCGGCTACGTCTCCAACGACACCGACTGCAACGACGCCGACGATCGCTACCACCCCGGTGCCACCGAGGACGACTGCAGCGATCCCAACGACTACAACTGTGACGGTTCGGTCGGCTACACCGACGCCGACAAGGACGGCTTCCCGGCCTGCCAGGACTGCGACGACTCCAGCGGCGCCGTGAACCCCTCGGCAGAAGAGGTCTGCAACGGCATCGACGACGACTGCGACGGCCTGGTGGACGCCCAGGACGACAGCGTCACTGGCGCCGCCACCTGGTACATCGACTACGACGGCGACAGCTACGGCTCGGACCGCTTCACCGAGCTGGCCTGCGACCAGCCCGACGGCTTCGTCGCCAACGCGGACGACTGCGACGACCAGCGGGCCACGTCCTACCCGGGCGCCCCCGAGCTGTGCGACGGCTACGACAACGACTGCAACGACATCGTGGACGACAACGCCGGGGACATCTCGACCTACTACGCCGACATCGACGGGGACGGCTACGGCGACGCGGCGGCCCCCCTGGACGCCTGTGCCGCCCCGGAGAACTACGTCACCAACTCCAGTGACTGCGACGACACCAACGCCGCTGTGAACCCGGCAGCGGACGAGGTCTGCAACGGCATCGACGATGACTGCGACAGCCTGATCGACGACGCCGATCCCAACGCCCTGCTGAGCTCGGCCGACGTCTGGTACGGCGACGACGACGGGGACGGCTTCGGCAACTACAGCGCCCTGGTGCTGAGTTGTGATCCGCCCGACGGCTACGTCGCGGTGGCTGGGGACTGCAACGACGGCAACGCGGCGGTCAACCCCGACGCGACCGAGACCTGCGACGGCATCGACAACAACTGCGTCGACGGCGTGGACGAGGCCACGGCCACGGACGCGGCCACCTGGTACACCGACGCCGACGGCGACGGCTACGGCGTGGAGACCAGCACCACCGTCGCCTGCACCCAGCCCATCGGCTACTCGGACCTGTTCGGCGACTGCGCCGACGACGACGACACCGTGTTCCCCGCGGCCGCCGAGATCTGCAACGACGGCATCGACAACAACTGCGACGGCAGCACCGCCGGCTGCGCGCTGGATCTTGCCGACGCCGACATCACCTTGCTGGGTGAGTCCTCCCTGGACGACGCTGGCGTGGCGGTGGCCTCGCTGGGCGACCTGAACGGCGACGGCTTCGGCGACTTCGCGGTCGGCGCCCGGAACAACGACACCGCCGCCACCGACGCGGGCTCCGCCTACGTGCTCTACGGGCCGGTCAGCGCCGGCACCACCGCCAACCTGGCGGCGGCCAACGTCGTCATCCGCGGCGCCGACTCCGGCGACAAGCTGGGTCGGGACCTGGAGAGCGGCGGGCTGGACGTGGACGGTGACAGCGTGCCCGACCTGCTGGTCAGCGCGCCCAGCGACGAGGTCGGCGCCTCTTACGCCGGTGCGGTCTACCTCTTCAGCGGCGCGAGCCTGGTCGACGGCGCCAGCCTGAGCCCCAGCGACGCCCTGCGCACCGTGCTCGGGCGCTCCAGCTACGACTACCTGGGCATCCAGGTCCGGCTGGCCGACCTGACCGGCGACGGGCAGGCCGACCTGGTGGCCACGGCCACGGGCGACGACTCGGGCCTGTCCGAGGCGGGCGCCATCTACGTGATCTCCGGCCCCGTCACCTCGGGGACCACCGACCTGGGCACCGGCAGCGGCTGGGCGGCCCGCATCAACGGTGAGAGCGTCAACGACGCCATCGGCCAGGTGCTGGGCGTCGGTCAGGACTTCGATGGCGACGGTCTGGACGACCTCATCGTCGGCGTGTCCAAGGACGCGGCGGCCGGCTCCGGCGCTGGCGCGGCCTACGTCGTCCTGGGCGGCCTGAGCGGCAACATGAGCCTGGGCTCGGCGGACGCCAAGATCCTGGCGGCCGCGCCGGCCTCGGCCCTGGGCAGCAGCATCGGCTTCCTGGGCGACCAGGACGGCGACGGCTTCGACGACTTCGCCCTGGGCGCCAACCTGGACGACACGGTCGGCAGCGAGGCGGGCGCCGCCTACGTGGTCTACGGCCGCAGCGTGGCCGCGGACCTGGACGGAACGGTCATCTCGGGGGTGGCGGACGCCACCATCCTCGCCAGCGCCAGCGGCGACCAGCTCGGCGGCGCCCTCAACGGCCGGGGTGACCTGGACGGGGACGGCACGAACGACCTGGTCATCGGCGCGACGGGGGCCGGGGTCGCGACCTCGGGCGCTGCCTACGTGTTCATGGGGCCGGTGGCCGGCTCCATGAGCGCCGCGGACGCGGCCGGCATCCTGGGCGGTGAGGCCGCCAACGACGCGGCTGGCAGCACCGTCGGCTACGTGGGCGACATCAACGGCACCGGCTCCGACGTGATCTTCGTCAGCGCCCTGCACAATGATCGCTCGGGCACGGACGCAGGCGCGGTCTACCTGATCCCCACGCTGGGCCTCTGAGGCACGACAGGGCGGAATGCTCGACCGGACCTCCATCCTCTTCGTGACCCTGGACTCGTGCCGCCTCGACACCTTCGAGGCGGCACGGGCGCCCCACATCAAGGGCGTGGGACCGATGCACCGGGCCATGGCTCCCGGCAACTTCACCTACGCCAGCCACGCCGCCATGTTCATGGGCTTCACCCCCGGCGTCGCCAGCCGGGCCGAGCCCCTGATCAACCCCAAGTTCGGGAAGATCTTCAAGATCACGGGCGCGTCCTTCCCCAGCAAGGGCACCGAGTTCCTGACGGTGAAGGGGCACAACGTCATCGACGGGCTGGGGCGCATCGGCTTCGCGACCATCGGTGCGGGCGCGGCCGCCTGGTTCGCGCCGGAGACCCTGACCGGGCAGAACCTGGTCCGCGACTTCGAGCGCTTCTACCACCCCGGCGACACCATGAGCCTGGGCAAGCAGCTGGCCTGGATCGACCGCCAGCTCGACGAGCTGGACGACCAGCCGGTGTTGTGCTTCCTCAACGTCGGCGAGACCCATGTGCCCTACTGGCACGAGGGCTGCGGCTGGTCCAAGGACAGCCCCTGCGTGCCCTTCGGCACCCGCAACGACGCCCAGGAGTGTCGGCGGCGCCAGCTCGCCTGCCTGGAGTGGGTCGACGGCCAGCTCGCCCCGCTCATCGCGCGCTTCGCCCACGCCAACACCCTCATCTGCTCGGACCACGGCGACGCCTGGGGCGAAGACGGGCTGTGGGAGCACGGCATCCACCACGACGTGGTGCTCCAGGTCCCGCTGCTCTTCCGGCTGCAGCATCCTCCGAAGACCGTCGAGGGTGCGGCCCACAACGCCCGGGTCAAGGCCCGCGGCCTCCTGGGCAAGGTGCGCGATCGGCTGCGCTGAGGCGCCCGGCGCTGTGCCGAAGGAAGGTCAGCGCTTCCAGGCCGACAGGTCGCGACCCAGCAGGGTCTCCAGGGCCTCGACCTGGGGGCGCAGCTCCAGCAGCAGGCTCGCCCGCAGCTCGGGCTCCATGGGGCGGCGGCGCTCGACCCGGGTGTTGGCGGCCTGCAGGCGCTCGAAGCCCTGGCGCAGGGCGGTGCGGAGCGGCCCGGTCGGCACCAGGCGGTTCCAGGGGCCCCAGCGCAGGCCCTGGATCAGGCGACGGGCCCGCTGGCTCCGGGCGGCCTTGTTGGGGTTCACGACGCCGAAGTCGGGCTGGAAGGAGGGGTCGGCGCCGATGAAGTCGACCACCCGGTCCCAGGTGGCCTGGGGGTCGGCCCGCAGCTCATCGTGCAGCAGCACCAGGACCTGTTCGGGGCCGAAGGCGGCCTGCCAGCGGGCGACCTGGGGGGCGAAGTCGACCACCTGCCGGTAGAGCAGGCACTCGTCGGGCGGGGCCTCCAGGCCGGTGTGGGTGCTGGGGGGGATGCGTCGCCCCTGGCGGCGGTCCTCCTCTGCGGCCAAGGCCCGGGCCAGGTCGGGGATGTCCTCCTCGCCCGAGTACAGCAGCTGGCTGTGCAGGCTGTGGATCAGCTCGACGGGGTGGCGCAACATCGCGATGATGCGGGCGTGTGGCGCCCAGGCATGCAGCTCGGCCGGCGCCGCCTGGCTCATGAGGTACCAGACCGCGGCCTCACCCACGCGCTGGTCGGGGCGGGCGGCGTCGAAGAGCGCTTCGTAGGCGGCCTGCGTCATGGGCGGCCGCCGGTGGTGCAGGTCCGCGCCCCAGTGGTGCAGCTCCTTGGCTGGCAGGTAGACGCCGGGGTGGGCGGCGAGCCACTGGTAGATGGCGGTGGTGCCGCACTTGGGGGCACCGACGATGACGAAGTCGGGACGAGGCATGGCAGCCTGACCTAACGGCCGCGGAGCAGGCGGCCCATGGCAGAGCTGCCGCAGCCCTCCCCGGCGACCGCCCTCCCCGGCGACCGCCCTCCCCAGCGACCGCCCTCCCCGGCGACCGCCCTCACCAGCGACCGGGGGCGGAGTTAGGTGCGGCCGATGTCGGTGGAAGGTGGCGAGCATCCGGATCCTGGGGCCCCCCCTTCGCCTGGTGGGAGCGAGGGCGGCGCCGACGGCGAGGGCAGCGTCGGCAGCGACGCCGTGGAGATCGCCGGTGGCTCGGCCGTGGTCATGGCCGGCGGCATCGGCGAGCGCGGGCTGCGCTTCGTCCTGAACTGGGTGCTGGCCCGCTTCCTGGACACGGCCGACTTCGGCGTCTACAGCTTCGTCACGACGATGGTCGCGACCCTGACCAGCCTGTCGGCCCTGGGCACCGACGGCGGCATCGTCTTCTTCGGGGCCCGCTACCGCAAGTCGGGCGAGCGGGCGCGGCTCAAGGGCACCCTGCTGTCCTGCCTGCTCGTGGCGGTGGTGGCCGGGTCGATCTTCAGCGCCGGCCTGTGGCTGCTGGGCGAGCTGTGGACGGTGGCCCCGGACAAGCAGCCGGCGATCTCGGCCCTGACCATCGGCTCGTGGAGCGTGTTCATGGGCACGCTGCTCGGCGTGTTCACCGGGGGCCTCGTGGCCGCCAAGGACATGCGGGGCCAGGCCATCGTCAGCCAGATCGGCCTGCCGCTCATCACCTTGATCGCCGCGGCCGGCGCCCTGGGCCTGGGGCTGGGCCTGGACGGCGCCTTGTGGTCCATGGCCCTGGCCTACGTCTTGTCGGCGGCCCTGGGTGGCATGTGGTTCTGGCGCCGCTTCCAGCCGGTGTTGGGCGACCCGACCGTGGGTGTGCAGACCGAGACCGGCGCCCTGCTTCGCTACTCGGTGCCCCAGAGCCTGGCGCGCTCTTTGTACCAGGCCAACCTGCGCATCGACATCCTGATGCTGACGGCCATGGCCACCCTCTCCGACGTCGGCATCTACAAGATCGCCACCATGGTCGCCCAGCTCGGCGCCCTGCCCGTCATGGCCTCGACCACCATGTTCGGCCCTGTGGTCAGCGAGCTGGTCTACGGCGGCCAGCTCCCCCGCCTCAACGCCCTGCTGCGGGTGGTCACGCGCTGGATCGTCATCGTCGCGACCCCGGTCTACCTGGGGCTGCTCCTGCTGCCCGACGTGGTCCTGTCGGTCTTCAAGCCGGAGTACGCGGTCGGTGGGCGCGCCCTGGCCGTGCTCATGCTCGGACAGGCCGTCTACGTGGCCTGCTCGCCCTCGGGCGCGTTGGTGACCATGGGCGGCTACTCGGGCACCAACCTCATCAACGGCCTGTTCTCGGTGGTCCTCAACGTGGCTCTGAACGCTGCCCTCATCCCGCGCCTGGGCATGGAGGGCGCCGCCATCGGCAGCGCGGTGAGCATCGTGATCTGGTCGGTGCTGCGGGTGGTCGAGGCGCGCTGGCTGCTGCACTGCTGGGCCTTCGACCGCCGGGTCGTCGTGGCGCTCGGCATCGCCGTCACCGTGGGCCTGCTCGCCGCATGGCTGGGCCAGGGCGCCGGCCTGGGGACCCGCCTGGGTCTCACCATGGGCGCCGTGCTGATCTTCCTGGCTGCCATCGCCCTGGGCGGCCGGACCGAGGAGGACGAGCTGGTCCTGGGCCGCGTGCGGTCCCGGCTGGCGCGCCTGCGGGGCTGAGGCTCAGGCAGTGACAGGCAGGGGGCGGCCCACCATGTCGCGGCCGATGCGGACCAGGCCGTCGCGGATGCCCTTGGACAGCAGGCCCACGCCGGGCTCGTGCTTGGTGGCCTGGCGTCCGACCGCCAGGCCGAGCAACCCCAGCTCGGCCCAGGCGAAGCGCGCCAGGTGGGCCGGGCTCTTGTCCCGGTAGTGCCGGAAGAAGTGGTAGTGCGCGTACATGAGCTGGTGGAGCTGGTTGGCGTACTGGATGCGGTTGGTCGGGCTGACCTTGTGGTCCAGCCGCGCCCAGGGGGTCTGGACCAGGGTCCAGCGCCGGGAGACCCGGTAGGTGAAGTCCACATCCTCGCTCTGGCAGTAGCCGGGCAGGAACTGCACGAAGCGCTCGGTCTCGAAGACCTGCCGCCGGAAGGCCATGCGGCAGCCCTCGGCCGCGGGCACGGGCATGGGGGCCGTGGGCTCGGTGATGAAGCGCACCCCGCCGGAGACGTAGAGCGCCGGCTCGCCCTGGCGGATCCAGTGGGTCAGGCCGAAGGCCCGGTAGAGCTCGGCACGCCGCCCGCCGGGGCTGGGCGGCCGGGTCAGGGTGCCGGTGACGCAGCCGATGGGCGGGTCGTAGGGCAGGTCGAAGGCGGCCAGGGCCTGCTCGATGTAGTCGTCGTCCAGCTCGACGTCGTCGTCGAAGAAGAAGACGAAGTCACCGTGGGCCCGGTCGATGGCGATGTTGCGCTGCAGGGGCAGGCCCTTCTCGCTGCGGACGTAGTCCAGCGGGATGCCGCTGCCTTGCAGCTCGCGGCGCATCGCAGCCTCGAGGTCGTGCCCGCTGCCGGCGTCCACGATGATGAAACCGTCGGGCTTGCGGGTCTGGCGGACCAGGGTCCGCACCATGGCGACCATGTCGTCGAGGCGGTTCAGCGTCGGCACCGCGACGGTCACGGTGCCGGCGCTGCCAGGGACCAGGTCAGTGGCCGGGGCGGGGGACATGACGGCTCCGGGACCTCAGCGGATGAGGAGCATGCCCAGCAGGATCGCTGCGATCACTGCGAGGCCGTACAGGACGATCTCGCGCTGGTGGCGCAGGATGGCGGGCCGGTGCTCGCCCTTGCGGTCGCGCTTGCGGCGCCGCTTCTGCCGCCACTCGTACTCTTCGGGCGGCAGCCACTCGGTGCGACCGTTGCTGTCGATGTACTGCTTGTAGCCCTTCTCCTGGTAAAAGGCGCGCCGCTCCTGCTCGCGCAGCTCCTCCACCTCGCGGCGGCGGGCGGTCTCCTTGTGGGAGCGGGTGTGCTCGCGGGCCTGGCGTCGGCGCTGGTCGAAGCGCTCGACCCGGACTGCGTGCTCGGCCTCCAGCTCCGCCCGGATCTGGTCGCGGAGGGACTCCTGCTCGGCGTCAGGCGTAGGCTCGGGCATCGTCGCAAGGGGGGTCGGGTTCACGGAGATTGTAGCCTCTTGGAGGGGGCTCGGCTGGGCTTGGTGGCCTGGTGCGACCGTCTGGATCACGCACGCTCGCTCGACGCCACCTGGCGCCACAGGTCCACCAGCCGGGTGACCACCACCTCGTTGTCGAAGCAGGCCTGGGCGCGGGCCCGGCCGGCGGCGCCCAGGCGGGCACGCAGGTCCGGATCGCCCAGCAGGCGGGCCAGGCGGTCGGCCAGGGCCGGCACGTCGCCGGGGGGGACCATGAAGCCGGTCTCCCCCTCGAGCACCTCTTCGGGCACGCCGGCGATGTCGGTGGCCACCACGGGCAGGCCGGCAGCCATGCCCTCGATGATGCTGACCGGCAGGTTCTCGAAGTAGCTGGGCAGGCAATAGACGTCGGCCTGGCGGAAGGCGGCCAGCTTGGCCTCTCCCGACACCCAGCCCAGGATCTCCACGTGCTCGGCGACGCCCAGGTCCTGCACCTGTCGGCGCAGGCGCTCGATGTCGCCGTTGCCGCCGAAGACGAAGCGGGCCGTGGGCACCCGCTGGAGCACGGCCGGGATCGCGGCGGCCAGGTCAAAGGGGCCCTTGCGGGCGTCGATGACCCCCATCATCAGCACCGTGGGCGCCGCCGGCTGGGTGCTGCGGTCGGGCAGGGGATCGAACTCCCGCACCACCACCGGGTTGTAGAGCACCTCCACCGGCACCCGGGGCCCGCCCCACTCCCGCACCCGGGCGGCCATGCGCGCGTGCAGGGGCACCACCAGGTCGACGATGGAGAACATCCGCCGCACGGCCAGCCGGTTGCGGCGGTCGCGCTCCCAGAAGTCCTCCATCCAGGCCCCGTGGAGGTGGGCGAGGGTGGGCACGCCGGCCAGGCGGGCCTGCTCGATGTAGGCGAGCTTGCGCCAGAAGCTGGGGCCGTCGGCGACGTGCACGTGGAACAGGTCGGGGCGGTAGCCGCGCAGCAGGCGGTGGGCGTAGCGGGTCTCGCAGACCAGGTTCTTCCACAGCTTGCGCGCCCGGCTGCCCTCGCCCATGGTCGGGATGTAGTCGACCTCGACCCCCCGCAGGGCCTCGGCCCGCAGCCAGGTCCGGTGGACCTGGGTCATGCCGCCCGGCACGTCCAGGCCGGGGCCGATCATGCCGACGCGCACCGGCTAGTCCAGGACCGGCCGCGCGTCGCGGTGCTCCGGTGCGAAGCCGGGGAAGAGCCGCTCGTAGACCTTGAGCAGGCAGGGCTCCTGGTGGGGCCAGCTCAGCACCTGCTCGCAGCGCTCCCGGCCCCGGCGGCCGAGCTCCGCCCGCTGCTCCGGGTCGTCGGCCAGCTCCAGCACCCGCTCGACCAGGCCCCGGGCCGTGGGCTGCCGGGTGTAGACCGCGACGTCCCCACCGCTGACCATGGTCTCCTTGAGCTGGTGGGCGATCACCGGCTTGGACATGGCCATGTACTCCATGATCTTGTTCATGGTGCTGACCATGTTCAGCCGGTTGGGCGGGTCGGGCTGGATGCAGATGTCGGCCGCCGACAGGCAGCCCATGACCTCGTCCAGGGGCAGGCGGCCCGGCATGTAGACCAGGTCCTGCAGGCCGGCGTCGTCGCGGAGCTTCTTGACCTCTTCCCAGGAGTCGCCCTGGCCCACCAGGACGTAGCCGATGTCGGTCCGGCCGTGCTCGAAGCGCAGGATCCGCGCCATCTCGATGATCTCGTCCAGGCCGTCCTGGGGGTTCATGTTGCCCAGGTAGCCGATGACCAGCTTGCCCATGGAGCGGGCCCGGGGGTCGGGCTCCACCGGCCGGAACTTGTTCAGGTCGGGGCCGTTGCGGACGATGGTGACGTCCTCGGGCCGCTTGCCGCAGCGCTCGATGGCGATCTGGCGGTAGCTGCCGTTGGTGGCGATGACGTGGTCGGCGGTCTGGATGGACATGCGCTCCATGAAGCGCAGCACGGGCAGCAGGCGCATGGCGCGCGGGTTGTCGCCGAAGCGGTCCTGGAAGAGCTCGGGGTTGAGGTCGTAGTGGTCGAAGACGAACTTCTTGCCGGCCAGCTTGAAGGGCGCGGCGATCATCCACAGCAGGTCGGGCGGGTTGACCACCTGGACCACGTCGAAGCCCCGGGTCCGGTAGGCCCGCAGGGCCAGGCGCTGGAGCTGCTGCATGCTCTCGGCGTACTCGCGCAGGTGGCCCATCAGCGAGTGGCCGTGCTCGGGGAAGGGGTAGTACCAGATCTCGTGCCCGTCGAACTCCTCGACGGAGATGCCGCCGCCCTGGCAGCCCTCCCAGCCCGGGCCTCCTTGAAAGGCCGGGCACACCACGGTGACCTCGGCGCCGGAATTGCGCAGGGTCCCCATCTCGCGCCGGGCGCGGTTGTCGTAGGGGAAGGAGGAGTTCTCGTTGAGGTACAGGACGCGGAGCGTGTCCATGGGGGCAATCGCGGGCGGAGGGGGAGGGCAGCTTTGCAGGGCAGCTGGACAGGGCAGCAGTTGCGGGTGTATCGGTGCGTCAGGAGCCCGGCCACGGGCGGCTCGCCGCAGCGGGAACCGGGGGGTGGCCGCGGGTCGATCATCGGATCCCCGCGATCCATCCCGCCGCGGTCGGCCACTGTTGCCGGGTGTTAGCGGTGGCCCTACAGCGCGCGCCGCTGGGACGGTCCGCCTCCTCCGGCGGCACTGCAAGCCCGAGCTCCCGATGATCCCCAGCCTGACCCTGCTTCTTGCCCTGGTGGCCCCCCGGGCCCAGGCCGACGACCTCTCCCTTGCCCGGGCTGCCGCTCCGGCGACAGAGGAGGGCCAGGACGCGGCCACGGCGGCCCCGCCCCACGTGGATCCCTCGATCTACGCCGTGGGCGTCCACGACGTGCTCGAGATCAAGACCTTCGAGGAGGAGTCCCTCAGCGGCGAGTTTGTCGTGGGCGAGGACGGCACCATCGACTTCCCCCTGGTGGGTCACCTCGCCGTCGACGGCCTCACCACCTCCCAGGTCGACGAGTTGCTCACCCACAGGCTGGCCTTGAGCTTCCTGGTCGATCCGCAGATCAAGGTCCAGGTCGCCTCCTTCGCCAGCAAGCCGATCCGCATCCTCGGCGCCGTCAAGAAGCCCGGCGTCTACCCGCTGTCGGGCCCGACCAGCGTGCTGGAGCTCATCGCCATGGCCGGCGGCATGGCCACCGATGGCGTGACCGAGGTGCGTGTCAACCGGCGCGGGGTGGAGGATCCCCTGGTCCTGCGCCTGGACCAGTCCGGCGGCGACGAGAGCGCCTGGATGCTCCAGCAGGGCGACACCGTCCAGGTGCTGCCCCCCAAGGTGGTCTACGTGGCCGGCGAGGTGGTCAAGCCCGGCGCGGTCCCCATCGGCGAGGCCATGACCATCAGCCAGGCCATCATCCTGGCCGGCGGGGCCAAGGGTACGGCCCGGCTGCGCAAGGTGTGGATCAAGCGCGGCGACCAGCAGATCAAGGTCAACCTCAAGCGCGTGCTCCAGGGGCGGGACACCGACGTGGTCCTGGAGCCGGATGACCAGATCCTGATCGCCGAGTCGGTGCTGTAGGCGTGAACGCCGCCACTCGTCCCGGATGGTGGACCCACCCGCCGACCCTGGTGACGGTCGTCGGCCTGATCCTGGCCGGTCTGCTGGCCGCGTCGGTGGTGTCGATCTCGCCCATCCTGACGCTGGGCGTGGCCGTGGCGGGCGTGGGCACCCTGTTCTTCCTGGTGCGCCCGGTCGAGGCCCTGACCATCGCCATCGTCTTCCGGGTCTTCCTGGACATCCTGTGGTGGGTGCCCTTCGAGGTCGGCGGCCTCAACCTGAGCCAGCTCTTCAGCGGCGCCGTCTTCGTGATGCTCATCGTGATCCTGCTGCTCAAGGCGCGGGCGCTGCGGCGGCACCCGGCGACGGGCTGGGCCCTGGCGATGATCGGCCTGCTGACCCTGGCCACGGTGCGGGCCATCGACCTGGCCCAGGACGTCGACATCCTGGTCCGGTACTACTCGACGCCGCTCATGCTGCTGGCGACCACGGTCGTCTTCGACACCCCGCGCCTGCGCCGCCGCATCGTCGTGCTCATCTCCCTGGCCGCCGTGGTCCCCATCGGGGTGTCCATGTACAAGCTGGGCACCGGCATGAGCGGCTACGTCCTGCACGGCTACATGCGCCTGTTGGGCGGCTACAAGAACATCCACAATCACGCGCTCGTGATGATGTGCTTCTCGCTGCTGTTCCTGGGCTGGTCCCAGTCGGTGCCCAAGCGCTGGCAGAAGTGGGGCGCCATGGGCCTGTCCATGGCCAGCGTGGTGGCCGTCTACTACACCTACACGCGCACCGGCATGTTGGGCTGGGCCGTCAGCATCCTGGGCGGCCTCATCCTGCTCAAGCGCTACCGCCTGGTCGGCATGGCGCTGCTGCTGGGCTCGGTCTTCGTGCTCATGGACCCGACGGTCCAGGATCGGTTCAGCGACCTGATCAGCGTCTTCGACCCCACGGTCCGCTCGGTGGACCGGCGCTCCCTGGGCTCGGGCCGGTGGGGCCTGTGGTCGTGGTCCATGCAGACCTACCTGGCCGAGCCGCCTTATGACTGGCTCATCGGCCTGGGCCTGGGCGGCCACCGCCTGACCACGCTGGACTGGTCGCGGTCCTTCCACCGCATGGGCCTGACCCTCGACCCGCACAACGACTACCTGCTCTACCTGTACCAGATGGGCCCCTTCGGGGTCCTTGCCTACCTGGGCATGGTCTGGGTCACTTTCAAGGCCTCCTTCTACGTGGCGCATCACACCACCGACAACTGGGCCCGCTACTTCGCGGCCAGCGTGGGCGGGCTGTCGGTGGGTGTCGTCGTGACCAACGGCGTCAGCAACAGCTTCATCCATCGCTCGGCGCCGGGCTGGTACTACTGGTCCCTCGCGGGCATCGTGATCGGCGAGTACATCGACCTCAAGGCCCAGATCCAGGCGCAGGCGCGAGCGGCCCGGCCCGTGGCGGTGCTGCCTCCAGGCGCCTTGGATGCCCCGCCTGTGCCCGCCCTGCCGGGTCCCGCCGGCGTCCCTCAGGGGTCGACGTAGCCGACGGCTCGTAGCTGCTCAAGGACCGCGGGGTCCAGGTCGGCCGGGCTGCTGCTCTGTCCCATGCTGGGCAGCAGGGGAGCCAGGGCCTGCACGCGCTCGGGATCCTGGGCGGCCAGGTCCTGTCGCTCGCCGGGGTCGGCGTCCAGGGCGTAGAGCTCGTCGCCGGCCTGGGTGCGGATGAGCTTGTCGCCGTCGTCCAGCACGGCCCGCTTCTCCGAGCCGTAGCGCGTGGCCTGGGCCCGACGCGGCAGGGGGGGGGGGATGGGCAGGCCCAACACCTCGGCCAGGGGCTGGCCATCGCCCCGCAGGGGCTGGGCGCCCCCCAGGGCCAGGATGGTCGAGCTCAGGTCCAGGTTGCGGACCGGGCGGGAGACCACCCCCGGGGCCAGGCCGGGGCCACGGACCACCAGGGGCACGTGGATCAGCTCCTGGTACAGGGTGTGGCCATGCCGCACATCCTCGGGCAGGTGCTCGTCGGCGTAGGCGCCGGGGTGGTCACCGAACTCCTCGCCGTGGTCGGCGGTGAACAGCACCCAGGCGCCCTCGGCCTGGAGCTGGGCCAGGAAGGGGCCCAGGGCGCGGTCGGCGTAGTGGATCTCCGCGTCGTAGACCGCCTCGTCAAAATCGGTCCAGCTGCCGGGGCCTGTGGAGGGAGCGACGCGGCCCGGGGCCAGCCCGGCCACGGCCTGCTGGTCGGCGACGGGCGCGTTGTAGGGCTTGTGGGGGTCCATCAGGTGCAGCATCAGGAAGCGCGGACCGCCCCGGGTCTCGGCCCACCACTGCTGGGCCGCAGCCACCATGCGCGGGGCCAGCCGGTAGCTGCGGTCCGGCAGGGCGTGCAGCGGCAGCTCGTCCAGGGGGTGCAGCAGCATGAGCTGGTGGGCCAGCCCCAGCGCGTCGTCGTAGTGGTCGTAGCCCCGGCCCAGGCCGAAGCTGGCCTTGAGGTAGGGGTTGCTCACGATGGCGCCGGTCCGGTAGCCCGCGGCGGCCATGCACTCGGCCACGGTCGGCAGCTCGGGGCCCAGGGGGGCCTGGCTGTTGTGCTCGCCAGGGTTCACGCCGGCGCCGTGGTGGGCCGGATCGAGGCCGGTCTGCAGGCTGGCGAAGCTGGGCAGGGTCCAGGGCGCGGCGCTGGTCGCGTCGGTGTAGCGCAGCCCCTGGGCCGCCAGGGCGTCGATGCCGGGTGAGGTGGGACGCGGGTAGCCGTAGGCGCCCAGGTGGTCGGCCCGCAGGGTGTCGACGACGACCAGGACCACGTCGGGGTGGCCGGGGGCGGGGGCCGCCGGCTGGGCGGGCGCCGGGGCGGTGAGCCGATAGCCGAGCGCGGCCAGGGCGCCGGGGGCCAGGGCCAGGGCAAGGACCAAGCGGTTGGAAGTGGCCGGCACGCCCTTGGACGAGGCACCCTTGGACGAGGCACCCTTGGACGAGGCACCCTTGGACGAGGCACCCTTGGACAGTGCGCCGGCCAGTAGGCCCAGCAGCACGGAGAGCAGGGCGATGCCTGCGTCTGCGACCAGGGCAGGGGTCGCGCCGGGCGAGCCGAAGGCGTTGAGGTTCACGGCCCGGAAGGCCGGCAGGAAGACCAGGGCGGCGACCGCCACGGTGAGGCGTGCCCGGGGGGAGCGCAGCACCCGCAGGCCCACCCCGCAGGCCCCAGCCGCCAGCAGCGCCCCCAGGCCGAGGCCCAGGGGGGCCGCCAGGGGCAGGCCGCGCTCGTGCAGCACCATGGACACGATGGCCCCGCCCACCAGGGCCCAGACCCCGGCGACCGCCACCAGCAGGCGCCCGGCCGGCTCCCGCAGCCACAAGCCGGGCAGGGCCAGCAGCACCGGCCAGGCCAGGTACCAGGGCAGCAGGCGGCTCAGCTCCCAGCGGGCCAGGGGCGCCTGGCCTGCCAGCAGGTTGGCCAGCTCCTCGACCCCCAACATGCACAGGCCGATCATCCCGCCCAGCAGGATGACCTGGCGCAGGCGCTGCATCATGGGCGCGCCTCCTCAGCCGGTCCGCCGCTCCGTGTCCGGAGGCGGGACATCCACCTCGGTGTCGTAGTAGGCTGAGTTGTAGTCGTAGTAGTAGTAGTAGCCGTAGCCGGTGCGCCGCACGTCGAGCTTGTTGACGATGGCGCCCAGGATGTTGGCGTTCATCTCGGTCAGGCGGCTGCGCGACTGCAGGACCTGGTCGCGATCGGTCTTGTTGGACTCGACCACCATCAGCACGCCGTGGGCGGAGCGGCTCAGGATCAGCGGATCGGCCACGGCCCCGATGGGCGGGCTGTCGATCATGATGAAGTCGTAGCCCTTCATGCTGTCGAGCAGCCGCTGCATGATGTCGCTGCCCAGCAACTCGGCCGGGTTGGGGGGCCGCGGACCGCTGGTGAGCAGGTCCAGGCCGGGCACGTGGGTGTGCCGGATGGCCTCGGCCATGGTGACCTGGCCGATGAGCAGGCTGGAAAGCCCGACCTCGTTGTCGACCTGGAAGAGCTTGTGCTGGCTGGGGCGCCGCAGGTCGGCGTCGATGAGCAGCACCCGGCTGCCGGTCATGGCGATGATCGTCGCGAGGTTGCTGGAGACGAAGCTCTTGCCCTCACGCGGGGCGGCGCTGGTGATGAGCAGGCGTCGCTGCGGTCGATCGGGCAGTCGGAACAGGATGTTCGTGCGCACGCTGCGCAGCGACTCGGCCACCGTCGAGCGGGGGCGGGCGTTGACGTAGAGGTTGCGGTCGACCTCGGACAGCTCGGCCAGCTCAGAGGGATCCAGCATGGGGATGGCGCCCAGGAAGCTGACGCCGACCAGCTCCTCGATGTCGTCCCGGCTCTTGATGGTGCTGTCGAGGAACTCCGTGAAGAAGGCCAGGGCAATGCCGCCGACCAGGCCGACCAGCAGGGCGATGGGCAGGTTGGTCGAGAGCTTGGGGCGGGTCTTGTCGTAGACGGGCACGGCCTCGTCGACGAACCAGATGTTGTTCGGGGTGAGCAGCTTGCTCAGGTCGACCTCGGACAGGCGCTGGTCGAGGCTCTTGAACAGGTCGGCGTTCTTCTCGGCCTCGCCCTTGACCAGCTCGTACTCGATCATCTTCTGTTCGTAGGACTGCACCTCGGACGAGACCTGGTCCAGCTCGTTCTGCAGGGCCTCCTCGCCGGCCTTGATGGTCTGCAGGTGGGCCTGGCGGGCCGCCAGGATCTCACCCGTCTGGGCGCGGATCTGGTCCTGCAGGCCGCTGATCTGCTGGTCCAGCCGCCGGACGTCGGGGTGGTCGGGCAGGTAGCGGGCCGACAGGCGGGTGCGCTCCTGCTTGAGGTCCTGCAGGTTCTCGAGCAGCCGGGTCAGGACCGTGCTCTCGTCGCTGAGGTTGGTGGCCAGAGCCAGCCAGTTCTTGCCGTCGGCCTGCTGGGCCAGGCGCTTGTAGGTGGCCTCGACCTCGACCCGCTCGGCCCGGGTCTGGGACAGGGAGGTCTCCAGCTGCTGCTGGCTGGTGAGCTTGGCCTGATGGGCGGCCACCGCGCTGGTGTACTCGATGCTGGTGAGCTGCTCGCTGCTGGTCACCTTGCGCTGGCGGTAGACCTCCTGCTGCTCGGAGAGCCAGGCCAGGGCGTCCATGGTGGTCTGGCGGCTGCGCTCGACGTTGGCGTCCATGTAGGTCTGGGCCAGGACGTTGGCGAAGAGCGCGGCCTTGTCGGCGTCGGGGTACTCGACGACCAGGTGGACCAGCCGGGTGTCCATCTCGGGCTGCACGTCGAGGTGGCGGTCGAAGAAGGTGATCGGGTCCTCGACATCGTCGAAGTCGGTGACGCCGTGCTCCTCGCGCAGCCGGCGGACCGCCTCTCCGATCACGCTGCGGCTCTCGATGATGCGGTACTGCGTCGTGTAGTAGGCGCGCCGCTCGGAGCCGCCCTGGTACGCGACGGCGTCGTTGACCTGGTCCATGTCCATGACCATGGGCTGGTCCGGGCTGATCTCGATGGTCGCCGTGGCCGCATAGTAGGGCGTGGACAGCGCCGTCCCCACCGCCGTCGTCACCACCAGGATGGCGGTGAAGACCATGACGGTGAGCTGCCGCTTGCGCAGGATGCGCCAGTAGTGCAGGAGGTTGAACTCACCGCTCGAGCCGGAGTCGTTGCCGAACATGATCGCTCAGGGGTTGGCGCGCGCGCGCAGGCGGGCGGGGTCGGGGGCCCGGGACCGGGAGGAGGCTCCACCGAGGCTGCGACTCGCGGACCTGCTCCCTGCGTCGTACCCTTGACCGGGCCGATGGGCAATTTTCGCGAGAGCGTCCACCAGGGCGAGCAGCATGTCTGAATCCTCCAGTGAGGTGCCAGTGGACCGCCAGCCCCGTTTGGATCATCGCGCCGACCCGGAACCGTCGGGCTGCGAGCCCGAGCCCGCGGGCCGGGAGCGGCAGCGCGGCCTGGCGTGGGCCCTCACCTTGTTGCTGCCGGTCGCCACCGCGCTCTTCGGCACGGTCCACCTGCTGCCTCGCCTGGGCCTGGCCCTGGCGGCCGGGGGACTGGGGGCGGCGGCGCTGGCCTGGGGTGGGGGCCGGCGGGGCCTGCACCTGGGGGCACGCCTGGCCACGGCCCTGGGCCTGCTGGCGGGCCTGGTGGCGGGGCTCGCCTTCCTGCCGGTCGGGCCTGGCCTGCGGCAGCTGCTCCAGCCGGCCGTGGCGGGCCCGGTCCTCCAGGCCCTGGCCGACAGCGGGCACGCCAGCGACGCCAGCCGGGTCCTGGCTCTGGACCCCGGCCGCGGCCTGGTTGAGTGGTCGGTCTACCTGGCCATGGTCCTGGTCGTGGGCGGCACCGCGGCGGTGGTCCACAACCGCCCGCGGGCCCGACGGCTGGCCCTGGTCTTCATCGGCACGGGGGTGGCCTGCACCATCGTGGGCCTGCTCCAGCGGTGGACGGGCGCCGACGCGGTCTACTGGCTGACCGAGGTCCCCCTTCGCTCCCAGCGCCCCTTCTTCGGCCCCTTCGTCGATCCCAACCACGCCGGCATGCTCATGGCCGCCGCCGTGCCGCCGGCCCTGGCCCTGCTGCGGGATCGGCGCACGACCATCCGGAGCGCGGCGGCGGCCGGCGCCTTGCTGCTGCTGCTGGGCACCCTGGTCAGTGGCAGCCGCGGCGCCCCGGTGCTGCTGGTGATCGGCGCCGCGACCGGCCTGGCCCTGGGGGGCGGGCGGCTCGTCCAGGCCGGCGTTGGCGTGCTGAGCCTGGCCGGGCTCGCGGTGCTAGTCTTCGTCGGCCCCTCGCGGGTGGCCCACTGGCTCACCCAGGCCCTCGATCCGGGCCAGCAACAGGCCGTCGCCCTGGGCTACGGCGACGTCTGGTCGGGGCGGGCCTCGCTCTACGCCGAGGTGCGCCACCTCGTCGCAGGGGCCCCCTGGCTGGGCATGGGCCCGGCCGGCTTCGACGACGCCTTCCGGGTGGTGCGCTCCGATCCGGCCTTCACCCTGCCCGACCACGCCCACCAGGAGCTCTTGCAGGCCCTCATCGAACACGGCGTGCTGGCCACGGGCCTGGCCCTGGCCGCCCTGGTGGTGGTCGGCCTGGCCGCCCTGCGCCCCGATCCCTCGGGGGGCCGCGGCCTGGCCCGCATGCAGGCCGGCTTCGCGGGCAGCGTCGCGGTCATCGTGGCGGGCTCGATGTACGAGTTCCCGCTGCGCGCGGGGGCCCTGTCCCTCATGGCCGCCCTCTCGGCCGGTGCGGTCCTGGGCCTGGCCCAGGCGGCCCGGGCGCCTGTCCCGCGGCAGGGGCAGACGCGGGCCATGGCCCTGGGGGGGCTGGTCCTGGTCCTGGGCGCCCTGGGCCTGCACTTGGGGGCCCGCGCGCTGGATCGGGGTCCCTTCGCCGACCCGGACGCGGCCGTCCTGCGTGGCCGGAGCCTGCTCCTCGCGGCTGGCGTCGATCGCGACGCCGGCTGGGTCGTCGGCGGGGACGCCCAGGCCCTGGATCAGGCGGCCGCGGCTTTCCAGCAGGCCCTGTGGTGCCGGCCCGTGGATCGCATCGCCTTGCAGGAGCTGGCCCGGGTCCGCTTCCACCAGGGGGACGCCGAGGGGGCGGCCCAGGCCCTGCGGACGGCCACCGTCGTCTACCCCTCCTTGCCCTGGCCCTGGCGGGACCTGGCCCGGGTCCGGCGTGCCCAGGGCGACGACTTGGCCGCCTGGGAGGCCTGGTCCCGCGCCTTGTCCTACGATCTGCCGGTCGACTTCCCGGTGCAGGACTGGCTGGCCGAGGCGCTGCAAGGCCCCGGGGGGGCCGCGGTGGCCGCCCTCGCCGCCCTCCCTCCGCGCGCCGATCGCTGGCAGGCGGCGGCGCGCCTGCTCGAGGATCGCCAGGACCGGCAGGAGGCCGAGATCCTCTTCCAGGAGGCGGCCCAGCTCGACCCCGCCGAGGGGCGGGCCCAGTACGCCTTCGCCCTGCTGCGCTGGGGCCGCCCGGCCGAGGTGCTGGCCGCCCTGCCGCCAGAGCCCACGAGCTGCGGCGAGCAGCGTGCCAAGGCCAACGCCCTGCGCCTGCTCTCGCGCTGTGACGAGGCCCTGCCCTGGTCGCAGCAGGCCCTGGCCTCCTGCGGGGCCGAGGACCGCCAGGCGCGGCTGGACATCGCCCGGACGCGCCTGTGCCTGGGGGATGAGCGGGCCATCGGCGTGCTGGAGGCCCTGATCCGCGAGCAGCCTGACGACCCGGGCCCCCGCCGCAGCCTGGCGGCCGAGCTGGCCCGCCGCGGTCGCAGCGAGGAGGCCCTGCGCCAGCTCGAGGTCCTGGACAAGGCCGGGCAGCTCAAGCCCGAGGACGTCGCGCTGCGGGCCCGCCTGCTGGCCCGGTAGGGCGAGGGCCGGGGCCCGGTTCGCTCGGCCTTCAGCGCTCAGCCTTCAGTCCCCGCCCGCAGCCGCCGCAGGTTGTCGGCGTGACGCAGGACCACGCCCAGGCCCAGGACCACGGCGACCCAGGTGGCCGCGGGCGCGAAGAGGGCCGTGAGCACCGGCAGCAGGGCCACGGCCACCAGGGCGCCCAGGCTGGACTTACGCGTGGCGAGCACGACCAGGATCCAGATGACGGCGGCCAGGAAGGTGGCCCACGGCGCCAGGGCCAACATGACGCCGGCGCTGGTCGCGACGCCTTTGCCGCCGCGGAAGTCCAGCAGGGGGGACCAGCAGTGGCCGGCGAAGGCGGCCAGCCCCACCAGGCCGGCGTACAAGAGCCCGGCCTGGGGCAGGACCAGGGGGGCCAGCAGCACGGGCAGGAAGCCCTTGAGCAGGTCCAGGAACAGGGTGGCGGCGCCGTAGCCGCGGCCCAGGACCCGGTTCATGTTGGTGGCGCCGATGTTGCCGCTGCCCTGGGCCGTGATGTCCACATCCGCGTAGAGCACCCCCACCACGACGCCGGTCGGGAAGGAGCCCAGGAGCCAGGTGATGAGGAGCCAGCAGGCAGCCAGGAGCACGCGCCCTCCGCCCCGAACCGTAGCGCCTTGGTCGGGGGGCTGGCCACCGCCGGGGTGTTTCGGCCCCCTGCCTGGGCGGCTCAGGCGATCTCGCTGGTCTCCCCGCCGTCCAGGGCCTGGCTGACCTCGCCCAGGGCCCGGGAGCCGGCGCCGAAGGCCAGGGCCGCGGCGGCGTCGCGCAGCTCGGCCGCGACCGCGGGGCTGCCGGCCTCTTGCTCCAGGGCCGCCGCGTGGTGCAGCGTGCGGCGCAGGCCCGCGAGGTCCCGACAGCGGACCTGCAGCTCCAGGGCCCGCTGCCAGCAGGCGGCGGCCTCGGTGAGCTGGCCCTGGGCCGCCGCCACGTCGCCCAGCAGGCGGGTGGTGTGGCCCTGGGCGGCGGTCTCGCCCAGGCGGGCGTAGGCCCGGGCGGCGGCCAGCCCCGCGGCGCGGGCCTGTGCGTGGCGGCCCTCACGCAGGGCCAGCTCGGCCAGGCGCCGCTGTCGGTTGGCCTCGAGCAGGGGGACCGTGACGGCGGCGAACTCCGGCTCGGCCAGCAGGCTGCGGGCCCGCCCCAGGTCCCCCTGGGCCAGGGCCAGGCCCGCCCGGCCGACCCGGCGGTTGCTGAGCTCCACGATGCCGGCCGCGGTGGCGTCGGCCTCGTCGTAGAGCATCTCGGCCGAGAGCACCTCGCCGCGGGCCACCGCCAGGTCGGCGGCGCCCCGCACGGTGGCGGCGACGCCGGCCGGGTCGTCGAGCTGCACGTGCAGGGCGCGGGCCTCGCGGTAGCGGGTGGCGGCCTGGCGGGCCTGGCCCCGCGCGGCCAGGGCGTCGGCCTGTCGCCGCAGCAGGGCGGCCAGCAGCACCGGGTCGCGGGCCCCCTGCAGCAGGCTCCGCGCCTGGGCCCAGGCCCGCTCGGCGGCCTCCTCCTCGCCGCTGGACAGGCGCAGGTCCCCCCGCGCCCAGGCGACCAGGGCCCGGGTCGCGGGCCGGGCCCGGGTGTTGCGGCGGTCGGCGGCGTCGAGGACGGCGTGGGCCCCGGCGGGCTGGCCGAGGGCGGCGAGCAGGCGGGCGGCTGCGGCGGCGGCCCGGCAGGCGGCGTCGGGCTCGGCCAGGACCTCGCTGACCCAGCGCAGGACCAGGGCGTCGTCGACCTGGAAGCCGGCCCGCAGCGGGGCGCCGGTGGCCAGGCCCAGCAGGGCCTCCAGGTCGGGCAGGGCCTCGGCCGCGACCCGCGAGGGATCCAGCTCGGCCCGCCCGCGCAGGGCCTCGGCCACCGAGCGACGCAGGGCCTGGCGGCCGTCACCCATCGGCACCAGGAGCGCGGCGGGCAGGTCCATGGCGCCGGGCAGGGAGCCGCCCTGGATTGCCAGCAGCTCGGCCTTGGCGGGCAGGGAGCGGCCCGGCGGGATCTGGGCCGCAGGGGGGAGCGACGCGCTGGGCTCCAGGGTGAGGGCCTCGGCCTGCGCTGGGGCGCGGCGCCCGGTCAGCAGCCACCGGACCCCCGGGGCCAGGGCCGACAGGTCCTCGATCACCGTGCCCGGCTCGGGCAGGTCGGCGTCGTCGAGGACCACCAGCAGCCCGGCGGTCGCGCCCAGGGCCGCCGCGACGGCGCCCTCGTCGCCCGGCGGCACGGCGCCCAGGGCCTCACCCAGGGTCAGCAGCAGGTCGTCGGGGCTGCGACAAGGCGTCAGGCGCGCCGCGCGCACGGGCAGCTCCCCGACCTCGGCCACGGCCGCGGCCACCGCCGCTGCCACCGAGGTCAGGCCGACCCCCGGCGGTCCGGTGAGCCACAGGCGACACGGTCCGACGTGGATCCTCGCGACCAGCCCGGCGACGAGCGGCTCCCGGCCCGCCAGGTCGGCAGGCGGCGCGAGCCAGGGGGGCAAGGGCTGGGGCGGGGGAGGGGGGCGCAACACGTCTGCATCGTAGCGGGTCCGGCGCCCGGGAGCGGTTAGGCCCCCCCTCCCTTCGCGGCCTGTCCGCGCTCCTCCCCCTCCGCTTCGAGGTGCCCCGTGCTCACCCTCTCCGACATCCGCACCATCGGCGTTGTCGGTGCCGGCCAGATGGGCAACGGCATCGCCCACGTCGCCGCCGCCGCCGGCTACCGGGTCATGCTGACCGACATCTCCGCCGCCGCCCTGGACGCGGCCCGCGCCACCGTCGGCAAGAACCTGGGCCGCCAGGTCAAGAAGGAGCTGATCAGCGCCGCCGAGGCCGACGCCATCCTGGGTCGCATCACCACCTCGACCGAGCTCTCCGGGCTCGCAGAGGGCCAGCTGGTGATTGAGGCCGCCACCGAGAACCCCACGCTGAAGGGCCGCATCTTCGAGGACCTCTGCAAGGTGGTCCACCCCGACGCGATCCTCGCCAGCAACACCTCCTCGATCAGCATCACCATGCTGGCCGCCCACACCGACCGCCCTGAGCGCTTCATGGGCATGCACTTCATGAACCCGGTGCCGGTCATGAAGCTGGTCGAGCTCATCCGCGGCCTGGCCACCGCCGACGAGACCTGCAACCTGGTGCAGGCGGTCTCCGAGAAGCTGGGCAAGACCACGGTGTTGGGCCGGGACATGCCGGGCTTCATCGTCAACCGCGTGCTCATGCCCTACATCAACGAGGCCGTGCAGGCCCTGTACGAGGGCATCGGCAGCGTGGAAGACATCGACACCGGCATGAAGCTCGGCACCAACGTGCCCATGGGCCCGCTGACCCTGGCCGACTTCATCGGCCTGGACACCTGCCTGGCCATCATGGAGGTCCTGCACCAGGGCCTGGGCGACAGCAAGTACCGGCCCAGCCCGCTGCTGCGCAAGTACGTCGAGGCCGGCTGGTTGGGCCGCAAGAGCGGGCGCGGCTTCTACACCTACGCCGACCGATAGGGGGCCCCCATGGAGTGCGTCACCTTTGATGTGCGGGAGGGCGGGATCGGCCTGCTGACCCTGGCCCGGCCCAAGGCGCTCAACGCCCTGAACCGCCAGCTGCTGGGCGAGCTGGAGCAGGTCCTGGTCGCCGAGGCCCGCAGCGGGCTGCGGGCGCTGGTCCTGACGGGACACGGCGAGCGGGCCTTTGCCGCCGGGGCCGACATCGCCGAGATGTCGGACTTCACGGCGGCCGGCGCCGAGGCCTTCGCGGCGCGCGGCCAGCGGATCTTCGAGCTGCTGGAGGCCTTTTCGGCGCCCACCATCGCCGCCGTCAACGGCTTCGCCCTGGGCGGGGGCTGCGAGCTGGCCATGGCCTGCGACATGGTCCTGGCCAGCCCGACCGCGGTCTTCGGCCAGCCCGAGGTCAAGCTGGGCGTCATCCCCGGCTTCGGCGGCACCCAGCGGCTGGTGCGGCGGGTCGGTCGCCAGCGGGCCCTGGAGCTGATGCTCACCGGCCGCAACGTGCTGGCCGAGGAGGCCGTGGCCCTGGGCCTGGCCCTGCGGGTCGTGGCCGATGGGGATGTGTTGGGCGCGGCCCTGGCCCTGGCCGGCGAGATCGCCCGCCGCGGCCCGGCGGCGGTGCGCCTGTGCAAGCGGGCCGTGGTCGAGACCGACGGCCTGGACCAACACAGCGGCCTGGCGGCAGAGCGCAGCCTCTTCGCCTTGTGCTTCGCCACGCAGGACCAGAAGGAGGGCATGAGCGCCTTCCTGGGCAAGCGAAGCCCGGCCTTCACCGGTCGCTGAGCCCTGGCGCGCCCGGCCCCTTGCTGTCGCAGCCGGGGGCGGTCCCGCCTCCCCAGCGATACGCCTTGCCTCCCCCTCCTCTTCCCACCCTGGAGCCTGCCATGGCCATGTTCGAGCTCTCCGAGGAGCACCAGCAGATCCGCGACCTCGCCCGTGACTTCGCCCGCAACGAGATCCTGCCGGGCGCCGCCGAGCGGGATCGCACGCATCGCTTCCCCGCCGAGATCGTGGCGTCCATGGGCGAGATGGGCTTCCTCGGCATGTTCGTGCCGCCCGAGTACAAGGGCGCCGGCATGGACGTGCTGGCCTATGTCGTGGCCCTCGAAGAGATCTCCTACGCAGACGCCGGCGTGGGCGTCGTCATGAGCGTGCAGAACTCCCTGGCTGGCTGGCCCATCCTGAAGTTCGGGACCGAGGCCCAGAAACAGAAGTACCTGGCCCCCCTGGCCAGCGGCGAGAAGATCGGCTGCTACGCCCTGACCGAGCCCAACGCCGGCAGCGACGCGGGCGCCCAGGCCACCAAGGCCGTGAAGGTCGACGGCGGCTACCGCCTGACGGGCACCAAGATGTGGATCACCAACGGCCCCCAGGCCGAGACCTGCGTGACCTACGCCAACCTGGACCCCGAGCAGCGCCACCGCACGGTCTGCGCCTTCATCATCGAGAAGGACTACCCGGGCTTCGGCGTCGGCAAGGTCGAGGAGAAGCTGGGCATCGCCTGCTCGGGCACCGCCGAGCTGATCTACGACGACATGTTCGTGCCGGCCGAGAACCTGCTGCACCAGGAGAAGCGCGGCTTCAACGTGGCCATGGCCACCTTGGACGGCGGCCGCATCGGCATCGCCGCCCAGGCCCTGGGCATCGCCCAGCGCGCCCTGGACCTGGCCGTCGCGTACAGCAAGGTCCGCGTCGCGTTCGGCAAGCCCATCGCCGACAAGCAGGCGATCCAGTGGATGATCGCCGACATGGCGACGAAGGTCGAGGCCGCGCGCCTGCTGACCTGGAAGGCCGCGACGCTCAAGGACCAGTACTGGGACGCGCCGGTCGAGGTGCAGGCGAAGATGTGCGGGCAGGCCTGCTCCATGGCCAAGCTCTTCGCCAGCGAGGCCGCCAACTTCTGCGCCGACCGGGCCCTGCAGATCCACGGCGGCTACGGCTACAGCAAGGAGTACGAGGTCGAGCGGCTGTACCGCGACGCCCGCATCACCACGCTGTACGAGGGCACCAGCGAGATCCAGCGGCTGGTTATCGCCAAGAACGTCCTGGGCTGAGCTTCGGCGCGCTGCGGCCGGTCCCGGCCCGGGCGTCGGGGCGGCGACAGGGCCGGGGGTGGGGCATTGACCGTGCCCCGCACGCGTCCTACGCTGCAGCGCTCGGCAGACGCGTGACCCGCCAGGCAGCGCGCAGACATCGGGCCCTCGGCGGGCCCCAGGGGAGTGGATGGATCGGGACGGGAGCGATCCCGCACGGGACGTGGTGGCAGCCCTCGCACCAGCAGGTTCGGAGGTCGACGACAGCTGCGCCTTGGAGCCCGACCCGAGCCTGGAGCCCGAGCCGAGCCTGGTCCCGCCGGGCGAGCTGGCCGAGCCGGCCCAGCGGCCGCGACGGCGACGGCGGCGGCGGCGGCTGGAGCCGGCCTTCGTCTCGGGCACCTCCAGCGAGTTCCTGGGCCGGCGTCCGCTGCCGCGCGCCGCCAGCGAGCGGTCCGTGGTCTTCATCCTGGGACCCCTGGGCGTCGGGAAGTCGCTCGTGGCCCAGCGCCTGCTCCAGCAGCCCGAGGTGCTGCACCTGACGGGGGACGAGCTCCAGGAGGCCCTGACCACCCAGGCCCGGCGTCGGAGCTGGCGCGACGACATCCGCCGGCACCCGGCCCTGATCCTGGATGGGCCCTGCTTCCTGCACCGCCGTCCGGCCGTCGTGCGGATGCTGCGCGAGCTGCTGCGCCTGCGCACCGGGGACGGCCTGCGCACCATGGTCTGCGAGGGCCCCGATCGGGCGCCCATGACCGAGCTCATGGACGTGGTGGACGCCGACGACCGGGCCACGGTGGCCCTGCGCTTCCCCGTGGGCCGCGGCCGTCGCCGCTTCGCCCTGCACGCAGCCGCCGAGCTGGGCCTGGACCCGCACTACGCCGCCTGGACCGATCACGTCGAGCCTTGGACCTACCAGGCCGTCCTGGACCGGCTGCGCACCATCCGCGAGGACGTGCGCAAGGAGCGCCGCCGCCGTCGCCGCCACGCGGTGCGGGTCTGCGACCAGCTCAAGATCCCGCGGCACCACGCCGACCGCGCCCTGGACCTGGACCCCTACGACAAGGACGAGGCGGTACGGGTCCTGACCGAGGTCCGCGACGACCTGGTCCGTCGCCGCAAGCGGCGCAAGCGCAAGCGCATCGCGGCGCGGGCGGCGGCCGAGGCGCGCTGAGCCGGGACCGCTGAGCCGGGACCGCTGGCGGCGAGAGGGCGAAGCTCTTGGTTAGGCCGCCTGCTCGGTCCGCCAGGCGAAGTAGGAGTAGATCACCGGGACCATGCTGCCGAGCAGGATGGCGCCCATCGCGATCCAGAAGCCCGTCTCGGTCGGCAGGGCCAGGCCCGCCAGGCCGGCCACCAGGCCGCCGGCGACCATGGTCATGCCGCCCAGGCGGTGGGTCTTGTGCCAGACCTTCTCGCTGGACAGGGTCCACGGCGTGCGGATGCCGGCGAAGAAGTTGCTCTTCATCTTGGGCATGGCCAAGCCCAGGACCACGAAGAGCGCGGCCATGGCCGGCATCATCACGCGGATCGACAGGTTCGCCCCGGTCAGGGCGGCCCGCAGGGTGATGAGGTGCACGACGAGCATGAAGCAGGCCAGGCCGCCGATGATCCAGGCCAGGGCGCCCCGGGAGCGCTCGATGTGCTCCTTGCGCGGGTCCAGGCGGATCACCAGCAGGATGAAGGCCGGCAGCAGGAAGGTCAGGGCCGGGGTCAGCAGGGCCCCCACCCAGCGCGGGCCCCAGCCGTTGGCCTCGCCGCCCGCGCCCCAGTGGATGGGCATGGGGTCGGGCAGCTGCGGCCAGGCCCATGCGCTGAAGCCGAGGCCCACCAGGGCCATCACCAGACAGATGAGCAGCGCGCGCTTCACGGGGAGGCTCCGGGCTCGGAGGAGGAGACGTCCAGCAGGTCGAAGGCCACCTGGGCGGCCTCCTCCAGGGCGCTGAGCTGGACGCGGTAGTACAGGTTGCGCCCCCGACGCTCGCGATCGACCAGGCCCGCCTCGAGCAGGGTGCGCAGGTGGTGGCTGAGGGTCGGCTTGCCGATGTCGAAGTGCTGGGCCAGGTCGCCGGCCGCCAGCTCGCCCTCTGCCTTCAGCAGGCTGAGGATCCGCCGCCGCACCGGGTGTGCGAGGGCCTCGAAGATGGTGTCCAGGCGTCCCATGACGCTCTTTGATTATTCGCGAAGCATCGAAATATCAACCCCGCTTCGCCCGGGTGCCGGCTCGCGTCGCGGGGGCCGACCCAATAGGGAAGGCAGCCCTGTGGAGGTCCCGATGGTCCAGCGCCACGTCTACGTCAAGCTCAACGAGGCCCACCTCCCCCACGCCGAGGACCTCGCCCGGACCAGCATCACGCGCCTCTCCGCGGTGCCGGGCGTGCGCGCCGTCCATGCCTCGCTCCCCGGCGACCCCGACACCGCCCGGAGCTGGGACCTGTGCCTGGTCCTGTCCTTCGACGACCTCGCCGCGGTGCTGACCTACGTCCCTCATCCCCTGCACCGGGCCTACCTGGCCGAGGTGCTCGAGCCCGCCGCCGTGGTCAAGAAGGCCTGGAACTTCGCGCCGCTCTCCTGAGAGCCCCCCTCCTCCTGCGTGCCCCCGGAGGCTCCGTGAAGCACTGGCTCATCAAGAGCGAGGCCGACGTCTACTCCATCGACGACCTGCAGCGCGACGGAAGGACCCCGTGGGAGGGTGTGCGCAACTACCAGGCTCGCAACACCATGCGCGACCTGATGCAGGTCGGGGACCTGGTCCTCTACTACCACAGCAACGGGGATCCCCCGGGGGTGGCCGGCGTGGCCCGCGTGGCCAGCGCGCCCTACGCCGACCCGACCCAGTTCGACCCGGGCTCGCACACCCACGACCCCAAGTCCACCCAGCAGGCGCCCCGCTGGCAGCTGGTCGACTTCGCCTTCGTCGAGCGCTTCCCCGCCGAGCTGCCGCTGGCTGTGCTCAAGGCGGATCCGGCCTTGGAGGGCATGGAGCTGCTCCGCAAGGGCTCGCGGCTCAGCGTGCAGCCGGTGAGCGAGGCCCACTTCGCCCACGTCGTGGCGCGGGGCCGGGCCGGCTGAGCTGTGTCTCTGGGCGCTTGGTACCGCGTCCCTCTGGGCGCCTGGTACCGCGTCCCTCAGGGCGCCTGGTACCGCGTCCCTCAGGGCGCCTGGTACCGCGTCCCTCAGGGCGCCTGGTACAGGGCCGCGAAGGGGTCGGTGTCGCCGACCAGGCCCTGCAGGGTCTCGGCGGCCGAGAGCTCCTCGATGCGGACGTGGATGGGCCCGGCCTTGTGGTCCGTCGCGATGCGAGCGCCGGTGGGCAGCGTGACCCAGTCCGCCAGGGTCCAGCGCAGGCCCTGGATGGGCAGCACCTTCACCCACATGCGCCAGCCGGTCGGCAGGCCATCGGGTCCCAGCTCAAACAGGTAGCTGTCGCCCGGCGTGACGCCGCCCCTTCGGTAGCTGACTCGCAGCGCGTCCGGCCCCACGGCGAAGCGCTCGGTGCCCTCGTCGCGCACCTTGACCGCCGGGTTCAGCCAGAAGGAGTCGTTGGCCCAGGCGGCCCAGGCCTTTTCGACCAGCTTGTCCTTGCGGGAGCCCGTGATGGGCTTGCCCCGGATGAAGGCCCGACCGGTGTGGGCCCCGATGTCGACCAGCACCAGGGCGGAGCCCAGCTCCACCCGGTCCAGGTTGCGGCTGCGGTCCCACAGGTGCCGGTTGCCGAAGAAGGTCCACTGCACGGCCCCCGTGCGCTCCCAGGCGGGCGCGTCGACGGCGGTCAGCAGGCGATCCGCCAGGGCCTCGGCCGCGGGACCCTGGGGACCCTCAGGTAGCGAGCGGGACAGGACGTGGGCGCCCCCCAGCGCGCAGCCGCTGACCAGGACCAGGCCCAGCAAGACCAGGCCGAGGAGGTGACGCAGGCGACGAGTGCTCATGCCAGGACATAGCGCGCTGCGAGGGGGCCTCGGCTCGCGCCGCCTACTTCAGGCTGTCGCAGTCGACGCTGCTGCTGATCACGCCGACCTTGGTCTTGTAGTGCTTGCCCTCGGTCAGGGCCGCCCAGCGCGACTGGGTGGTGTCGCAGGAGCTGGCCTTGCCGTCGTCCAGCTTCAGCGCCACCACGTAGGACTCGACGCGCTTGCCCTCGCGCTCGCCGCTCTTGAGCGCGGACTGGGGCCAGGCGATGTTGTCGGTGGTCTTGTTGCCCTTGGCCTCGACCTTGCGCGACGCGACCCAGGTGTCGAGCTGGTAGGTGCACTTCTGGTCGTAGACCGGGTCCTCGCGGTACTTGGGGTGGCACTCCTTCACCTTGTCGAAGGTGCCGTCGCCCTTGTCCTTCTTGACGGTGGCGCACGCCTCGCCGTCCTCGACCTTCTTGGTGCCGTGTTGGGCCTTGACGCAGCTGGTGTTGCGGGCGCCCTTGGGCAGCTCGTCCTGCCAGGCCGACTCGGTGACCGTGCCCTGCTTCTCGATCTCGACGGTGCGGGACCAGGTGTGGCCCGTGACCGTGGCGCCGACCTCGTGCTTCCAGAACATGGCGACGGCGCAGAACAGGGCCAGGCCCAGCAGGACCAGGACCGCCAGGCCGCCGAGCAGGCCCTTGCCGCCCTTCTTGGGGGGAGGAGGCGGCGCGGGGGGCGGTGCCTCGGCGGGCCGGTCCTCCGCCTTGCGCTTGACCTCGGCGGCCTCGTCCAGGGGCGAGCCGCAGGTGCAGCAGAAGGCGGCCAGGGCGCCGTTGGGGGCCTCGCAGGCCGGACAGGCCTTGTCCGTGCCGTGGTAGGGGCTGTCCTCGACCGCGATCTCCTCGCCCTCGGGCGGGTAGTAGCGCTTGTCGGGGTCCTGCGGCGCGCCGCAGGCCGGGCAGTGCCGGTGGTCCAGGCCGAGCAGCTTCTCGGTCCCGCAGCGCGGGCAATCCCACAACATCTGGTAGCGGCCCAGGTCCTCTTGGCGCATGGCTCCTCCCAACGGGCGGCCAGCGTAGCGGATGGGGGCAGGAGCGGAAAGGGCCTGCGACCGCGGGTCGGGTCCTGGGCAGCGCGGCCCCCCAACCGCTACGCTGCAAGCGCACTCCTTCCTGGCGGCGCCCATGTCCTCCGACCGCACGCCTCGTGCACCGCTCAAGATCCTGACCTGCGAGGCGGCGCGACCCATGGCCCAGACCGTGGCCCGGCGCTTGTCGGCTCCGCTGGTGCGCGGCAAGGAGGTCTGGTTCGCCTCGGGCGAGGGCAAGTACGTCATCGAGGACAACGTCCGCGGCGACGACCTCTACATCTTCCAGTCGCCCATCGCCCCGGAGCAGCCGCGCAGCGTCTACGACCGCTTCGTCATGTTGCTGCACGCGGTCGAGGCCGCCGCGCTGTCCGACGCCGAGTACATCACGGCCGTCGTGCCCTACTACCCGGGGGCGCGCCAGGACAAGCGCAAGGGCCGCACTCGCGAGGGCATCAGCGCCGGCCTGTTCGCCCGCTGCCTGCAAGAGGCCGGGGCCCACCGCGTCGTCAGCGTGGACATCCACAACGAGACCATCGGCGGCATGTTCAACCCGAACCGCTGCCGCCTGGAGAACGTCTCGGTGACCGTGCGGCTGGCCCGCTGGCTGCGCAAGCGCGGCCTGTGTGGCGACACCGTCGCCAGCCCCGACGTCGGCGGCATGGAGCGGGCCCGCGACTACGCCGCCGCCTTGTCCCTGGACCTGGTCGGCCTCAGCAAGGAGCGGGACTACTCCCGGCCCAACACCGTCGTGGGCAGCACCCTGATCGGCGTGGTCGAGGGCCGCGACGTGCTCTTGATGGACGACATGGTCGACACCGGGGGCAGCGTGGTCGCCGCCGTCGAGGAGCTCAAGCGCCGCGGCGCCGGCCACGTCACCATCGCCTGCATCCACCCGGTGATGTCCGACCCGGCCTGGTCCCGCCTGCAAGGCCTGCACGACCGGGCCGAGGCCGAGGGCTGGCGCTTCCGCTTCGTCGGCACCAGCGCCGTCCACCACGCCCAGGGCCCGGCCTGGTACCTCGAGTACCCGATCGAGCCGCTGATGGCCGAGGTCATCGGGCACATCAACCGGCGGGGCAGCGTCACCGGCGCCCAGCAGGGGGAGGACGGGGAATAGCGGGCGCGCGCCTGGGCCGCCGGGCCTGCCAGGCCGCCCGGCCTCAGGGGCAGGTGCCCGCCTCCACATAGGTGACGGTGACGGTGGCGCCGGCCGGCCGGTCGGCGAAGACCACCGCGTGGGCTGCTTCGTCCCAGGTCCAGTCGGTGGCCGCGGTGCCGTCGACCGTGACCGCGATGCTGCTCGGCGCGGGGTCGCCGCTCAGGGGGTAGGACCAGGCCCAGCGCAGCGAGGCGTCGGCCAGGGCCGCCATGCTCGCGCCCCAGTCGCCGGCACAGATGTCCAGGCGCTCGCCCCCGGTCGCCTCGATGGCCTGGGCGTAGCCGTCGTCTCCCTCGTTGCAGCCGTTGGCGTCGACCAGGCCCGAGATCGTCAGCAGCTCCGGGCTCGCCACCCGGCCCTGCATGCGCTCCAGCCAGAAGTCCCAGGTCCAGGCGGCGGCCTGCTCGTGGCTGCGCTCGGGCTCGTCGGAGACCACGATGACGTGCAGGGAGGTGCCGTCGCGCAGCAGGCCTTCGTTGCAGGCGCCAGTACCGGTCTGGGCCAGCGCCCCGTCGCTGAGCTTGAGCAGGGCCTCGTCGTCGGAGACCTCGGCGTCGGTGCCCAGCACCACGGCGGCCTCGAAGGTGGAGACCAGGTCCGGGCTGTCGGCGCGCAGCACCCCGCCGTTGAGGCAGGCCGCGTCCAGGGTCACGACCCCCACCTGCCAGCCCGACGTGCTGGCGCCCACGCGCGCGATGAAGTCCGCGAAGCCGGCGCCCAGCCGCACCGCGTCGTCGTCCATCGACTCCGACTGGTCCACAGCGAACAGGATGTCCACCGGCGGGTCCTCCAACACAGGGAAGGACTCGGACTGCTCCACGCTGAGGGTGCCGGTGCCCGCCTGGCTGGCGCTGCGGTCCCCGGCGGGGTCGTTGGATCGCGCCGTGAGCACGCCGCTCACCGTGTCGTCCACGGTCGGCAGGTAGCGGACCGTGGCCGTCGCGTAGGCGCCGGGGGCCAGGACCAGCGGCAGGCTCGGGGCAAAGACCAGGCTCAGGTCGGCGTCGCCGCTGTAGCCCAGGTCCTCGACGGTCAGCTCCGCCTCGCCCACGTTCTGCAGGACCAGGTCCAGGTCCGCGGGACAGGGCACCACCTGGTCGCCGAAGTCGAAGCTGGCCGGCGTGATCTGCAGGCTGGGGATCCGACCGTCGCCCAGTAGGGCCACGGGGATCTCGGGCTCGTCGGCGTCCGTCGAGCGCACCTGCACGGTCCCGTCGACAGGGCCCGCGTCGAGCGGGGTGAAGGCGACGTCGACGTCGAAGCCCTCGCCGGGCAGCAGGCCGACCGCCGTGGGGGCGTCGACCAGGGTGAAGGAGGCCGTGGCCTGCAGCTCGATGGACTGCACCTGCAGGAAGGCGTCGCCGACGTTGGCGACGGTGAAGGTGCGGATCACGGTCTCGCCCGCCGCGGCCGACAGGAAGTCCAGCTCCCGCGGGCTCACGTCGATCATCGGGATCCCCGCCTCGTTCTGGCCTTCGGGGGCCTGGAGGCCATAGTCCGAGCAGGCGAAGAGGAGGGTGAGGGGAAGCAGGGTCGCGGGTCGCATGCTCACAGCTCCAGTCGGTAGCCGAGGCCGAGGTCGAGGCTGCGCAGGGGGGCGTCCCCGGTCAGCGTGGCGGAAGAGCGGGCCAGGCACAGGTCGACGTGGCCGACGAGCTGGCCGGGCCCCAGGTCGCCGGACAGGCCGGCACCCAGGGACAGGGCCGGATCGACTCGGTGCTCGACCGCCTGGGAGAGCTGCGTGCTGCCGGAGCGGGTCTCGGTGCGGGTGCGATCCAGCCACAGCTGGCCCGAGGCCCGCAGCTCGGGAGAGACCGGCGCGCGGCGCCCCAGGACGCGGACCGCCAGGCCCAGCCCCAGGCGCAGCTCCTGCTGGTGCAGGGTCGCCTGCCAGCCCTCGGCGAGCGAGGGATCCTCTCCCGACCGCGTCGCGGAGGGGCCGGTCCAGGTGGCCAGGGCGTAGGGCCGCAGGCGCTCGTCGGCCCAGGGCAGCACCAGGCCCAGCTCCAGGCCCGGCAGGATCGCAGGGTGCAGGGGCGCGGCCGGGACGGCCAGGCCGAAGCGGGGCCCCACCCAGGCGCGGAGCGACGGCGGAGGCAGCGCCTGGTCCTCCTCGGCCAGGTCGACGGCCTCGGGAAGCGCCTCGTCCTCGTCAGCCCCGGGGTTGTCGTCTGCCAGGGGGCTGTCGTCTGCCCAGGGGCTGTCATCGACCCAGGGGCTGTCGTCTGCCCAGGGGTTGTCGTCGGCGCGCGCCGCTCCGCACAGGAGCCAGGGAAGGAGGAGGAGGGGCATCAGAAGTTCGTCCAGTCGGTGGAGGCCGTGGCGCCGGCGCGGTCGGTCTGGCCGCCGACGACGAAGAGGACCGCTGACTCCTGGGCCGAGCCCGGGAGCCAGCGCGCCTCGGAGAGGGAGGTGCCCAGGCTGTTCCAGCTCCGCAGGTTCGGCAGGTCGGTCGCCTGCAGCTCGGCCGAGGAGCCCCCGTCGCTGGGACCGTCCTGCTGGCCGCCGAAGGCGTAGAGGAAGTTGCTGGCCGAGGCCGCGGCGAAGCCGCTGCGGGCCGGCGTGAGCGAGTCCACCTGGTCGATCCCGCTCAGCAGGCCGCCGCGCTCGACCTTCGCCACGTCGACGTTCCCGACGGCGCGGGAGCCGTCGCTACCACCTGCGAAGTAGACCCAGGACTCGCCCTGAGGCACCAGGCTGTGCCAGGCGCTGTCGACCCCCATGGCGCCGCAGCGCTCGCGGGCCTTGGACAGGACCAGGTCGGTGGTGCTCCAGCTTCCGGCGCGCTGCTCGTGCTCGCTGACGATGGTGATCGGCAGGACCTCGACGCTGTCCAGCACCGCGCCGTGCTCGTCGGCCCCGCCGGCCAGGTACAGGTAGACCACCTGGGGGTCCAGCCCGGGATCCGGCGCCTGCGCCATGCACGGGGAGCGTCGCGGCGTGGTGAGGGTGTCGAGCACGGCCCACTCGCCCAGGGCGCCCTCGGCCAGGGGCAGGACCGCGGCGTCGGTCGACAGGCCGGTGTCGGTGAAGGCCGCCTCGCTGACGTCGGCCACCCAGGCCTCGGCGCCGGGCGCCGCGTCCGCAGCGGGGCTGCGGTAGACCCGGTAGCCCACGGCCCCCTCGACCTCGGTCCAGCGCAGGCGGACCTGCCAGCGGGTGCCCAGGTCGGGCAGGGTGAGCAGGCGCGGGTCCGTGGCCAGGGACTCGCCGCCGGGGTTCGAGGCGTCGTCGTCGGCGTAGCGGGCCGAGACCCGGTAGATCCAGGTGCCCGGGGCCAGGCCGGTGTCGCTGGACGACAAGGAGACGTCCTGCTGCCAGGGGACCGCCAGGGGGTCGAGGATCCCGGCGCGCCAGGTCGTGTCGACCGCGGTGCCGCCGTCCGCCCCGCCGTCCGCCCCGCCCTTGCTGCCGCCCACCAGGTAGACGAAGTTCCCCACGACCGCGACGGCGGCCAGGGTCCGGGCCTGGGGCAGGCTCCGGGGCAGCAGCGACCAGGCGCCGATCTCGCCGTACAGGCCGACGGGAGCCACCTCCATGCTGGCCAGCGCCGACGCTGCCTCGCCCCCGTCGCCCCCCACGGCGTAGAGCCAGCGGCGGACCGAGGTGGTCCGGCCGGCGGCGGCGGCCGGGGCGCGCCGCGGCACCACCAGGTCGGGGCCGGCCTGCCAGGGGAACAGGTTCTGCGCCGGGTTGGTGATCGAGATGGCCGAGAAGCGGGCCGAGGTGCCGTCGGCGTCCACCACCTCGACGACGCAGACCGCCTGGTTCACGAAGCCGCTGGGCACGGTGGCGTCGATGGAGGTGCCGGTCCAGCCGTCGACCCCCAGGTCGAAGCGGACCTCGCCCGCGCTGGTCTGGCAGCGCAGCGACGCGGTGGGGTCCCGGAAGTCCCGCCCCTGGATGGTGATCGCCGGGTCTCCGGTGCTCTGGACGGTGCCGGGGCTGACGCTGTCGATGCGCGGCGGCGCGCTGTCGACCACCTCGACCGCCGCTGGCAGGTAGCCGGCGCTGCCGTCGGGGTTGACCAGGATCAGGTCGTAGGTGTCCAGGGGCAGGCCGTAGCGGACCACCGCCGACAGGCGGGTGGGGTCGGGGCTGCGCATCCCGGCCAGGCGGGCGGTGCCGTTGACGCCGTCGGGGTCGACCAGCCAGGCCCGCGCGCCGTCCGCGAAGCCCGGCGAGCTGCTGGGCACGGGATCCGGGGCCTGGATCTCGACCGGCGTGTCGTCGTAGGCCCAGGCGTAGGGGGCCTCGACCTGGCCGATGGCCACCGGCAGGTCGGCCGTGATCTGCACCGTGGCGGCCGCGCTGCCCAGGCAGCCCTCGCCCTGGTCGGCCACGACGCGCCAGGCGCCCATGGGCAGGTCGTCGGGGAGCTGCACCTGGACCCGGTCCGGCTGGGCGGGGTCCCAGGTCCAGGCGGCCTCGCGGCGGAGCCCGGCCTCGTCCTCCAGGTGCACGGCGCTGATGGTGTCGAAGACGTCGGAGAGCCAGGCCGTGAGGGTGACGGAAAGCCCCACCGGCACGACGGGGGGCTCGACGGCAAAGGCCACGGGGGGCAGCGACACGGTCACGGCCTGGGGCAGCAGCACCCCACAGCCGCCCGGGGTGCCCAGCTCCAGGTCCCAGGTCCCGGCGGGCAGGGCGCCCTCGGGCAGGACCAGCTCCAGGGTGTGGTCGTCGATGCGATCGACCTCGTCGACCACGACGCCGCCCACGGTCGCCGTCATGCCCTCGACGAAGTCGCTGCCCTGCACCTCCACGGTGCTGCCCTGGTCACAGACCTGCGCGGGCGTGACGGCGTCCACGCTGGGCGAGGGGCGCACGGTGAGCTGGCGCGGCAGGGAGTCCCCGCAGGCGGCGGGCTCGGGGTTGGCCGCGTCGATGTCGAGGGTGCCGATGGCCAGCAGGCTCGGCTGCACCGACACGACCAGGCCGCTGCAGGCCTCGACGCCGGGCGCCGAGGGGATGGCCACGCAGTCGGTGGCCTGGGTCACGGGGACGGCCTGTCCGTCGATCCGGACCGTGGGGTCGCCGGCCTCGCTGACCAGGAAGTCCTGGCCGCTGAGGGCCAGCTCGACGGTGTCGGCCTCGTGGCAGAGGTCGGCGGGGCTCGCGGCCTCCAGCAGGGGGGGGGCCGGCGATGGCCAGGGCCTGCTCCAGCAGGACCGTGCCACCGGGAGCGTCCACGCGCACGTCGTAGCGTGCGGCCGCCAGGTGCAGGCCGGGGTCGATGTCGATCTCCAGGGTGTTCGCGTCGATGACGCGGACCCGACCGTCGCCGTCCCCCACCACGCGCTCGGTGGCGGTCGTCGGCTGGCCGTCCAGGCGGCTGACCGGCACCAGGTGAACAACGGGTCCCACCAGGGTCGGGGCGTCGGTGAGACCGCCGGTCAGCACCGGGCCCAGGGCCTGGCCGGACAGGGTCAGGACCCATGGATCGGCGGGGTCCTCGCAGGCCAGGCCCGGTGTGACCCCGGTGAGCGCGGGGGGCGAGGTCGCAGGAGCACATGCGGTCCACAGGACCAGGCTGAGCAGGAGGGTCGGCCGCAAGGGCACTCCGATGCAGGGATGCATGCGTAGTGTGTACGTGCTTCGACGCTTGCATCTCGCTCCGGGCGGCGGGTGACAGAGCTTGACCGTGCGCCTTGTGACGCTCGCCCCCGTGTCGAGGCCAGCCACCGGGCTAGGCGGGAAAGGAGCCACCCGGCTTCCGTCCCCCTCAGGAGCACACGATGAAGCACGCAGTCCTCGGCACGGGCGTGGTCGGCCAGACCATCGCCACCAAGCTCTCCGCCCTCGGGCACACCGTCACCATGGGCTCGCGCAGGGCCGACAACGCGGCCGCGCTGAGCTGGGCGGCGGCCCACGCTGGGCAGCACGCCACCTTTGCCGAGGCGGCGGCGGCCGGCGAGATGGTCTGGAACTGCACCAAGGGTGAGCACAGCCTGGCGGCCCTCGAGCAGGCCGGCGCCGACCACCTGGCCGGCAAGGTGCTGGTCGACCTCTCCAACCCGCTGGACTTCAGCCAGGGCTTCCCGCCGGTCTTGTCGATCCAGGGTCGCGACTCGCTGGCCGAGACGATCCAGCGGGCCTTCCCGCGCGCCCGAGTGGTCAAGACCCTCAACACCATGAGCAGCGCGGTCATGGTCGATCCCGGTCACCTGGCCGAGCCGACCGAGGTCTTCGTGAGCGGCGATGACGCCGCCGCCCGCGCCGCGGTGGTGGCCGTGCTCCAGAGCTTCGGCTGGCTAGCCCCCGTCGAGCTGGGCGACCTGTCCACCGCCCGCGGCACCGAGGCCTGGCTCCCCCTGTGGGTGCGCCTGTACGGCGCCCTGGGGACCGGCGACTTCAACCTGCGGCTGGTGCGGGCCCACGGCTGAGCGGTCGCGGTGGTGCGCCCGCGGCGCTCAGGGCGCGCGGGGCGTGGCCACCCGCACCTGGCAGGCCACCCCCCAGCGGAGGATCACGCCCTGGTACAGGACGGTCCAGGCGCCCTCGGCCAGCAGGGTGTCCAGGGCGGTGGGGCCCACCTCCGAGTTGTCCTTCCGTCTCTTCGCCCATGTCGCCGTCGTGCTCGTCGTCGATGGAGACCCAGTGGTCCGCAGGCCGACACTGGCCGCGACTCCATCCGCCATAGGGTCGCCTATGACATGCGCGAGAGACGCTGGCGTATGGGGATCCCCGGCGCAGAGACCCCAGCGACGTCCGGGACCTGGGCCCACCTGCTGCACGGCCACGAGACCGCGTCGTCCTGGCGTCGCTGCTCCACCTGCGACGAGCGGCTCATCCGCGCAGGGGCCACCGAGGTGCGACCCTCGGCCCGGGGGCGCGAAGAGAGGCCGCGGGCGGCGGCGGCAGCGGGCGGCGGCGGGTCGCGCTTGCACGGCGCGTGCATGGGGTCTACCGTGGTGGCAGCTCTTGGGGGTCTTGTGTCGCCTCTCCTCTCCTCTCCTCTCCTCTCCTCTCCTCGCGCGAGCAGGCCTCGCCCTGACGGGTGGGCGGCCATCGCGCTGCTGGCCCTGGGCCTCGCTGGGGGCCTTGCCTGGGCAGCGGACACCGGGGGTGGGGACATGGGGAGTGCTGGCGACTGCGGAAGCGGCGACAGCCAGACCTATGTCGATGTCGAGGCCGCGTCGGCCGACGACCCCCGCTACCTGGGCCTGACGTGGTCCCAAGGCGCCCGCGAGGACCTCCTGCCGGTGCTCACGGT
>Ga0100377_1000074_pt1 | contig 77169 bp, 65 predicted proteins | sample CryGeymeta201501_FD_83664 | JGI IMG/M metagenome (GOLD analysis project Ga0100377, IMG submission 83664) | Groundwater microbial communities from Crystal Geyser aquifers in Utah, USA - Crystal Geyser metaG 2015-01 | ecosystem: Environmental > Aquatic > Deep subsurface > Groundwater | place: USA... | reverse complement strand
TCCGGCCGAGGGGATCGAGGGCCAGGGCGACGGGGTCGGCGAGGGCAGGGTCGGCGAGGGCAGGGTCGGCGAGGGCAGGGGCGGCGAGGGCCGGGTCGGCGAGGGCAGGGTCGGCGAGGGCAGGGACGGCGAGGGCAGGGCCGGCGAGGGCAGGGCCGGCGAGGGCAGGGTCGGGGGCGGCAGGCGGGCTGTCTCCGGCGGCGATCGTGGGCGAGGCGACCCCGGGCGCCCGCACCAGGGGACCGACGGCCGCCTCGGCCCGGCTCAGGCGCCGCCAGCTCGTGCTCGTCTCGACCCGCAAGGAAAGGTCGTAGCGGATCACCGGCGGCGGGCCCGGCGGCGCGGCGTGGTGGGCGCAGGCCGCGAGCCCCCCACCGAGGGAGCCACAGAGGCCCAGGCCGGCGACCAGGCCGAGGGCAGGGAGCAGGGAGTGCCGGACCGGTCGAGAGGACATCGCCCGGCGCTAACCCGAAGGCGGGAGCGACGCGGCGACCGCGCGGCAGCGACCCGGCGGCGACCGCGCGGCAGCGATTCGGCGGCGACCCGGCGGCGACCCGGCGGCGACGCGGCAGCCCCGCACCAGCGCGGGAGCCTCCAGGCGGCTACCCTCTGCACACCGCGGGGCCCGACCCGGCTGGAGGGATCGTCTCGCCACCCACCCACCCTCGCCGCCGACCGGCTCACCCGGCTGCCCTCCGGAGCGCTCCCCTGCGGGCCGGACTGCGGAGGGCCCTGGCGCTGGGCCTGCTGCTGGCCGCCCCCGGGCCGGCCCGGGCGGTGGAGCCGAGCACGGTCTCCGACTGGCGGGACGTCTACGTGCAGGCCCGCCAGCTTCGCGAGGAGGTCGGTGAGACCGTGCTCCTCGCCCCGGTGGGAGACCCGGCGCGCACCGCCGCCCGGCGGGCCCAGGCCCTGTTCACCGCCGGCGAGGTGGCCCTGCGGCCGCTGCCCACGGTGGGCGAGCCCGAAGCCGAGCTGCGGCTGGCCCTGGGCGCCGTCCACCTCCGCTGCGCGCTGGTGGTCCACACGGCGCCGACGGGCTTCGCCCTGCGCCCCTCGGGGGACTGCGCTCCGGCCTCCCCTCCCCCCGAAGCCGGCCTGCTCCCCCCGCGCCTGGCCATCGGTACGCGACGCGGCGACCCCACCTGGCTGGTCCGCACCGAGGGCGGGGCCCCCATCGACGCCTTCCGCTTCGCCGCCCTGACCGGGGATGACGCCCTGCGCGAGCGCCTGGTGGCCGAGCGGCGCCACCACCGGACGGCGCGGCAGGTCCTGGTCGGCGCCGGCCTGGGCCTGATCGGCGGCGCGGTGCTGCCCCTGGCTGCCAGCTTCGGGGCCGAGCCCACCGTCGTCGAGGACCGCCGCCTGACCAGCCTCTTCCTGGTGGTCTCGGGCGGCGCGGCCCTGTTGGGCGCCCACTGGGACCGGCGGGGCCTCGACGCCCGCCAGGAGCTCGTCGCCCGCTACGTGCACCCCACCGACGCCGCCCGGGCCGTGGCCGCCTGGAACGATCGCGTGGCCCAGCAGGAGGCGGCCGCAGCCGCCCGGGCGGCGGAGGCGGCGGAGGCAGAAGAAGCGGCGGCCGAGCCGGGCCCCGCGGCCGAGCCGAGCCCCGCGGAGGCCCCGTGATCCTCGCCCTGCTGCTGGCCGCGCCGGCCATGGCGACCGGGGCCTCGGCGGACATCGAGCTGGTGCGCCCGAGCTTGTCGCCCGGCGGCCCCGTCGGCGTGGACTCGCCGTGGATCTCCGCACCCGGCACCGTGCGGGTGGGCACCGTCCTGCAGTACGAGCGGGATCCCCTCATCCTGTACGCCTTCGGCAAGGAGGCCGGCGTCGTGGTGAGCGAGCGCCAGGCCCTGGCCCTGGGGCTGAGCGCCGACCTGGGCCGCGGGGCCTCGGCCCGCCTGGTCCTGCCCGCCGCGGCCCAGTGGGGCAGCCAGGTCGTGGACCTGGCCGGCGACGGCTTCGGCCTGGGCGACTTCCAGGCCGGCCTGCGCCTGGTGCCCCCCCTGGAGGGTCCCTTCCGGGCCGGGCTCCGGGCCGACCTGCGCCTGCCCACCGGCCGCCGCCAGGCCTGGCTGGGCGAGGCCACCCCACGCGTCGACCTCGGCCTGCTCTCGGGCCTGAACCTGGGGGCGCTGGAGGCCACCTTCGAGCTGGGCCTGGAGTTGCGCGGCGCCGTGGACACCGGCCTGGACCTGGGTCTGGGCACCGAGCTGCAGGGCGGCGCGGGCCTGCGCTACCTGGTCTGGCCGGACCGGGTGGCCCTCACCGCTGGCGCCGTGGCCCGGCGCGGGGTCAGCGATTTGCGCAGCGGCGGCGTGGGACCAGCCGAGCTCCTCACGGGCATGCAGCTGTGGCCCGACCCGGATCTGCAGGTCGATCTGGGCCTGGGGAAGGGCCTGAGCCAGGGCTACGGCACCACCGAGCTGCGGGCGCTGGTGGGCCTGACCTGGATCCGCCGGCCGCCCCCGCCGCCGCCGCCCACCCTCATGGTGGACCGGGTCGTGGAGCTGGCCGACGCGCCCGAGGTGGAGGCCCCGCCCCCGCCCGCTTCGAGCCCGGAGAGCAGTTGGGAGGAGGGCCAGCTCGCCCGCGTCGAGCAGGAGCGCATCGAGATCCGCGACCCGATCCGCTTCGCCTGGAACACCGACCGCATCCTGCCCGAGTCCCTGCCGACGCTGCGCTACGTGGCCGAGCTGATGGCCCAGGACCCGACCATCGGTCACCTGGTGGTCGAGGGCCACGCCAGCGACGAGGGCAGCTTCGGCTACAACTACGAGCTGTCCATCCGGCGGGCCCGGGCCGTCTGGGAGCAGCTCGTGGCCGGCGGCGTCCACCCCGACCGCGTGAGCTTCCGGGGCATGGGAGAGGTCGAGCCCGCCCGGGCCGGAGAGGACAAGCAGAGCCTGGCGGCGAACCGGCGCGTGGAGCTCCGCATCGTCTACCGCCGCGGCCCCCAGGACCCGCCCCTGCCGCCGGGCGGCACCCTGCGCCTGCCCTGGAACGGAGATCCCGTCGAGGTCACCGAGCCGGCCGAGCCGCCCCCGCCTCCCGCGCCCACCCCGCCAGCCGCGGGCGGGGGCGAGGGCGAGGACGTGGCCATCCCCGACCTGGACCCGGGAGCCTCGCCATGATCCTCCCCCCTCGCCTGCCGGTGGTCTCGTCGGTGATCTGCTCGGTGATTTGCTCGGTGATCTGCTCGGTGATCTCCTCGGCCCTCCTGCTCCTCCTCTGCTCCTCCCCTGCCAGGGCCCAGGCCTGCGTGGGCACGGGGGAGGCCGATCTGAACTGCAACGGCCTGCCGCCAGCCGAGGAGCAGTCGGTGGACCTGTCGGACCCGGAGTGCCGCTCCAACACCGACAGCGACGGCGTGCCCTGGCCCACGGCCGACGCCTACTACGACTACGGCAGCTACGGCTGCGACGTGCCGGTGAGCAGCCTGGACGGCGACGGCGACGGGCTGTCCGCGGGGACCCTGAGCTGGCCGACCGACAGCACCGATCCCACCATCACCGCGACCCTGGACTGCGACAACTGCCCGGTGGACTACAACCCCGACCAGCTCGACCAGGACTGTGACGGGGTCGGCGACGCCTGCGACAACTGCCTGAGCGCGGTCAACCCGGACCAGGCCAACGGCGACGCCGACGTGCTGGGCGACGCCTGCGACAACTGTCCGGACACCACCAACCCCGACCAGAGCGACCAGGACCTCGACGGGGCCGGGGACGCCTGCGACAACTGCCCGACCACGCCCAACCCCAGCCAGGGGGACATCGATCTGGACGGCCTGGGCGACGCCTGCGACGACTGCCCCATCACCTCGGACCCCGAGCAGGCCGACAGCGACGGCGACGGCCTGGGCGACGCCTGCGACAACTGCCCGGCGCTGGTGAACCCCACCCAGCTCGACCTGGACGGGGACGGCGTCGGCGACGAGTGCGACAACTGCCCCGAGCTCTTCAACCGCGACCAGCTCGACGCGGACCTGGACGGCCTGGGCGACGCCTGCGACTCCTGCCCGGACCTGGCAGACCCGGCCGACATCGACTCGGACGGCGACGGTCACGGCGACCTGTGCGACAACTGCCCGGCCACCAGCAACGCCGACCAGGCGGACACCGATGGCGACGGCTCGGGGGACGCCTGTGATCTGTGCCCGGGCGTCGGCGGGGGCTGGGACCGGATCGACCACGACGGGGACGGGCTGGGCGACGCCTGCGACAACTGCCCCCTGGTGCCCAACGTCGCCCAGGCCGACGCCGACGGGGACGGCCTGGGCGACGCCTGCGACCCCAACGCCATCCTGCGCGGCGGGGGCAGCCGGTGCAGCCAGGTGCCCGGGCCCCCTTCGACCGCGGGCTGGCTGCCGCTGCTGCTGCTCCTGGGGCTGCGGCGGCGTGAGGCGCGGCGCGAGGGGCGGCGCGAGGGGCGGCGCGAGGGGCGGCGCGAGGGGCGGCGCGAGGGGCGGCGCGAGGGGCGGCGCGAGGGGCGACGTACCTAGCAACGTTCGGGCGCCTACCGGTGTTCGGGAACCGCGGCGCGCTGTTGCCCTGCGGCGCCGCGCGCCGTGGCCCTGCGGCCCGGGTCCGACCGCTCCGGGCTACGGTGTCGGCACCAGGAGGTCCCGTGCTGACGCTGCTGCTCGTGCTCTTGGGGCCCGCCGGGGCCGCCGACCTGCCGACCGCGCCCCTGTCCCTGGGCTGGACCCTGTCGGGCTCCTGGCCCGGCAGCGACTACGGCCTGGCCCTGGCCTCGGCCGGAGACGTGGACCTCAACCTGTTCCCCGACCTGGTGGTGGGCGCGCCAGCCGACGACCAGGGGCGCGGGCGGGTCGCGCTGTACCGGGCCGCCCAGCAGGGTGGCGGCTACACGGGCGAGTCCTGGACGACCAGCGGGACCGAAGAGAACAGCGGCTTCGGCGGGGTGCTGGCCGGCGGCCAGGACCTGGATGGGGACGGCTTCACCGACGTGGCCGTGGGCTGCAGCGTGGGCACCTGGCAGGTCTCGGTCTATGCCGGGGGCGAGGGCGGGCTGTCGGTGGATCCCGCCTGGTCCGAGGACAGCGGCGGCGGCACCTTCGGCCGCTCCCTGGCCATGCCCGGGGACGTGGACGGGGACGGCTACGCCGAGCTGGTGGCGGGCAACACCAGCCTGGGCGACAACGGCCAGGTGCTGGTCTACATGGGCGGCCACGACGGGCTCGGCCACAGCGCGGTGGTGCTCTCGGGCGACGAGGACCACCCGGTGGGCGCGGTGGTGGCCGCGGCGGGGGACGTGGACGGCGACGGACTGGCCGACATCCTCAGCGGCGGCGGACCGGCCCTGGAGACGCCCCTGGCAGCGGCGGTCTTCGCCGGCAGCGCGGCGGGCCCCTCACCCACCCCGAGCTACCACCTGGCCTGGCCCTCGGGCGCGCAGGGCTTCGGCGCCTCCATGGCCGGGGTCGGCGATGTGGACGGCGACGGCTGGCAGGATCTGTGCATCGGCGCCGACGGGATCCCTGCCACGGGGGGTGTGGCCGGCGCGGGCCAGGTGCTGTGCTGGCGCGGCGGCGCGACCGGACCCGATGGCACGCCGACCTGGACCTGGGCCGATCCGGTGGCCGGCACCATGGCCGGGCGCGCCATCGCCGGGGCGGGCGACGTGGACGGCGACGGCTTCGCGGACGTGCTCATCGGCCGGCCGGCCTGGAGCGACGACCAGCACCTCGAAGGCGGCGCCCTGCTGCTGATGGGCAGCGCCGCGGGCCTGGGCACCAGCACGGCCTGGACCATGGGCGGGGACGCCGACTCCTCCGACCACGGCGACGCCTGGATCGGCACCGGACAGGCAGTGGCCGGCCTGCTCGACGTCGACCTCGACGGCTACACCGACGTGGCGGTGGGGGTGCCCAACGTCGGCGCCGACACCGATGAGGGGCGGCTGGGGCAGGTCCGGGTCTACCGGGGCCAGGCCTGGGCCCCCCCGACCGGCGGGGGGGACACGGCCGCCGACACCGGCGCCGACACCGGGGACAGCCCTGCGCCGAGCGGCTGCGGCTGCGCTGGCGTGGGCGGCGCCCTGCCCGGCATGGGCTGGCTGATCGGCCTGCTCGCCCTGGCCCGCAGACGACGCTGAGGAGGCCCATGACCGCGGCGCTGCTGGCCTGGCTCGCCTTGTTGTCCCCTGGCGCGGCCCGGGCCCAGGTCTACGTCGTGCCCCGCCGCCCCGGCCAGAGCGTCGTGCGGGAGATCCCCCACCAGTGGGAGCACATCGACCTGCTGGTCGACGCCCCGATCCAGGGCGCCCCGGCCGGGGGCGTGCGGCTGCTCTTCTACGACAGCGAGCGGGCCACCGCCGAGGTCGCCGCGGCCCGCATCGAGGAGGCCTACCGGGAGCTGGCCGCCGAGTTCGGCTTCACACCGCCGGTGCGCTTCCCCTTCGTCCTGTACAGCAGCTACCAGGAGTTCCTGCGGACCAACCTCTTCCCGATCCAGGAGGGGGTCCTGGGGGTCACCAGCCCGACCGGCCTGGAGGTGACCCTGCCCTACTTCGGCGACCACGCGCGCTTCGCCGAGGTGGCTCGCCACGAGCTGGCCCACCAGTTCACCATCCAGAAGATCCGGGAGGCCAGCCGCGGGGCGCACACCTGGGGCGATCCCATGGCCGCCATGCCCCTGTGGTTCGTCGAGGGCCTGGCCGAGTACCACGCCCACGGCCGGCGCCTGGACGACGAGACCCGGGCCACCCTGACCGACCTGGTCGTCAACCCCGACCCCATGCGGGGCTACGCCCTGCCGGCCTTCTTCGACGACACCCCCTGGAGCGTGCTGGGCACCTACGCGCTGGGCCAGGCCCGGTGCGCCTTCCTGGAGGCGACCTACGGGGCAGGCACGACCCAGCGGGTGCTGGAGCGCTCCCCCGAGCTGGTCGGCAGCATCGGCCACGCGGGGGCCAGCTTCGAGCACCTGCTCCAGCGCATCACCGGCGACGACCCCGTGGTGATGGCGGCCCGCTTCGACACCTGGCTCAAGCGGCAGCTGTTGCCCGGCTGGCTGGAGGGCGGCCTGGACCCGGGGCTGACCCGGCCCTTCGTGCGCCTGGACGGGCTGGCCGACAGCCTGGACGCGGCGCCGGACGGCCGGGTGCTGCTCTACCGCAGCATGGAGCGCAGCACGGGGCGCTTCCGGCTGGTGCTGGTCGACCCCCGCGACCCGGGCCACAGCCGACGGGTCGCCCGGGACCAGGAGCCGGGCGCGGAGTCGCTGCACCCGGTGGACCCGCGCAGCTATGACCTGGGCGCCCAGGCCCTGGTCTACGTGGCCGAGCGCCGGGGCCGGGACGTGATCCACTGGCGGGCCTGGGCGGCCGAGGAGAAAAAGGCCCGCCGGGCCGAGCGCGACCGGGCCCAGGCGCAGGGCGAGCCCCCGCCGCCGCGGGTGCCGATCCACCTGGGCCGGCATCGCCGCTACGAGCTGCGCAGCGCGGACCTGGTCGCGGCCTTCAGCCCCGCCCTGTCGCCGGACCAGTCACAGGTCGCCTTCGTGGGCCTGGGCCTGGACGGGCAGCGGGACCTGTGGTGCCTGGACCTGGGGACCGGGGCGCTGCGGCGCCTGACCCAGGATCCCTACGCCGAGCGCGAGGTGGCCTGGGGTCCGCAGGGCATCGTCGTCACCAGCGATGCCACGCCCGAGGGCGCGGCCGACCTCTTTCTGCTCGACCCGGCCGGGGGCCTGCCCCTGCGGCTGGCGACCGGGCAGGCCCAGGTGGAGGACCCGGCGGTCCTGCCCGATGGCACGGTGCTCTTCACGGCGGTGGGGGGCGAGCACCGCGATGTGTGGGCCTTCACCGAGGGCGGGCCGCAGCGGCGCACCGCGGCCACGACCAGCCTGGAGGACCCGGCCCCCGGGCCGGAGGGCGACTGGTGGGCGCTCATCAAGGACAGCGGCCGCTGGTGGCCGGCCCGGCTGCCCGCCTCGGCCCGGCTGCCCGAGCCTCCTCTTGAGGCAGCCTCCCCTCCCTCCGAGCCGGCCTCCCCTCCTCCCGAGCCCGTCCCGGACTCCCCTCCCCCCGCGCCCGCGCTGCCCTGGCCCCTGCCGCGGGCCGACCTCAGCCAGGCCGTGCGCTACCGCTCCCTGGAGAAGGGGAGCTGGGGCCTGGAGAACATCTTCGCCCTGGTGGGGGCCGGCGGCGGCAGCATCTACGGCCAGGCCTTCGTCTCGGCTACGGACCTGATGCGGGACCACGCCGTCGTCTTCTCGGCGGCCGTCTACGGCAGCCTGAGCCTGGCCGATGGCTCGCTGCTCTACATCGACCAGTCCCGCCGCGTGACCTGGGGGGTCGGCGCCTTCTCGGCCCTGCGCTTCCGGATCGACGACAGCTACGCGGACGAGGGCGTGCGCTTCCAGGCCGGCCAGCGCTACCACGGCGCCCTACTGACCGCGCGCTACCCCCTGGACCGCTTCCTGCACGTCCAGGTCGAGCAGACCGTCGGGGCGGCCGACTCGTTCCTGTACACCGACACCGCCGACGCCCTGGGTGATCCCGAGGCCAACGCGGCGGGCCGCGACCTGCTGACGGGCTGGGAGGCGGGCAACGATCGGGCCCGCCTGCAGGAGGAGAGCACCCTGCGCTTCGGGGCCGACACGATCCGCTACCACCCGGCGACCGGGCCCATCGCCGGCTGGTCCGCTCTGGTCGAGGGCAGCCTGGGCAGCCAGCCCGTCCAGGGCGAGTGGTATGAGAGCCTGCGTCTGGACGCCGAGGGCTACCTGCCCCTGGAGCGCAGCAGCGGCGCCAACATCGCCGTCCGGGGCGCGGCGGGCACGGCGGGCGGCGGCGCCTTCGCCCGCTCCTGGTTCCTCTACGGCCCCACGACCCTGCGCGGGGTGCGCCTGTCCAACACCGACTTCCTGCTGGGGCGGCACTTCGGCTTCGCCACCACCGAGTTGCAGGTGCCGGTGGACTGGCTGGTCCGGGTCGCCTTCCTGAGCAGCGTCGAAGGCATCGTCGGCCTGGACCTGGGCGGCGCCTCCGACGACCCGGCCACCCTGTGGGACAAGCGGGTGCTGGACGTGGCGCTGGGCGGCAACCTGAGCGTCGGGCCGCTGGTCTTCCGCCTGCACGTCGCCCGCGCCCTGGACATCGGGGCCCCCCTGCCCGAGCCGGACCGGCCCTGGGTGACGAACTTCTCCCTGGGCTGGATCGGGGACTGAGCGCCCGGACGGCGCCTACTCGCAGCTCCGCGACAGCGTGTAGTCGACCACCACCTGCGACAGCGGCGCCGGCCAGGACCGGAAGACCACCGCGTTGGCGACGGCGTCGTAGTCCCACTCGGCGTTGGACTCCCCGTCGATGCTCACCGTGACGGTGTCGGGATCCGGCTGCTGGGAGAGGGGGAAGGTGCCCACCGGCCCGCTGGTGGCCAGGGCGCCCACGGTCTGGAAGTACTCGCCCCAGTCCGCCGAGCAGATGCTGAGGAAGGCGCCGCCCGTGGCGTCGGCGGCGTCGGTGTAGCCGGTGCCCGGCTCGGCGGTGGGGCAGCCGTCCGGCACGTCCCCGACGACGGCCACGACGCCGGCCGTGGGCGCGACGCCGTGGATGCGGGCGACGTAGCTCTCCCAGGGGTCCGGGCTCTGCTCGGGCTCGTCGGAGACCGTGACGACCAGGGTCTTGCTGTCCGGCCGCAGGAAGCCGTCGTTGCAGCCGCCCCCCACGGCCCGCTCCAGGCCGTTGGCCACGATGGTCAGGCCAGCCTCGGTGAAGCTGCCCGGCGCGGTGGCCAGGGCCTCGGTGAAGGCGGTGGTCAGGCTCGGCGTGTCCGGCGTGAGCAGCTCGCCCTCGTGGCAGCCGTTGTCGTCGATGGTCACCATGATCTGCCAGTCGGAGTCCGCCTCGGCCAGGACGTCGGCCAGCTCGCCGATGTTGGCGCGCAGGTTGGCCTCGTCGTCCTTCATGGAGCAGGAGCGGTCGACGAAGAACATGATGTCGGTGCGGTCCCAGGGGCCGTCGGGCTGGCGGAAGACGTCCTGTCCCCGCACCGCGCCGTCGACCACGCCCGTGGCCGAGACCGTGGCCTGGCGCGCGCCGACCGGGTCGGTGCTGTCGACCCACAGCTCGCCGGCGACGGCGGCGGCCCGCTCGGGCACGAAGTCGATCCAAGCCGAGCGGCTCTCTCCGGGGGCCAGGCTCAGGGGCAGGTCATCCACGCCGCCCAGGCTCAGGCCCTCGCCCGTGAGCAGGGCGTGGTCGATCTCCAGCTCGGCCTCGCCGGCGTTGCGCAGGGTGACCGGCGTCTGCCCGGCCTCACACAGCTCGACGTCGCCCAGGTCGACGGGGCTCGGCGTGATCTCGAGCTGGGGGAAGGCCCCCCGCCCTTGCAAGGCCACGGGCAGCGCCGGCTCGTCGGGGTCGTCGCTGCGGACCATGGCCGTGGCCGTGTCCTGGGTGTTGAAGGGCTGGAAGCGCACCGCGACCGGGGCCTGCTCTCCCGCGGCCAGGCGCAGGCCGGCCACCACCTCGGGCAGGGAGAATGCCCCCGTCGCGCTGTCCATGTCAACGGACTGCACGAGCAGCGCCGCGTTTCCGACGTTGCGGATCGTGATCTCCCCCTCGGCCGAGCCGTCCAGGGGCACGGCCCCCAGGTCCAGGCTGGCGGGCGTGACCTCGATGTCGGGCCAGGCGGCGTTGCCATCCACCCCCACGGTGAAGGTGGAGTCGGAGCAAGCCAGCAGCAACAGGGCGAGGGTCAGCATGGACCAAGGGTGTGGCCCGGCCGGCGCCCGCTGTCAACGGCCGCGCTCCGGTCCGGCCACATTGGCCCGTCCCTGAGCCGGGCTCAGTCCGACTCGCCCTCGCGCAGGCGCCGCTCCAGGTCACTGGCCAGGCGGCGGGCCGAGTGGATCCCCCGCCGCTTGAGGATCTGGTTGCGGGCCGCGACCTCGATGAGCAGGGCCACGTTGCGGCCCGGCCGCAGCGGCAGGGTCACCATGGGCACCTCGACGCCCAGGGCGGTCCAGGAGCGCTCGTCCAGGCCGGTGCGGTCCACGACGTCCTGGGCCGACCAGTCCGTCAGCTCCACGACCAGGTGGACCGCGGTCTTCTCCAGCACCGCCGCCTGGCCGAAGAGGTCGGCGGCGTGCAGCACGCCCAGGCCTCGGACCTCCAGGTAGTGCCGCAGACCCTCGCGCCCCTCTCCCAGCAGGACCGGTCCGGCCCGCTCCAGGTCGACGACGTCATCGGCCACCAGCCGGTGGCCCCGCAAGACCAGCTCCAGGGCGGCCTCGCTCTTTCCGATGCCGCTCTCTCCGATGATGAGCACGCCCAGGTTGTGGACCTGGACCAGCTCGCCGTGGACCACCTCGCGGGCGGCCAGCGCCTGCGAGAGCATGGCCACCAGGTCCCAGATCACCTCTCCCGTCGGGCGACGGGTCAGGAAGAGCGGCACGCCGCGGGCCTCGACGGCCTCCAGCAGGCTGGCCGGCGGGAAGATGCCCCGACAGATGACCACCGCCGGCACATCCACCGACAGGTGCTCGTCCAGGGCGCTGCGCTGCACCTCGGGGGGGCGGACCAGCAGCCACTCCACGTCGTCGGCTCCCAGGGCCGCGACGGCCCCGGCGACAGGCTGCTGCTCGCCGGTGGCCAGGCGCGCCGGCTGCACCACCTCGGGGCTGGAGATGGGCCGATCCAGGCCCTCCCGCCCCGTGTGCAGGTACAGGCCCAGGCGCTCACTGGCATCCAGGAGCGCCTGGGCCGTGACCGGCGCGCGTCTCAGCTCCGTCAAGCAGCGCCGCCCGGGGACCGCTGGATCTCCGCGGTCTCGAGGTCGCGGTCCTCATCCTCCTGGATCTCGAAGCCAGCCGCGAAGCCGTCCGCCATGCCGATGGAGGGATGTCGCGTCTTGTCCAGCTTGCGATCGTGGCGCCGCCGCACGGCGCGCTCGACCGTGTGGATCAGGCCGTCGACCGTCGCGACCGGGTCCTCGGCTTCCAGCCGCGCCTTGAAGGTCTGCTCACCCGCGCCCGCCACCTGGAGCTCGCCCTGGTAGCCCAGCTTCTGGCCGTTGAGGATCAGCGCGACCTCGACCGGCTCCTTGAGGAAGCGGGTCACCTTCCGGATCTTCCGCTCGACGCGCATCCGCACGGCGTCTTTCTCTTCGTCACTTGCGTCCGTGTTGCGGAAGGAGATCTCCAGTCGCATCCTTGCTCCATGGGGAGGTCGGGAGGGTGGGCCAGGCGCCCAGTTGCGCCGGGTCCGGGTACCGAGCGGGATCACCGCTCAGAAGAGGCGCTTGCGCTGCGAGGAGGACAGGATCCCCATCTGCTCGCGGTACTTGGCCACCGTCCGGCGCGCGATCTGCACGCCCTGGCGGCTGAGGAGCTTGACCAGGTCACTGTCCGAGAGGGGCTTCTTGGGGTCTTCATCACCAACGAGCTTCCGCATCTTCTCCTTTACTGCTTCGCCGGCGAAGTCATCCCCCTGGGTGCTCTGGATGCGCGCGTTGAAGAAGTACTTGAGCTCGAAGATGCCGTGGGGGCACTGCACATACTTGTTGGTGGTAACGCGGGAGACCGTCGACTCGTGCACGCCGATCTCGTCGGCCACGTCGCGCAGGACCATGGGCTTGAGGTGCTCGGGGCCCAGGTCGAAGAAGTCGTGTTGCCGCTCCAGGATGCAGGTCATCACGCGGTGGATGGTCCGCTGCCGCTTGAAGATGCTCTTGATGAGGAAGTCGGCAGAGTCCAGGCGCTCCTTGATGTACCGCTTCTCGTCGCGCGAGGAGCGACCGTCCTGGAGCACCTGCTTGTAGTACCGGCTGACCCGCAGGCGGGGCATGCCGTCCTCGTTCTGGAGGATCTGCCACTCCCCGCCCATCTTCACGACGGTGATGTCGGGGGTGATGTACTGGTTGGGAGGCTCGGAGTAGGCCCGTCCCGGCCAGGGCTCCAGCTCGCGGATCATCTTGTGGTACTCGACCACGTCCTCGAGCTCCAGGTCCATGGCCCGGGCGATGTTGCCGTAGTTGCGGGTCTCGATGTCCGTCAGGTGATCGGTGATGAGCTGGACGATGAAGGGGTCCTCGGGCCACATGTGGGCCGCCTGGAGGGCCAGGGTCTCGGCCAGGGTCCGGGCTCCGCAGCCGATGGGATCGAAGGACTGGACGATCTCCAGGGCCCCCTCGACCGCTTCGAGGTCCGTCTCACACTCCTCGGCGATGACCTCGAGGCCCTCGTTGAGGTAGCCGCGGTGGTCGAGGTTGTGGATGATCCCGATGGCCGCCTGCTGCTCGTCGTCGGTGCAGGAGGTCATGGAGAGCTGCCACATCAGGTGCTGGGTCAGGCTCTCCGAGGTCGACAGCGTGGTCTCGATGGGCGGCAGGTCGTCGAAGCGGCTGGGCCCGGTGGAGCCGGCGCTGAAGGCGCTGGAGTCCTGCTGCTGCAGGTAACGCTCCCAGTCGATGCCGGACTCCTGGGCCCCGTTGTTCTGATCGACCACGTCCTGGCGCTCGGCCCGCGCCCCGTCGGCCAGCACCGCTTCGGCGTCCGTGGTGCTGTGGCTGTCGGTGCCGGGGATCTCCTCCAGCGTGGGGTTCTCCAGCATCTCTGCCTGGACGGCCTCGACCATCTCCAGGTGATTGAGCTGCAGCAGCTTGATGGCCTGCTGGAGCTGCTGCGTGATGACGAGCTGTTGGGAGAGCTTCTGCTGCTGCCGGAGGTCGAAGGCCATGAAGCCGGGATCCAGGTGGGAGGGGGCTGGCCCGCCCGAGGGGCCGAGTCCGCGATGCGTCATGCAGTGATCCTGTGTCGTGATCCTATGCACCAATCGTGCCACAGGGACAAGTGTCGCGTTCGCAGCGGCGCGGCCGGGTGTCGCGTTGCCTCCCGTACAGGCTCAGACTCGGCGGGCTTCCCAGCGGAAGTCCGGTCCCAGGTAGCGATCCCGCACGTGGGGATCGGCGGCGACCTGTTGTGGCGCGCCCGAGGCCATGACCCGGCCCCCGTCCAGGATCAGCGCCCGGTCGCAGATCCCCAGGGTCTCCCGCACGGCATGGTCCGTCACCAACACGCCCATCCCGTCGCGCGCCAGCTGGGCGATGACCCGCTGCAAGGCCGCGACGGCGACAGGATCCACGCCGGCGAAGGGCTCGTCGAGCAGCAGCACACGCGGCGCCGCCGCCAGGGCCCGGGCGATCTCCAGGCGGCGCCGCTCGCCCCCGGAGAGCCGGCCGGCCGCTTGCTCGGCCAGGGCCAGCAGGCCGGCCCGCTCCAGCAGGGCTCCGGCCTGTTCCAGGGGGGCACCCCGGGCGCCCAGCGCGACCTCCAGGTTGTTCCGCACGGACAGGTGGCGGAACACCGTGGGCTCCTGGGCCAGGTAGCCGAGCCCGGCGCGCACCCGGCGCCACAAGGGCAGGCGCCCCAGGTCCACCCCGTCCAGCGCGACGGTGCCCGCCTCGGGCAGCTCCAGGCCGGCCACCATGCGGAAGCAGGTCGTCTTGCCCGCCCCGTTGGGCCCCAGCAGGCCGACGACCTCGCCGGGCGCTACGTCCAGGTCCACGCCGTCCACGACGCGGCGGCCCCGATAGCTGCGGCGCAGGCCGCGGGCTTGCAGGCCGCTGGCTTGGGGGCCGCTGGCTTGGGGGCCGCTGGCTTGGGGGCCGCTGGCTTGGGGGCCGCTGGGCCCGGGCGCGGCAGGTGCGGGCCGGCTCACTGGGGCGACAGCGCGCTGCCGGCGACCACCAGGCGGCAGGCCTCGCACTGCACCCGCTCGTCGTCCAGGAAGAGCGCGATGCTGCGGCCGGTCAGCGTGTTGGGCCCGTCGCTGAGCTGCGGGCTGCCCTCCAGCACGATGCGGCCATCCGCGGCGGTCAGTACGGCCCGCTCGCTGGTGGCCCGGCGCTCGCCCCGGGTCACGAGCACGTGGCCCTCGGCGGTGGCGGTGTCGACGCGATCGGGCCCGGCATAGCGGACCTCCAGCGCATCACAGCGCAGCTGCACCTCGCCCCGGGTGGCGGTCACCCCGCCGGTAAAGTGCACCGTCCGGCTGCGCAGATCCCAGTCCGACTGCGGCGCCTCGATCTGCAGGGGCGGCGGTGCGGCCGCGCCCGGTCCGGCGGGGGTCGCCGGCTGCAGCTCGGCCCGCACGACCTGGGCCTGCCCCGCGCCCGCGTCATCCACCACCGCCTGCTCGGCGTGCAGCACCAGCCCCTCGCCCGCCTGCAAGGAGGGCCCCTGGACCACCAAGCGCGGCCCGGTCGCCGGAGGGGGCGCCGGCGAGGGCTGGCAGGCAGCCAGGGCCCCAGCCAGGACGAGCACGGCCCCGGCCTGGACGAGCACGGCCCGCCCAGGCGAGGTCGACGGTGCGTGGGCGAGGCGGCGCGCCCTCACGCCTGGGCTTCACTCCCGAGCAGCGTGCCCGGCTCCTCGGCCCGGCCCCCTCGGACCGTCGCCGCCGCCTCTTCGCGCGCCCGCCGGTGGACCAGGGCCGCGCGGATGAAGGCCACGAAGAGCGGGTGGGGCTGCAAGGGCCGGCTCTTGAACTCGGGGTGGAACTGGCAGGCCACGAAGTAGGGGTGCTCGGGCAGCTCGATCATCTCGGCCAGTCGGCCGTCGGGGCTGCGGCCCGTGATGAGCATGCCGGCCTCCTCCAGCCGGTCGAACCAGGCCGGGTTCACCTCGTAGCGGTGGCGGTGCCGCTCGCTGATCTCGCTCTCCCCGTACAGCCGCCGCACCAGCGAGCCGTCGCGCAGGCTGCACGGGTAGGCCCCCAGGCGCATGGTCCCGCCCTTGGCGACGATGGTGCGCTGGGCGTCCATCATGTCGACCACGTAGTTCTGGGATTCGGCGGAGAACTCGCGGCTGTGGGCGTCCTCGGCCCCCAGCACCGTGCGGCTGAACTCGATGACCGCCATCTGCATGCCCAGGCAGATCCCGAAGAAGGGCACGCCGTGCTCGCGGGCCCAGCGGATGGCCGAGATCTTGCCCTCGACCCCGCGCTCGCCAAAGCCACCCGGCACCAGCACCGCGTCGTGCTCGGCCAGCAGGGCGCCGGGATCGGAGGGGCCCACGTCCTCGCTGTCGATGAAGACCAGCTCCACCTTGGCGTCGTTGGCCACGCCACCGTGGGTCAGGGCCTCGTTCAGGGACTTGTAGGTGTCAGCCAGGTGCACGTACTTGCCGACGATGGCGATGCTGGTGCGCTGGCGGGCCGTCTTGAGGCGGCTGACCAGGTCCTCCCACTCGTCCAGGCGCGCGGCGGCGGCCCAGATGCCGAGCTTCTCCAGGATCCGGTCGTCCAGGTCCTGCTCGTGAAAGACCAGGGGCAGCTCGTAGATGACCCCCACGTCAGGGGCGCTGATCACGGCCTCGGCCCCGACATTGCAGAACAAGGCGATCTTCTCGCGCAGGTCCTTGGGCAGGGCCCGGTCGCTGCGGCACAGCAGGATGTCGGGCTGGATGCCGATGCTGCGCAGCTCCTTGACGGAGTGCTGGGTCGGCTTGGTCTTCAGCTCGCCCGAGGTGCTGATGTAGGGCACCAGGGTCAGGTGGATGTACAGGACGTTCTCGGGGCCGACGTCCACCCGGAACTGCCGGATGGCTTCGAGGAAGGGCAGGCCCTCGATGTCGCCGACGGTGCCGCCGACCTCGATGATGCCGACGTCGGCGTCGCGCACGGCCTCCCAGACCAGCCGCTTGATCTCGTCGGTGATGTGGGGGATGACCTGGACGGTGTGCCCCAGGTAGTCGCCGTTGCGCTCGCGCTCGATGACGTTGCGGTAGACCCGGCCCGTCGTAAAGTTGTTGCGCTGGCTCAGGGGGGCGCCGGTGAAGCGCGTGTAGTGGCCCAGGTCCAGGTCGGTCTCGGCGCCGTCGTCGGTGACGAAGACCTCACCGTGCTGGTAGGGGCTCATCGTCCCCGGATCCACGTTGATGTAGGGGTCCATCTTGACGTTGGTGACGCGCAGGCCGCGCGCCTCCAGCAAGGCACCGATGGCGGCGGCGGACAGGCCCTTGCCGAGCGAGGAGAGGACGCCTCCGGTGACGAAGATGAACTTCTTGCGCATGGATGCCTCGGGGGATGGAGGAGGGCCCGAAGGGACCCTCGCGGGGAAGGAGGGAGGTCAGGTGCGGGGGGTGGGCAGGCTCGGAGCCAACAGGCTGCGGACGCGGGCCAGGTCCTGGGGTGTGTCGACCGAGGGCTGGTGCTGCCCGGCAGGTACCACCTGGATGGGCAGGCCGTGCTCGAGCAGGCGCAGCTGCTCCAGGCGCTCGCCCTGCTCCAGGCGGCCGCGGGGCAGGCCGGCGAAGCGCAGCAAGGCCGCCACCCGGAAGGCATAGAGCCCCAGGTGGACCTGCCAGGGGCCGCCCCAGGGCACGGGAGCCCGCGAGAAGTACAAGGCGCGGCCGGCCAGGTCGGTGACGACCTTCACGCGGGCCGCCTCGTTCGGGTCGTCGAGCAGCGGGGCGGCAGCGGTGGCCACGTCTACGCTCGGGTCGTCGAGCGCCCCGAGCACCGCGTCGATGACGGCCGGGTCGACCAGGGGCTCATCGCCCTGGACGTTGATCAGCCGCGCTTGGGGGTCAAGGCCCAGGGCGCGCACCGCCTGGGCCACCCGATCGCTGCCCGTCGCGCAGGGGCCGGTGCTCAGCAGGGCTTCGGCCCCGGCCTGCTCGGCGGCGTCGGCGATTCGCGGATCGTCGGTCGCCACCAGGACCCGGCCCACCCGCTGCGCCTGGCGGCAGCGGTCCACGACCCAGGCGACCATGGGACGGCCGTGGATGTCCGCCAGGGGCTTGCCCGGCAGCCGCTCCGCCGCGAAGCGGCACGGGATGACGGCGATGGCCGCGGGCAGGGTCACCGGGGCTCCCGGTCGACGCCGCGGGCGGCTCCGGAGTTGGAGCGAGCCGGGTCGACCCGAACCCGCACCGCGGGTTCGTCCAGGAATCGCACGTCAGCGCCAGCGCGTCAACCCGGAAGGCGGGGCCCCCCGCGTCGGCGTCGGCGGGGCCCGGTTCATGTGCGGCCTTCCTAGCGCGCCTGCGCGTCGACCTGGCCAGTCAAGCGGCGCAGCATGAGGGCGACACTCCGCCGCGTGTGCTGGTTCACCAGGAACTGGGGAACCCGGGCCACGCGGGCCAGGACCGAGAGGTGGACCCGCGTGCCGTGGCTGTCGGGGTCCATGCGCCACTCGACCGTCATCTCTTCCACGCCGTCGCTGCTGCTGACCAGGCTCTCGCGGAAGCCCTTGTCCGTTGGGCAGCGCCGCACCGTGTAGTGGATGGGCGAGGTCAGGCCGCGGGCGGTGACGTTGACCAGCTGGCAGGGGGCGTCCGCCTGGATGGTGTAGGACAGCACGTCGGCGTTGAGGCCGAGGACCTGGCTGGTGTCGGCGAGCAAGGCCCGCACGGTGGCGCTGTCCGCTCCCAGGACCATGTCCTGGGTCACGATGTCGTCCGCGTCGTCAGCCACGCCGTCCGCTTCCGCAGCCGCCGACTCGGCGCGGGCCGCATCGACCGAAGGCGCCGCCGCAGCAGCGGGCGCGCACAAGCCGAGCGCGAGGGCGGACAGGGCCAAGAGCAGGACTGGGCGCGTCACGGGGACCTCCCAATGGACCACCTCTCTCATAGCGGATGCGGCCCCACAGGGCAAGGAGCTTCGCAGCAGTGCGTAGCGGCTTTCGCACTCCACCCGAAAGCGACGCACGCACGAAAGCCCACCCCCGAATTCGGGGAGCGGGCTCTCTGTGCCAGCGGGGAGACCCCGCGGCGGCTCAGCGCTTGCTGAACTGGAAGCGCTTGCGGGCGCCGGGCTGACCGTACTTCTTGCGCTCGACCTTACGGGCGTCGCGGGTCAGCAGGCCGTGCTGGCGCAGCAGCGGCCGCAGCTCGGGCCGGAACACGAGCAGCGCGCGAGCGATGCCCAGGCGGACGGCGCCGGCCTGGCCGGCCTTGCCGCCGCCAGCGACGTTCACGACCACGTCGAAGTCATCGCCCAGCTCGGTCACGGACAGCGGCTGCCGCAGCACGAGCTGGATGCTCTCCCGGTGGAAGTAGCGATCCATCGGCAGGCTGTTGATGGTGATCCGGCCGTGCCCGGCGCGCAGGTACACCCGCGCCACCGCGCTCTTGCGCCGGCCCGTGCCGTAGTACTGAGTAGGGGTCGCCATGAAGATGGTCCTCAGATGTGGTCGGGGAAGGGCTGGGGCTGCTGGGCAGCGTGGGGGTGCTCACCGCCCACGTAGAGCTTGAGCTTGCCGATCACCTGCCGAGACAGCCGGTTCTTGGGAAGCATGCCCTTCACGGCCTGGCGGAGGACGCGCTCGGGATCCTCATCCAGGACCTGCCGCGCCGTCCGGCGCCCGAGCCCGCCGGGGCGGCCGGTGTAGCGGTAGTATTCCTTCTGATCGAGCTTGCGCCCGCTGAAGACCACCTTCTCCACGTTGATGACGATGACGTAGTCACCGCAGTCGACATGGGAGGTGAAGTCGGTCTTGTGCTTGCCACGCAGCACCGTCGCGATGCGCGTCGAGAGCCGGCCGACGGTCTGGTCGGCGGCATCGATCACGTACCAACCGTGCTCGACGGTCTCGGGCCGGGCGATGGTCGTGCTCATCGGATCACCAGGGGGAGGAGCGGGGAGATTCGGGACGGTCAATCTTCGTTGAGGCGGGCTGCGAACCTGGGACCATCGGCTTCACACCGACCGTCTCCTGGCTCGTCGTCCTGCTCGCGACGCGCCTGCGCCGATGGTGGCGCCACGCGTGCGAGGTCCGAAGAGGACAGACCGGCGCTGTTTAGTCGGCAGCGGGCAGCCTGTCAAGGTGCGCCCGGCGCGTCACCAGGCGGGTCCCCGTGCCCCCGATCGCCGCCCCCGATCGCCGCCCTCGGCCCCCGCCTGGTTGGCCGCGCGCACCGAGTAGCGAAAGGCCCGGGCACCCGGCAGCTCCGGGTGGGCCGCGACCAGCTCAGCGGCCGCAGCGTCGGCCGCCACGGCCTGTCCCTGGTCCAGGGCGAGGTTCGCCGCAGCCCACAAGACGGCCACGCCTTGGGGAGCCAGGGCGCGGGCCCGGGCCAGCCGCGCCTGGGCCGGGCCGGGCTGGTGGTCCTCGCTGGCCTGGACCGCAGCGAGGGCCTGGGCGACGGGGTCGTCGGGGAGGGCGGCCGCCACACGGTCGGCCAGGGCACGGTCGGCCAGGGCACGGTCGGCCAGGGCACGGTCGGCCAGGACACGGTCGGCCAGGACACGGTCGGCCAGGGCACGGTCGGCCGCGTCGGACCCCGCGGCGCCCGGGGTCGCCACGAGCAGCCGCTCGGCCAGGGCCTGGCGATCGGCCTGCGGTCCCGCCAAACGAGCGACGGCCGGCCAGGCATCGGGGGCCAGGGCACCCCAGGGCGCCAGGCGGTCGGGCTCCTCGGTCGACAGGGCCAGGGCCACCGGGTCGGCGGCCTGCCAGTCTGCGAGGGCGGCCGGCAGCGCTTCTGGGGCCACCCGGGCGACGATGGCAAGCCGCTCGCGGTGGGCGGCCTCGGCCCAGGGCGCAGCGACCACCGCCCGCTCCAAGGCCGCCGCGGCCTGCGTGTCCTGACCCAGGACCGCCAGGGCCCGGCCGCGCAGGACCTCGGCCTGGGCCGACTGCAGCTGCCGCAGGGCGTTCAGCGAGCCGGCCGCGTCCCCGACCAGCAGCAAGGCTGCGGCGGCGGCCAGGCGGTAGGGCGGACCGTCCGCCTGGGGCAGGGCGGCCAGGGCCGTGAGCTGCTGGCGGGCCCGGTCGGGGCTGCCGTCGAGCACGGCGGCCCAGGTGGCGTGCAGCGCGGCCTCGGGGCTGGGCTCGGCCAGGGCGGCCGCGACCTGGTCGGGGGACAGCCCCGCCCCGCACGCGTCGTCCTGGATCGCGATGGCCGCAGCGTGCAGGCGCGTGCCCGCGCGCAGGTAGGCGGCACAGGCGGCGGCCGGCTCGCCTGCGGCGTCCAGCACATCACCCTCCAGGCGGTCGAGGGGCGGGTGATGCACACCGGCCGCCTGGCAGGCCTGGATCACGGCGTCGGCCCCGGCCAGGTCTCCCTCGGCCAGGGCGGCACGGGCCGCCTCCTCGCAGGCCTCCTGGTCGGCCGGCGCGGCCTGGTGCAGGGCCAGGGCGGCGGCGGCGGGATCCTGTCCGAGCTCCCGCTGGGCACGCAGGCGGGCCGAGAGGGCCAGCACCTCCCCCGGAGGCGCCGCAGACAGCGCCTCGAGGGCCGCCAGGGCCTGGCCACGGGCCAGCAGGTCCCAGGCCCGGGCGCCGGCCAGGCGAGGGCTCCCTTGTCCCCCTGGTTCCGCGGCGACCGCGGCGAGCACCGCGGCCCGCTCGCCCTCGCTCAGGCCGCCGGCCTCGGGGTGGCGCCCGCTGGCGCCGACCAGCAGCAGCCACAGCTCGGTGTCGTCGGCGTGGGACACCAGGCCCGCCTCCAGGGTGGACACGGCGAGCCGGCCCAGCCCGGCCGCGTCCGCCGCCAGTGCGCGCTCCACGATGGAAGAGGTCCCCGTCGCTGCAGGCGGGGCTCCGCCCGGCGCCGGCGCCACCGGCGGCTCGGCGGCCGACCAGCGCAAGACCAGGCCGTGCAGCGCCGGCTGCGCACCCAGGGGCCGCAGGCGGGGGTGCACAATTCGGCTCCACCACCGGCCGGACGCGCCCAGCACGAGCACCAACAGGAAGCCCGCGGCGAGGCGGGCAGGACTCTTGAGGGACCACTCCATCGCGAGGAGCTATCCCGCCGCGGCACCGTCAGCGCTTGACTGGAGGCCACCACGGGGTAACCGTTGCGCCGCGCCGGGAGCAGTGCTGTACCGGCAGGTCCCTCCTTTCGCCATCGAACCCCTGCGGGGGTTCCCTCACCTCGGTTCCCCATGCAGAACAAGGCCGCCCTCGGAAAGCGCTACACCTGCTTCAAGTGCGGGTGCAAGTTCTACGACCTCAACAAGCCCGAGCCGGTGTGTCCCAAGTGCGGCGTCGACCAGAACGAGGATCCCTCGCCGGATCCCCGCGTGGCCGTGATGTCGCGCTACAAGGCCTCCGCCCGCCCGGCTGCCCCGGCCCGCAAGGTCAACCCCTATGACGGGGACATCGACGACGAGGAGTCCGACGCCAACTCCGAAGACGCCGACGACGACGAGGAGGGCGAGAGCGACGCCGACGAGGGCGACCTCGACGACTGAGCCGCTGGCTCAACGGCGCCCTGAGCCGCTGGCTCAACGGCGCCCTGAGCACCTGACGCCGGTCCGGTAGGCGTCCCCTCGCCTGCCGGTCGGGGCCAGCCCCGGACCGCTTCCTCCCCCTCCTCCCGCGGCGCTCACTCAGTCTGGGAGGAGCTCGGCGTCCGGGTCCTCGGGCGCTGGCTCAGCGGCGCTGCGTGGGTGGTCCGGACAGTCCACGGCCCACAGCCACAGGCCCTCGGCCGGGGCTGTGGGTCCGCTGCGTCTGCGATCCTGCGCGGCGAGCACCTCGGCGATCCAGCCCAACGGCCGCCGCCCCAGGCCGACCTGGACCAGGCTGCCGACCATGATCCGCACCTGGTGGCGCAAGAAGCCGTGCCCGTCGAACTCCAGCCGGAGCTCGTCCTCCCTCGCCGTGATCCGGACCGCCGCCAGGGTCCGCACCGGGTGCAGGGCCGCGCAGCCCTGCGCCTGGAAGCTCCGGAAGTCGTGGCGACCCACCAGGGCAGCCGCCTCGGCCTGCAGGCGTCCGAGGTCCAGCTTCTGGGCCAGGTGCCAGGTGAAGCCTGCCCGGAAGGCGCAGCGGGCCCGCCGGCTCAGGATCCGGTAGCGGTAGGTCTTGACGCGGGTCCAGCGCCGCGGGTCGAAGCCCTCGGGCGCCGGCCGGGCCGCCAGGCAGGCGACGTCGGCGGGCAGGTGGTGGTTGAGCCCGCCCAGGATCCCGCGGGCGCTGCGCTCGCTCTCACAGCGGAAGGCGACCACCTGCTGGCGCGCGTGGACGCCGGCGTCGGTGCGCCCGCTGGCCTGGACCCGCACCTGCTCGCCGCCCAGGACCCGGGCCAGGGCCTCCTCGACGACCTGCTGCACGGTGAGCCCCTGGGGCTGACGCTGCCAGCCCAGGTAGCCGCGGCCGTCCCAGGCCAGGTCCAGGCGCCAGGCGTGCCCGCCTGCGGGCTGGCTCAGTACAGCACCTTGATGCCGAAGGTGACCTGGCTGTTGGACAGGTCGATGCCCTTCTGGAACACGCCCACTTCCTGCCGGCGCCACTCGCCCGTCAGGTAGGTGTCCTTGATATGCAGGCGGGCCTCGGCCATCTGGGCCCGGTCAGGCTCGAAGATGTCCAGCAGCAGCTGCCCGCCCACGCCGTAGTGGTAGCCCCACTTGCCGCCGCCCATGCTGGTCTTGGTGCCGGCCGCGTCGATGGCCCAGCCCTCGTGCCACAACCACATGTCCCCGCCGCCCGTGACGTAGGGGACGAGGGGCTGGTTCTTCAGGACGTCCAGGCGCAGGGTCGCGTTGGCCGTGAGCGGCACGGCATACAGGGTGTCGGTCTGCTCGGAGGCCACGCCGGAGGCCGTCAACAGGGTCCCGCGCTTGCGGTAGAAGCCACCGCCCACCGAGAACTGCAGCATGCGCCCCACCGAGGGGCCGGTCTCCAACCACAACACGTTGTGCCCGGAGTCGCCCAGCACGTCCGTGATGGCGTTGCCGTTGGCGAACCACATGGGACCGAAGCGCAGGTCGGTGCCGCCCTTGATCTTGTCGCTCACCTGCACGATCCCGTACTGGACCGCCGTGTAATGCTCGCTGGGCGGCGCGCTGGTGCTCGGCGTGCTGCCGTCGGCCGCGCCATCGTCGGCACGGGCCGGGGCCGCGACCACCAGGGCCGCGAGGAGCACGCCGCCACCCAGCAGGCCCCACCGCCGGCGCCGCGCAGCCGCCAGGCCCAAGCCCAGGGCGGCCAGGGCCAGGGAGGCCGAGCCGGGGGTGCCGCAGAAGCCCCCCTGCTCGCCGGCAAGCTGCGACACGGCGAAGGTCTCGCTGGGGGTGCCGCTCACCACGGTGCTCATCGGTCCCTCCAGGCCGCCCACGTCGGTGGCGCGCGCAGCCAGGTAGTAGATCTGGTCGTTCGTCAGAGGCGATATCACGAGCTCGACCGCCTCACCGGGGGTGACGGCGAAGTCCAGGGCGCTCGTGTCCAGCGCGTCGGTGCCGTCGAAGGCCGGCCCGCCCTCGGGCCAGTCGCTGGCGGAGAAGGCGGTGGTGCTCACAAAGACCTGGATCCGAGCCAGGTCCGCGTCCGAGGGCGCCGTGAAGCTCAGCTTCAGGTAGCCGTTGCCGATGCCCACGTCGCTGTCGGCCAGCGCCACCTGGGTGGGCGGGTTGTCCACGCTGACGAGACCCGCGTCGTGGCCCGCGGCGCCGTTGCTGCCCGTGACCACGACCCGGAGCTGGTTGGCCCCCTCGACGTAGCTGTCGTCCACGGCCAGGTCCACGGTCTCGGTGGCGTCGGCCGCGATGCTGCCCGAGGCGACGACGGTGCCGCCGGTGTCGGTGTCCGCACCCAGCCGCACCTCGTAGCTGCCCGCCTCGTCGCTGGTGAAGCCGAGCTGGACCGTGTCCCCGCTCAGCGCGCTGCTGGGCTTCACCTCGGTCACCTCGACCCAAGGCGCAGCGGTGAGCACCCACAGCTCACCCTCGGCGGTGCCGGCGATGGTGTAGTCCCCCGTCGTCACGACCTCGGCGACCGTCGCCGCGACGGTGGGGTAGTCGAAGCCGTCCTGCACGACATTGCCGACGGTCTCGGCGTTGGCGGTCCACAAGAAGGTCTTCAGCAGCTGGGCGCCACCATCGGCGACCAGCATGAGGCCGTCCGTCTCCAGCAGGCCCAGTCCGTCCACGTCCTCCAGGCCGTCCCCGGTGCCCAGGGTCGCGTACCAGGAGTTGTCCCCCAGGGCGAAGCGGCCCACCGCGCTCCCGCCGCCGGCGAAGACGACGTTGCCGGACGAGGACACGACCAGGTCCCGGCCGGTCAGCGTCCCCAGGGAGTTGGTCTCCCCCGAGGAGCTGGGCGCGGTCAGGTAGACCTTGGACAGGTTGTCACCGCCGTGCAGCACCACCAGGTAGGTGCCGGCCAGCTCCATGTCCACAAAGCCAGAGTGGCCCAAGACCAGCGGCATGCTGCTGACGCCGTCGATGGTGCCGGTGGTCGGGTCGATGCTGTGCAGGGTCGGGTTGGACCCGTCGACCGGGTCGGTCACCACGTAGAGGATGTCGGCGTCCTGGACGATGCCCAGGACCGGCCCGTCGGCCACGTCGATGACCTCGCCCGACAGGCTCAGGTCGCCGTCCCCCAAGGTGGCCCAGGTGACGGTGCCGTCCTCACAGCCGGCGTAGACTTGCACGGTCCCGCCGTTGTCCCAGGCGGCCGCGCCGGTGGCGCCCCCGCAGGGCGCGACGGTGCTGAGCTTCCAGCTGCGCAGGTCGAGCACACCCATGGCCCCCCCACCGGGGTCGGCCAGCAACAGTGACAGGCCGTCGGGCGAGATGGAGAGGTCCGTGGCACCGGTCAGGCCGGGGGCCGTGACCCAGGCGACCCGGTCGGGCGCGAGGGCACGGGCCGGCGCAGCGAAGGCGAGGGCAAGGGGCAGGATCAGCATGGGCGGCCCTCATGCAAGCTGCGGGCCGACCTCGGGGCCCCCACACACCGGGCCGGATGCATCGGTCCAGCCTGACAGCTTGTCAGGCCCCGTCTCAGGTCCGGCCCATCGGGGAGCGACCCCACGGACCGGGCTCAGATCAGGCCGTCGCGCCACAGGGCCGTAGCGATGGCCAGGGCGTTGCCGGTGGCGGCAAAGCGCAGGTTGTCGGCCACCGCCCACAGGTGGATGCCCTGGCCGGCCGGGTCGGCGCGCAGGCGCCCGACGTGCAAGGCCGCCCGCCCGACGATGCGGCGGGGTCCCGGCAGCGGATCGCCGACCAGGAGCGAGCGGCCGTCCTCCAGGCGGGCCCGGATCTCGGCCAGCTCGGCCTCGCTCTCCAGCTCGATGTGCAGGGCCGCCGCCACGCCCGAGAACAGGGGCGCCAGGGCCAGGCCCACAGCGACCCGGCTGGGCGCGATGTCAGTGAGCACCGAGACCTCGGCGGCCAGCCGGCGCTCGCCCGGCGTCCAGCCCTGCAGATCCTCCCCCGTGCCCCCCTCGGCGGGGCCCCCAACGGTGGTGTGCAGGTCGAAGGCCAGGCCCGCCGAGAAGACCCGGCGCGGCGGCTCCCGCTGGTTGAACATGGCCACGACCTGGGCCGACAGCTCATCGACCCCGGCCCGCCCGGCGGCGCCCGCGCTGAGCAGCACGGTGCCCCGCACCGCCAGGGGGGCCAGCTCGCGCAGCGCACCCAGGATCGAGGCGATGACCACCGCTGGCGCCGAGGGCGAGGAGACGATGCGGGACCGGGCCGCCTCGGGCAGGGCGTACAGGCCCAGCGCGGGCACGACCAGCGGAGCCCGGTCGGCCAGGGCACCGCCGATCTCGACCACCATGATCCCGCGCCCGGCCAGGACCGGGCCCAGGCTCCGCGCGAGCTCCGAGGGCACGGCGAGGAAGGCCAGGTCGACGCCCTCGAAGACAGGCGCCTCGGCCGGGTCGCCGGTGATGGCGTGGACGCGGTGGCTGCGCCCCTCGACCTCGACGGTCAGGCCGGCGCTGGCCGGGCTGGCCACCAGGCGCAGCTCGCGCACGGGCAGGGCCGAGCGGTGCAGGGTGGAGACCAGGTCCCCACCGACCGCGCCCGTGGCACCGACCACGGCAATGGTCAGGCCGGCGGCTTCGGGAGAGGACGCGTCGAACTCGTTGGCGACGGGGTCGCTCATGACAGGCTCCACGGGAGGAGGGAGGGGGCAGCACCAGGCCCGGGCCGGGGCCCGGCGGCTATCGCGGCGCGGGCTGGCCGACCCGCTGCCCCAGGTCGGAGGGGGGCACCGCGTCGGCGTCCCGCAGGTACCGCAGGGCGATCTCGCCAGGGTCCAGGGCCGGCAGCCGCGCGCCCAGGCGCGCCACCGCGGGGGCCGGGCAGGCGTCGGCCTGGGGCACCACCTGGCCCCCGGCCGCCAGGATGGCCGCGGCGAAGACCCGGGCCCCCTCCCCCACCGCCAGGAAGGCGCCGGGGGGCAGGGCCTCGGCCAGGCAGCCATCGACCGCCGGGGCTCGGCGCGTAGGCCAGGCATCGTGGACCGCGAAGCGACCCGCGTAGACACGCCCCTTGCGGGCATCCAGGAGGGCCAGGACATCGTCCCCCTCCCCCACCATGGCCGCCCGGGCCAGCAGGGCCCCTACGGGCACCACGGGGATGCCTCGGGCCAGCGCGATGCCCAGGGCCGTGGCCACCCCGACCCGCAGGCCGGTGAAGGCCCCCGGTCCGACGGTCACGGCGACCCGGTCCAGGTGCAGGCCCCGCTCCGCGAGCTCGGCCAGCAGGTCATCCACCGCCGGCAGCAGCACGGCGTCGGCCCCGCGGACCACCCGCTGGGACCAGGCCGGTCCGGCGGCGTCCCCGAGCCACAGCGCAGCCCCGACGACCGGCCCCGCCGTGTCGATGCCCAGGACCACCGGTGGCGGGAGCACGGGGCTCAACTGCCGTTGACCCACTTGCTGATGTCCATGACCAGGACCGTGAGCATGAGCAGCACCAGGAAGAGCACGCCCACCTGCTGGGCCCGCTCGCGCAGGCGATGGCTGAGGGGCCGCCCCCGCACGGCCTCGGCCAGGAAGAACATCAGCTGCCCGCCGTCCAGGACCGGTACGGGCAGCAGGTTCACGATGCCCAGGGATATCGACAACATGCCGCCCAGGCGGGCGTAGGTGAAGATGCCCTTGCTGGCTGCGTAGCTGGCCTGCCGCACCATCTCCAGGGGCCCGCCGACGCTCTTCTGGAAGGCGGCCTGCCCGGTCACCAGCTTGCCCACCTGCTCGACGATGAAGCCGGCCAGGCGCCCGGTCTCCTCTGTCGCGCGGCGGACCGCCGGCACGAAGGGGTAGTACACGGGGACCGTCGGGCCCTCGACGAAGCCGCCCATGCGCGTCACGCCCAGGATCGGCCGGTAGTAGTACCGGCCCAGGGGGTTCGTGTCCCGCATGACCTCTGGCGTCAGGGTCAGCTGGATCTGCTGGCCATCGCGGATCAGGTCGACCTGCACCGGGCGGGCGTGGGCCTGCTCGCCCTCGCCCTCCATGGTGGCCGCGACGGCGTCCAGCACGTCCCCCCAGTGCACGACCGGCTGGCCGCCCACGGTCAGGAAGCGATCGCCGGGCCGGATGCCCGCCACGCTGGCCGGGCTGGGGGGCGGCGGCGGCGCCGGGGTGCAGCCCGAGAGCACCCCGTCGGGGTCCTTGTTCACGGTCTGTCCGACCGTGCCGACGAAGAGCGTCGCCGGCAGCAGACCCCAGCCCTGGTCCGCACCCCCGGTCGGGGCCCCGCTCGGCTGCCACCTCGGGTCGGCCTGGAGCGTGACCTTGTGCTCCCCGTCCTCACGCTCGGCGGTGATGGCCACGCGGGGCCCGGCGTGGGCCAGGGCCGCCTCGATCTCGACCCAGTCATGGACCGGCTTGCCATCGACCTCGACCAGGCTGTCGCCCGTCTTCAGGCCGGCCCGGCCAGCCGGCGAGGCGGGGTCGTCCACGCCGGCCACCGGTGCGGGTCGGCTGAAGCTGACCCCCAGGCGCTGCCCCTTGGCCAGGCTCAGCTCCAGGCTCACCGAGCGCTGCTCCCGCTCCACCTGGACCTGGTGCCGGCTGCCGTCCTGGGGCACCGCGACATCGACCTCGGACCAGGTCGTGACCGCCACCCCGTCCACCGCGGTGATGCGATCACCGGCCAACAGGCCTGCCTGCGCGGCCGCGGAGTCGTGGTCGACCCCGCCGATAACCGCGGCCGGCTGCGGCTCGCCCGCCATCAGCAGCACCGTGAAGACGACGATGGGCAGGATGAGGTTCGAGGTCGGACCGGCGGCCACCACGAGCAGGCGCTGCCAGACCGGACGCCGCGCGAAGCCCTTGGAGGGGTCCTCGGGCTGGTCCTCGTCCTCCTCCTCCTCTTCCTCGGTGTAGTTGAAGTTCGCCCCCGCCATGCGGACGTAGCCGCCGAAGGGCAGGGCCGAGATGCGGTAGTCCGTGCCCCCGAGCTTGATCCCGACGATGCGCCGGCCGAAGCCCAGGGAGAAGACGGGGACATGGATGCCGCAGGCCTTGGCCACGACGAAGTGGCCGAACTCGTGGATGAACACGAGCGTGGCGATCATGGCGATGGCGGCAAGGATGTCCAAGCGGAGGCTCCTGCGGGCGGCGGAGGCGGACCGACACCATGGGCTAACCCCTGGGCACCCGCCGCAGCATCCGTTGCGACAGCCGGGCGGCGGGCTGGTTCGCGCTGCTGGCGCGCCCGACCGCCCTCAGTGCCGCCCTCAGCGCCGCCCTCAGTGCCGCCCTCAGTACCGCCCGCGGCGCCGGCTTCAGCGTCGTGAGGCGCGCTCCTGGCGCACCTTCTCGAACATCACCAGGGCCCCGGTCACGCTGACGTTCAGGGACTCCAGCCCACCTTGCAGGGGCACCGCCACGATGTCGTCGCAGCGCTTGCGCAGGGTCGGTGTCAGGCCCTTGTCCTCGCCCCCCAGCACCAGGGCGATGGGCCCGGTCAGGGGCGTCTCCCACAGGCTGCCCCCGTCCATGTCGCAGCCGACCACCCGGATCCGGGCCCGCCGCAGGGTCGCCAGGGCGCTGCTGAGCCCCTCACGCACCAGGGGCACGACCTCGGCGGCGCCCATGGCCACCCGCTGAACCACCGGGCTCAGCCCCTTGCCCCGCTGCACGGGCACGATGACGCCGTTGACGCCCGCGCCCAGCGAGGAGCGCAGGATGGCCCCCAGGTTGTGCTCGTACTGGATCTCGTCGACCAAGACCAGGAAGGGCTCCTCACCACGGGACTCGAGCTCCCCCAGCAGGCTGCGGACCGTGTGCTCCGGTAGCGGCTCGGCCTCGGCGATGACGCCGTTGTGCACCCCGGTCTGGCTCTGCCGATCCAGGACCTGCCGCGACACGTGCCGCACCGGCACGCCGGCCGCAGCCGCCCGCGACAGCAGCTCATCGACCTTGCCCCCGCTCTTCGCCCGCTCGTCCAGCCAGATGCCCAGCACCTTGCGCCGGCCCCGACTGAGCGCCTCGATGACGACGTTGCGTCCCTCCAGTTGGTCCCGTGCCACCCTTCCCCCGACTCAGAGCAGGTTGGCGGCAAGCTCGGCCAGGGCGGAACGCTCCCCCTTGCGAAGCGTGACGTGGCCAGCGATGCGCTCGCTCTTGAAGCGCTCGATGACGTAGGTCAGGCCGTTGCTGGTCGCGTCCACATAGGGATTGTCGATCTGGTAGGGATCGCCCGTGAGCACGATCTTCGTGCCCTCCCCAGCCCGGGTGATGACGGTCTTCACCTCGTGCGGGGTCAGGTTCTGGGCCTCGTCCACCAGCAGGTACTGGCCCGGCATGGACCGGCCGCGGATGTAGGTCAGCGGCTCCACCTCGAGCATTCCCTGGTCGATCAGCGCCTGGTAGCCGGGCTGCCCGCCGCTACGACGGCGCTGTTCCACATCGTCCTTCTGGCCGCCCAACAGCAGGTCCAGGTTGTCGAAGATGGGCTTCATCCAGGGGTTCAGCTTCTCGCTGATGTCGCCGGGCAGAAAGCCGATGTCGCGGCCCAGCGGGAAGATGGGGCGGCTCACGACCAGGCGCCGGAAGAAGCGCTCGTCCGTCACCTTGCGCAGGCCGCAGGCGATGGCCAGCAGCGTCTTGCCCGTGCCCGCCACGCCGTCCAGGGTGACGAGCTTGATGTCGTCGTCCAGCAGCAGGTCCAGGGCGAAGAGCTGCTCCTTGTTCCGGGCGAAGATCCCCCAGACGCCTTCCTTGTAGCGGCCGACCATGCGCAGGCGGCCCTCTGACGGGATCCACCGGGTCAAGGCGCTCTTGCGCGGCTGGCCCAGCGACTTGAGCACGACGAACTGGTTAGGCATCAGGCCCGCCGTGCGCTCGTCCTCCAGGTCGATGGCCCCGTCCTGGTAGGCGCGATCGACCTTGGCGTCGTCCACCTCCCACTCGGCCACGCCCGAGTAGCTCTCGTCGAAGGTCAGGTGGGCGTGCTCGTAGTCCTCGGCCGGCACCGACAGGGCGTCGGCCTTGATCCGCATGTTGGTGTCGCGGGTCACCAGGATGACGCTGCCCCGGGGGCGGCGCCGGGCCAGGGACACGACCGTCAACAGGATCAGGTTGTCGTTGGTCTGCGCACCGAAGGCCGCCGGCAGGCTGGCGTCCGCGGGGGGCATGTCCACCCGCAGCATCCCGCCCCCCGCCAGGGCGACGCCCTTGTTGAGGCTGCCCTCCAGGCGGAGCCGGTCGAGCTGCCGCGAGACCATGCGGGCGTTGCGGCCGGTCTCGTTGAGGTCCTTCTTGAAGCGGTCGATCTCCTCGATCACCGTGATGGGGATGACGAGATCGTTGTCCTTGAACACGTTGAGCGCGTTCGGATCGTACAGCAGCACGTTCGTGTCGAGGACGAAGGTCCGGGGCCCGGCCTCAGCCGGGTCTTCGAGCGAGGGCAGTGGGGCCATCAGGAAGCACGGGGGCGAGGGGTGGGAGGACGCACGGACGCGCCGGGTGGCGTCGCCCCTTGACCTGTAAAGAGCCTACAAGAGGTGCCGCTACTTGACCACGTACTCGACAGACTTCTCGCCCGCCGGCTCGGTCCCCGTGCGGCTGTAGGTGAGCTGCGGGTTCTGCATCTTCAGCGTGCCGCTGTCATTGCTGCCCTCTCCCAGGTGGATCTTCAGGGCCCCACCGCTGGGGGCCTCGGTGCCCAGGGGCCGGAAGGTCACCACGTTGGAGCCCGTCTTGAGGAACTCCCCGATGTCCAGGATGAGCTGCGCCTGGCCGCTGCGGATCTCGCGGACCGAGGTGCCGTTGATGAGCACCTCGATGTCCTGGCCCGTCGAGGCGGCGTCCTGGGTGACCAGCCAGTGGTGACCGGCGGGCACGGGAGCGGCGGCGGCTTCCGGAGCGGGCGCGGTGGTCTGGGCCGGAGCGCCGCCAGCGGGCACCTCGACCTGGATCCGGTAGCGCGGCGCGTCGATCCAGATGTTCCCGTCAGCGTCGATCCGGACATCCACGGCCTTGAACTGGAAGTCCTTCATGCCCGCGGCGTTGGTGCCGTTGACGTAGACCTTGACGTCCTTGGCGGCGGCCGGCGCGGAGCCCAGCAGGCCCAGACCGAGCACCGGTGCGAGGAGAGCGACGAGGACCAGGCGATACGCGGGAGTCGACATGGAAGACCTCAGGAAAGGCTCTCGTTGAGGAGGGCGCGGAGCGTCTTGCTGACCTTGAAGATCGGCAGCACCTTGGGCGCCACCTCGATCTCCTGGCCGGTCTTGGGGTTCCGCCCCGTGTAGCCCTGGTAGTTGCGGACCTTGAAGCTCCCGAAGCCGCGGATCTCGATCCGTCCGCCCTGAACCAGGGAGTCCTTCATGGCGTCAAAGACGACATTGACGACCTCTTCGGCCGTGCGCCGGGTCAGGCTCCGGCGCTCCGCCAGCGCGTCGATCAACTCGGACTTGGTCATGCGAACCTCGTCGCGTGGGAACTGGGAACCCGCGGCTGTGGGCCGGGCATCCTGGGCATGTTTAGAGTGCGCCGCAGCGCGGGTCAAGCGCCCGCGCCTGCGCCGATCAGGTGTCGTCCTCGTGCTTGCCGCTGCGCCGGGCCTCGCGCTCACGCCGCCGCTCCTCGGAGTGGGTCGTCGGACCGTCGCTGGCGCCCCCCCCACGGATGGCGCCACCCGAGGTCGCCGCCGTGGCAGTCGAAGGCGAAAAGACGCGATCGAGCCAGGGCTTGAGGTCCTCCATCAGGATGATGGTCGGGCTCGCGATGTAGATGGTCGAGTAGGTGCCGAAGAACACACCCATCAAGATGGCCAGGGCGAAGGTCTCGATGACCGGTCCGCCCAGGACCAGGAAGGCCGTCATGGCCAGGCAGGTCGTCAGCGAGGTGGCGATGGTGCGGGCCAGGGTCTCGTTGATCGACGCGTTGATCAGGTTCGCCGTGTCCCGGCGCCGGTACTTCTTCATGTTCTCGCGGATGCGGTCGTAGATGACGATCGTGTCGTTGAGCGAGTAGCCGATGATGGTGAGCAGGGCGCCGATCATGGGCAGGTTGAACTCGTGCACCCAGCCCAGCATGTCGAAGATGATGAAGCAGCCGACCGTGACCGTGACGTCGTGGAACAGGGCGATGACCGCGCCCGGCGCGAAGGCGAGCTGGAAGCGGAAGCCCACGTAGACCAGGATCAGGGCCAGGGTCGCGAGGATGGAGATGAAGCCCTGGGTCCGCAGCTCGCCTCCGACCTTGGGACCCACGCTGTCCACGCTCATTACCGTGAATTCCCGCCCCTTCAGCTCGGCCGAGACGGCCCGCTGGATCTGGGTGCTCTGGCCGGGCATCTCGATGTAGACGGTATTGTCGTCCTGGGCCTGTCGGACTCGGGCCCCATCGACCCCGGCCACCGCCTTCTCGATCTCGGTCAGGGGCACCGTCGGGCCGGAGTACCGGACGATGAGTCGGGCGCCAACCTGGGCGTCGAAGGCGCTCTCGGCGATCCACTCGGTGCCGAAGTGCTGACGCAGGGCGGTGTCGACCTGGCTCTGGGCGTCCTGGGCCCCGAAGGTCGCGTCCTGGATCCGGACGACGAACTCGTTGTCGGCTTCCTGGCCGTACTGCTGCACCGCGTCCGAGCCCAGGTTCAGCCGCCCCAGGGCGCCGCGCAGGTCACCGATGTCGGTGGCGTCACTGAACTTGAGGTGGACCTCGGTGCCGCCCGTGAAGTCGATGCCCCAGGTCGGTCCACGAAAGACGAACAGGAGGATCGAGGCGACGACCATGAAGCCCGAGAACAGCGCCGCATACTTGCGCTTCCCGACAAAGTCGAGGTTGATGTCGGACCGGATGAAGTGCATGGGGAGGGGTCCAGGCGGGAAGGCAGATCAGAAGGACAGCCGGGAGCTGGCCTTCCGGGTGATCAGGTCGACCAGGGTCCGCGACACGAAGATGCCGGTGAACAGGGTCGTGATAATGCCGATCATCAGCGTGACGGCGAAGCCCTTGATGGGGCCGGTGCCGTAGGTGTACAGCACCACGCCGGCGATGAAGGTCGTGACGTTGGAGTCGATGACGGCGGACACGCCATGGCTGAAGCCGGCGTCGGCGGCCGATCGGTCGTTCTTTCCGAGGTGTCGTTCCTCTCGGATCCGCTCGTAGATGATGATGTTGCAGTCCACCGCCATGCCGACCGTGAGCGCGATGCCGGCGATGCCAGGCAGGGTCAGGGTCGCGCCCGCCGCGGCGAGCATGGCCATCATCAGCATGACGTTGATGACCAGGGCCACGATCGAGATGGCGCCGAGCTTGCGGTAGTAGATCAGCATGAAGATCATGACCAGGCCGAACCCGACGACGGTGGCTGTTTCACCCGAGGCGATGGCGTCCTCGCCCAGGTTGGCACCCACCTGGCGGATGTCGCCGATGGTGACCGGGGCCGGCAGGGCGCCCGTGCGCAGCACCAGGCTGAGCACCTTGGCGTCGTCCATGGCCATCTGGTAGTCGGTCATGCCCATCTCGATGCTGGCCCGACCGCCGCCGATCTTCTCCCGGATGTAGGGAGCGCTGCGGATCTGCTTGTCCAGCACGATGGCGAAGCGCCGGCCGACGTTCTCGCCGGTGACCTCGGCGAAGATGTTGGCGCCGCGCGGCTTGAACTCGAGCGAGACGTAGGGCTCGTTGTACTGGTTCAGGCCGACCCGAGCGTCGTTGATGTCGTCGCCGGTGAGGATGACGTCCTGCTTGACGACGTAGGGCTCGCTGCGAACCTCGCCATCAGGGGTGGTCTTGTACTCCCACATCAGCTTGTCGTCGGGCGGGATGTGGCCATTGCGGACCATCCAGTCCGACAGCGCCTCGTCGTCCTTGTAGGTGTCGGGCGCGTCCTTCTCGGCGGCGAGCAGCGCCCGCTCCACCGAGGAGAAGTTCTTCATGACCTCCTCGTCCACCATCTGGAACTCGAGGAGGGCGGTCGTGCCGATGGCCTTGACCGCCTGCTGGATGTCGTCGATGCCGGGCAGCTGCACGTTGATGCGGTGCCCGCCCTTGAGCACGATGCTGGGCTCCTTGACTCCGGTCTCGTCGATGCGGTTGCGCAGCGTCTCCAGGGCCTGCTGGACCGCCTGGTCCGCCAGGTAGGTGCGCTGGGCGCTGGTCACGGTGAAGGCGTGGAACTGCGCCGTGGTGCCACCGGCAGTGGTGCCACCGGCAGTGGTGCCACCGGCAGTGGTGCCACCGGCAGCGGGCAGCTCACGGGTGTTCACGTACTCGTAGCCGGTGAAGCGCTTCTCCATGAAGACGCGCAGCTCGTCCAGGCCGACCCCGTCCTCGCCCCGCAGCAGCAGGGTGGGCTCGCCCTGGGCCCGCCGGACCTCGGCCAGCTTCACGCCCTCACGCTCGGCGCTGTCCTTGACGGCCACGATGTCGCGCTGGACCGACGAGATCAGGGCCTCCTCGACCTCGACCTGCAGCGTCATGTCGATGCCGCCCTGCAGGTCGATCCCCATGCTGATCTGCTTGTCCGGCAGTATGCCGTCGTACCAGTGGACCGGCGCCTCGGCCTCGGCCTTGCCTGCGACGCCGGTGTTGGTCGTGTCCGCCTGCTCGGCGACCACCTGGCGACGCTCCTCTGCCGACTTGGCAGTGACCGTGGGGATGAGCATCCAGGCACCCCACAGGACGCAGAGCAGGATGGTGATGAAGCGGGTCCACCAGGTGCCGGACATGGGCTAGCCTTCCTTGCTGTCGGCGGCGGCGGGGGCGCCCGTCCGCGCCTTGACCGAGCTCGCTTCCACCCAGATCCGCACCTTGGGGGCGATCTCCAGCTCGACGCGCGGCCCCTCGATGCGGGTCACGCGGCCGAAGAGGCCGGCCGAGGTCACGATGTCGTCGTCGCGCTTGAGGCCGGCGACCAGCTCCTCGTGCTTCTTGCGTTCCTGGTTCTGGGGCCGGATGACCAGGAAGTAGAAGATGCCGACGATGGCCGCGAGCAGCGGGAGCTGCGTGATGAGGGCGCTGCCGGCGCTACCCCCGGGGGAGGCCGCGGGGGCGTCTGCCGAGACGAGCACGTGGCTCGACACCGGGGAGGTCGCAGGGGGCTGCATTGGGGCTCCGTCTGGTTCGGCCCGCCTTTCCCGCTCCGCTGGACCGGGGCGGCTGGCGCCTCAGTCCTCGTTACGCTCCATCCAAGACTGGGCCTCGACGCGCAGATCATCGAGGGCCGCGGGGCCCGCCGGAATCGCGTCCTGGAGCCGCGCCATCAGCCGCTGGTAGAAGGTGAGGTTGTGGAGGGTGAGGAGTCGGGGGGCGAGGATCTCGTTGGAGAGGAACAGGTGCCGCAGATAGGCGCGGCTGAAAGAGCGGCACGTGTAACACGCGCATGCCGGATCGAGGGGACGCCGGTCATCGCGGAGACGCGCGTGCTTGATGTTCATGCGGCCGAGGACCGTGAACACCTGCCCGAAGCGAGCGCTGCGCGTGGGCAGCACACAATCGAAGAGGTCCACACCTCTGGTCACCGCGTCCACGATGTCAAGGGGGAAGCCCACTCCCATGAGGTAGCGGATCCGGCCGACCGGCAGGTGCGGGATCGTGGTCTCGACCATGCCCAGCAGCTCATCCCGAGGCTCACCCACGGAGAGGCCGCCGATGGCGTAGGCGTCCATGTCCAGGGCGGCCAGCTCCTGGGCATGGGCCACGCGCAGATCCGGGTACAGCCCGCCCTGCACGATGCCCAGCAGGGCCGTGCGCTCGGGCCGCCGCCGGGCCGCCAGGCAGCGGTGCAGCCAGCGGGTGGTGCGCTCGGTGCTGCGGGCGACCCGGTCGCGCTCGGCGGGCCATTCGATGCACTCGTCGAAGGCCATGGCCAGATCGACGCCCAGGGCCTCCTGGATCTCCACGCAGATCTCCGGCGTCAACATGCGGTGCAGCCCGTCCAGGGGCGCCCGGAAGCGGACCCCCAGCTCGGTCACCTTGTTGACGTCGCGCATGCTGAAGACCTGGTAGCCGCCGGAGTCGGTCAGGATGGGCCCGTCCCAGCCCATGAAGGTGTGCAGGCCGCCCAGCTCCTCGATCTGGCGGTGTCCCGGGCGCACCCACAGGTGGTAGGCGTTGGCCAGCACGATGTCGGTCCCCAGCCCGCGCAGGTCCTCGGGGGTCATGCCCTTGACCGTGCCGTAGGTGCCGACGGGCATGAAGGCCGGCGTGCGCACCGGCCCGTGGGGGGTCATCAGGCGGCCACTGCGGGCCGGACCACAGGTGGCCTGGACCTGGAAGGACAGGGCCTTGGAGGACAGGGCCTTGGAGGACAGGGCCTTGGAGGACAGGGCCTTGGAGGACAGGGCCTTGGAGGACAGGGCCTTGGAGGACTGCGGCGAGCTCATGCGGCGCTCCGTGGGGTGCCGGGCCCCCGGGGGGGATCCAGGTCGAGGAGCATGGCGTCGCCGTAGCTGTAGAAGCGGTAGCCCGAGGCGATGGCGTGGGCGTAGGCGGCCCGGACCCGAGCCACGCCAGCAAAGGCCTGGACCAGGGCGAGCAGCGAGCTCCCCGGTAGGTGGAGGTTGGTGAGCAGGCGGTCGACCACGCGAAAGGGCCGGCCAGGCCGGATGAACAGGCGGGTGAGGCCCTGGCCGGCCTGCACCGTGCCGTCGGGGAGGGCGGCGCTCTCCAACACGCGCGTGCTGGTGGTGCCGACCGCGACGATGCGTCCGCCCTCGGCCCGGGTCCGGGCCACGGCGGCCGCGGTCTCGGGGGGGAGGATCCAGGGCTCCTCGTGCAGCTCCCCGGCGGCGACCTCCTCGGGCCGCAGCGGGCGGAAGGTGCCGATGCCGACGTGCAGGGTCACGGTGGCCAGCCGCAGGCCACGATCCTGGAGGGCCTGGAGCAGCGGCCGGGACAGGTGCAGGCCGGCCGTCGGCGCGGCCACGGCCCCGGCGGGTCCCGCGTAGACCGTCTGGTAGCGCTCGCGGTCCTCGGGGCCATCGGGGCGGCCCAGGTAGGGGGGCAGCGGCATGTGGCCGGCGCGCTCCAGCAGCAGCTCGGGCGCCGGCACCAGGTCCACAGTCCAGCGGCCATCGGGCAGGCGGGCCACCAGGCGGAGCTGGCCGGCCGGCGATCCGTCGGGGCCGGCGACGACCAGCTCCTCGCCGGGATCCAGGCGTCGGCCGGGCCGCAGCAGGGCCTCCCGCCGGCTCCCCTCCCCCGTGCCGGGCAGCACCAGGGCCTCGACCGCGCCCCCCGAGGCCCGGCGGGCGAAGAGCCGGGCCGGCACGACCCGAGTGTCGTTGATGACCAGCAGATCGCCAGCCCGCAGCAGCTCGGGCAGCTGCCGCACCATGGCGTCGCGACGGCCCTCGGCGCCGAGCACCAGCAGGCGACCGCCGTCCCGCTCGGTCGGCGGGTGGCGGGCGATCCGGTGCTCGGGCAGCGCGTAGGCCAGGTCGGCCATCAGGGCCTCGGCCCCGGCCTCGGCTTCCGCGCCCGGCGGCGCGCCCCCTGGGGGGCCATCGACCTGGGTAGTTGTCATCGGGCGGCGCGGTAGCCGATGGCCGCCGGCTCGGCAACGCACAGCGCCCTCACGCCCGGCGCACACCCGCCTCGCGCGCCGCGCCCGCACACCGGCAGACCTGCCGCTGCCGGGCTACACAGCCTGCTCCCGCCCGTCCAGGAAGCCCCATGAGTCGGATCCCCCGGAACGACGAGAACCCGACCTACCGCCGGTCCACGATCCGCCGCCGGAGCAGCGAGGAGCCCGGCGCCGACGCGCCCGGAGCCGACGCGCCCGGCACCCAGGCGCCCGGAGCCAACGCGCCCGGCACCCAGGCGGCCGGGACTGCCGCGCTGCCCGCCGTGCCGAAGGCTGCAGCGCCGAAGGCTGCAGCGCCGAAGGCTGCAGCGCCGAAGGCCGACGCGCAGAAGGCAGCGGTCCCCTCCCCTGCGGCCTCGCCGGCGCCGACCACGCCCAACGCCAGCGCCTCGCCCCGGCCGGGTGTCTCGGCGCGTACGCCCGCGCCGCCCCCCCGGCCTGCCGCGCCCCCTCCCCGCCCCAGCCTGGACGGCGACGCCCTGCTGGCCGAGCTGGACAACCTGGCGCCGGGTGCCCTCGCCGCCTTGCTCTCCGCCGGCAGCCCTGCCGACCTGGAGATCGGGGACGAGGTCACGGGCTCCGTGGTGCGGATCACCAGCGACACCGTCTTCGTCGACATCGGCGCCAAGAGCGAGGCCTGGCTGGCCCGGGCCGAGCTGGGTGCGGAAGAGGTGGAGCCCGGCTCCGTCCTGACCGCGCGGGTGCTCAGCGTCGGCGGACAGGGCCTGCGCCTGACCCGCCAGCTCTCCGGGGCGGCCGGCCAGGACGCGCTGGAGGCGGCCATGGAGGCCGGCATCCCCGTGCAGGGCCGCGTCGACAGCCGCAACACCGGCGGCTTCGTCGTCATGTTGGGCAGCATCCGCGCCTTCTGCCCGATCAGCCACATCGACCGCCACCCCGACGTCGACCTCGACGCCTACCTGGGGCGGATGATGAGCTTCAAGGTGCTGGAGGTGCGCGGCCGCGACGTCGTGGTCTCCCACAAGGCCATCGCGCAAGAGGAGATCGAGGCCCACGCCGCCGCGCTGTGGACCACCCTGCGCCCTGGGGCCGAGCTGGACGGCGTCATCACCGGGGTCAAGCCCTACGGCGTCTTCGTGGACGTCGACGGGATCACCGGCCTGGTGCACCGCAGCGAGCTGGGCTGGTCCGAGGCCGGCACCGAGGAGGACGGGGCTGGCGCCCACATCAGCGGCCAGCGGGTCCGCGTGCGGGTGGTGGAGGTCGACGCCGCCGCCGGCCGCCTGTCCCTGTCCATGAAGGACGAGGCCATGGGCCCCTGGTCCCGGGTCGGGACCGAGGCGGGCGCCGACATCCAGGTGGGAGAGGTATACGAGGGCAAGGTGGTGCGCCTGGCCGACTTCGGCGCCTTCATCGAGCTGCTGCCCGGCTTGCAGGGCCTGGCCCACATCTCGACCCTCTCCGACCGCCGGATCGGCCACCCCGCCGAGGTCCTGAAGGTCGGCGAGCTCGTGCGGGTCCGGGTGCTCTCGGCCGACAAGGCGCGCGAGCGCCTGGAGCTGGGCCTGCGCCAGGCCACCGAGCAGGAGTGGGAGCCGGCCGAGGGCGGTCGCAGGCGCGGCGGCGCGGCCCACAAGGACGCCGGCACCCTGGGCACCTTCGCCGATCTGCTGGGCGGCCTCAAGCTCAAGAAGGGCTGAGGCCGGACCGGGCCTGCGGGGAGCCGGCAGGGAGCCGGCTGGCTCAGCGAGCTTCCAGCGCCGCCTGGAGGAGCTGGAGATCTTCGAGGGTCTTGCGCTTCTCCTCGGGCTTGCGCAGCAGGTAGGCCGGGTGGAAGGTGGGCATCGCGCGGGCCTTGCCATCGGGCCAGGCCAGCTCGTGCCACTTGCCCCGCGCCTTGTTGATGCCCTCGCCCCACAGGGCCGTCGAGGCCACGCTGCCCAGGACCAGCACGAAGTCCGGCCGGATGCTGGCGAGCTGGGCCAGGAAGAAAGACCGGCAAGCCCGCAGCTCGTCGACCTGGGGGTTGCGGTTTTGGGGTGGCCGGCACTTCACCAGGTTCATGATGTAGGCCTGGGGGCGCGGCACGCGCAGGACCCGGGCCAGCATCTGGTCCAGCATCTGGCCGGCCGGCCCGACGAAGGGCTCGCCCTGCAGATCCTCCTGCTCGCCGGGCCCCTCACCCAGCACCACCAGCCGGGCGCTGGGATCGCCGACCCCGAAGACGATGTTCCGACGCCCGGCGCACAGGCCGCAGCGCTGGCAGTCGCCCAGGGCCTGCCGGACCCCGGCCAGGCGCGCCCCGGCCTCAGGCAGGTCCACCGCGGCCCGCAGGGCCCTCTTGAGCTCCGACGGCTCGGGCGCGCTCCCCAGCAAGCCCCCCGGGGTGGCCAGCCGCTGCCAGCGCTCCGGCAGGGGGCCGCCGGCCCGGGTGGCAGGCGCGGCAGGCGCGACAGGCGCGGCAGGCGCGGCAGGCGCGGCAGGCGGCACCCGCGTCGCGGGCGGCGCCGGTGCAGCGGGCGGAGCGCGGCGCACGGGAGCCGCCGCGGGCTGCGCAGGGGCCCGTCGCGCGGGCTCCGGACGTGGCGACGGCGCCTCGGCCGGCAAGGGCGGCTGACGCGGCAGCACGCTGGCGCCCCGGTCCGCCTCCCAGGCGGCGAGGGCCAGCACATCGGCCAGGAGCTCGGCCAGCTCCTGGCGGGGGTCCTCTTCCTCGGTCGAGGCAGGCACGGGGGGGTCGGCGCGCATCTGGTGGCCTATCGCGAGCCCGGCAGGCCGGCGCCGGGGCGGGCCCTGCCGTCGGCGTCCAGGCGCCAGCCCCGGGCCCGCAGCCGACCGACCAGGGGCAGGATCGGCAGGCCGATGACGTTGTACCAGTCGCCCTCACAGGCCTCGATGAGCCAGGCGCCGCGCTGCTCCACCATGTAGCCGCCTGCACAGCCCCGGGCCTCGCCCCAGGCCACGTAGGCGCGCAGCTCGGCGTCCTCCAGGTCGGCCCGCAGGCGCACGCGGGTCGTCACCTCCAGCTCCTCCTCCCCACCCAGAGAGGGCGGCGCCACGATGGCCACGGCCGTGGTGAGCAGGTGGCTGCGGCCCCGCAGCTCCCGCAAGCGCGCCAGCCAGTCGGCCTCGTCCCGCGGCTTGCCGATGGCCTCCCCCCCGGCGCCGGCTGCCCCGGCGCCCGCTGCCCCGGCCCCGAACACCGGCGCGCCATCCCAGGGCAACCACAGGACCTGGTCCGCGCCCAGCACCAGGTGCTCGGGGTACCGCACCGCGACCGCCTGCGCCTTGGCCCGGGCCCGGGCCCGAGCGGTGTCGACCGGGTCGCGCCCCTCGATGGCCTCCTCATCCACCTCGGGCGCCACGCCCAGGCAGGGCAGCCCGGCCTCCTCCAGGAGCTGGCGGCGCCAGGGGCTGGTGCTGGCCAGCACGAGTCCATGCGCCTGTTCATGGGGAAACGCTGCCATGTACGGGCTCCGGGCCGGTCGACCATTGGTGTGGAGTGTCGCCCGATGGTAGCGTGCCGCGCGACGGCAGGTCATGCCTGGAGGGTCGGCACCTCCACCTCTGGGATGCCCTCGCTGTCGCGCCGCACCCTCGCACCGGCCGTGGAAGGAGAAAGATGAAGCCTGCAGCCGTCGGCATCGACCTGGGCACGACCTACTCGGCCATCGCCTATGTCAACAAGCACGGCGTGCCGGAGATCCTCCCCAACGCCGAAGGCGACCGGATCACGCCCTCCGTCATCCTCTTCGATGGGGACGACATCATCGTCGGCAACTACGCCAAGCAGGCGGCGGTCGCCTTCCCGAATCAGGTCGTCGAATTCGTCAAGCGACACATGGGCGAGGACGACTACAGCTTCGAGTACCGCGGCGAGCGCTACAGCCCCGAGCGGCTGTCCAGCTTCATCCTCGCCCGCCTCAAGCACGACGCCGAGCACCGCCTGGGCCACAGGATCGAAGAGGCCGTCGTCACGGTCCCCGCCTACTTCGGCGACCGGCAGCGCCGCGCGACCATCCGGGCCGGCGAGCTGGCGGGCCTGAACGTCCTGAAGCTGATCAACGAGCCCACGGCTGCCGCCTTCGCCTACGGGCTGGCCAACCAGGGCAAGGACATGCGCTGCCTGGTCTTCGACCTGGGCGGCGGAACCTTCGACGTGACCATCGTCGACATCATCGGCAACGACATCAACGTGCTGGCCTCGACGGGCGACCACCAGCTCGGCGGCAAGGACTGGGACGACTCGCTGATGCGCTACGTCGCCGACCAGTTCGCCGAGAAGCACGGCGTGGACCCCCTCGACGACCTGGTCGCCTACCACGACCTGCGCCAGAAGTGCGTCAGCGCCAAGCTCAGCCTGTCCCGGCGCCCGCGGGTCAACATCTTCTACGACTTCCAGGGCCGCATCCTGCGCCAGGAGATCACCCGGGAGATCTTCGAGGACCTGAGCGTCGGCCTGCTCGGCCGCTGCGAGGCGCTGACCCTGGACGTGCTCGAGGACGCCAAGGTCGAGCCCCAGGAGATCGACACGGTCCTGCTGGCCGGCGGCTCCACCCGCATGCCCATGGTCCGCGAGCTCATCCGCAGGACTTTCGACCGCGAGCCGGCCACCGACATCAACCCCGACGAGTGCGTGGCCCTGGGCGCGGCGCTCACCGCCGCCCTGGAGTCGGCCCGCCTGACCGGCGACAAGCCCCCGATCGACATCCGGACCCACGACGTGACCAGCCACTCGCTGGGCATGGTGGTGTACCGGGACGGCAAGCTGCACAACAGCCCGATCATCACGCGCAACAGCCGCATCCCCTGCGAGCGAACCCGGGACGAGTACGTCACGACCCACGACGGCCAGTCCACCATGGACCTGTGGCTGGTCCAGGGCGAGCACGCCGACCCCCTGAACTGCAACGTCCTGGGGCACTTCGAGTTCTACGGGATCCCGCCCCGGCCGGCCGGCAAGACGCAGCTCGCGGTCACCTACCGCTACAACGCCAACGGCATCGTCGAAGTGGAGGCCATGGACCTCAATACGGGCCAGACCCTGGCCCACCGGCTGGCCCAGGGCGGCGTCACGCTCGAAGACCTGGCCCACAACCGCGTGCCCATGCACATCGCCCTGGTCATCGACTGCTCGGGCTCCATGTACGGGCGCAACATCCAGGACGCCCGCGCTGCCGCCCGCGCCTTCATCGAGCGCACCCTCGACCCGACCCGTCACGTCGCCGTGGTGGCCTTCCCCGGCGGCGTCCGCGCCCCCCCGACCCAGGACCGTGCGGTGCTGGAGCAGGCGCTGGCGGCCCTGACCCCCATCGGGTCCACCCCCATGGACAAGGGCCTCCACCAGGCCCACGAGATCCTGAAGAACACCTCGGGCGTCCAGCGCGTCGTGGTGCTGCTCACTGACGGCCACCCCGACGATCCCGAGGCCACCATGGCCGAGAGCCAGCGGATCCGTCGAACCGGCGGGCGCATCGTGACCATCGGGGTCGGACGCCAGGTCCAGCAGGACTTCCTGATGGGGCTCTGCACGCGCCCCTCGGACTACCATCACTGCAACCAGAGTGTCGAGCTCGAGGGGACCTTCATCAACCTCGCGACCGAGCTCACCGTTGCATAGGAGGCCCGTCTTGGGACAAGAACGGACCGGCGGACAGGACTTCAGCCTGGAAGCCCTCTCGGAGGACGTCCAGGGCCTCAAGGACCTCGTGGACCTCCAGTCGCGGCGGGACACCGAGCAGCAGCGGGCCTTCGACGCGCTGTACGAGGAGCTGCGCCAGTACAAGGACGACTTCATCTTCCAGGCCGAGAAGCCCCTGCTGCTGGACCTGCTGCTGTTCTACGACAGCCTCAACTGGTTCCAGCAGAGCCTGGTCAAGCAGGAGATGAGCCCCGAGGTCATCGCCGACAGCTTCCAGTACCTGATCGACGAGTTCCTGGAGCTCTTGTACCGCCGCGACGTGCTGCCCATGGAGAGCAAGGACCGCTTCGACCGCGAGAGCCAGAAGGCCATCAAGGTCGTCTACTCCGACGACGCCTCCAAGGACTACCAGGTCCGCCAGGTCCTCAAGCGCGGCTTCGCCCGCGGCGGGCGCGTCCTGCGCCCCGAAGAGGTGGTCATCCAGCGCTACGAGCCGGGACGTGGGGTCGACGCCGACGACGGCGCCGGCGAACTCTGACCACATGAGCGGCACGAGCGATGGAGTGGTCCTGGGCATCGACCTGGGAACGACCTTTTCCGCCATGGCGATCGTGGATCGCTTTGGAAAGCCGGTCATCGTGCCCAACGCGGACGGCCACCCGACGACCCCGTCGGTGACCCACTTCTACCACCGGGACGCCTGCGTGGTCGGAGAGGAGGCCGTCAAGATGGTCGTGGTCGATCCGACCAATGTGGTGCGCTTCATCAAGCGCTCCATGGGCGAGCCGGACTTCACCCTGGAGTTCTTCGGCCGGACCTACACCCCCCAGGAGCTGTCGGCGATCATCCTGCGCAAGCTGAAGGAGGACGCCGAAGAGGCGCTGGGGCACGAGGTCCGGGACGCGGTCATCACCGTGCCGGCCTACTTCAACAGCGCCCAGCGCGGCGCTACGGCCGAGGCCGGCGTCCTGGCCGGCCTCAACGTCCTTTCGATCATCAACGAGCCCACCACGGCGGCCATCGCCTACGGCATCGAGCGCCTGGGCCAGGACCAGCGCCTGATGGTCTTCGACCTGGGCGGCGGCACCTTCGACGTGACCCTCATGGAGATCCGCGGGGTGTCCTTCCGGACCATCGCCAGCGACGGCAACGCCGAGCTGGGGGGCAAGGACTGGGACGACCGACTGGTGAACTACGTCGCCGAGCAGTTCATGGAGAAGCACGGCAGCGACCCGCGGGACGACCCGCACCGCTACCAGGAGCTGTACGAGCGCTGTCTGCACGCCAAGCTGTCGCTGTCGAGCCGCCCCCGCGCCGTGATCCCCGTCACCTGCCGGGGGCACCGCCTGGTGGTGAACGTCACGCGGGAGGAGTTCGAGGGCATGTCCCGCGACCTGGTCGACCAGTGCGCCGACACCTGCCAGCTCGTGCTGGAGCGGGCGCGCAGCACCTGGGCCGACCTGGACGAGGTGCTGCTGGTGGGCGGCTCGACCCGGATGCCCATGATCCGCGACCGCCTGCGGGCCATGTCGGGGCGGGAGCCCGCAGAGGGCGTGAACCCTGACGAGTGCGTGGCCCTGGGGGCCGCCCTGGCCGGTGTGCTGCGCCACCGCCCCCAACACCCGGCCCTGCTGGCCCACCGCCAGGCCCTGGCCCGCCGGGCTCGGACCCGCCGTCCGGCGACCGCAGGCCGCCCCGACACCGCAGGCCGCCCCGCCGCTGCCGGCTGGCCTGGCCCCGGGTCCCGCCCCTCCGCCACCGAGACCGAGGCCGAGAGCTCGACCCTCAGCTCCCGCGGCTCCCTGACGGCCTCGCTGACGCCGAGCCCGGGGCCCTCCCCTTTCGCCTCGCCTTTCGCCTCCCCTGTCGCCTCCCCCGCACAGGACGCGGAAGGGCAGCAGGACACCTGGGAGGATGCCAGCGCCGAGGTCCAGGCAGGTACCGCCGGGTTCCTGCCTGCCCTGCGGCCCGAAGACCTGCCCCCGCCCCTCGAGGTGACCGACATCACCTCGCACGCGCTGGGCATCGTGGTCCTCGACCGCGACCTGCACGAGCGGGTCGTGCACCTCATCCCGACCGGCACCGCGGTCCCCTGCGAGAAGCGGGGCCGCTTCGCCTACGCCTACGACGACATGACGGCCGTGCGGGTCGAGGTCACCGAGGGCGAAGGCAGCCATCGCGACGAGGTCAAGGTCATCGGTGAGGTCATCCTCGACAACCTGCCCCCGCGTCCCCGGGGCACGATCATCGAGGTGACCTACCGCTACGGGCTGAACCAGATCCTCGAGATCGACGTCATCGACCGCGAGACCCGCGCGACGCGACGCGCGCGCATGGACCTGCGGGGTGGGCTCACCGATGAGGCGATGGCCCGCGCGCGGGAGAATGTCGGGCGGGCTCAGGTAAACTGAGGGCGCGGTGCGCAGCTGTAGCCGTGCCCTCGTTGACCTGAGGCAGCCCAGGCGGTACAAACCGGGCTGCCCGATGGACTCGACCCCACGCGCCTGGCAGTCATGAACGAGCGCGACTACAACGAGATCAGCCGCTTCCTGGCCTCGGTTGGTCGGAGTACTCTCTTTGAGTACCTCGACCTCTCGGAGGAAGGATCCGCCGCAGAGGTGGAGCAGGCGATCCGTACGCGCCGAACCTGGGCCCAGGGCCAGCAGGCCAACCCGAAGTATCGGGTCGAAGCGCTGTGGATCATCAAGAACCAGCGGCTGCTCCGCGACGCCCTGATCGACGAGCGCGCCGACTACATGGCCAGCGTGCACTCGCGGGACCAGGAGCGCGCCATCGAGGTGCTGACCCTGTTCATCCGCGGCACCCTGGCCAGCGGCTCCCTGACCCAGACGGGCATGACGGCCATCCTGGAGCAGGGGCGCAACCTGGGCCTGTCCGAGGACGCCGCCCGGACCCGGATCGCCGAGCTGGCGCAGGAGCACGGCGCCATCGAGCCCGCCCCGGCGACGGACCGGGACTTCGTCGATCACTACGCCGCCCTGGAGCTGCGGCCGACGGCCACGGCCGAGGAGATCGACCAGGCCTACCGGGCCCGCTACCGCTGGGCGCGCACCCTGGCCGATACGCGCCGGTCGCGGGAGGAGTACGCCCGCCTGGACGCCGCGCTACGCGATCTGCGCGATCCCGAGCGCCGGGCCGCCTACGACGCTCGCTACCGGGCCGCCAAGGGCCTGCCCGAGCTCGAAGAGACCGACGAGCAGCCGCAGGCCTTCCTGCCGCCGCCGCCCGACGATCCCATCTCCCACATCAGCGCCGGCGCGCACGAGCCCCATACCGCCTCGGCCGTCACCGGCACGCCGCGCCTGGTGCCGGCCCGCACGGACCGGTCCGAGAACACCGAGCCGCCGGGCACGGCCCCCCCGGTCCGCCTGGGGTCCCCCCCCCCCGCGCCGGTCACCGATCCCAACATCCCGCCGACCCACGTGCCCCGGCCGCCCCAGCGCCTGACGGGCAAGACCCTGTCCCTGGCCACCCCGCGGGAGGGCACCCGCCTGGAGCTGGACACGCCGGCCCACCTGCAGGTCGCCATCGGTCGGCGCACGACCGAGCTGCAGATCCGGGCCCACCAGGTCGGCAGTGGCACGGTCACGGGCCGCGTGCTGGCCGACCGCGACTGGGTGACGGTCGAGCCCGGCCGCCTGGAGCCCGGCGCCACCGAGCACGTCCTGACGGTCCGGGTCCACCCCGATCGCATGCAGCGCCCCCACGGCAGCAGCGTCGTCACCATCGTGCCCTCCCACGGGCCGCGCCTGTCCGTGACCCTGGACGTCGGCCAGCGGGCCCGTCCCACCGCGCGCCTGCTCATCATCGGCGCCGTGGCCATCGCGCTGACAGCGGTGGTCGCGACGGCCTTGTCCCACCTGCCCGATGCCCTGCCCCACCACGAGCGCACCCTGCGCGTGGACCCCGACCCCAGCACGTCCCTGGTCTACGTCGGTGACCACCTGGTGGGCCCGGGGTCGCACACCATCCACGACCGCGACCTGCCCGAGGGCCCCGTCGAGCTGCACGTCCGCCTGGACGGCTTCACGCCCTACAGCAAGGTCGTGAAGCTGGAGGACGGCAAGACCGTCGCGCTCAGCCCCCGGCTGGAGCTGGCCAACCCCCTGGCCTTCGAGCCCACGGCCGGTCAGCAGGGCGCCCCGGTGCCTGCGGACCAGGTCCGAGAGATCCTGCAAGACAACCACGACCGCCTGGCGGCCTGCTTCACCGCGGACGCCGAGGCCGAGGCCGAGTCCAGTCCGCCAGATCACGTGACGCTGCGCGCCTTCGTCGGCTTTGGCGGCCAGGTCGAGGGCCTGCAGATCGGCGAGCCCAAGAAGGTGTCAGAGGCGCTGCGGGGCTGCATCGCGCGCACCCTGCGGGCCCAGTCCTTCACCCTGGGCGAGCCGGCCGACTACTGGTACTTCGACGCCACCCTGCGCCCCAAGGACGAGGGCCGGTCCACCGACCCATGATCGCCGGGCCGGACGAGCGCGTCGAGGGCCTGCTCGACGAAGCCGAACAGGCCCTCGACGACGGCGACCCCATCCTGGCCCTCCAGCTCTGCGAGCAGGCCCTCGCGCTGGTCCCGGGGCACCCGGGCACTTGGTTCGTCCGCGGCGACGCCCTGCGCTCCCTGGGGGACCTGGAAGAGGCCGCGCAGGCCTACCGCACCGCGGCCCTGGGGCGCCCCGACCACGCCGCCTGCTGGTCCTCCCTGGCCCTGACCACCTTCGATCTCCTGCGCCTGGACGAGGCCGCCGGCGCCGCGGCCCGGGCCATCCACGAGGACCCACACGACGCCGAGGCCTGGTGGGTGCGCTCCCTGGTGCGCGAGTGGCGGGGCGACGCCGAGGGTGCCCATCGGGCCGAGCTGCACGCCTGCTGGCTGGACCCCGAGGCCTACCCCCTCCCCCCGAGCCTGGGTGATGACGAGGTCGAGGAGCTGGTCGCCGACGCCCTGCGCGTCATGCCCGAGGCGCTGCGCGACTACCTCAAGGACGTGGCGATCATCCTCGACGAGATCCCCGATCTGGAGACCTGTCGGGCCTACGACCCGCCCTGCTCGCCCATCGACCTGCTGGGCTACTTCAGCGGCGCCTCGCTGCTGGAGCGCAGCCACAGCGACCCCTGGAGCCAGCTGCCCGGCACCATCGTGCTGTTCCGGCGGAACCTGGCCCGGCGCTCGGCCGACCGCGACGAGCTCATCGAGCAGCTCCGGATCACCCTCTTCCACGAGGTGGGGCACTTCCTGGGGCTGAACGAGGACGACCTGGAGGAGCGGGGGCTGGACTAGGTCCGGATGCGACAACGCCCGGTCCACGAGGGACCGGGCGCGTTCGAGCGGGTGGAGAGAAGGGGACTCGAACCCCCGACCTCTGGAGTGCGATTCCAGCGCTCTCCCAACTGAGCTATCTCCCCAGCGAGGGCCCGCTTAGCCATCCCCTGGGGGTGCGTCAAGGACGGGGACAGCGTCCTGGCCGCGCTCCTGCACCTCGAAGAAGATCCAGCCGTAGCCGTCCTCGCGGCCGGTCTCGACCAGGCGCACGGAGCCGCGGCTCCAGGTGCCTCCCGCGGCCAGGAAGGGGGCCACCACCGGCGCCTGGGTCCAGTCCTCCCGGAACCACATCACGTAGCGCAGGTGGGCCTGGGCCACCCAGGCGGCGAAGGCGTCGGGGTCGTCGGGAGGCGCGGGCACGTCGAACCAGCTCGTCAGCGGCCGCTCGTTGTCGCGCCGGCCGATCCAGCAGGCGGGGATGTTGTCGAGGAGCATGGGCACGTCCTCGGGCACTGTGGCCTCGATCCACTGCGCCAGGCGGAGCTGGGGGCCGTACCAGGCCTCGGAGCGCTGGAGCTGGCGACGGGTCTCCTTGAGGTTGCTCGCCCCGGCCTGGACCAGGGCCAGGCCCACCAGGGCAGCCGCCAGGCCCGGCCGCAGCCGGCTGCCCACGCGCAGCAGGCCGGCGACGCCCAGGGGCACGATCACCGGCACCACCGGGCACAGCCACTTCCAGTACAGGTTGTGGTCGGGGCTGTGTTGGGCCGAGAAGCCGATGCCCAGCCAGAAGCCCGTCATGGCGAGGGCCAGGGCGGCCCAGGTGCGGCCCAGGCCGTGGCTGCGCCAGGGTGCCAGGGCCAAGCCCAGCAGCAGGCCCAGCCAGGTGCCCCAGCCGATGCGCCAGGGCAGCAGCCAGGCGCCCAGGGTGCCGGCCACGCGCAGGCCGTCAAGGACCCACTCGCCGCGCCCGGTGGCCTCGGCCCCCAGGCCGGTCTCGACGTTGACGTCGACGGCGTGCTGCCAGAACCAGGGAGTGCCGTGGTCCACGGCGCAGTAGGCCGACCAGGCCAGGATGGTGAGGCATAGCGGCACCAGGGCCCCCACCAGGCGGCGCGGTCGCGGCGCCCGCCCCAGGGCGTGCAGGGCGAGGATCGGGCCCAGGACCAGGGCGGCGTCGAAGCGCACCAGGAAGGCCGCCCCGGCCAGGGTCCCTGCCAGGACCAGGCGCTCGCGGGACAAGGCGGCCAGCATGCCCAGCACAAAGGCGGCGTAGACGGGCTCACGCAGGGAGGAGGTGCTGTACAGGGCCAGCTCGGGCTGCACGACCAGGAGCAGGCCGGCGAGGAGGGCGGCCGTGCGCCCCGCCAGGCGCTCGGCCAGCCACATGGCCAGGCCCACGCTCACCAGGCCGCCCAGCAGCGTCACACCCCGCGCGGCGACCACGGTGTCGCCCACCACGGCCAGCAGGGCCGCCCCCAGGGCGTAGTAGCCGGGCATGTGGTTCATGTCGTAGTGCAGGAAGTGCCCGTCCAGCACGCCGCGCACCATGGCCAGGTTCCCGTAGTCGCTCTCCTCCCAGCCGTAGTACCGGCCCATGAGCAGGAGGCGCCAGGCCAGGGCCAGGGCCAGGACCAGGGCGAAAGGCACCCAGCGCGGGACCTGCGCGCGGCTCATGCTGCACCTGCTGCCCGAGGGCCGCTATGCTGCACCTCGTGACCCGCACCCTCGCCCGCACGGCCGCCCCGCCCTTGTCCCCCCCGATCCGCCACGGGGAGGCCGTCGCCGAGGACGGCGTTGTCCTGCGCTGGACCACCCAGGGCCAGGGTCCCGTCATCGCCTGCTGCAACGGCGTGGGCGTTGGGACCTTCTTCTGGAAGTACCTGGCGGAATTCTTCTCCCAGACCCACACCGTGCTGCTGTGGGACTACCGCGGCCACGGCGACAGTCAGCGGGAGCTGGACCCCCTGAGCGCCGACATGACCGTGCAGCGCCACGCCCGCGACATGGGCCACGTCCTGCAGGCGGCCCACGCCGCTGGTGTCCGGCCGGGACCGGCCGTGGTCGTGGGTCACAGCATGGGCTGCCAGGTCGCCCTGGAGCTGCGTCGCCAGACGCCCGACGCCGTCAGCGCCCTGGTGCTGGCCCTGGGCACCGCCGGCCGCGCCCTGGACACCTTCTTCGACTGGTCCCGCTCGCCCATGCTCTTCAAGGCCGCCCACCGGGCGATCTTCCGCGAGCACCGGCCCATCACCCGGGTCGTGCGGCGGCTGCTGCGCTCTCCCCTCGCGTTCCCCTTCGCCACGCGGTTGCAGCTGGTCGACCCCTACTACACCTCCAAGGTCGACCTGGGCCCGTACATGGCCCACCTGGCGACCCTGGATCTGCGGCTGTTCATCGAGAACGTCGTGCGGCTCAACGACCACGACTGCTGGCCGCTGCTGCCAGACCTGGACCGCCCCCTGCTGGTCATCGCCGCCGAAAACGACAAGTTCACGCCCATGTGGTGCTCGCGCAAGATCGTCGACGAGACGCCGGGCGCCGAGCTGCTGGTCCTGGCGGACGCCAGCCACGCGGCGCTCATCGAGCAGCCCGAGACCATCAACCACCGCATCGCGCGCTTCCTGCGCGAGCGGGTCGAGCAGGGTTAGGGCGACCGCAGCGGGCCGCCATGTGCTCATGCCCCGGCCCGCCGCTCCGCTTCGGCCCGGAAGCGCTGCAGGAGGTCCGGCAGGTCGCGCCCGACCAGGGAGCGCAGCACGTTGCCCGGCACGAAGGAGCCGACCTGCAGGTCGATGTCGTAGCGGGCCAGCGTGCCGCGCCCGCCGTTGGTGGGCTGCAGGGTCCAGGCGCCGTCGTTGGTGCGGAACACGCCCTCCACCAGGGACCAGCGCAGGGCCCGCTCCCCCTCTCGCTCCAGGCGCAGGGTGTAGACCAGCGGCCGGATCACCTCGACGCCGAAGCGCACCTCCCAGGTGTCCGGCCCGTCGCGGCGCAGCACCTCGCCGCTCTTCATCCACGGCAGGAAGTCCGGGTAGTGGGCGAAGTCCACCAGCACCGCCATGAGCGCAGCAGGCGGCACGCCGACCTCGATCTCCTGCCGCGCTGTCGCCACGCGTCCTCCTAACGCCGGCGCCGCCGGCGCCTCCGCTTGCCTGCCGCCGTGGTGCCCGCGCGCTCGGCGGGCGCCGCCGCCTCGGGGGCGTCCTCGTCTCCCAGCCAGTCTCCCCACCGGGCCTGGACCGCCCGAGGCAGGCCCTTGTAGCGCCGCAGCTCGGGGTCGGAGCGGACCAGCTCGAAGGCCTCGGCCCGGGCCCGCAGGAGCAGGGCGCGATCCTCGGGCGGGTCGGCCCAGGCGAAGGTCGGGGCCTCGGTCGCCCGCTCGCCCAGCAGCTCGGCGACGCCGCGGACCTTCAGGTCGATCTCGGCCAGCCGGAAGCCGTCGGACTCCTGCACGGCCAGGTCGACCAGGCGGCGCCCCTCATCCGAGGGCTGGTCGCCCAGGACCATGGCGCAGGTGCCGTGCTGCAGGTGGCCGCGCAGCCGGTGCAGGCGGATCAGGCTGTGCTTGTCGGCGTGCTCCACGACCATGACCGTGGCGTTGGCCACGGCGGGCGCGTCCTCGATGTAGGTGGTGCTGACCAGGACGTCGACGCGGCGGTGCGCGAAGTCATCGACCACCCGGAAGCGCTCGTCCCGGCCCATGGCCGAGGCGTAGACCGCGATGCGGGTCTCGTCGGGCAGCTCCTTGCGCAGGGCGTCGGCGAAGCGGCGCGCGTCCTCGGGGCCCAGCAGGTCGCGCCCCCCGGAGACCGGGAAGACCACGTAGGCCTGGTGTCCGGCCCGGACCTGCTCGCGGACCAGGTCATAAGCCTGGGAGCGCTCGGCCCCGCTGAAGACCCGCGGCGTGGCGCGGTTGCCGTTGACCCGCGGCACGACGGAGAGGTCGAACTCGCCGAAGACGCTGAAGGTCAGGCTGGCCGGGATGGGCGCGGTCGTCATGACCAGCAGGTCGGGGCGCGGCGTGCGGCTGCGGAGCTGGGCCGGCGACACGGTCCCGTAGCGGTCCCGCTCCTCGACCACGACCAGGCCGAGCTTGCGCCACTCGACCTTCTCCGAGAGCAGGGCCGTGGTGCCGAAGACGATGTGGGCCTCTCCCCGGCGCATGGCGTCGACCTGCCCGTGGCTGATCGGCCCGCTGACCAGGATGGGGGCGATGCCCAGGGAGCGCAGCAGGCCCTCGGCGAAGAGGAAGCGGCGCTCGGCGCTCAGCGGGTCCGGGCAGACCATGGCCACCTGGGTCCGGCCCTCGGCGACGATGATCGCCGACATCAGCGCGACCAGGCCCTTGCCGGCCCCGACGTCGCCCTGGAGAAGGCGGGTCATGGGGGTGGCGCGGATGAGGTCGCGTCGGATCTCGGCCAGGGCCGACTCCTGGCCGTCGTCCAGGGTGATGCCGTGCTGCAGCTCGAGCTGCCCCAGGAAGGTGTGCAGCGCCTTGTGGGCGAGGCCACGCTCGGGACGGCCACGTCCGGCCCGCAGAGCAACGCCGATCTGGAGGAGGAACAGCTCCTCGAAGGCCAGGCGGGAGCGCCCCCGGCCCGTGGTATTGGCCGGGAAGTGGGCGTCCCGGAGGGCCTCGTCCAGGGGCAGCAGGCGGTGACGATCGAGGATGGGCGGCGGCAGCGTGTCCCGGACCTGGTCCATGACCTCTGCCAGGGCCCGGGCGACGGCGTCCCGGATCTCGCGGTCGTCGATGCCCGGCAGGTCGTAGCAGGCCAGCCAGCCGCTACCCCGGCCGTCCATGCCCACGGTCTCGGCCTCGTACAGCACCACCTGGGCCTGGCCCTCGGGGCCGACGTCTTCCACGCTGGCCGTGCCGACCAGGGCGATCTCGATGCCGGTGTCCCAGGCGTCGAAGCCCCGCGGCGGCGCGCCCATCCAGCGGGCCACGAAGCGCTGACCCTCGCGGCCGACCAGGACCACCTCGCGGCGGTGCAGGCCGGGCGACAGGCGGGTGCAGCGGGTCAGGACCGGCCCGCGGACCATGACCATCTCCTCGCCCTCGGCCGTCTCGGCATCGCCACGCAGCAGCGCGCGGCGGTCGGTGGCGGCAGGCGGGAGGAGCAGCAGATCGGCCACGGTCTCGATGCCGGCATCCTGCAGCCGCGCCACCAGGTCCGGGTGCAGGCCGGGCAGCTCGGAGAGCGAGCGCTCCCCGCGCTCGGGGCTGAAGAAGGGCTGCCGCTGCGTCTCTTCTTCGACCCGTGCGGCCCGGGGGGCCCGCGCCCGGCCGGCGCTCAGGGCGTCCCGCCGGGCCTGCTCGAAGAGCTCCTCCAGGCTGGCCTCTTCGCGCGGGCGAGGTCCGCGGCGGGCCCGCTCGTTCCGGGTCCCGTCCCCGGCGCGGCTTGCCGTGGTGGCCGGCGCGTCGGTGGCCGGCGCGTCGGCGTCGGGCGCCAGGTCGAGCTCGGCGGCGCCGTCGTGGGCAGCCACCGCGGACGCACCAGACCCTTCGTCGGCGGCAGCTTCGTCAGCGGCAGCTTCATCCGAGCCCGCTTCGTCCGAGGCAGCGTCTTCGCCGCCTTCGCCGGAGCCGCCACGCTGCGCCCCCGGCCCGGTATCGCCCCGGCCCCCGCGGCGCCGGCGGGGCACCACCAGGCGGGCCCGCACCTCGATGGGCAGCAAGGTGGCGCCGGCCTGCTCGATGGGCAGGACCTCATCCAGGGCCGCGCGGGCCTGGTCGAGGGCGGCCTCGCGGGCATCGGGCGGCAGCCCGTCCAGCTCGGCCAGGGCGACGCGCGCCCGCGCGACGGCCTCGGGCACCTGGGCGTCCTCACCCAGCAGGGCGAGGGCCTGGTCGATGAGCCGCACGCAGTTGGCGCCTACGAAGGGCGCGCGCAAGCCGCGCTGCGGGGTCAGGCTGACCCACTCCACGGTGCGGCGGACGGCGGCCAGGCGGCCCCACACCGCCGGCTCGGACGCCAGGCTGGTCGATGGGCTGACCACGGTTTGGACCTACTTGTAGTCGACGTGGGTGATGACGAAGGCGCGACGCCCCCGCGGCGTCTCGACCCTGACCTCATCGTCAATGTTGCGGCCGATGAGGGCCTTGCCGATGGGGCTCGAGAAGGAGATCTTCCCCTGCCCCACATCTGCCTCATCGACACCGACGATGCGGTAGCTGACCTTCTCTTCGCTGTCGAGATCCTCGAGCTGGACCGTGGTGCCGAAGACGACGCGCTCCGACGGCGGGATGTCTTCCACGCGGATGACCTCGGCCCGACCCAGCTTGCTTTTGATCTCGGCGATCCGGCCCTCGCACAGCCCCTGGCGGTGCTTGGCGTCGTCGTACTCCGAGTTCTCCGAGAGGTCGCCGTGCGCCCGCGCCTCCTCGATGTCCCGGACGATCTTCGGACGCAGCACCTCGAGGTGACGCTTCAGCTCGGCGGTGAGGGCGGCGTGGCCCGCGGGGGTCATCGGCACGCGTTCGTCCATGTCCAGTCCTCTGCGTTCTTCGGTCGGGAGACGGCCGGTCGGGCCGGCGGTGTGCACTGGCGGACCCGCTCGCCGACAGGGGCGGGAAGGTCGAGGTCGCGGCGACGGGCACCTGCCGGCCATCCCAGGCTGCCAGGGGCAGCCCGCGATCACGGGCCGGGGGCTCGGGGCCGGTCTGGGTAACCTACCACCGCCCGCGGCGGAGTTCAGCGGCAGCCCTTCATGCGCGCCAGGCCAGCCGCCCTGCGACGACCGTCGCCACGACCGCCCCGCGGAGTGTGCGGCCGACCAGGGGCTCGTTGCAGCCCTTGGAGGCACGCGGCGCAGCGACCACGCCCTCGGCGCGGGGGTCGAGGACCACCACGTCGGCGACGGCGCCCGGGGCCAGCTCGGCCCGCTGGCCCAGGACGGCGCCCGGTGCCACGGCAAGCACCTGCGCCAGCCGGACCAGGTCGCCCTCCAGGGCGGTCAAGGTCGCGGCCAGGGCCGTCTCCAGGCCGAGCGCCCCCGGGGCGGCCTGCTCGAACTCCAGCTCCTTCTCGACGCGGGTCCAGGGCATGTGGTCGGAGCAGACGGCGTCGATGACCCCGTCGCGCAGCGCCTGGACCAGGGCTTGGCGGTCCTGCTCGGGGCGCAGCGGAGGCAGCAGCCGCCCGGCCGGGTCGTAGCCGCTGTCCCGCACCCAGGTGTCGGTGAGCAGGAGGTGCCGCGCCGGCACCGAGGCGGTGATGGGCAGGCCCTCGGCGCGGGCGCTGGCCAGCATCGCCACCGAGCGGGCCGTCGTGACGTGGCTGAGGTGGACCCGGGCCCCGGTGGCACGGACCAGGGCGATGGCCGTGGCCAGGCCGATCTCCTCGGCCGCGGCGGGGATGCCCCGCAGGCCGATCTGCATGCTGATCTCGCCCTCGTGCATGCAGCCGCGGCTCTCCAGGGCACGCTGGCCAGGGCGCAGCAGCACCGGCGCGCCGAAGGGGCGGGCGTAGGCCAGGGCGTTGCGCAGCACGGCGGCGTCGGTGCCGGTGATGCCGCCGTCGGACAGGGCAGCGCAGCCGGCCGCCAGCATGGAGCCCATCTCGGCCAGCTCCTGGCCGAGCAGGCCCACCGTCAGGGCGCCGGCGCGAAGCACCCGGGCCCCGGGGGCCCCGGCGGCAGCCTCGACCAGGCCCGCGGCGATGGCCCCGCTGTCCACGACCGGGTCGGTGGCCGGCGAGGCCAAAACCGTCGTGAAGCCCCCCATGGCGGCGGCGCGGCTGCCGCTGGCCAGGTCTTCGCGCCAGGTGCTGCCCGGGTCCGCCAGGTCGGCGACCAGGTCCACCAGGCCCGGCAGCACGGCCAGGCCGGTGCAGTCGATGAGCTCGGCGCCATCGAGGGCCAGCCCGATCCCCAGCTCGGCCACCCGGCCCTGGTCGATGCGCAGGTCCAGGACCGCGTCGGTGCCGGTCGCGGGGCAGACGACCCGCCCTCCCCTAAGCAGCAGCATCGTCGCCTCCGCCGGGCTGGGTCTCGCCGCCCAGGAGCAGGAAGAGCAGGGCCATGCGGACCGCCACGCCGTTGGTCACCTGCTCCATGATGACCGAGCGCTCGCCATCGGCGACCTCGGGGCTCAGCTCGACGCCGCGGTTGATGGGGCCGGGGTGCATGACCAGCACCTCGGGCCGGGCCCGCTGCAGCTTGTCCAGGTCCAAGCCGTAGAAGCGGGCGTACTCGCGGCTGGTCGACATCATGCCGGGGGCCAGGCGCTCGCGCTGGATGCGCAGCATCATCACCACGTCGGCGTCGGGCAGGACGTCCTCGATCTGGTGCCGCACCTCGACGCCCAGCGACTCCATCTCGCGTCGGCACATGGTCCCCGGCCCGGCCAGGACGACGCGCGCCCCCAGCTTGGTGAGGCCGAAGATGTTCGAGCGGGCCACGCGGGAGTGGTAGACGTCGCCCACGATGGCCACCGTGCGACCCGCCAGGTCACCCAGGTGGTCTCGCATGGTGAGCATGTCGAGCAGGCCCTGGCTGGGGTGCTCGTTGATGCCGTCCCCGGCGTTGAGCACGGTCCAGGGGAAGGCCCGGGCCAACATGTGCGGGGCGCCGGCACAGCTGTGCCGGATGATGATGGCATCCGGCCGCATGGCGTCGATGTTGCGGGCGGTGTCCATGAGCGTCTCGCCCTTCTTGACCGAGCTGCTGCTGGCCGAGAAGCCGAGCGTGTCGGCCGACAGGCGCTTGGCCGCCAGATCGAAGCTCATGCGGGTCCGCGTGCTGTCCTCGAAGAACAGCGTCACCACCGTCCGCCCGCGCAGGGTCGGGACCTTCTTGATCCGACGCTCGCTGACCGAGCGGAAGCGAGCCGCCGTGTCGAGGATCTCGGTGATCTCCTCGGCCGTGGCGTCCCGCAGGCCGAGCATGTCCTTGCGCCTCATGACGACACCTCTGAGGCAGTAGGGGGGGCAGTGGGGGGCGCAGCAGGGGGGGCCGCGACCACCTCGACCCCCTCGGTCGGCGAGCCGTCCTGGCGCAGGTGCACCACCACCCGGTCCCGCTTGGCCGTCTGGATGGTGCGCCCGACGAAGTCGGCGGCGACGGGCAGCTCGCGGTGCCCCCGGTCGACCAGGACCGCCAGGTAGACCCGGCGGGGTCGCCCGTAGTCCATGAGCTCGTCCAGGGCAGCCCGGACCGTGCGCCCGGTGAAGAGCACGTCGTCCACCAGCACCACCTGCCGCCCGCTCAGATCGAAGGGGATGCGCGACTCGCCCAGGGTCGGCTTCTCCAGGCCCGTGTACAGATCGTCCCGGTACAGCGTGATGTCCAGGGTGCCCACCAGCGGGCGGGCGCCCTCGGAGGCGACGATGGCCTGCGCCAGCCGCTCGGCCACCCACGCACCACCGCGGACGATGCCCACCAGGGCGTAGCCCTCGGGGTCCCCCAGTCGCTCGCTGAGCTCGTCGGCCAGCCGCTTCAGCGTCCGTTCGAGGTCCCGCTCGCCCATGACCCAGGATGCCATCTGCCCGCTCCCTGGCGACACCCGGGCAGGAGGCCGGGCGGCCGAGCCCCCCTATTCCAGGCGCAGCGACCGCGCCCGGTGTCTGGAACGGATGGGGCTGGTGCGGATGGGGCTGGTGCGGATGGGGCTGGTGCGGATGGCCACAGGGCCGAGGTCACGGCCGAGGTCCCAGCTCAGGGCACCACCACCGCCTTGCCGCCCTCCAGCCGCACATGCACGCTCAGGGGGAAGGCCTTGTAGTAGTCGGTGCCCGGGTAGTAGGCGTACTGGGTCCAGTCGCAGTCGACCTCGTACTCGTTGATCTTGTCGACGAACTGGCAGTCGTCCAGCGTCAGGTCGTCGGAGATGCCCTTGCGGCGGTGCTCCTCTTGGAAGCGGCCCTGGGCCTGCCGCAGCTCCTGGTGGTTCTCCCAGTCCAGGACCACGGTGCTGCAGATCTCCCTGGCCGCCAGGAAGTCGAACCAGACCGGCACCCAGGCCATGGCGACGTAGCCGACCAGGGCCAGGAGGATCAGCGAGACGGCGGCGACGGCGCCGATGCCGCCCTCACCACGACGGAGGCGCCGCCGAAGACGCAAGGAGTGCGGGCGCAGGGGGCGGGGGTTCCAGGACATGCGCAGGGCTCCTACCAGCGGAGGTTGGGGCGACAGCCTACTGCATTCGGGACGCGAGGTCAGGCACCCCCGCCGGCAGGCCCGCAGCGCCGGGAGTGCCAGAGCACGGCCAGGACCTCCCCATCGATCTCGTCGAGGGGCACCGGGCCCCAGGTGCGCGAGTCGCGGCTGCGCGCGCGCTGGTCCCCCAGCACCCAGGCGGAGCCGGTCGGGACGGTCTCCACGCTGCGATCGTCCCGGCTGGCCACGACCTGCCACCGGCGCGCACCCGCGACCTCGACCCGGCCCGGCGCCGTCTGCGCCCCGCAGCGCCAGGTGAAGGGCACGGCCGCGCGATCCTCCACGTCCAGGGCCTGGCCGTCGACGAAGACCCGGCCCGCCGACAGCTCCACCTGGGAGCCTGCCAGGGCCACGACCCGCTTGACGTAGCGCTCGGGATCGCTGCCGATGCGCAGCACGACGACATCACCGACGTCGATGCGAGCGCGCCGCCCCACCAGCAGCAGGTCGCCGGCCTGCAGGCCGGGCGCCATGGTGTCGCTGTCCAGCACCCGCAGATCGAAGAGCAAGGCGCGTCCCACCACGAGCGCGGCGACCAGCGACAGGGCCGCAGCCCCCCACCACCGGCTGCCCGCGCCCCCTCCCCTCACCCGTCGTCCACCGACAGGACCGCCAGGAAGGCCTTCTGCGGGATCTCCACGGCGCCCACCGACTTCATGCGCTTCTTGCCCTCCTTCTGCCGGTCCAGCAGCTTGCGCTTGCGGGAGATGTCGCCGCCGTAGCACTTGGCCGTCACGTCCTTGCGCATCGCCTTGACCGTGGTCCGGGCGATGACCTTGGGCCCCACGGCGGCCTGGATGGCGACGTCGAACATCTGGCGGGGGATGAAGTCCTTGAGCTTGCGGGCCACGTGCTGGCCCTTGGCGAAGCTGGCGCTGCGGTGGACGATGATCGAGAGGGCGTCGACCGGGTCCTTGTTGACCAGGATGTCCAGCCGGACCAGGTCGCCGGGCTCCCAGCGCACCACCTCGTAGTCCATGCTCGCGTAGCCGCGGGAGCAGCTCTTGAGCTTGTCGAAGAAGTCGAAGACGACCTCGGCGTAGGGGATCTCGTAGGTGAGCTGCACCCGGCCGGGGCCGGTGTAGTCGAAGGCGACCTGGGTCCCGCGGCGGTCCTCGCAGAGCTTGAGCACCGGCCCGACGTAGGTCTCGGGCATATGCAGGGTGACCTTGGCGATCGGCTCCTCGATGACGTCGACCTCTCCGGCAGGCGGCAGCTTGCTGGGCGAGTGGATGTCCAGGTGCTCGCCCTTCTTGGTGGTCACCTTGTAGACGACGCTGGGAGAGGTGTTGATCAGGTCCAGGTCGTACTCGCGCTCCAGGCGCTCCTGGACGATCTCCATGTGCAGCAGGCCCAGGTAGCCACAGCGGAAGCCGAAGCCGAGCGCGTCGGAGACCTCGGGCTCGTAGGTGAAGGCTGAGTCGTTGAGCTGCAGCTTCTCCAAGGCGGCCCGCAGGTTGTCGTAGTCGTGGTTGTCCACCGGGAAGATGCCGGAGAAGACCATCGGCTTGACCTTGCGGAAGCCCGGCAGCGCCGCGGCCGCCGGGCGGTCCTTGTGGGTCAGGGTGTCACCGACGTGGGCGTCCTCCAGGCGCTTGATGCCGGCGATGACGAAGCCCACGTCGCCGGCCGACATCTCGGTGCGATCCACCAGGTCGGGCGCGAAGACGCCCACGCGGGACACCTCGTAGGTGGCCCCCATGGCCATGAGCTGGACCCGCTCGCCCTTGCGGATGGTGCCGGCGAAGACGCGGACCAGGACCACGACCCCGACGTAGCTGTCAAACCAGGAGTCGATGAGCAGGGCCTGCAGGGGCGCCTTCGCGTCCCCCTTGGGCGGCGGGATCTGCTTGACGATGGCGTCGAGGACCTCGGCGATGCCCAGCCCCGTCTTGGCCGAGCACAGCACGGCGTGGCTGGTGTCCAGGCCCACGCCGTCCTCGAGCTGCTGCAGCACATTGTCGGGATCCGCGCCGGGCAGGTCGACCTTGTTGATGATCGGCAGGATCTCCAGGTCCTGCTCCAGCGCCAGGTAGACGTTGGACAGGGTCTGGGCCTCGACCCCCTGGGCGGCGTCGACCACCAGGAGCACGCCCTCACAAGAGGCCAGGCTGCGGCTGACCTCGTAGGAAAAGTCGACGTGTCCGGGGGTGTCGACCAGGTTCAGGCACCACTCGACGCCCTCGGGGTCGACGTAGCGGAGCTCCACCGTCTGGGCCTTGATGGTGATGCCCCGCTCGCGCTCGAGGTCCATGCGATCCAGGTACTGCTCCTTGCGATCCCGGTCCTTGATGAGGCCGGTGTACTCCATCAGGCGATCGGCCAGCGTCGACTTGCCGTGGTCGATGTGGGCGATGATCGCGAAGTTGCGGATGCGCTCGATGGGCCCGGGCATGCCTGGACTCCGTGGGCGGTGGACGCCCGAGTGCTCTTGCAGCGGTGCAGGGATCCGCGGCACGGACCGCGAATGGGACGCAGCGTGGGGGACGCAGCGTGGGGGACGCAGCGTGGGGGACGCAGCGCGCAACTGCAGGCAGCCGTACGCGCGGCGCCGCAGCCTCAGGGCCGGCCGATGCCGTGGTACTCGAAGCCGTGCTCCCGCATGCGCTGCGGGTCGTAGATGTTGCGGCCGTCGAAGACCCGGGGGCTGCCCAGGCGGGCCCGCAGCTCGTCGAAGTCGGGGTGCCGGAACTCGTTCCACTCGGTGACGAGCAGGAGCGCGTCCGCGCCGTCGGCGGCGTCCATGGCCGAGGTGGCGTAGATGATGCGGTCACCCAGGATGCGGCGGGCCTGCTCGGCGGCTTCGGGATCGTAGGCGATGACGGTGGCCCCGGCGGCCAGCAGGCGCTCGGCCACGACCAGGGCCGGGGCCTCCCGCATGTCGTCGGTCTCGGGCTTGAAGGCCAGGCCCCACAGGGCGATGCGGCGGCCGCGCAGATCGGGGCCGAGCACCGCGATGACCTTGTCGGCCAGCACGTGCTTCTGGTCGAAGTTGACCGCCTCGACCGCGCCGGCGATGCGCAGCTCCATGCCGTGGGCCCGCGCGGTCTGGACCAGGGCGCGGACGTCCTTGGGGAAGCAGGAGCCGCCGTAGCCGACGCCGGCGAAGAGGAAGCGGGGCCCGATCCGGGTGTCGGCGCCCGTGCCGCGGCGCACCAGCTCCACGTCGGCGCCCACCCGCTCGCAGAGCAGGGCCAGCTCGTTCATGAAGGAGATCTTCGTCGCGAGCATGGCGTTAGAGGCGTACTTGGTCAGCTCGGCGCTGCGGTTGTCCATGAAGATGATCGGGCGGCCGGTCCGGACCAGGCCCCCGTACAGCTCGCCCATGACCTCGCGCGCCCACTCGGCCTTGCAGCCGATGACGATGCGATCGGGGCGGGAGAAGTCCTCGACCGCCGCGCCTTCCTTGAGGAACTCGGGGTTGCTGACCACGTCGAAGTCGAAGCGGGCATGGCGCCCGACGAGCTCGCGGACCCGGTCGGCGGTGCCGACGGGGACCGTGGACTTGATGATGACCACCATGCGGCGGGTCATCTGCTCGCCGATCAGCGCGGCGACGGCCTCGACCCCCGACAGGTCGGCGTGGCCGTCCTCCAGGCCCGGCGTGCCGACGGCGATGTAGACCACGTCGGCCGCGGCGATGGCCTCGGCCCCCGCCAGGGTGAAGTGCAGGCGACCCTCACGCACATTGCGCGTGAGCAGCGAGTCCAGCCCCGGCTCGTAGATCGGGACCCGGCCCTCGAGCAGGGCGTCGATCTTCTCCGGGTCGTTGTCGACGCAGGAGACGTCGAAGCCCAGGTCCGCCATGCAGGTGCCCACAACCAGGCCCACGTAGCCAGTGCCTACGACGCAGATATTCATGTCTGTCCTCCGGGCCGCGGCCCCAGGATTCGGTGTCGGAGGCTAAGGCTCCACTCTCTCCTCGTCAACGGGAGCTCCCCGGCGCCCCCGAGAGGCCCCTGACCTGCACCCGCTCGACCCCGGGCCCCTTGACAGGGGGGCCAGCGCAGCGATAGCAGCGCCGCTGCATGAACGGTGGCTGCTGTGCCGCCGATCTTCACCGCTCCCTCATCGCTTCCACGGTTCCGGTCCCACCGGGGCCCAGACCCTCCGGAGAACGCAGTGGCCGACCACAAGGATGCCATCAAGCGCAACAAGCAGAACGAGAAGGCGCGGATCCGCAACCGCCACTTCCGCAGCAACATGCGCAACCGCATCAAGGAGCTGCGCGCCCTGGTGGACGCCGGCGACACCGCCGCCGCCCAGGCCAAGCTCATCGAGACCGTGAGCACGATCCAGCGGGTCGCCCAGAAGGGCGTCATCCACCCCCGCCAGGCCGCCCGCCGCGTCAGCCGGCTGGCCCGCGCTGTCAACGGCCTCACGACCGCCGAGTAGCCCCGCAGAGCTGCCCCGCAGGGGTGCTCATCGCCACGCGGCCGGTCCAGGTGCTCCCCCGGGAGCCCCCTTGGGCCGGCCGCGTCGCGTTCGGGCTCGCCGCGTCGCGCTCTCGCTCAGCGGGTCGCCAGCTCCAGCACCAGGCGCTCGAAGACCCGGCGGTCGCCGGCCCGGGAGCGGTTGAGCTGCCGGTTGGCCCGGGCGAGCTGGGCCAGGGTGCCCGCCACGGGCAGAGGGCGGGCCCGCAGCGAGCGCTCGGCCTCCTGCTGGTCCCGCCAGCGCATGCGCAGGCCAGCGTCCTTGGGCGAGGTCCCCGTGCGCAGGCAGTCCTGGAGCACCAGGAGCTGCCGGATCTGCCAGGTGACCATGGCCAGCATGCGGTGCGTGACCCAGCCCTCCTCCAGCAGGCGGTGGGTCTGGGCCAGGGCCTTGTCGGCGTCGCGCCGCACCAGGGCGCTGGTCAGGTTCCAGATCTCGGCCTCACCCACGACGCTGGCGGTCTGCTCCACGACGGCGGAGTCGATGGTGCCCTGGCCCCCCACATAGCAGGAGGCCTTGTCCAGTTCGGCCGACAGCCGGCCCAGGTCCCGGCCGCACAGCTCGACCAGCAGCTCGGCGGCCCGCGGATCCAGCTCGCAGCCCAGCCGCTGGGCCCGCTCCCGGGCGAAGGCGACCGGGTCCTCGTCGGCGGTGGCGAAGCGGATGTAGCGACCGTCCTTCTTGACGCGGTTCTGCAGGCGCACGCCGCGGTTGATGCCCTTCTCGGCCGACTCGGGCAGCTTGGCGCCGCACAGAACCAGCACCGTGCTGGGGACGGGCTTCTCGGCGTACTCCAGCAGGGCCTCGAGCAGGGCGGCCGGGGCCTTCTCCAGCTCGCGCAGCACGACGACCCGGTGCCGGGACATCATGGGGACCGTGCGGACCAGGTCTATGACGCGCCCCAGCACGTCGGACTCACCGGCCTGCAGGACGGCGAGGTTGAAGGCGCCGGCGCTGCCGCCCAGGACCTGCTCGACCAGGGCGGCCTCGGCCTCACGGACACGCAGGGCCTCGTCGCCCAGGAACATGGCCAGCAGCGGCAGCTCAGGGCCCGCTCCGGGCGGCGTTCCAGGCTGCGGCGTTCCAGGCGGCGTTCCAGGCGGGCTCACGGCAGCACTCCGGCTTGCAGCCACAGGACGGCGTCGTCGGCGAGCTCCTGGGACAGGGACTGCCAGGCGGCGGCCCGGGCCTGGGCGGTGGCCAGGCCATCATCGGCCGGTGCCTCGTAGCTGCGCTCGCCCGTCAGCACCACCCGCCGGGGCGAGGGGCCCAGGAGCTGGACCTGCAGGCGCAGCCGCGCGCGCTGGACGCGCAGGGTCGCGTCGACGCCCTGGTCCTGGGTGCTGGCCTCGAGCACCTCGAGGACCAGGGGACAGGCCCCGCTGCCGCTGATGCCCCGGGCGGCCAGCGCCCCTTGCAGGCCGGCCCGCAGATCGTCGGCGAGGCCCGGCTCGGCCGCCGCCACCAGGACCTGGTCCAGCCGGACCCCACCCGGCGGCAGCGAAGAGGGCGGCCGACCCAGGTGGCAGCCCGCCATGGGCGCCAGGGCCAGCCCCAAGACTGCGGCCCAGAGGGCCGGCACCAGGGGATTCGGAGAGAGGTGGGCTCGGCTCACGTGCCGGTCTTATTGACAGCCCCCTGCCCCGTCGAGACAATGCCCACCTCTCGCACACCTGGAGCCCTCGATGGCCCCTCTGCTCACGGCCCTGCTCGTCCCGGCCGCCCTCGCCAGCGCGCCGGGCCTCGACGCCTCGCTGCTGCCCGACGCCTCCTCCTCGGGCAGTACAGCCGCGCTCCAGGACGATCCCACCACTCCGCCGGCCGCCGGCGCCGAGGGTGAGACCACCAAGAAGGGCACGGGAAACCGGGACTACCTGATGCAGGTGAACGCCCGGGTCCGCTACCTCAGCGTGCCCGACAGCCTGCTGGACATCGGCTTCTTCAATAGCAAGGACCCCGGCGCCAATGAAAGCTTTGACCGGCCCAAGCTGCGCGGCTGGGCCATTGGCGGCGAGTACGTCTTTGACATGGAGCCAGCGAACTACGTCATCTACGCCGAGTACGTGAAGTCCCTGATGGGCGAGGGCTACTGGGACGACGTGGAAGAGCCGGCCGACCACAACGACGGGGATTGGGTGCGCCCTGACGGCCTGGGCGCCGTCGTGGTAGGCGCGACCTACCTGCACGAGGTGGACGCCATCCCGGTGGACGAGGACCACAAGGTCGGCTTGTCCTTCCTGTTCGGCGCCGGCCTGGGCCTGACGGTGGTCACCGGCGGCCTCGAGGTCTGGCACCCCGGCAGCAACCCCGACAACCTGAACCCCGGTTGTGGGGCCAGCTCGCCGGCCTACAATCGCTACGATGTCTGCGGCTCCGACGGCTACAAGCGCATCCCCAAGGTCCTGCCCATGGTCGACCTGTCGGCCAGCGCCCGGGTGAACTTCGCCAACCACTTCCACATCCGCATCGACGGCGGCGTGCACGACACGCTGAGCCTGGGCACGGCCCTGGGCGCCGTCTTCTAGTAGATCTCCTCCTTCTTGCGGCCCCGGTTCGGGGGCCGCCCACGGGAAAGGCCGGGCTCCTCAGGACCCCTCAGGGCACCCTCAGGGCCACGGCCGCCGCGACAGCCCGGCACGCCCTGGGTTGCCCGCACGGCGGCTCCGCGATAGTCGCGCCCGGTCTGCCCCTCCTCCCGCATCGAGGTCCACCTTGATCCTGGTCACCGTCCGCGAGAACGAGCCCTTCGAGAAGGCCCTGCGCCGCTTCCGCCGCAAGGTGGAGCGCGAGGGCATCCGCAAGGACATCAAGAAGAACAGCTTCTACCTGAAGCCCGGCGAGAAGCGCCGTCTGAAGCAGCGCCTGGCTGAGAAGCGGCGGCGGAAGGCTCTGCGTCGCGCCCTCAAGAAGGCCGTGAACTAGCCGACGGTGCGCCCAGGCGGTCGCCCTCCTGGCGCCGCCACGGACCATGACCCCGCCTCGGCGGGGTCTCGTCGTTGCCCGCGGGTGCGGCCCGAACCGGGCCCGCCTCGCTACCAGGTCTCTGCGGGCGGCGGGCCCTGGTCCAGCAGCGCCTGGGCCCGCGCCTGGGCCGCGGCGTCTTCCAGCGCGTCCAGGCCGCCCCCTGCCCCCTTGGCGGCCACCACAGCCGAGAGCGTGCGCTCCCAGGCCACGGTGTCTCCGCCCGGTCCGTAGACCAGCTCGGCCGTCTCGACCGCCGTCATGAGCCGGTCCGGCGCCTGCTGGCGGGCCTGACCCAGGGCGCCCGCCGCCGCGGCAGCGTCGCGCCCCAGGGCGACCGGCACGATGGCCAGGCCCAGGCCCTGGGCCTCGAAGGCCCGGCCGCGGTCCAGGGTCGGCGCCAGCTCCACGGCCCGCTTGCCCAGGGCAGCCACCGGCTCCAGGTCGATGGCGTCCCCCAGCACCCCGCGGCCGTGCAGCCAGTGGGCCCAGGAGATGGCCGCCCAGGCCACGCACTCCGCGTCGCTCGCGGGCACCACGGCCAGCACGCGCGTCGTGATCAGGCCGCCGCTCCCTTGCAGACGCGCCGCCACGCCAGGACGCAGGGCCAGGCACTGCAGCGCCCAGGAGCGCGCCGAGGCCAGGTCGTCGACCGAGGGGTCCGGAAACGCCAGGGCCCGCTCATACAAGGTCCGCGCGATGCGCGTGTGGGCCCGTCCATCCTCGGGAAACTCCTGCGACAGGTCCAGCAGGCACTGCAGGCTGTCGTCCACGCCGGCGCGGGCGGGCACGCCGCTGCCCAGGCGGGCCTGGCAGGCGACCAGGCCCAGCGCCACGGGGTCCCGCTCGGAGCGCCGGACGCCGAGGTGGCAGCCGACCTGCGACAGTAGGCCGAGCAGCCCCAACAGCCCCAGCGGCAGGGCAACGGGATACCGCGTCAAAGCACACCTCCGACAGGCCCGGGTGGTGGAATGGTAGACACAGGGGCCTTAAAAGCCCCTTCCCTCATGGGAGTGCCGGTTCGAGCCCGGCCCCGGGCACCCGCGGCAGCGCGGGCCTCCCGGTGACATATTGACACCGCAAGGGGCGCGCGCGCTGGTACCTTTGCGGCCATCCTCTCCTCCCAGGCATCCAGGATCCCATGGGACGCATCATCGGTATCGACCTCGGGACCACGAACTCGGTCTGCGCCTACATGGACCGCAGTGACCCTCGTGTCGTGATCAACGAGGAGGGCGGCCGGGTCACGCCTTCCGTCGTGGGCTTCGCAAAGGGGGGAGAGCGCTTCGTCGGGGACATCGCAAAGCGGCAGATGCTCATCAACCCCGACGCGACGATCCACTCCATCAAGCGCTTCATGGGCCGGCGCTACCGGGACGCCGGGGCGGACCTGCGCCTGGTCAACTACCAGGTCGTCGAGGCCAGCAACGGCGACTGCGCCATCCAGGTCGGGGGGCGACTGTTCAGCCCCCAGGAGCTGGCGGCCATGGTGCTGCAGAAGATCCGCAAGTCGGCCGAGGACTTCCTGGGAGAGGCCGTGACCGAGGCGGTGATCACGGTCCCCGCCTACTTCACGGACCGGCAGCGGCAGGCGACCCGTGACGCGGGCACCATCGCCGGCCTGGACGTGCTGCGCATCATCAACGAGCCCACGGCCGCGGCCCTGGCCTACGTGCACGACCGCAAGAAGGCCAGCACCATCGCGGTCTACGACTGGGGCGGCGGCACCTTCGACATCTCCCTGCTCGAGGTCGACCGCGACGTGGCCGAGGTCCGGGCCACGCGGGGCAACAACGCCCTGGGCGGCGGTGACATCGACCGGCGCATCGTCGACTGGCTGCTCGACCGCTTCCAGTCCGAGCACCACCTCGACGTCAGCAACGACAAGATCGTCATGCAGCGCCTGCGGGACGCCGCCGAGCGGGCCAAGCTCGAGCTGTCCAGCGCGCCCTCGACCGAGATCCACCTGCCCTTCCTGGTCAGCGACCAGGGCGGCCCCAAGCACCTGCAGCTCAGCCTGAGCCGGGCGACCTTCGAGGGCCTGGCCGAGCCCCTCTTCCAGATGACCGTCGAGGAGTGCCGTCGCGCCCTCCAGGACGCCCGCATGGACGTCAAGGACATCGACGAGATCATCATGGTCGGCGGCTCCAGCCGGATTCCCCGGGTCCAGGAGCTGGTGCGCGAGCTGTTCGGCAAGCCGCTGAACAAGACCTTCAACCCCGATGAGGTCGTGGCCATCGGGGCGGCCATCCAGGGCGGCATCCTGGAAGGAGAGGTCAAGGCCGTCACCCCGCTCGACGTGACCAACTTCTCGCTGGGCATCGAGGTCCAGGGCCGGCGCTTCGCCCGCCTGATCCCCAAAAACAGCACGATCCCGACCCAGAAGAGCCAGCTGGTCAGCACCGTGGTGGACAACCAGCGTACGGTGAAGATCCACGTCCTGCAAGGCGAGAGCGGCGATGCCCGCGAGAACGTCAGCATGGGCGAGTTCGAGCTGCAGAACATCCAGCCGGCCCCCCGCGGGGTGCCACGGGTGCAGGTCCGCTTCGCCATCGACGCCAACGGCATCGTGAGCGTGAGCGCCCAGGACCTGCGCACCGGCGTCTCGGACGAGATCACCATCGACGCGCCCACCGGGCTGTCCAAGGTGGAGATCGAGCGCCTGCGTGCCGAGGCCGAGGCCCTGGCCCGACGCGACGACGCCGGACGCGAGCTGAGCCTGCTGCGTAACGACGTGGAGAAGGAGCTTGTCACGCTGGAGACCTTCCTGCGAGACAACCGTGGTTTGCTCCCCAAGCAGGACATCTTCGAGCTGGAGCAGGCGCTGAAGCGGGGGCGGATGGCGCTGCTCAAGGCTGCGGACAAGCGAAACCTCGAGAGCCTGCTCGGTTACCTGCAGCGCTTCTACCAGCACCTCACCGAGAAGCTGGAGCAGCAGGCACGCATGCACTGAGGTCACGCTGCCCCCGTCCTCCCCTCGACACCTGCTCCCTCGCCCGCTGCGGTCGGTGCTGCTCCTGGCGGCCGGCATGCTCGGCCTGGGCGGAGCCGCGGGCTGCGCCGACAGCGACGCCATGCGGCAGCTGACGACCTCGGCCCCCAGCGAGGCGCGGCTGCAGGCCATGGTCCGTCGCAACGCCGGTGACCTGGGCCGCGTGAGCTGCGCGGGCTGCCCCGAGCGCTGGGCCCCCGAGGCCTGCGCCTTTGCGGAGCAGCTCATGCGCACCCAGGCCGGGGTGAAGGCGGCCCGCTGCGCCATGGCCTCGGCTGCGCTGGGTCCGCCGGGGGTGCCGCAGCGCCTGCCCGCCTCGGCCCAGGCCGCGGCCCAGGCCAGCCTGGACAAGCTGGCCAAGGACACCCGCCACCGCGACGTGGACGAGGCCCTGCAGCTCTACGCCTTCGGCTCGGATCTGCAGCGCATGGGCAGCCTGGAGCTGTGGTCCGACGGCCTGCTCATGCGGGCCCGAGCCCTCGCCTGGCTGGCAGACGCGCCGCCCGCCGACGGCTGGCCCTCAGAGCTGCTGGCCCTGGAGGCCGCGGCCCCCTCCCCCGGCCGGGTCGCCGAGCTGGCCGTCGTCCAGGCCTACGGCCTGCACCGCGAGCACGATTGGCAGGCCCGCGCCTCCCTGGGCAGCGCCTCGGACCTGTCGATCCAGGCCATCCGCGGGGACGACACCCACCGCGCCGAGGTGGTGCGCACGACGCGCCAGGCGCTGGTCGATGCCTGGGGCACCGACGGGCCTCCCGTGGACCTGGTGGAGTCCTGGCAGGCCGGAGTGCTGGTGCGCAGCCACACCCAGGACCTGGCCCTCAAGGCGGCCCTGGCCCGCGAGCGGCGCTGCCCGGACAGCCTGGACGCCCTGGTCCCCGAGCACCTGCGCAGCGTGCCCGAGGGCTGGGTCCTGGACACCTCGAGCTGCCTGCCCCGCCGCCTCGAGCCGCCGCAGGCCCCCTCAGGGCAGCTCCCCACGCCCAAGGCCGGCGCCCTGGCGGCTTCGCCCTGAAGCAGGGCCGGCGGCTTCGAGCTGCCGTGGGACCGCTGCTCCCGAAACGCACGACGCCGGTCAGCAAGTGCCGACCGGCGTCGTGGAAAGTGGTGGAGCTGAGGGGATTTGAACCCCTGACCCCCAGAATGCCATTCTGGTGCTCTCCCAACTGAGCTACAGCCCCATTTCGTCCGAGATGTCAGACTGCGGCGAGGTCCAGGGACCGAGATCCCAGAGATGACCGCTGTCGAGATCGGGACGCCGCGGAGGTCCCCCGCGACGCGTCGCCGTTATAGCGAGGCTCTGGCCAGCCTGCAAGGGCCAGCTGCACACCCTGCGCAGGCTATCGGCTGCGCCGGCCCGCAGGCGGGCGGACGGCTCTCTGAGCCTCTGCATGATCATCGGCCTGAGACGCGAATTCGGGGCCACCGGCGCTGGCTCCCTGTGCCGGGTCCTCGCCCGTCTCGCCCTCGGCCCCCAGCGGGAGAGCGGCGTCAGGGACCGCGTCCGGGGCCTCCTCCTCTGGCTGGGCGCCGCCGCCCGTGGCCTGCTGCTCCCGGGCCTGCCGCTCCCGGGCCACGGCCGCGGCCACCTCGGCGGCGCGCTGGGCAGCCACCTGGGCCTCGACCTCTGCGATGCGCGCCTCCAGCTCGCGGATGCGCTCCACCCCGCGAGCCAGCCCCGGGTGGTCGACCTCTCCGCCCTCGACCAGGTGCCGGACCTCACGGCCGAGCTTCTGGTACATGGCGTCCTTGTCGTGCCGGAGCTGGCGCAGGTCCAGCAGGGTCCGCCCCGAGGTGGCCGCCCGCCGCGCGCCCTGGCGACCCCGACGGAGCACGACGCGAGCGAGACCGAAGACGGCCTTTCCAAGCAGGGCGCCCGCCTCTCCGAGCATTCCGCTCAGCTCGGTGCTGCCCGGGGCGGCGCTCTGGTGCGCCCGGTCCTCCTGGGGAGGGGGGGTGTCTTCGACAGCGGAGGAGTGTTCGGCCAAGGTGGTCTCCAGGGACAGAGCGCCGGTAGCGCAGGCGCCCGACGCCGGCAATGCTTGGCCGAAGCCCTTCCCACTCGGCGCCTCCCTGCATTAGGCAGGAGCACCTCGCGCGGTCCGCCGCGAACATCCCAACCGGAGCGACCATGATCCTCGTGACCGGCGGTACGGGCCGCTTTGGCGAGCAGGTGATCCGCACCCTGCGCACCCTCGGCCTGGACGTCCGCGCCCTCGTCCGCAAGGGCAGCCACTACTACTGGCTGAACGACACGGGCTGCGGCTTCTTCTTCGGCGATCTGCTCGATCCCGTGAGCCTGCGACGGGCCTGCCGCGACGTGGAGTACATCATCTCCTGCTCGGGCATCCAGACCGAGACGCGCACCAACAACCACACCACGGTCACGGTCGAAGGACACGGCGCGCTGTTCCAGGCAGCCCGCGAGCGCGGCGTGCGCAAGGTCGTGATGCTGTCCTGCATGGGCGTGGACCAGGACCTGGGCGAGACCGCCTTCCAAGCCCGCAAGGGGGCCGAGGACCTGCTCATCGGCTCGGGCCTGGAGTACACGATCCTGCGGGCCACGGTGCATGAGCACTTCTTCCTGGACCTGGCCTGGCGGGTCCACGACCGGGGCAACGCGGTCCTGCCCTCGGCGGGCAACAACCGCCTGCAGCCCGTCGCCAGCCGCGACGTGGCCCTGATGGCCGCGGCCAGCCTGGACCTGGCCAGCGTGCAGAACCAGGTCGTCGACGTCGGCGGTCCCGACGTGCTGTCGGCCCGTGAGGCCTTCGACGCGGCCTGCGAGGTCGTGGGGGTCACGCCCAAGGCCACGATCATGCCCGGGGCCGCCGTCTCGGTCGGCCGCCGCCTGGGCCGCCCGCTGCGCCGCTACGCCCACCGCCTGGGCGAGCGCGCCGTGTGGTTCGAGCACGACTTCACCATCGACGCCGAGGCCCTGCGGGCTCGCTTCGGGGTGCCCCTGACCCCCTTCCGGGACGCCCTGGTCCAGACCAACGAGATCTACCAGGTCATGCGGGACCCCGAAGCCCGGGAGAAGCGCATGGTCCACCCCCAGTTCTACGCCACGGTCTACGAGCCGGGCGAGGCGGACTGGGCCTCGTTGCCCGAGGGCCCGCTGCCGGCCCGCGACTGACACGCCGCCTGCCCGGGGCGCTGCCTCGGGGCCCGTGAAGGGGCGCCGCCGCGCTCAGTGACCCGCGTTGGCCTTGCCCTTGTTGGGCATGGCGTTCCAGACGCGGGTGGCGAGCAGGAAGCCGATGACGGCCATGGGGATCATGGCCAGGGGCCAAGACAGCCAGTTGGAGGGCTCGGTGACCGGGCCCGTCAGCTTGCCGGCGGCGTCGAACTGCTCCTGGGGCAGGACCACGCCGTAGATCAGGCTCATGACGCCGGTGCCCAGGTAGACGAAGCCGTCGATGATGCCGACCGCGACGCCGACGTTCCTGCGGCCGCCGAAGTCCATGCTCGCCGTGCCCGAGAGCATGCCGTGCACGCCGATGACAGCCATGGACATCAAGATCGCAAGCCAGGCCTGCGGGTAGATCGGGGAGCCGCCGATGGTGAAGACCGGACCCGCCTTGTAGATGAAGCTCAGGGTCACGGCGCTGGCGATGAGGACCGCGTAGAGCAGGGCGGCGACCGGGCCGCGCCGGCTCTTGAAGACATGGTCCGAGATCACGCCGGCCACCACGCCGCCCAGGATGCCGGCCACGCACAGCAGCATGCCCCAGTGGTCGTAGACGAAGTCCCCCTTCAGGTGCAGGGCCACGTCCGTCTGCTTGGCGAAGGTGCGGTACCACTGCATGATCGACTGCCGCAGGAAGCCGGAGCAGAACTCGATCAGGGCGATGGTCACGATGACGGGGTTCCGGATCATCTGGCCGAAGACCGCCAGCGGGCTCTTCTGCGGCCCGTCGTCGCCCGAGGAGGCGTCAGCCGTGTCGAAGTCCAGGAAGCCGGCCTGTACGGGGGTGTTCTGGACCATGAACACGTCGACCACGGCGAGGACGGCCAGGATGATCGCCGGGACCAGGAAGACCCACACCACGCCCAGGTGGGTGAGCACCATGTCGCCCCAGTCGAAGGCGAAGTAGATGCCCAGCGAGATGAGGATCCCGAAGATGGCGCCGAAGACACCGCGCTCCCGGACATGGAACCAGGGGGCGTTGCACTTGACGATGGCGACGGCGCCGAAGCTCTGGAAGTACATGTTCGCGCCGTAGAGCACGCTCATGACCAGCCGGAAGTGGTCGGCCAACAGGGCGCTGCCCGGCCCGTGGTTCACCAGGGACCAGCTGACGCCGCCCATGAGCACGTTGGCCACCGCGGTGCCGATGGCCCCGGCCAGGATGGCCTTCTTGCCGCCGAAGCGGTCGGTCAGCGGGCCATTGAGTACGAAGCTGCAGCCATAGACCCAGGTGCCGACGGCGAAGATGTAGCCGAAGTCGTTGTTGCCCATGAGCGCGTTGCCGAGGTGATTCTGCATCTCCTCGAAGGCGAACTTGCTGATCTTGAGGTTGTAGCGCCCCATATAGAGGAAGGCGTAGGTCAGCCCCAGGGGCAGCCAGTTCATCACCCGGCGCCGCACGAAGGCCTTGCTGTGATCGACGCCCTCCACCTTGGGCAGGCGGGCGATGACGATCGCCACGACGACCAGCAGGATGCCGATGGGTGCGAACTCGTTGAACCACTCGAGCATGGTCTCTCCCGACAGGCGTGGTCAGCGGGGGCTGGTCCACGGGCGCGGCCACCATGCCACACGCGCCCCCCGCGGGTGCGCGCCGCGGGCCTGAAGCGGGCTCAGCCGCCCGAGCTCGGGGCCTGCCTCGGCAGTGGGTCCGGCTGGTCGCGGGGGTCGGCCGGGGTGGTGATGGGCCCCTTCCGGGCCCGGGCCGTGGCGGCCTCCAGCACGGTCATGCCCATGTCCTGGGGCTGCCCCGGGTACACGCCCCCCAGGTTGTGCCGCCACTGGGCGGCCACGAAGGAGTTGGTGGCGACGGTGTAGCGCTGCTCGGCCTGCAGGGGCTGCCCCCCGATGGTCACCTCACCCAGCTCGGGGGCCCCCAGCCGGGTGTGCCAGCCGAAGTGGACCCCGGACCACTGCAACACGCCGCGGTCCTGGTGCAGCTCGGCCGAGGCGGTGGCGAGCATGATCTGGGTGAGCTCCGTGCCGCTGAGCTCGAAGCGCACCACGTGGTTGCCGAAGGGGAAGATCTCGTAGAGCCCGGCCACCGTCAGCGGGCCCGCCCGCAGGTCCGAGCGCAGGCCGCCGGCGTTGTAGAGCCCGACCTGGGCGTCCCCGGCCTCGCGGACCACGTCGGCCGCCCACCGGCCCAGGGGCGACTCGCCGTGGTGGTCCCGGCCCAGCGTCAAGGCGACCTCACCCAGGGGCTCGGAGAAGCGTGCGTCGAGCTGCTGCTGGTAGCCCTGGACCAGCTCCGACACCGCCTTGCGGGGGGGGAGCGGCAGCTGCTCCGGATCCAGCTCCTGGGCCCGCCACTGCAGCTGGGTGATGGCGCCGTCGGCCACGGTCAGCTCGGCGATGCCCAGCAGGCGCCCGTAGCTGCCGGCCTGGACGATCCAGGTGTCGCCGACCTGCTCGGCAGCGCGCATGCGGGTGTGGGAGTGACCACCGACGATGAGGTCGATGCCCGGCACGTCGCGGGCCAGCTCCCGGTCGTCCTCTACGCCGATGTGGGTCAGGGCCACGACCAGGTCGACCTGGGGCTCCAGCTCCGCGACCATGGCGCGGGCCGCCTCGGCGTGGGAGACCACGGCGAGGTGGGACATGGTGGCCTCGTCCGCCAGGCTGTCCAGGGCCGCGGTCGTCAGGCCGAAGACCCCGACCTTGAGCCCGTTGACCTGGTAGATCTTCCAGGGCGTGACGCCGGCGACCCCCACCGGGCAGTCCAGCTTGCTGACCGCCTCACAGGGGGCCCGCAGGTTGGCGCTCAGGGCGGGCACGGCGTCGTCGGCGACGTAGGCGGACAGCGCGTCGAAGCCGCGATCGAAGTCGTGGTTGCCCAGGACCCAGCCGTCCACCCCGACCAGCTCGGTCAGGGCGGCCATGCCGCCGCCGCTCACGCCGCGCTCGCGCAGCTCCATGAGGGGCGTGCCCGTGAGCTGGTCGCCGGCGTCCAGGAACAACACCGCGTCCTTGCCGTCGGCCTGCTCCAGGCTTCGGACCCAGCAGTCGATGGCGACGAAGCCGCCCAGGGCCTTGTCGTCAGGGAGCCAGTCGGCCGGCTCGGGCAGGTAGTGCGCGTGTACGTCGTTGGTGTGCGCGATGACGACATGACCCGGCGGCAGGTGGCCAGTCGGCACCCCCGCAGCGGTCGGCGCGTGGTGGGCGCAGGACAGCAGCAGGACAAGGAGCATGGCTCAGCTTCCCCGGACCAGCGCGGCGATGTCCTGACACTGGGCCGCGGTGACGGCCCCCTCGAAGCGCCCCAGGACCTCCCCGGCAGCCGAGATCACCCAGGTCTGGGGGATCTTCTCCCACCGGATGCCCAGAGCCTTGAAGAGCTGCTCGGGCGGCAGGGTCACCAGCAGGCTGGGCCAGGGCACGCCATTGCCGGCGGCGAAGCTGGCGACGTGCTCGATGATGTCCTCTTCGTCGCCGCGAGGGTCGAACATGTCCCAGGACACCCCCAGGAAGTCCGCCTGGTCGGCCAGCTCCCCGGCGAGGGCGACGAGGTGCGGCAGCTCGTCGATGCAGGGCACGCACCAGGTGGCCCAGTGGTTCACGACCCGCGGGCGAGGGCCTGGTCCGTGGGCCGCCAGGACGGCCGCCAGCTCGGCCCGCACGCAGCCCTTCGTGGGCAGCAGCTCGGCGGCCGGCTCCTTCGCGGCCGGCTCCTTCGCGGCGGGCTCCTTCGCGGCGGGCTCCTTCACGGCGGGCTCCTTCGCGGCGGGCTCCTTCGCGGCGGGCTTCTTGGCAGCCGCCTTCTTTGCGGCGGGCGGCTCGGCGGCGGGCGGCTCGGCGGCGGGCGGCTCGGCGGCGGGCGGCTCGGCGGCGGGCGGCTC
>Ga0100377_1000073_pt1 | contig 79064 bp, 67 predicted proteins | sample CryGeymeta201501_FD_83664 | JGI IMG/M metagenome (GOLD analysis project Ga0100377, IMG submission 83664) | Groundwater microbial communities from Crystal Geyser aquifers in Utah, USA - Crystal Geyser metaG 2015-01 | ecosystem: Environmental > Aquatic > Deep subsurface > Groundwater | place: USA... | reverse complement strand
CGGGGCTCTCGGCTCGATCCTTCCGGTCCACCCCAAGAACGAGCATGCTCGGGAGCCCCGCAGGGGCGACCCCGAGGAGCCCGCAGGGCGACGAGACAGATGAGCCCCTGGCGACGGGAGGGCGAATAGCCCAACCGAGCCTGGGGTGTCTGCGGACGACGACCTCAAGGCTCTCACCGGGTGGTTCTCGACCGCCAGCCCTATGGATAGAAGTCAGGTCTGCGCGGCGACTATTGTGCACGCGAGAGCGCTGTGCTACACATCAGGCATCAAATTGGTTCCGGGCTCTTGTGAGGATGTCCTTCCGTTGGCCACAGCTTTGTCCGTAGCAACGACCAGCGTTGTGCTGTTGGCGTGATGTGATGGACGAGCCATTCGCGGCCATGGTGAGGCCCCGTAGCAGCGGGTCTTCCGGTGGTCGAGCTGTGCTTTGAAGAGCCTCTCGAGTCCACCGGAGCTCAATCGCGCCTGCGCGGCGTGAGCGCCGTGGTCGGTGGCCGCAGGGATCACGCAAAAAACTGGCGGATGTGCGCCGCGTGCCTGGAGGGCAGCTCTCCGGACAACGGTGGACACCGCTGTCTCTGAAGGAGAGTGAGCTTGGCTACTTCGTCCCCGGATCCTGGCATGGCCCGGATGTTCAATGAGGACGCGCTGCTGCAGGCCGCAGCGGGGCAGGTGCCGGAGGCGGACTTCGGGCCGGAGACGTTCAGGCCGGCGCTCGGGGCGCTGATCGACGGCCTGACCGGGGAGGCGGCGCTGACGATGCCGGGGGCGTGGGCGGCGGTGGGGCGGCTGGTGCAGTCGCTCAAGCGTCGTCGGATCCTCTCGCAGCTCGTGGCGGCGGACCCGAGGCTGGCAGAGGGGGTTATCGAGGCGCCGATCGTGATCGTGGGGTTCCCGCGAACGGGCACGACGCTGCTGCACAACCTGCTGGCGTCTCATCCGGCGCACCGGGCGATCCGGCTGTGGGAGATGCGCGAGCCGTTCGCGCCTGTGAACGCCCCGTCGACGTGGGCAGAGGACGTGCAGCAGGTGACCGCGCAGCTGGTGGAGGCCGGCTACCAGATGGCGCCGCGGCTGGCGGACATCCACCCGCTTCGGGCGCAGTGGCCGGACGAGTGCAGCTGGCTGTTTCGCAACAGCTTCGCGACGCTGGTCAACGCCTTCTCGCACTACATGCCGACCTATGCGGACTGGGTGATGGACCGGGACATGACGCCGGACTACGCCTACTATCGGCTCCAGCTCCAGGCGATCCTCTCGCAGCGGCCGGGGCAGCCCCTGGTGTTGAAGAACCCCTGCCACGTCTGGCATCTGCCGGCGCTGCTGTCGGTGTTCCCCGACGCGCGCATCGTCCAGCTCCATCGCGACGTGACGGACGTCGTGGGCTCGTTCGCGAGCCTGTGCCACGCGCTGCAGGAGGGCACGAGCGAGGTGCGTTCAGACGTCGAGCTCGGCGCCTACGCGCTGCACATGCTCAAGGTCGGCATGGAGCGGATGCTGGCGGCGCGGGCGGCGCTGCCTGCGACCTCCTTCACCGACCTGGGCTACGACACGCTCGTGGCCGATCCCCTGAAGGTGCTCCGCGAGCTGCACGCCGGCTGGGGTCTGAGCTTCGATGACGCCGCCGCGCAGGCCGCTGAGCGCTGGCTGGGTGAGGGGAAGAAGCTCACCGGGCGCCACGCCTACGACCTCTCTCGGTTCGGGCTGTCCGACGAGGCGGTCTGCGATGTGTTTACGCAATACACCACTAGATTCCATTCATTTTTACCGGCTTAGGCCCGCATGAGCACCCGCCTGCCACGCAGTGCAGGGAGCTCCGTGAGCGACAGCTCGCGCAGCGGCCTGCGTCGCGAGGTCGACGGGTGCTCACGGCGCATCCAGTCCAGATGGGGTGTCCATGATCATCGATCCACTGCTTCACATCGACAACTTCACGCAGGTCTTTCAGCACTGGGCTGAGCGCGCTCCCGAGCGTCTGGTCTTCCGGTTCCTGGAGAACGGGGAGGGCGACGGGCTGACGCTGACGTACGGCGAGCTGGACGTGGCGGCGCGACGCATCGGTGCGGCGATGCTCGCCGAGGCGCGACCGGGTGACCGGGTGCTGCTGCTGTACTCGCCGGGGCTCGAGTTCGTCGAGGCGTTCGCGGCGTGTCTGTACGCCGGGCTGGTGGCCGTGCCGGTCTATCCGCCCGCCCCGCGCCAGCTCGATCGCACCTTGCCGCGGCTGCAGGCGATCGCGGCGGTGGCGGACGTTCAGCTCGTGGCGACGACCGCGATGATCCACATGCTGCTCAAGCCGATGATGGGTGATACGCCCGAGCTCGGGGCGCGGCCGTGGCTCGCGACGGACAGCGTGACGGAGGGGGCCCCGGCCTCTCCCGCGTTCGACGCCTCGCCGGACGCGCTGACGCTGCTCCAGTTCACGTCGGGATCGACCGGGACGCCTCGCGGGGTCATGGTGACGCACCGGAACCTGCTCCACAACGAGCGCGGGATCCGGCACGCGTTCGGGCACGACGTGCGGGACGCCGCTGGCGTGGGCTGGCTGCCGACCTATCACGACATGGGCCTCATCGGGAAGGTGCTCCAGACCATCTACCTCGGCACCTCGACCGTGCTGCTCTCACCGCTGGACTTCCTCCAGCAGCCGGTGCGCTGGCTCAAGGCGATCTCGCGTTGGCGTGGCGGGACCTGCGGTGGGCCGAACTTCGCGTACGAGCTGTGCACGCGGCGCGTGCGGGACGAGGACCTGGCGTCGCTGGACCTGTCGAGCTGGAACGTGGCGTTCTGCGGCGCTGAGCCCGTCTCGCACGAGACGCTGCGCCAGTTCGCGAGGCGCTTTGCGCCCTGCGGATTCCGCAGCGAGTCGTTCTTCCCGTGCTACGGCCTGGCGGAGGGCACGCTGATGGTCAGCGGCGGTTGGCTCGGCAGCACCTCCACCACGCGGTGGGTCCGAAGCGAGGCGCTGGAGCGCGGCGTGGCCGCGCCCGCCGCCCCGCAGACGCTGGGCGCCTCGGCGCTCGTGTCGTGCGGCGAGGTGCTGGAAGGGCAGCGGGTCGCGATCGTGGAGCCGGAGACGGGGGTGGAGGTGGCGTCGGAGCGGGTGGGCGAGGTCTGGGTGGCCGGGCCGAGCGTCGCCGCCGGTTATTGGCGTGATCCGTCGGGGACCGAGGAGACCTTCACGGCGCGCCTGGCCAACGGCGACGGGCCGTGGCTGCGCACGGGGGATCTCGGCTTCCTCAGCGGCGGTCAGCTCTACGTCACCGGGCGCTGCAAGGACATGCTGATCGTGCACGGCCGCAACCTGTACCCGCAGGACATCGAGGCGACGGTGCACGCGGCGCACCCGGGCGTGTACGCCGGCAGCACCGCGGCCGTCACGCTCTCGGCAGAGGGCGAGGAGCGGCTTGGGCTGGTGGTGGGCCTGCGCCGGGAGCATGACGCGGCGACGGTCGAGCTGGCCGTGCGCCAGGCCGTCGCGGCCGAGCACGGGCTGTCCATCTTCCGGCTGGCCGTGGTGGATCCGCGCGAGGTGCCGCGGACGTCGAGCGGCAAGATCCAGCGCGCCGAGTGCCGTGATCGGCTGATGGGTGGCCTGTTCAAGGGCACCGGGGCGAGCCCCGCGACGCAAGGACAGCCCAGCTTCTACGCCGATCCCCAGGTGTTCCTCGAGAAGCTCGACAACCGCAACACGCGCTACCGGTTCGACATCGAGGCGGACGTGCTGTGGGACCGGGCGGACGAGCCCGGTCAGTACTTCCCGCCGAGCGTGCTCGGTCGGGGCGGCATCGACACCGCGTCGATGGCGGCGATCCCGGGCATGGCCGAGCTGTTCCAGTGGTCGCTCGCGGTCGCGATCTGTGAGGAGTTCGTGGCGCTCGGGCAGCGCATCATCGTCTTCCTGCGGGAGGAGCTGGCGGCCGGTCGGCTCCCCGCCACCCGGAGCGCGGACCTGTTCGACGAGGAGGAGGTCAAGCACGTCTCTTTGTTCCGACGCTACGCCGACCACCTCAAGGCCCAACGCCCCGACGTCGCCGCGTCCCTCGACCGCCACCTCGCCGCCTCCTTCGAAGGCGCCTGGTGGTTCGCCGATCGCGCCGAGGACTACCCCTCGCCGGCCATCTACCACTTCGTGGCGTGGCTGCATTTTGTGTACTTCGAGGAGTACTACATCTATCTCTGCCGCGAGCTCCAGGAAAATGAGGGTATGCAGCCCGCGTGGGTCTCGGCCCACATCGCCCACATGCAGGAGGAGCGGCAGCACGTCCTGACCGACGCCGCGCATCTGAGCGGCCTCGACCTCACCGAGGCCGAGCGGCGCCAGTGGTCGACCTGGTTCCTCGAGCAGAGCGCGCGGGACGCCAGCGGGCTGGCCGGGCTGGAGGGCGTCTGGACCTTCCTCGTCGAGCAGCTCCCCGGGCTCGACAAGCTGCCGCAGCCCAGCTCGCTGCTCTCCAACCTCGACCTTCGCAAGCGGGCGTTCCTGCGCCTGATCAACCACGAGCGCTCCTTCACCCTGACCCTGCGCCACGCGACCGGGATGGACGACTTCGTGCAGGCTGTCGCGCCGGCCGCGGCGACCGCGGTGGATCAGCCCGCGTCGGCGCCCGAGGCTCCGGCCGTCGCCCCGGCCTCCACCGGGGCCGAACGGGCCGTGCGCGAGCTGCTGGTGGAGGCCATCGCCGGGGCGCTGCGCATGAGCCCCGAGCTGATCGACGTCACCCAGCCGCTCATCTACTTCGGCCTCGACTCGGTGCACGCGGTCAAGATCTCCGGAGACCTCGAGCTCCTGCTCGGCCGCAAGCTGCCCCCGACGCTCCTGTTCGATCACCCGACCATCGAGGCCCTGGCCGTCGCGCTCTCCTCCAGCGCGCCGGCGGAGCCTGTCCCCACCGTCCGCCATCGGGCAGACGATCTGATGCTCGACCCCCTGATGTTCGGTGAGGCGTCGCCGCAGGAGCCGGCCCGGCACGTGCTCGTGACCGGGGCCACGGGCTTTTTGTGTGGCTTCCTGCTGGCCGAGCTGCTGCGCACGACCCCGCACACGGTGAGCTGCCTCGTCCGGGCGTCCTCGGCCGCCGAAGGACTGGAGCGGCTGCGGGCCAACCTGACCGGCTACGGGCTCTGGGAGGCGCCCTTCGCCGATCGGATCGAGGTCGTGACGGGCGACCTCGAGCTCCCGCTGCTGGGGCTCTCCGCGACCGACTTCGAGGCGCTCGCCCGGCGCGTCGAGGTGATCTACCACGGCGGCGCGATCGTGGACTTCATCCAGCCCTACGAGCGCCTGCGGGCCGCGAACGTCAACGGCACCCACGAGGTCGTGCGGCTCGCCCTGCAGGGGGGCCGGGTCCCCCTCAACCTGATCTCGACCATCGGCATCTTCGACACCTGCAACCAGACCGGCCTGCGCGCGGTCGGTGAGCAGGACGTGCCGGACGAGGCGGCGGGGTTCCGCAACGGCTACGGCGAGAGCAAGTGGATCGCCGAGCGCCTGGTGCGGCAGGCCGGGCAGCGCGGCCTGCCGATCCGGGTGTTCCGGCCTGGCGTCGTCGGCGGCTCGACCACCACGGGCGCCTGGCAGCCCGACCTGATGGCCACCCTGCTGACGACGTACGCCCGCCAGGGCGCAGCGATCCAGCCGGTGGCCGACGGCATGCTCGACGCCGCGCCGGTGGACTACGTCGCCCGCGCGATCCTCCACATCAGCAACAGCCCCAACTCGGTGGGCGGCGTCTTTCATCTGACCAACCCGCGGCCGACGCCGTGGGGAGACGTGTATGAGGCGTTGGGACGCATCGGCCACCCCGTCGAGCCTGTGCCGTATGCGACGTGGTTGAAGAATCTTGAATCCGATCAGGCATTTGAGGACCTTCGGCCCTTCCTTGCCTACTTCAAGACGCGGAGCGAGGCGTGGCAGCTCCGGCAGGCGCGGATGGATTGCAGCAGCACGCTGGCCGCGCTCGAAGGCTCTGGCATCGCGTGCCCCGTCGTCGACGATCGGCTGCTGGCCACCTACATGGGCTATCTGCTGAGCTCGCACGACCGCAGCACGAAGGAGGTGGCGGATGCTTGACGAGGCCGACGCCTTCACCGAGGCCACGGGAGCCCACGAGCACGATCTGGAGGCAGGCGCGCCCGATCGTCTCCCGCCGGAGGTGCTGCGGGAGCTCTCGGCGCTGTCGCCGTGGCGGGCGCTGTCCGCGGTGGCAGTGGAGTGGACGGCGATCGCCGCGGCGATCGCCCTCTACGAGCTCGTCCCCCACGTCCTGGTCTACGTGTTGGTGGTGATCTTCATCGGCGCCCGTCAGCACGCGCTGACGGTGATCGGCCACGACGCCAGCCACTACCGGTTCCTGCCGAGCCGGTTCCTGAACGACCACCTCGGCGACGCCCTGGTCCAGTGGCCGGTGTTCATCTCGGTGGCCGGGTTCCGAAAGTACCACGGGGCGCACCACAAGTTCCTCGGCGAGGAGCGCGACGGGAACCGGTTCCTGTGGAAGACGCACACGGAGACGGGTGAGCAGGCGCCCGAGTGGCGCTACCCCAAGACGCGGGCCCAGCTTCTGCTGAAGCTGGCGAGGCGCGCGCTGGTCTTCACGGGCGTGCGCTGGATCCTCCGCGGCGTGCTCGGCGCGTTCCTCGTGCGCTCGTCCTGGATGAGCGTGGTGGCCCGGATGGCGTACTACGGTGCCTTCGCGGCGCTGTTCACCTGGCAGGGCTGGTGGATGGACTTCCTGCTGCTCTGGGTGGTGCCGTTCTGCACCTGGCACATGGCGATCCAGTACATGCGCTTGATCTCCGAGCACAGCGCCGTGCGGAGCGCGGACCCGGCCTTCGCCGCGACGCGGACCACGATCCCGCGTTGGTGGGAGTCGGTCCTGATCCTGCCGCGCAACATCGGCTACCACATCGAGCACCACTGGTACCCGAGCGTGCCGTTCTATAATCTTCCTGAGCTTCATGGTAGACTCATGGAAAATCAAAGATTCAGCGACAACGCCCGCGTGTCGCGTTCGATTCTGGCGTCGCTGGCTGAGGTGAGCACACCCGGGGAGGCCGCATGAGCCGTGTATGCGTCATTGGCGCCGGGGTCTCGGGCCTGGCGGCGGTCAAGGAGCTGAGGGAGGTGGGCGTCGAGGTGGACTGCTTCGAGATGATGCCCATCGTCAGCGGCGTGTTCGGGAGCCACACCTGGAAGGACGGTCGGCTCACCTCCTCCACCGTCAGCACGTGGTACTCGGACTTCCCCGTCGAGAACCGACAGCACTTCATGACGTGGCGGGAGTTCGTCGACTATCTCGAGTCCTACGTCGACCACTTCGGCCTGCGCAGCTCCATCCAGCTTAGAAGCCGTTCGAAAAATACATGCCTTTTTTCCTCGTATCTTCTGTTTCCGGGTGTGTGTTCTGCTCGGTCATGGGCCTCTGGGCCCACTCCCTCCCATCAGACGCCACCTGGAAACAGAATCTACGTCGGATCCATCGGCATCTATTTTCCGAATGGCTTCTGAACTGCAAGGTGCTGTCGGTGGTGCGGGTGGGTGCGGGCTGGCGCGTGCGGGTCCACAGGGCGAACCACAGCAACGGACACCCCTTCCACCCCACCGACCTGGAGGTCGAGGAGGAGGTCTTCGAGCGCGACTACGACCGCCTCGTGGTGTGCAGCGGCCTGCACAACCTGCCCCGGATCCCCGAGGTGGAGGGGCTGGACACGTTCACCGGTCGCGTCCTGCACTCCAGCGCCTTCCGGGACGCGGACGACTTCGCCGGCCAGCGCGTCGTGGTCGTCGGCTCGGGCGAGAGCGGCTCGGACATCGCGCTCCTGGTGGCGCGGACCGCGGCGCAGTGCTTCGTCAGCATGCGCTCGGCTCCCGGCACGCTGTTCCCGAAGTGGATCGAGGGCAACACCCCGGACATCCGCGACGACCGCCTCACCTACAACCTGTCCAGGGTCTTCAAGCCCGTCATCCTGCGCGGCCAGCGACGGTTCTTCTACAAGCAGACCGAGGACACCGAGCTGTTCCGGTGGGCGGCGGACTCCAACTTCAACAACGACCGCACCCCGTTCAACTCGAACGCCTGCAAGAGCTTCGGCATCCCCGAGGCCGTCGTGCGCCACGGCGCCCAGACGCGGCCGGAGCTCGCGTCCATCGACGGCTCCACCGTGCGCTTCGCCGACGGAACCCGCGCGGACGTGGACGCGATCGTCTTCTGCACCGGCTTCAAGCGGGTCTTCCCCTTCTTCGAGGAGGCCGTCGCGCAGCAGCTCGTGGGGATCAACCACCTCTGGAAGAACAGCGTCCATCCCGACCTCGGCGACGCCCTCTTCCTGGTCGGCTTCGGCCGCCCCCATCAGATCAACCTCGTCACGGTGGCGGAGCTCCAGGCTCGCATGGTGGCCCAGGTCATCGGAGGCCGCAAGCCGCTGCCCTCCCCCGAGGCGATGCGCGCCACCATCGAGGCAGATCGTCGGTTCATGCGCACCCACTACGGCGAGCGCTTCGAGCAGAACCCGGCGCTGGTGGACTTCCTCTACTACACCCTCGGCGTGGCCAAGTTCATCGGCTGCGACGTGCCCGTGGTCGAGTCTCTGCGCAAGCACCCGCGCCTGGGCCTGAAGCTGCTCTACTCCGGCCTCAACGGCGCGCAGTTCCGGTTGCAGGGCCCTGGAAGCAATTGGGAGCTGGCGTCGAAGACCGTGCTCAACACCCCGCAGTTCCAGAACTGGCCCAACGCTGTCCTTCGGTGGTCGGTGCTGTCCTGGCTGACGGCGGCGAGCAAGGTGGCCAGCACCGTCAAGCCCGAGCTGCGGTCCATCCACGCCCAGGCGCGGCCGTAGCAAGTTGGCGCGCGCCCCGGATGGTCGTAGCATAGCGGTGCGAGCGGCCGCGCGCTGCGCCGACTCGCCGGAGCACGCCCGGATGTCCACGAACGAAGCCCTCGCCACCCTGCGCGCCTGGCGCTACGACCCGGCCGAGGAGCGCCCCCACCCCCGCGAGATCCTCGCCTGGGCGGTGGAGGAGCCGAACCCGCGCGGCGCCGATGTGGTGGTCCAGCTCCAGGTGTTCGACCTGCTGGCCCGCTGCGTCCACCCGTCGCCCTGGGGCCTCCGGTTCGCCGCCGCGCTGCCCTGGTCGACGTGCGAGCGGTGCAACGGCGACGGCGAGGTGGACGCCGACTACCGCGCCGACGCGACGCGAGAGGCGATGGACGACGAGGGCCTGAGCTTTACCCTGGCACGCGATCCCTGCCCTCAGTGCGACGGCGCCTCCGTCTCGCTCGACCCGGTTGTGCAGACGCTCGTGCGCCAGTGCGAGGGGTGGTCACGGTTTCGCCGCGATCGTGGCCGCGCGTTTATCTGGCATGGCCTCGACTACGCGCTCCACTGGACCGTCGGGCAATCCGCCCACATCGAGGGCGACCCGCCGCGCTCCACGCTCTCGCTGTGGTATCGTCGCGCGCTCGAGGACTGCCAGAAGCACGGCCACCTCCTCGCGGTCGACCTCGCCTGCTCCGAGGACGAGCGGTGCCGTCGGGTGGGCGAGCGCCTGCTGGGCCGCCGGTGCGCCCGCTGCGACGGCACCGGAGAGGGCTACGCCCCGGTGGAGCTGTCCCGGCGCCATGGGGGCGGGGACGCCTTCAGGCTCGCCGCCTGCACGGCGTGCGGCGGCAGCGGCAGCATCGTGCGGTGGTGGGCCCGGTGAACCCGCCTGCGGTCGCGCTGCGTCGTCTCCGTCGCCGCCGACTTGTGGAGCAGGGGCCGCCTCGCTTATGATTCGGATGGGTGCGCGTCCCGACACAGGACGCGCCCAACGGTCTGCATCGTGGCCTTGTGTCCGACCAGGGGTGAACGGGTGAGAAACGACGATACGGGAGACCGACTGCTCAAGGAGACCCTCAAGGGCTGGCGACGGGACCGCTTGTCGGAGCTTCCAGGCGCCCGCGCGCTCGCCCAGCTCAAGGACGAGAGCGATCCCGCCGACACCGCCGACACCAGCGACACCCGCGTCGACACGCACCCCTCGCCTCTACCCGAGGATGACATCCCCGAGCTCCCCAGCGCCCTGCTCGACTTCGCCGAAGAAGAGTCCGAAGACCACGGACATGACCACAGCGCCGATCACGGAGACGCGCTGCCGCCTCGCGTGCCGCTGCCGGTCAGCCTGGCCGCCCCCACGGTCATGCTCAGCCCGCCGCCCCTCGAGACCAGCAGCGAGCCCCGCAAGAACCTGCTCCGCATCAAGGCCGGCTCGTTCTCGCTCGAGCTGGAGGGCGACGCCGACTTCATCAACAACGTCTACGACTCGGTCCGCGACGATCTGCTCGCCAAGATGGCCGCCGCCTCCAGGGCCGCGCCGGGGGCCGAGCCGCCTTCGGGGGACAGCGGCCTCAACATCGACGTGGAGAAGCTTCCCGACATCAAGGTCAAGGGCAACGGGTACGTGTGGGTGTATGTGTGCCACGAGCTCTACAACAAGGTCCACGTCGTCTCCCGTGACACGCTCGCCGTCTCCCCGCTCGCCTCGTTCGTCGACACCCGTCGCATGAACAAGGTCTACGTCAACCGCGCCCGCCTCAAGGAGCTCGAGTCGCTCATCGGCAGCGGGAAGACCCTCTGGAGCGAGCTGACCACCGAAGGCCGACGGAGGCTACGCCGCGGCGGATTATGACGACCCGGCCTGTTGAGACGCGCGTCGAGCTGCGGTTGGGCGGGGAGTGGCCCCGAACCCTGACCTGGCTGACCGCCGCCGTCGTCTCCGCTGGACTTGACCGCGACCCCGATCCTGCACATCTCCTCGACCTCCTCGACTTCGTCATCGGCGACGACAACCTCACCGCGCTCCTCGGCGAGGAGCCCGTCCTGCTCGTCCTCGACGACCTGCTGGGGGCCTTGCTGAAGCTGACCGCTGGCGAGCGGCGCAAGGTCATCGTCCCGCTGCGCCGCGCCCCCTTTGAGCTGGTGCTCACCGCCGCGGACCCGACCACGCTCGCCGTCTCCCTCTACGGCGTGGCCCCCGGCTCGCCAGTCCTCGCGCACGATCGGCCCGTGGCTGTCGCGGCGCTGGTCGAGGCGGTCGAGGCCACGGCGCGTGAGCTGGTCATCGGCGTCGCCGCGCAGAGCGCCGCACTGGCCGCCAGCCCGCTCCTCCGCGCCATGGCCGCCCGCCTCGCCGCGCTCGCCGCCGGGCCGACGCTCCTCCGGGCCGCTGGCGGTCACCCCTCCGCGGCGTCGTGGCGCACCCGCCGCGTCCGGGTCGGGGAGCTGACGATCGAGTGCCGGCTGGACGTCGGCGCCGCGGCGCTGGTCGGTTGGGAGGGGGAGCCGCCCTTCGACTGGCACGCGCTGTTGTGCGGCGGCGCGCTCTCGATCCAGGTCGGGCAGGTGGCCGTCGTGCTCGCCGGGGGGCTCCCGGTGCGGGGCCTTCGGGACCTGCTGGTCGGGCTTCGGGCCGCCGTCGCGCAGGTGCGGGGTGGCCCCGCGCCCGTTCGGCGCCGCGGCGCCTCGGTGTGGACCTTGACCGGGCTTGCGCCCGACCGCCCTCACGGAGGCGCCTCGGCAACCCCGCGCGATCACCGCCTCACCTTCGCCGGGGACGAAGGCTCCCTGCAGGCCGAGGTGTGCCTCGAGCACCTCGTGCGCGCCGCCCTCCGCGTCGGGCAGGCGGTCCTCGAAGACCTCGTCGCCGCCAACCCCGCCATCACGCGCAACGAGCGCTTCTGCGATCTCGCATCGCACCTGCGCGACCTGGAGGTCTGGCACCGCGACCTCGTCGAGGGCGACCTCACCCTGGAGGACGACGACCCCCGCGCGACCGCCTCCGCGGACGTGCGTGTCGTGGCCTGCTCCCCCGTCCCTCACAGCGGCCCTCCCCGCGAGGCCACCTTCCCCTTCGCCATGTCGCAGGTCCGTCGGCTTGGACTCCAGCGCCGATGGCTCCGAGGTGAGCAGGCACTCAACTTCGAGGCCGTCAGCGCCGATCACGAGACAGCCGTCCTGTCTGCGCGGCGCGGACTGTTCGCCGTCGAGCTCGCCGATGGTACGATCCGATGGACCTTCGAGGAGCGCGGCGTCGAGGACTTCGTCGAGCTCGGTGACGAGCTCCTCGTCCGTGGCCCTGCGGGGGAGCTGCACGCCCTCGTGCGCCTCGACGGGCGCCGCCGATGGACCGCGCCCGCTGGCACGTGCGCGCGCGGCGTGTTGCTCCGGGCCCTCCGCTACGCCGCGGCCGGGCGCGATCACCTCGTCGTCGTCAGCGCCTCCGGCCGCGTCTGCGCGCTGGACGCCGCCACCGGACGTCCCCTCGGCACGCTCGACGTCGGGCACGGTGAGCTCGTCGGAGCGATCGGCTTCGGCGAGCTCTGCGCTGTCGTCTCGGACGACGGCTTCGCCTATGGCGTGGAGGCGGCGACCTCGCGTCTTCGCTGGCGCTGCCGCCTCGGCACCGGCACCACCGAGCATGCGACCTGCGCCGCCGGCCAGCTCGTCACCATCGATGTCGACCGCGTCGCCGATGTCTCCTGCCTCGCCGCAGTCGACCTGCGCACCGGCAGGCTGAGGTGGCGCGCCACCGTGCCCGGGCGGCCGCTCGGTCCTGCGCACGTCCTGGACGGCGACCTCATCCTCGCCCAGACGCACGCCGATCAGACCCTCATCGTCGCCATCGACCACGCCGCCGGCCACCCACGCTGGCAGCACACGGTCGAGGGCGCTGGCGCCGGGCTGCTCGTCTGGCCCGATGCGGACCGCGCCGCGGCGATCTTCGCCCGAACCGACGCCCATCGGCTGCTCGCACTCGACGCGCGCGGTCAGCGCCTGTGGCTGACCGCACCCCTCATCGCTGAGGGCGACGTCGCCGTGCACAACCTCCCGCTCGCCGCGGCCGCCGGCGCCCTCGTCGCCACCACCGGTGAGGTCTGCCTCGTCGACCCGCGAACCGGCCGCCTGCTGCACCGGCTCGCCGGTCTGCCCGCGCACCCCGCCTTCCTCATGGTCACCCCCGACCTCCGCTTCCTCGTCGGTGAGCCCGCCGACGATGGCCAGCGCGAGCTGCACTGCTATGGCGTCGAGCACTTCCTCGCCGTGGTCAAGTAGCCCCTCTGCGCGCCAAGGCCCTGCGAATCGTGCGTGACCGCCCTTGACGGGCTTGCTCTGCCCGCCCCCTGCTGTGCTACTCTATTCCACGGTTTCACCCCGCGTGGCCCATCATCACCCGCGCCCTGACCGAGACAGGAAGGCCGCATGCGTATCGCCGTGTTCTCCGACGTCCATAGCAACCTCGAAGCCATGAGGAAGGTCGCCGCCTTCTACGAGTCGCAGGCCATCGACATGTATGTCTGCCTCGGCGACATCGTCGGCTACGGCCCCAACCCGAATGAATGCTGCGACATCGTGCGGGGGATCGTCACCCACACCGTCCTCGGTAACCACGACGCCGCCGTCAGCGACCGCATGGACTACGCCTACTACTACGACGCGGCCAAGAACGCCCTCAACTGGCACAAGAGCAAGATCTCGCCCGACAACTACGAGTGGCTCCGCCAGCTCCCCTACCGCGTCGACGCCGAAGGCCTCACCTTCTGCCACGGCTCGCCTCGCAACCTCGAAGAGTTCGACTACATCTTCACCGCTGCGCAGGCCGAGACCCTCATGGAGGAGTGGGACAACCTCGGGCAGGTCACCTTCATCGGACACTCCCACCTCACCAAGGCCTTCAGCCTCAACACCAAAGGTGTCGAGGAGGTCCATCCGCCCCTGATCAAGCTCGAGCCTGGCAGCAAGTACGTCGTCACCGTCGGCAGCGTCGGACAGCCCCGCGACAACGACAACCGCGCCTGCTGCACCGTCCTCGACACCGCCGCCCAGACCATCACCTACCATCGCCTGCGCTACGACGTCCGCAGCACCGCGCGAAAAATCTTCGCCTCCGATCTGTCGAGCGATTTCGGCAAGCGCCTCTTCTTTGGGGTGTGAGGCCGCGAGGCCGACACGGCCGGCGCTCGACGGGCCTGGGAACGTCCGTCACGCCGTCGCCACCGCCGCTCTTTCTTGCCTGTGCGGTGGGCTTCTGTTACGACTGGTGAGATTCGAGAAGGGGTGTGCCCCGGCGAGGACTCGCCCGGGTGAGCCGTTCACAAGGAGGAGAGCCAGCGATGTCGACAACGACGCGCCCTGTATACCGTTCGGGTCGACGGACCGCACCGCGGGCAAGCGTTCACGGAGAGCGCTCCCGCATTCTGTTGCCGATCGTCCTCGTCGTCGTGGCGAGCGCCGTGCAGCTCGTGTCCGCAGGGGCCGCGTGGTCCTTCGACAAGGACCCTGTCCTTCGCAACCTGGCCGAGCGCCAGGAGGTCCCCATCGACGGCGAGACCCGCTTCAACGCCTACGCCGACACCGATGCCTTCCGTGGTCTCTCCAAGGACCTCGGCCTCGTCTTCGCGCCCAAGTACCTCGCCCCCGCCGAGACGCTCGGTGAGGCCGGCTTCGATGTCGGCTTCAACATGTCGCTCAGCACCGTCGACGCCAAGGCCGACTATTGGCGTGGCCTCGAAGGCGGCGAGCCCAGCCCCTTCGTCACCGCCCAGGCCCAGGTTCGCAAAGGCGTCACCATCCCCTACCTCGTCTCCCTCGAGGTCGGCGGCGCCGTCACCTGGCTCATCGACAGCGAACTGGTCGCCCTCGGCACCGACGTCAAGTGGGCCCTCAACGAGGGCTTCTTCTACCTCCCCGACCTCGCCCTGCGCGGCTCGCTGACCAACGTCGTCGGCAGCTCCGACATGAACCTGACCACCGCCGGCTTCGACCTCTCCATCTCCAAGAGCTGGGGTCTGTTCGGCCTGGTCAACGTCACCCCCTACGCAGGCTACAACCGCCTCTGGGTCATCTCCTCCTCCCGCCTGCTGGATGTCGCCCCCGAGGACCCGCGCCCGCCCATCATCCGCGAGTGCGATCCTGCTGACCTCGGCTGCACCGAGGATCTCGCCTTCCAGCCCGAGTTCGTCTTTGACACCGAGATTCAGTCGCTCAACCGCTACTTCCTCGGATCGCGCTTCGTGTTCGGCTACGCCTCCATCACCCTCGAGGGGGCGTTCAGCGACACCGTCAACAGCTACAGCGCGCGCGTCGGATTCGACTTCTGAGACGGGATGCTGTCCCGGTGGCCGGCGTGCTCTTGATGCTCTCGTAGCTCATCCACTGTGCGCTGCAGCCCGATGATCTTCTTCTCCATCCTGGCCATACGCTGACGCATCTCCTGCAGCTCCGAGGCGAGCGTCGGGATGTGCGTCATCTGATCGATCGTCGACTTGACGTTCTCGTCGATGCGCCGCTGCGTCTCGTCGAGCCGCCGCTGCGTGCTCTCGACGAAGTCCCGCACGGCCGACTGGCTGTTCTCCTCGAGCTTGCCCGCGCGCCGCTTGATATCGGCGCCGACGTTGGCGACGGGGTTGGACAGCTTCGTCAGGAACTCGCCGCCAGACTGGATGATGCCGCGCAGCACGTTGAGCGGGATCCCGGTGTCGGGGTCGGGCCGCTTCTGATCCTCGTAGATGATCTGCGTGAGGGTGACGTTGGTGAGGTCTTCGCCGGTCCGGTTGTCGACGATCGTCAGGTCTTCACCCACCTTGACCATCTCACCGATCTCTTCCAACGTCACATAGCGGCTCCGTTCGGTGTCGTACAGCTTCCGGTTGGCGTACCGCTTGATGATCTTGGCCGACATGGAATTCTCCAGGAAGTGAGAGGAGGCGTAAAAGGATGATCGCCAGACACCCGACAGCTCTGAGATCTGTTTGCGGCGCCCGCTCGGTCGGGCTGGGTGCAGGCGTTCTGCATCACAACTTCAGCGCGATTATGCCGCAGAGCGTCATGACTTGCCACGGTTGTGTTGCGTCGGTTGACGCTCAGCGTCAAGATACCTCCCCAGCGTCCGCCGGCGTCTCGTACCGACCCGGGCACCGTCCGAGCGGCCGATTCGGCGCGTCGAGCGTTGTGCGGCGCGGGGCGCGCTCGGCCGCCTGCAGCGAGGCGGCGCACGCGGCCCATCGAGGAGGGGTTGAGCTGTGAGCGATGTGTCTGATCCCGTCGTCGAGCTGGGGGCACAGCTCGGGGGCGTCGTGCCCATCGAGGCCGCTGGCCTCGAACAGGAGCTGCGCGACTTCGTCGCTGGCGCCATCGCCGACTGCGCCGAGCTGTCGGACTGGAGCCTGGACGAGGAGCCACAGCCCACCATCGCCGCCTCCGTCATGCCGATGCTGCGGCTGACCATCGGCCTCGAGGCGGCGGCGGGGGACACGGTGCGCGCCGACACCCTGCGTCGTCACTACCTCCACTGGATGCCGGCGCTCTGGGTCGAGCAGGTCGGCAGCCGACGCTTCCCCTTCGACGCCCTGTTCCACACCCCGCTCGACTGGGAGCGCCTGCCGCGTCTGCGCGGCGCCCTCCAACGCCTCTTCGGCCTGCTCGCCCAGGCGGGCGTCACCGGGCCCGTCGTCGCGGGGGCCGCATCCTTCGAGGCGTTCGCCGCGTCCCACACCACGGTGGCCTCCATCTACGACGGCTGCCACTTCGGCCGGTGGATGCCGCTGCTCTACGGCTATCCCGCCGACCTCGCCAGCTACGGCGCCGAGATCACCGCCGGCGCCGACCCGCTCGAGGTCATCGACCGTCGCATCACCGCGCCGCTCCTGCACGATCTCCTGCACTTCTCGCCCGGACGGCGCTGCATCTTCCCGCCCTACCTCGACGAGTGCATCGCTGGCGGCCTCGGCGTCATCGTGCTCCCCTCGCTGGCCTGGCCCGAGGGCGACGACGACCACGGCCTCATGGGCGCCTCCTGGTTCGCCCAGGTCGGCATGGTGATGGTCGCCGTCCTCGGCCTCGAACCGCTCCTGCGTGCCCAGGCCGGCGCGCTGCCCTGGTCCGAGCTCCTCGGCGAGCCGCTCGCCGCCGCCTGTGCACGCCTCGGCTGGGGGCGCTACCTCGCCGATCATGCCGTGCACTTCCTCAGCGGCAACACCCGCCCCGACGCCTGGCTCTCCCTCCTCTACGCCCACGCCGCCGGCGTCGACCTCACCGGCCTCGACGCTGACACCCTCGAAGGCCTCGACGTCGACCCGGCGTCCGTCCCGTCCACCCCGCTCGACCGCGACCTGGTCGAGGCCGGCCTCCGCTCCATGTGCGTCGAGACGACGCAGCTCCAAGGCTCCTACCGCGTCCGCACCGCCGTGCCCCCCGTCCCCATCACCGTCGACCTCGCCGATTGGACCCTCCGCCGCGCCCGGCTCCCACCCCACGAGCCCGCCGCGCCCACCTGGCCCTTCCCGCCCGCCCTCGTCGCCCTCCACCGCGCCGCCGGCCATGCCGCCGCCGAGGTCGTCCTCACCGACGTCGCCGGTATCGCCGACGCCACCGACGCGCTCCTCGACGGCCGCGACGCCGCCGCCGCCTGGGGCCACGTCCGATGGCGGCCCGCATGACCCCTTCCCTGGCCGCCAAGCACGACGTCGACTTTGTCTGGTTCGTCTGGTTGCGCTGGAGCTCCTACGCCGGCCAGGTGCTCACCATACTGGCCGCACAGCTCTTCCTCGGCGCACGCCTCCCGCTGACCGGGCTGTTCGCCGTCGTGGCGTTCGAGGCGGCGACCAACGTCGTGGCTCACCTGCGCTCGCGGCGCACGCCCTCCGTCGGGACGGCCTGGGTCGTCGGCCTCATGGTCGCCGACCTCGTGGGGCTGACGGGGCTCCTCTACGGCTCCGGTGGCCCGTTCAACCCGTTCAATTTCCTCTATATCGTACATATCGCCCTGGCGTCCGTGATGCTCGAGGCGCGTTGGGTCTGGGGCCTGGTCGTGCTCGCCGCCGCGCTGTTCGGCGGCCTCTTCCTCGACCACATCGGGCTCACCTTCGCCCCGGGCGCCACCCTCGACGCGATGTTCATGCACGTGCAGGGCATGTGGGTGGGCTTCGTCGTCGCGGCGAGCTTCACGGTCTACTTCGTCACGCGGGTCAGCCGCGCGCTCCGCCAGCGCGAGAACGACCTCTCCGACGCGCGCGAGCGGACCGCGCGCACCGAGCAGCTCGCCTCACTCGGCACTCTGGCCGCGGGCGCCGCCCATGAGCTCGGCACCCCGCTGGCCACCATCGCCGTCGCCGCCGGCGAGCTCGCCTGGGAGCTCGACCGCATCGACGGGGCCTCGGAGCTGCGCGAAGACGTCGAGCTCATCCGCCACGAGGTCCAGCGCTGCAGGACCGTCCTCGATCGACTCGCGGTCGACGCTGGCCATGGCGCTGGCACCGCGCGCGAGCCCACCTCGCTCGCCGACCTCGTTGACCTCGCCCTCGATGGCCTCTCCGACGACGTCCGCCGCGCCGTCGACTGCCAGTGCGAGCACCCCGACCGCAAGGTCAACGTCTTCGCCCGCCTCCTCGGTCAGGCGCTGCGCGGCGTCATCGTCAACGCCGTCCACGCCTCGCCTCCCGACCGGCCCGTCATCGTCCGCGCCGAGGTCGAGCCGCACACCCTCGTCTTCATTGTCCAGGACGAGGGCCCCGGCATGGCGCCGGACGTCCTCAGCCGCGCCCCCGAGCCCTTCTTCACCACCCGGCCACCCGGAGAGGGCATGGGCCTCGGCCTGTTCCTCACCCGAACGATCGTCGAGCGGCTCGCCGGGCACCTGACCCTCCGGTCGGCCCCCGGAGAGGGCACCACCGTGACCCTCCGCGTCCCCCTCGACCCCTTCGATGAGCCACCTCATGAGCCCTGATCCCACCAACCCCACCGAGCCCCTCACCGGCGAGTCCATCCTCATCGTCGATGACGACCCCGTCTTCCGCGAGCGCCTCGCCCGCGGCTTCCGTCGCCGCGGCTTCGACGTCCGCACCGCGGGCGGCTACGCCTCGGCCATCGCCCAGGCCCGCGCCGACTCCCCCGAAAAGGCCGTCGTCGACCTCAAGATGCCCGAGCACACCGGCCTCGAGGTCCTCCGCGAGCTCAAGGAGATCGATCCCACCACCTCCGTCGTCGTCCTGACCGGCTACGGAAGCATCGCCACCGCCATCGACGCCGTGCGCCTCGGCGCCACGCACTACGTCCAGAAGCCCGCCGACATCGACGAGCTCCTCGCCGCCTTCGAGCGCGGCGAGCGGCCACCCCTCGAGGGTGTCGCCGACGACACCCCCTACGAGACGCCCTCCCTCGAGCGCAAGGAGTGGGAGTACATCCAGCAGATCCTGGCCGACTGCGACGGCAACGTCTCGCTCGCCGCACGCCGCCTCGGCGTTCACCGCAGGACCCTCCAGCGCAAGCTTCAGCGCTATCCACCTCGCCGCTGAACGCCCATGCGACAAATTGCCGCATTGTCCGTCGCGCCCACGCCGTCTATCCTGCGAGCGTCGTTCGTCAACCCACGGCCGCACCGGCCGCTCGACCCCACCAGGATCCGCCATGCAACGCGTCACCCGCCTCCTCCCGCTCCTCCCCCTGCTCCTCATCACCCTCGCCTCCGCGTGCGGTGACGACAGCGCAGACGCCACCCCCGCCACCTCCACCGAGGAGTACGCCGAGCAGGCCATGATGGCGTGCGACATGATCGGCGGCAACACCCTTCCCCTCACCGCCAGCCCCGCCATCGACCAGGTCCCCGCCGCCGACGACCACGCCCATCTCATCCACGCTGGCGTTCTGTACGAGATCACCGTCCCCGACGGCGGCCCCGGCTTCGTCTCCTTCCACTGCGCCGAGGCCCACGCCGACTGGATCGTCTTCACCGACGCCCCCGCCGCCATCGACAACGTCTTCGACGACGGCGTCCTCTTCGATGTCCCCTCCAGCAAGGCCAACGATCACTGCGACCAGGACATCGCCGGCCAGTCCAAGCTCCACTTCCACGAGGCCAAGCCCTACGTCTTCGAGGTCAGCGGCGCCGAGACCATCCGCATCCTCGTCCTCGAGGGCGCCGCCGGACATGACGACACCGCCACGGACGACCACGTCCACGGCGGCTGAGCCCGCCCCGACCCACCATCACCCAACCCAAAAAGCACGAGAGCCCGGTCATCGTCGATGACCAGGCTCTCTTCTGCCTGTAGAGAATGTCGCAGGCTCCTCGTCGCGTCGGGTCACCTCCCGGGGTTGGCGTCAACCGCAGGCGCGATGAAGAGCGAAGGGCTGGGGGCTGTCCTCCCTGCGTGGAGAGGAACCGCCCGGCATGCCGCTCAGGCCACGAAGGCCCTCAACGATTTGAGCTGAAGCTCGCTCACGAACTTCGTTCTGCCAGCCCATCCCGCGACCAGGTCGGTTCGTGGGGGTTGGACATGGCTCACTGCTCCGTCGTCACGGACTCCACCTCGTCGTGATGCGACGGGCTGCCCGTGCGGTCGTGGCCGATGACCTTCATGGATGCCCCGGGGGCCATACCACGAGTGACCATCAGCACCTCGGACCGCCTGGACTGGAGGCCTTTGGTCAGAACGCTGTACGCCGCCTCGGGGGTGCTCTCTCCACAGGAGTAGAGATCCACCGATGCATAGCCAGATTCCGGCCAGGTGTGAATGGAGAGGTGAGATTCGGCGAGAACGAGGACGCCGCTCACGCCATGAGGCACGAAAGGTCGCATCATGGATGCGACGATGGTGGTCTGCGCGGCCTTTGCGGCTGCGCGCAGAAGAGCCTCGATGGTGTCGACGTCATTCAGAACTGCGTGATCGCAGTCATGAAACTCCATGAGGAGGTGGTGGCCCAAGGTGTTCAATCGTTGTGCTCCCGTCTTGGTTAAAGCGGCGTAACATAAAACCCTTTACGGTGAAGTTGTGCCGAGGCTACCGCTCAAGGCGGATTCGGTTCTGGGCTGTGTCAGCCCTGCCTCGGCGAGGCACGCGGTGCCGCCGGTTCGGCGATGCCCCGGGCATCTACCGAACAGAAAGCGACGCATCTCAATACGGACTGAGGGGCCCCAGATCAAGAGAAAAAGTGCCCCCTGCCTGAATTTTTCCAGGTGCGTCAGCGTGCCTCAGACGAACGAACGTCGGCGCTGTCAGCGCCCAAGCTCCTTCTTGATCCGATTCGGGATCGCGAAGGCGCCCCGGTGGTAGGCGCTGTTGTACAGCCGCGTGTGGTCCTCCGCGCGTGTCGCGCGTGACTCGATGATGTCGAACGGGCTCGTCTGCGCAGACGCGTACGTCCAGCTCCACTCGCCGCCGTTGTAGATCGGAACCACGCTGTAATACGGCCAGGCGTTGCCGAACACCTCCTCCAGCCGCCGCACCGCCATCAGGTGCGTCTCGCGGTAGATCACAGGGGACTCGCTCTGCGTCACCAGCACCCCGTGCGGGTGCAGGATCGAGCGGCAGGCCTCGTAGAACGGCGTCCCGAACAGACCCTCCGCGGGCCCCACAGGGTCGGAGCCGTCCACGAGGATCACGTCGAACTTCCCGCGATCGGGCGCCTTCACCCAGGCGATCGCGTCCTCGATCACCACCGTCAGCCGAGGGTCTTCCCACGCCGTCCCGATCGCCGGCAGCCACTTCCGACAGGCGTCCACGACCAGCCCGTCGATCTCGACCAGGACGCACTCCTTCACCTCCGGGTAGGACAGCACCTCCCGGATCGTGCCGCCGTCACCGCCGCCGATCACCAGCACCCGCTCGATCTGCGGCGCCGTCGTCATCGCGGGGTGGGCGATCATCTCGTGGTAGTAGAACTCGTCGCCTTCGCTCGTCATCCACAGCTCGTCCAGCAGCAGCGCCCGGCCGTGCTTGGTCGTCTTGACGATGTCGATCTTCTGGAAGGGGCTGGTCGCGCTGTACAGCGTCTCCTCAACGCGGAGGCCGAAGCGCATCATGTCGTCGTAGATCTCGTCGAACCACAGTCCCATCCAACACCTCCCATTCAGGCCACGCACCCACACCTGCGGCCGGTCTGCGAGGCAGACCGGCACGAGCGGCGGGTTCCTTACCAGATGCGCGTGGGCACTGCAATGGGATGCGTCGAAAGATCGCGCGACCGAACCCCCGACAGCCTCATGTCAGGGGCCGGGAGCCCGCGTCGACGGGCTCGAGAACGGCTTCTCAGTTGTAGTACGGATTGTCGCCGGTCGAGTGGTCCGTCACGTCGATGATTCGGTTGATCGCGTCCCCGAACTCCTTGCGCAGCGTGCGCTCGACCCCTTGCTTCAGCGTCGCCTGAGACGCCGAGCACCCCTGGCATCCCCCGGACATCCGCAGGTAGATGTCGCCGTCCACGAAGTCCTCCAGCGTGATCTTGCCGCCGTGGCTGGCGACCTGCGGGTTGATCTCACGGTCAAGCACCTGCATGATCTTGCGTCTCATATCGATCCGTTCCCTGCGTTGGTTCTGGCGTGGCCCGCGCCACAGAAAGTGGAGCGGTGAGGTCCACTATTATAAACACCTCGCGCCGCACCTTCAAGCCCGACGCGGCACGGAGTCTAGGGACCGGGCGCCGTCGTGGCAAGCCCCGGAGTCACGGCGCCTGCGCTGTCGGGAGCCGGTCGAGCAGCGCCCCCAGCGCGCCGAGCTGCGCCTTCGTCTCCGTCGGCGCCATCGGGCTCGACGTCTCCGTCACCGCCGACCACGCCGCCCGGCGCTCCGCCGCGGCGTCGGCGCCCGCCACCGACACGAGCGCCCCCACGCCTGCGTCCCGAGCCTCCGCCTCCAGGTGCTTGCCCGCCACCACGACCTCGCCCGGCACCGCCCCGAGCACGAACCGCTCGGGGTGTTCGGCGCGGTAGGCCTCTGAGTTGATCGTGTAGCAGTCTGGAGCTCCCTCGGCGTTGCGCTTCGGATACTCCCCGCGCACCTGGATGCTCACCAGCTCACTCACCCAGCCTCCACCCTCGCGGGTCGTCGCCCGCTCCACGGCCGCGGTATCGGCGAACGCGACGTCCGCGGTGCCCCGCTGCGCGTACCACAGCGCGTTCACCGCCGCATCTGGCCCGGTGGCGCGCGCGTCCTCGGCCAGCATCCCCGTGAAGTCGTGCAGCCTGGTCGTGGGGCCCGCCCCCACCAGATAGCTCGTCGACCACGCCCCCACCACCCCGTCGAGGTCCGTCGGGGCATCCTCCCCGAACGTCAACAGGCCGTCCTCCACCAGCACCCCGAACGGCATCCCCACGCTCGCGGCGTCCTCCAGCGTCGCGTGCGAAGACACCCGCCCGCGCGTCTGCACGAGGTGGCAGATGCGCAGCTTCTTCGGCGTCTTGCGGTCGCCGTCGTGGTCCCACTTCCCGTGGGTGAACAGGGCTTTGTTCACCCACGCCGCCGCCTGTGGGGCCTCTCCGTCGCGCACCGCTGCCAGCACGACCTCCGCGCCAGCCACCCGGTGTGCCTCCCACGCCGGGGCCGCGCCGAGCGCCGCGAAGTCCACCTCGCCCACACCCAGCGCCTTCACGAGGGCCTCGGTCGTCGGAAACGCGGTCACCACAAAGAGGTGCCGGCTCGCCGAGACCTCCTGCGTCAACAGCTCCGCCAGCGCCCCGGTCTTCGCCTCCAGGTCCGCGGGCTCACCCTGGCGCACCACGCCGAGCGCCCAGGGCACCGGCGGTGGCGGCGGCGGCTCAGGCACCTCCACCACAGGCGGCGGCGTCACAGGCGGCGGCGCGGGAGGCGGCGACGTCACCAGGACCCACGCGCCGGCTCCGAGCATCGCCACCGTCGCAACGAACGCTATCCCTCCTGCCGCCTTTGAGCTTGCGGTCGAGCCAGTGTCGGACATGCGTCTACCTCGTGCGATCGCGGTTCGTCGCGGTGTGCTCCCCCTGTTGGTCTGTCGTGATAGTCCGTTCGGTGTCCTCCTTTCAAGTGCTCGCGCCATTCCGCCGCGGAGACAGGAGGTGGGCCGTCGGGAGCCACGACACCACGTGGGATTTGCGGGCTTTGCTCCCTTGACAACCCCTGTCATCTGCACCTCGCCGCCACGCTCGCCCCCGTCTCGCCTCGGGCTTGATTTGACCGCGCCATGCTGCTTATCTTCGCTCCCGCGCTCGGCCTTTGTCGGCCCGGCGGCGGCGCAGAGAACGATCACACCTGCCTGAGCACCCGTGTGCCTCGCAGCGAAGGGAGCACGGGGAGCGACAGCTCGCCGGGGCCCCTGAGTCGCGTGGTAGACGGGTGCTCATGGCGTTATAGACGACGGAGCCAGTCGCTATGGATATCTACGGACACAAGCAGGAAGCCGTAAAGATGCTCAACGAGGTCCTCACCTCCGAGCTCACGGCCATCAATCAGTATTTCGTGCACGGCGAGATGTACAACAACTGGGGCTATGAGCGCCTCTATGGCCTCCTGCGCAAGCACTCCATGGGCGAGATGAAGCACGCCGAGGAGCTCATCGAGCGCGTCCTCTACCTCGGCGGCGTCCCCAACGTGCAGCGCCTCGGCAAGATCACCCTCGGCGAGAACGTCGAGGAGGCCATGCGCCTCGACCTCGAGCTCGAGAAGGAGGCCATCCCGCGCCTCAACACCTTCATCGCCGAGCTCCGCGGCTTCGGCGACAACGGCAGCGCCGAGCTCCTCGTCGAGATCCTCCAGGAGGAGGAGGAGCACCTCGACTGGATCGACGCCCAGCTCGCCCAGATCGAGCAGATGGGCATCCAGAACTACCTCGCCACCCAGGTCCGCGGCTGAGCCCACACCGGTCCGAGCCACGCAGCCGCGTGCCCTCGGACCCCATGGAGGCGCGCCGATGCGACTCGCCGTCCATCGCGCGCCTCCGGTGCTCGTCCCGCAACACACCCTTGACGTCCAGCGCTCGTTTGCCACACTCTCGGGGTGCTTTGGTGCCAGACCAGCCTGGGCGCCCGTCTAGCTCGCAGCGCAGGGACCTCCTGAGCGACAGCTCGGAGAGGGGCCTCAGCGACCCTCTATCACCGGCTCGGAACCCGAAGGGAGACACACCATGCCGTTCCAGATCTATGTCGACCGTGATGAGTGCATCGGCGCAGGCACCTGCGTCGAGTGCGCGCCCAATGTCTTCGCCCTCGATGACGAGGACATCGCCGTCGTCCTCGACGTCAAGGGCGACTCCGACGACGCCATCCTCATGGCCGCCCAGGACTGCCCCCAGCAGTGCATCTACCTCTTCGACGAGACCGGTGAAGAGCAGATCTATCCCTGACCCCCCGCGCGACGACCACGGCTGGCTCCTGGCCCGCCTCCCCGTCGCCGACGTCGATCTGCTGTGGCCGCACCTCGAGTGGGCCGAGGCCCGACGCCTCGTCGCGCTTCACGGCTACCTCAAGGACAACGCCATCCCGCCGCCCCTGGCCGATCGGCTCGCCGATCCCGCCTTCGTCGCCGACGTGCGCGCCTCCATCGACGATGAGGCCGACGCTGAGGCGGACTGCGCCCTCGACGCCCTCCTGCGGCGCGGCGCCCCCGTCAGTCCCTGACCCTGACCTTGCCCCTGGCCATGGTCCCGTAGCCGTGTGAGACGAACCACGCCCAGGCGTCCTCGACGGTCTGGCGCAGCGGCGTGTGTGGCATCTCCAACTCATCGTGGGCCCGCTGGCTGTCGAGGTAGTGGTCGAGGTACGCGAACCGCATCTCCGACACCGACACGATCGGCTCGCGCCCCGTCAACCCGCCCCACAGCTCGCCCATCGCCCCCGCGGCCATGGCGACCGACTGCGGGATCGCCACGCGCGGCGGCCGACGCCCGACCACCTCGGCGATCAGCTTGATCACCTCGCGGTAGCTCCGGTTCTCGCCGCCCAGGATGTACCGCTGGCCGGTCACCCCCCGCGTCATCGTCGCCACCATCCCCGCGCACACGTCCCGCACGTCCACGAAGTTCGTCCCGCCCCGCGGGTAACCCGGAAGCTGCCGACGGGACACCGCCAGGATCAGCCGCCCTGACGAGGGCAGCACGTCCCACGGCCCCAGCATGTACGTCGGGTTGACGATCACCGCGTCGAGCCCCGTCGCGATGTGGTCGCGAACCATCAGCTCGGTGTCGTAAAGTGCCTGACTGCAAGGGATTCTCAGTCTCTCCATGTTCCACGGCGTCGACTCGTCCGGGAGCTGGCCCGCCGTCGGCAGGCCGACGGCCTCCATCGAGCTCAGGTGCACGAGCCGCTCCACCCCCTGCCTGCGCGCCGCCAGGCAGACCGCCTCGGTCCCCCGCAGGTTGATGGCCCGCATCGCCGGCTCCAGCGTCCGCCACATCGCGGCGATCGAGGCGCAGTGGTAGACCTGCCGCACCCCCCGCATCGCTTGCGCGACCTCGTGGGCCTGCGTGATCTTCCCCAGCACGATCTCGACGTCGAGCCCCTCCAGCGCGCGCTGGTCCGCCAGTGGATGCACGAGCGCGCGCACACGCTCGCCCCGGGCCACCAGGAGTCGCGTCAGGTTGCCACCCACGAGCGTCGTCGCGCCAGTCACGAGGACATCAACCACGGTCCCCTCCACCACCTCGGGGCCGGCCCTTCAACGGCCAGCCCCCCGCCCGCGGCCTGATCCCCCTGCGCCAGCGCCCCGCGAGCACCCCGAGTGTAGCCAGGACGCCCAGCAACGTCCATGCTCTGCCCTGGGAACGCCCGGGCTGCGCGCACGCGCAGTTCTCAGCCGCAGGGGGAGGGGCCGGCTCCAGGGCCGTGCACAGGCTCGGAGCCGCCCCGCACGCGTCCCCCTGACCGTCGCCGTCGCCGTCGAACTGGATCGGGTTGGCCACCCGCGGGCAGTTGTCCTGGTCGTCCAGCACCCCGTCCGCGTCCGCGTCGCGGCGCGTCACCGTCCGCACCCCCTCCAGGCCCCGGACTACGATCAGCGCCGAAGCGGGGTCGTCGAGCCCCGCGAGGTCGAACTCCAGGGCCAGCCCCTCCAGCGTCTCCCCACGAGTCACCCCCAGCGGCAGCGTCCAGGTGTGCGGCACCCCGTCGGTCGAGACCCCGAACGGCAGCGCCACCGACGCGCCGCTCACCTGCACCCTCAGCGTCGCCGGCACCGCGCACGGACCGTCCCCGTGCACCTCCAGCGTCACGAGCAGGTCGTCCACCTCATCGGTCGACGCCGACAAATCCTCCCGGCTCAGCACCACCTGCGGCCCCGTCGGCCGAAGCTCGACCGCGTTCGTCTCCACCCCCGCCACCAGCGTCGCCCCCTCCGCCGCGAAGCCCTCGGACGAGCCGCCAAACCGGAACACCGGCAGGTCGTCCGTGCCATCGAGCGTCGTCACCAGCCGTCCCCGCGTGTCGGCCGCCGCATAGAAGTACCGCGTCCACTGCCGCCGGTACGTCGCCAGCCGAGCCTCCACCGACCCCCGCGCCGAGCCCCCCGGGTCCGTCACGAACACGAACGCCTGCCGCATCGTCGTCGGGCTCTCTCGGGCCGAGGGCAGCCGCGGCCCGTGCGCGCTGATCACCATCTCCACCGTGAGGTCCAGACGCTCCCCCCTCACTCGCGCCCCCGCCCGCGGCGCGCTCGACGCCGTCGCCTCCACCGGGCTCACCGGCACCGGGTTGGTGATCAGGAACAGCTCCTCATCCACCTGCGACGGCAGTCGAAACCCCATAAGATACTGATCCAGCTGGCTAAATCGACCACCAAATCCCTCCGATACAAACTCGCCCGGCGCCACCTCCCGCCAGATGTTCCCCTCCAGGTCGCTCCCCCCGCTGTGGAAGAAGAAGCTCCAGTGCGCCCGCGCGCGCCCCACCAGATCCATGCGCAGCGCGTCGCCGTCGTAGTAGTTCACGAAGGCCCCGAACTGGTGCAGCGTCTCCTGACCCAGCAGCCCCAGCACCGAGTACCCTGCGTTGAAGCGCTTGTCCGCCGGGTCCTCCGGCATCTCCGTCGCGTCCGTCAGCAGGATCATCCCCCGTAGCCGACCCGCTGAACCGTAGTTCGCGCTGTGGTCGAACGTCTCCGGCAGCTGACCGTCCAAGTCGATGTTCAGCCCCGTCACGTCCGACGAGATCGGTATGTACAGCCCCGCCGTCGTGGTGTTGCCCCCCAGCGCCACCGGAAAGTCCGTGAAGACCACCAGCTGGTCGAACGCGTCCGGCCACTGCGCGAAGAACGCCCGCGCGACCTCGTGCTCGTTCAGGTCGAAGTTGCCCAGCCCCACGTCCCGGAGGAACCGGTCCTCCAGCTCCAGCACCGCGATGTGCGTCGGCCGATCCTGCGCCGCCGCCGCCGTGTGCCCGAGCGCCGCCGCCACCCCCACACCCGCCGCCAGCCAGCGGCCCGCCCGGCCTGTGGCGCTACGCTCCACGGTCGCCGCTCACGACCACTCCAGCGCGCTCACGCCCAGCACATCGCACGCCGCGCGCTCCAGCCGCTCGAGCTCCTCCGGCGTCAGCCCGTCCGGGGCATCCAGCGACTCCATCGCGATCCCCGTCTGGAACGCGATCCGAAGCCGGGCCGCGTCCGGGTCCGTCGCCCGCTCGTCCACCATCGCCAGGATCTCCGCCCCCCGCCCGTGCCCCTCCATCAGCGGCCCCCGCCACGCGGCCAGCTGCGGTTCGAGGCGCCCCACATGGAAGCGCGCCAGCCCCAGCGGGACCTCCGGCGCGTAGCAGAACCCCACCACGAACGCCGCCGCCACGTCGATCAGCACCACGTGCGCGTGCGCGTTCATCAACAGCTGCTGCCCGCCCGTGCCCGCCCCCATCGCCTGCGCGACCGAGCGCCCCGCCCGCGCCGCGTCCCCGAGCAGCGCCGCCACCTCCGCCAGCGGCCAGTCCAGCGCCTCGCGCTGCCACGTGTCGTAGAGCAGCCCATCCTCCAGCGTCGTCACCACCAGGGCGCGCAACCCCGCGATCGACGCCAGCTCGGCGATGATCGTCGACGTCAACATCACTCCCGCTCCTCGCCCAGCAGCTCCACAAAGCGCGCGTGCCCCTGACGCGCCACCGCGCCGCCGTCGTCCGAGCGCCGGATCACCCCCAGCGCGTGACGACGACCGTTCGCCCGCGCCCACATCACCGTCAGCGTCGACCCGTCCCCGAGCTCCACGCTCAGCTGGTTCGGCTCCCCGAGCCTCAGCAGCCGCTCCACCGTGTCGAGCGCCGTGCCCAGCACCGCCGACGCCGCCAGGTGGAGATCCTCCACCCCGCACATCGCCATCGCCAGGCCGTCCGCGTCCGCGATGAACGCCCCCACCATCCCCGGCTCCGCGCACAGCGACTCCACCAGCGCGTGAAGCTGCCCATCCAACCCCTCGCCCACCCCGCCGTCGTCCCCCGCCGATCCCTCCTCGCTGAGCGCCTCGTCCTCCGCAAGCTGCGTCACCGTCGACTCGCCGGCCGCCTGCATCGCCACGGCGTCGTCGTGCGCGCTGTTGAGCTCCCGCCCCAGCTCGGCCCAGGACAGCATCGGCTCCTCGGCCTGCGCCTGCGCCGCCGCCGCCAGCTCGGCCTCGCTCACCACCCGCGTCGCCGCACGCTGGGACGCACCCTCACCCGGCGCCGCCTCGCCCGGCCGCTCCACGACCCCCGAAAGCGGCAGCCCCATCGGTCGAGGCCGCCGCGACCGCAGCGCCTCCGGGATCGGCGCGCCCGTCATCACCGGCGTCGTGCGCGGCGGAAGCGGCTGGGGCGGCTCGGGCTGATCCGCAGGCCGCCGCCCCGGCCAGGCCGGCCCCCCGGGCCCCGGCGCGATCCCCGCGCGGTGCAGCAACGCGCCGAGCGCCGCGTCTTCGATCCAGGACAGATAGGTGTGATGAGCCATGGCGATGTCGTCGGGCTGAGGCTGTGGGATGGAACGGTGAGCGAGCCGCACCCACGAAGGACAGACCGTGCCTGCCTCCCGTGGCCGCCGCCACCCGGTCAAACCAATGGGATCGGCCCGTCGTCGTCGCCCAGGATCGCCAGACCCAGCCGGGCCTCGACGGTCAGCGCGAGCTGGTCGAAGATGCGCGCCACCGGCGGTGGGTTCCGGCTCAGCAGCCCCACCGGGACGCCCACCGCCGTCGCCTCCAGGAACGCCGGATCGCGCGGGATCGCCGGCTGCAAAATGAACTCCGCCGGGAAGCGACTCCACAGCTCCTCGGCCACCCCGCGCGAGTTCGGGTCGTCGCGCTGGAGCATCGTCGTCACCACGCCGAGCAGCTCCAGCGCTGCGCCTCGCTCCCGCAGCCAACCCACCCACTCCAGCAGCTGAGGCAGAGAGCGCAGCGCCACCGGCTCGGCCTGCACCGGCGCCAACAGGTGCGTCGCCGCGCACAGCGCGCCGATCGTCGTCGCCCCGAAGCCCGCCGCCGTGTCCACGATCACCAGATCGAACTGCGACTCCAGCCCGATCAGCAGGTCGTACAGACCCCCGTCCTGCACCGCCTCCTCGAAGGCCACCAGCCGGTCGATCCCCACCCGACCCACCGGCAGCAGCGACAGCGCCCCCAGCCGCGTCCGGATGATCACCTCCTGCGCCGTCGCCCCCTCCAGCAGACAGTTCACCAGCCCCGCCGCTGCGCTCACCTTCTGGCTCAACGACAGCCCCAGCGCGCCCTGCGGATCGGTGTCCACGATCAGCGTGCGCCAGTTGCGCATCGCCAGCGAGTATCCCAGGTTCAGCGCGACCGTCGTCTTGCCCACGCCGCCCTTCTGGCTTGCAATTGTCAGGATGATCATAGGTCCACGTTCAGGATGCCCGAAGGCACACGCTCACTCCGATGTCGATCGATGTTGCCCCAGCCGCCCGAGATTGTAGCTCACCCGCACATCTCCCGGCCGAAGCGCCTCACACGCCTCAAACAGCTCTACCGCGTCCTCGTACGCCCGACGCAGCGTCGCTTGCGTCGCCGCCAGAAACAGAGCGTCAAAGTCCGCCCCCACCGTGCTCGGCGGACGCTCCAACCCCTCCACCGCCCGGGCCGGCTCCTCCAGCCTCCCTGCCGCCGCCGCCGTCAGCCGATGCGGCACCACCGGCGTCCGCCGCGCCCCCGCCCCCGCGCGCCCCGTCACCCCCTCGCGACGCTGCAGCACCTTGCGCCCTTCCTCGCTCCCGCACCAGCCCGCCAACGCGTCACGGAACGCTCGACCGTCCTCCCACCGCGCCGACGGATCCACCGCCAACGCCCGACGCAGCAGCTCCCCCAGCGCGCCCTCGTTCAACCAGTCCGGGATGGAGAGTTGGCCGTTGCAGTGTTTCAGTAAACAGCTGTCAACGTCGATCGCCTCAACCACCGGCCTCCCCGTCATCATCTCTACCAGGGAGAGCCCCATCTGGTACACATCGAAGGCCGGCGACACCACCTGCTCACGGATGTACTCCGGCGCCAGGTACTGGCACGTCCCCACAAAGTGACCCGCCCGCGTGATGTGCCCCGTGTCCAGCGTCCGCCGCGCCACCCCGAAGTCCAGCAACACCAGCCGCTCCACCCGAGACGTCGGCCGCAGCAAGAACAGGTTCGAAGGCTTCAGGTCCTTGTGCACGAACCCCTGATCGTGCACCTCCGCCACCGCCGACAGCAGCTCCACCCACAGCGGGATCGCGCGCCACGGCGCCATCGGACCGCCCACCTCCAGCTCACGCGCCGCGTCGTGACCCTCCAACAGCTCCATCACGATGTACGGCCGCAGCGACGAACCCGCAAAGCCCATGTCGTGCACACGCACGATGTTCGGATGATCCAGCTGCGCGATGATCTGCGCCTCGCCCACGAACCGACGTCGCACGTCGTCCCCGATGTGCGGGTCCGTGTCCCGAAGCACCTTCAGCGCCACCGTCCGCCCCATGTGCAGATGGCTCGCCCGGTACACGTCCCCCACGCCACCACGGCTCATCCGCTCGAGGATGATGTAGCGCTGGTCCACGATCGTCTGGGGGGGGAAGAGGTCGTCCACGGCGCTCACGGCACGTGGCGTACCGCCCCGGTGCGCGGTCACGCCTTGTCCCTCGAAAGTAGCACACCGCCAGCGACCCCCACAAGGCGACCGCGTCACCTTCGCCGCCCCTACAGCGCGTCCCGCAGCGCCTTCAGCACGTCGATGTAGCTCACGATCCCCACCAGCTCCTGGGTGTCCTGATCCACCACCGGCACCGCGCCCGCCCGCGTCTGGATCATCAGGTCGATCACCTCCGACACGTCCGTCTCCACGTCCACCGAGATCACGTCTCCCGTCATGATCGTCGTGATCGAGCTCGCCAACGCGTCGTTGATCGCCTCCCGGTTGTCGAACTCCGACAGCGCCGGCAGCGCGAACGAGCGCAGATCGCGGTCGCTGATGATGCCCACCAGGTCGCCGTCCTCGTCCACGATCGGCAGGTGGCGGATGTCGTTCTCGTACAGGACCTCGATCACCTCCTCCACGGACATCTCTGTCGTGGCAAAGATGGGCTCCGCCGTCATGATCTCTCCAACCACCATCGCAACACCTCCTCTGGGCTCCGGGGGAACGACCGCTCGAGCACGTCCGCTGAGCCGTCGTTGAGGCCCGTGGATATCACAACAGGTCGCGGCTCCTCAAGGCGTCAAGCGCCTCGGTCAGCACGGTGTTCGCGTCTCGCGGCGGGAGCAGCTTCACCCGGTGGCGCTCCCGCGTCGCCGTCGGCTGCCACCGTCCCTTCGTCGCGGCGTACACCCCGAGGTCCGCGTCCGCCGCGCCCGCCTCCCGCATCGACAGGCGCGCCTGCACCGCCTCGTCGTCCGCCTGGCAGTGCAGCATCACCAGCGGCACCCCCCAGCGACGGCTCAGCTCCGCCATCCGGCCCCGCTCGTCCGCGCGCCGGAACGTGCCGTCCAGCACCAGCCGTCCGCCGCGCCAGAGCGCCTCCTCGAGCGACCCCACGCACGCCTCGTGAACCCGCCGGTCCCACGCGTCGCTGTGGAGCTCCAGCGGGGGCAGCGCCGGGGCCTGCACCGCCAGCTCCTGGCGAATGGCGTCGGTCGAGACGTGCGCCGCCCGCGCCTGCTCCGCCAGCCCCGCGGCCAGCGTCGTCTTCCCCGTCCCCGGCAGCCCCATCGTCATCAGCATCGCAGGGCGCTCCGACGGAGGCGCCAGCGCCGACAGCGCCACCAGCCAGTACGCCCGCGCCTCGTCACGGGCCCGCTGACGCTCCTGGGCGCTCTGGTGAGGTTGCACCGCCCGGATCCCCAGCACCTTCGCCCGCACCACCGCCCGGTACGCCACATAGAACGCCAGCAGCGGACGGCCGCTGTCGTCCGACCGATACCGGAAGTACGTCGCCTCCAGTCGCCTCGCCAGATCGTCCCGCCCGCGCTGACGAAGCTCCATCACCGCGAACGCCACGTCCGACACCGGGTCGGCGTACCGGAAACGGTCGTTGAACTCGATGCAGTCGATCACCCGGACGTCCTTCGGCTCCTTCGCCCGCTCCCCGTAGTAGATGTGCTCCAGACGGAAGTCCCCGTGCGTGTCCCGCGCGAACGGCGCCCGCGCCTCGAACAGGGCCCGGAACGCCTCCAGCGCCGCCACCGTCCGGGTCTTGACCGTCGCGTACACCTCCGGGTGCACCGTCAGCCCCACGTGCTCGGCGGTCTGCTCGAAGTTCTCCATCACGTTGTGGCGGATGTGCGCGTAGTCCGCCATGCGCGCGATCTCCGGCCCCGTCGCCGTCTGGTCGTGGAAGCGGGCCAGCCGTCGCGCCACCAGATCCAGATCCTCCAGCGCCACCTCCCCGTGGTCCACACGCCACGCCAGCGACTGCTCGTCCGCCAGCCGTCGCATGCACACCGCGTACTCCACCACCTTGCCGTAGCCGCCGAGGCCGATCGCGTTGCCCGCCACCGTGATCGGGATCACCCCCAGGTACACGTCCGGCGCGAGCCGCCGGTTCAACATCACCTCCCGCGTGCACGCCTCCCGCCGGCGCTCCAACGTCGTGAAGTCCAGAAACCCGAGGTTCACGGGCTTCTTGATCTTGTACGCGTAGCCTCCCACCAGGAACACGACGGAGATGTGTGTCTCCCGGCGCTCGACCGCGGTCCCGGGGTAGTTGTAGGTCGATGGGCGCGACAGCGCCTCGATCACCTGCTCGAGGGAGCTCTCGGACGAAGGCTCGATAGGGGCGGGCTGTGACTGCTGCATGACGGTCCTCTCCCTGCGCCGCGGCCAACGCGGATCGACGAAGCCTGGCGACAAGGCGCGCCTCCGGCCTGTCCTGAACAGGAGCAGAGAGCGTGCCACGGCCAACCCGGGGCGAATTCGGCCCGATGTCTGGTTGTGTGCACGTTCGGTCCGGAATCACAGTGCAAAAATTGCGCAGCGAGCCCTCATGGCGGTAGAATTTGCGCTGCTTCCGACGCGCCCCGCCCACGCAGCCCGTCGTCGCCCGCTCGAGCCTGTGGCACGGCTCGTGCGGCACCTCTACCGGGTAGGGACGCAGCCTCAGCCGCAGCCTGCTCGGAGGACCTCATGACCCATCGGCTTCAGCACATCCTCGTCGGCACCGACTTCACCGATGCCAGCCTCGTCGCGATCAAGACCGCCCTCCACCTCGCCCGCCGTCACGGCGCGCGCGTCACCGTCCTGCACGTCGGCAGCGGCTACGTGCACGAGGGGGGCTGGCCGCTCTTCATGGAGATCTCCTGGCAGCAGGCCCGGGCCGAGATGGCCCAGGCCCTCAAGATGCGCCTCGAGCGCTTCGTCGCCCAGGTCGACACCCACGACGTCACCGTCGAGCTCCACGTCGACGTCGGCTGGGCGCCCATGCAGCTCGTCGATCGCGCCGAGGAGTGGCGCTGCGACCTCACCGTCGTCAGCGCCGGCAACACCGGCCCCGTCGAGGCCTTCTTCCTCGGCTCCACCGCCGAGGAGCTCGTCCGGATCGCCAGGGGCGACGTCCTGATCGTGCGCGACGGCGTCAAGGACGTCTTCGGCCACATCGTCGTCGGCACCGACTTCTCACCCAACTCCGACGCCGCCGTCGAGTTCGCCCGCACCCTCGCCCTCGGCGGCGAGTCCGTCCTCGACCTCGTGCACGTGTACAAGGACCCCGGCGAGGCCTCGATCTTCACCGTGGCATCCGACGACGACCGGCATCGGTACCGGGAGCATCTGAGGGAGCAGAAGCAGGCGGCCTTCGACGGTTTCCTCCACAAACACCACGTCGAGCGCCTTGAGCATCACCTGCTCACCGGCCGGGCCAGCCGCGCCCTCTGCGCCCACGCCGCCGAGGCCCACGCCGACCTCATCGTCGTGGGTAGCCACGGCCAGGGGCGCCTGAGGGACATGTTCCTCGGCTCCACCGCCGAGAAGACCGTCCGCCACGCCAGCTCCAGCGTCGCCGTCGTGCGCATGCCCGTGCAGCGAGAGCCCTCGGACTGACGGAGCTTCCCTCGCACCACCACGACCCCTACTTCCCCGCCGGCTTGTCCTCATCCTCGAACAGGACGCGCACCGCCGGTGTCTCGAGGTCGTCGAACTGCCCCGACCGCGCCGCGACATAGAAGGCGGCGACCGCGCCCGCGGCGAGCAGCAAGGCCAACGGGACCAGAAGGTAGAGCACGGACATCGACGACCTCCACAGGTTCAGGGACAGACCCGACACATTGTCAGTCAGGCACCGGGGCCGTCTCCGCCGACAGCGGCTCCGACACGGTCGGCGCCGCCGAGGCGCGCCGGACCACCCCTCCTTCTAGCACGAAGCTCCGCTGCAACAAAGAGGACGCCACCACGAACAGGGAGCTGATCGGCATCGCGACCGCGGCCACCAGGGGGTTGATCAGCCCCAGCGCCGCCAGCGTGATCCCGATCGCGTTGTACGCCAGGGACACCCCCAGGTTGCGGTGCACCACCCCCATCACGCGCCGCGCCCCGTCGAACAGCTCCACCACCGGGCTCAGGCCAGGGCGGGTCAGGAAGATGTCCGCCCCCACCACGCTGGCCTCCGAGCTCCCGCCCACCGCGATCCCGACGTGCGCCGCCTGCAGCGCGCTCGCGTCGTTGACCCCGTCGCCCACCATCACCACCACGCGGCTCGGGTCCGTCCGCAGCGCCTCGATGAAGGCCAGCTTCTGCTCCGGTGACACCCCGCCGTGCGCCGACTCCGCTGCGATGCCCAGCGACCCCGCCAGCCACCGCACCGTCGCCGGATGATCCCCCGACAGCACCACCACCTCCTTCCCCGCCCCCTTCAATCGGGACACCACCTCCCCTGCGTCCGCCCTCGCCGGATCGCCCAGCGCCACCAGCGCCACCAGCTCCCCGTCGACCCCGATGGCCACTGGCGTCAGCCCCTCCGCCGCCGCCGCCTCGGCCCGTCGCTGCAGCGCGCCCCCCGGCTCGGCCGACAGCGCCTCGGCCAACCAGCCCGGACGCCCCACCTGCACCAGGTGCCCGTCCACGCGCCCCCGCAGCCCCGAGCCGCCCACCTCCTCGACGTCCTCGATCTCCCCGTGCTCCGGCTCCGTCGACGCCATCGCCACGGCGATCGGGTGCGCGCTCCGCCGCTCCAGCCGGCGAGCCAGCTCGAACGCCGCCGCGTCGCCGTGCACCTCCACCACCCGCATCCGTCCCTCGGTCAGCGTGCCCGTCTTGTCGAGCACCACCGTCGTCGCGCGCGTCAGCAGCTCGATCACGTCGTCGTGCTTGACGAAGATCCCGCGCCGCGCCGCCTGGCCCGCCGCCACCGTCAACGCCAGCGGCGTCGCCATGCCCAGCGCGCACGGACACGCGATCACCAGCAGCGACACCGTGTGGGCCACCGCCATCGAAGGCTCCAGCCACAGCCACACCAACGCCGTCACCAGCGACGCCAACAGGATCCCGGCGATGAACACCCCGGCGATCCGGTCGGCCAGCTGGACGATCGGCGCCCGCTGCAGCGAGCGCTCCTCCAGCCATTGCAGCAGCCGCCCCACCCGCGACGCCCCGCCCGCGGCCTCGATCTCCACCTCCACCGGCGCCCCGACGTTGATCGATCCGGCGTGCACCGCGTGCCCCGGCTCCGCCGGCTCCGGCCGGCTCTCCCCCGTCAACACCGCCCGGTTCACGCTCGACCGCCCCGCCACGATCACGCCGTCTGCCGGGAACGCCTCGCCCACCCGCACCCGGATCCGGTCGCCAGGCTGCAGCAGCTCCGCCGAGATCGCCTCCTCCACACCGTCCGCGCCCAGCCGCGTGGCCGACCGCGGGATCAACGCCAGCAGCCGCTCCGCCGCGTCCCCCGCCAGCCGCCGCCCCCGAAGCTGCAGCCACCGCGCCGTCAACAGCGCCGCGATCAGCACGGCGATCGAGTCGAACCACACCTCCGTCGAGTTCGACAGCGTCATCACCACGCTGTGCGCGAACCCCACGGAAATCCCCAGGGCGATCGGCGCGTCCATCGACAGCGCCTTCAGGCCGTGACCGCCGAATACGGCACGGACGCTCTCGGCCGCGCGCCGAAAGAACTCGGCGCCGCCGTAGAGAACGCTCACGCCCGTCAGGGCGAGGCTCACCCACAGGGCCGATGCGGTCAGTGTCGAATCGTTCGAGGCGTTCAATCCAGAATACATCGCGGCGGCGATCAACATCACGTTGCCCGCCAGCGCCCAGCTCACCCCCACCTTCACCAGCAGCCGCCGCTCGGCCACCGAGCGCTCGCCGATCCGATCCCGACGCAGCCCGTGAAGCTGGTAGCCGAACCGCGACAGCCAGCTCGCCGCGTCCGACAGCCGGGTCTGCTCCGGCTGCCAGCGCAGCCGAAGCCGCGCCCGGGGCAGGTCCAGGTTCGCCTCGCAGATCCCCGGCACGTTGTGCGGCAGCCGCTCCACCAGCCACACACACCCCGCGCAGTGCACCCCGTCGATCGCCAGCTCAACCGACCGGCTCCCGTCCTGGCCCACCTCCGTGTGGCGGCTCAGGAAGTCCTCCGTGTCGAGCTCGGCGCCTGCGTCCGCCACGGGCGTCGCGCCGATCGGCGTCGCCGTGAACGCCGTCGCGCTCCGCAGCTGGTAGAAGCTCGTCAGCCCCGCGCTGTGCAGGGCCGTGTACACCGCCTCACAGCCCGGACAGCAGAACGCTGGCTCCGACGGCGACGCCGGCGCGGGCGCCGGCAGGCCGCAGTGTGCGCAGGGCACCTCCGCCATCAGAGGCTCAGCTCCCGACGGGTCGTCTGCACGAAGTGCTCACCGTTGCGCCTGGCGTTCACCGTGAAGTCCCACAGGCCCGGCCGGTCGAACGTCGCCGCGGCCGTATACTGGCCGTGGCTCCCGACGATCGGCGTCAGCTCCAGACTCTTCCACTCCGCCTGCGTGGTGTGGCGGACCATCATCGCCCCGGCGAGACCGTCCACCGGCTGCCCGTGAGCGTCCGCGATCGTCACCAGCACCGTCGGGCCGCCCGGCGTCTGTGGCGCCTGGACGACCAGGTCCGTCCGCCACCCCAGCGCGTCGCTCGCCTCCCGGTCGGCGCGGTCCTCGTCCCAGTGCAGCGCGCGCTGGTAATAGTCCGCCTCGACCTGGGCGCCACCGTCGCGCGTCGCCGCCACGACCAACACCACGTTGGCCAGCACCGACATCAGCAGGATCGCCACGACGATGCCCGGCCACAGGATGTGCGGGGGGATCCCCCCGCTGCGGGGCGCCGTCTCGGCTGTCTCGGTCTGGCCTTGCTGCTCGCTCATACCTCGTCCTCCGTCGCGGGCTCTCGCCCCTCGCCCCAGGTCAGTTCCACGGTCCCAACAGCTTGAACTCCAGCGTCGTCTCGGCCCCGGTCTCCACCGCGACCCCCTCGGCCGACACCCGGAACGAGGCGTCCGCCTTCCCGTTCGTGAAGGCCTCTGGACGCGCGACGATCCATGCGTCCACGTGCCGCATCTGCCCCGCCTCCAGCGTCAGATCCCCGTTGCCGATGTACTTGATCTCCGTCCCCGTCGGCTCCGTGGCGTCGATGTGGAACACCGCCGTCTCGGCCGAGCGGTTCTGCACCCGGAAGCGCACCCGGTTGGCCACCATCCCGTCCGGCAGCTTCATGAACGGCGCGCCGTTGTTCGGCCGCACGATCTCCGCGTCGATCGTCTCGCGACCGGCGATCAGCCACGTGAACACCGAGATCCCCGCCACCAGCAGCAGCGCGTAGATGATCACGCGCGGCCGCACCACGTGCGGCGTCTGCTTCTCGATGACGTTCAGCGATGAGTACCGGATCAAGCCCTTCGGCTTGCCCACCTTCGTCATCACCGCGTCGCACGCGTCGATGCACTGCGTGCAGTTGATGCACTCCATCTGCAGACCGTCGCGGATGTCGATCCCCGTCGGGCACGTCTTGACGCACAGCGCACAGTCGACGCAGTCCCCCAGGGCCAGCTTCGCCTCCGCCACGGGCGCCTTGCCCTTGTTGCGCGTGTGGCGACCCCGCGGCTCGCCCCGGCCCGGATCGTAGCTCACGATCAGCGAGTCCCGGTCCAGCAACACCGACTGGATCCGTGCATACGGGCACGCCAGCGTGCACATCTGCTCTCGGAACCATACGAAATCCACCATGATCATGCCGGTAACAGCCGCCATCAGCACGAAATAACCCCAGTGCTCCTCCGGCGCCACGGTCATCCAGTGCAGCAGGGACTCCCACCCCACGAAGTACGCCACGAACGTGTGCGCCAGCACCAGGGAGATCACCAGGAAGATCGCCCACTTGCCGAGCTTCCGCATGAACCCCTCGAAGCTCGTGTCGGCGGCGTCCCGCTTGATCCGCCTGGCGGCCGGACCCTCCAGCAGCTGTTCGATCGGACGGTACACCAGCTCCATGTACACCGTCTGCGGACAGCCCCACCCGCACCATGCCCGACCCAGCACCGCCGTGATCAGGATGATCGACACCAGCGCCGTCAGCATGAACACCATCAGCAGCAGCGTGTCCGTCGCGTACAGCGTCAAGCCAAAGAACGTGAACTCGCGGTGCAGAAGATCCAGCAGCACCGCCGGCTTGCCGCCGATCGGCACGATCGGGAGCCCCAGAAACACCGCGATCAACCCGTAGCCCACCACGCGCCGCAGGTTCAACCAGCCGCCCGGGCTCACCGTCGGGTGCATCCAGCGGCGATGACCATCCTTCTTCAGCGTCGTCAGCACCTCCTCAGGCGACTCGAGCACCGCGGGGGTGCTCTCGCGCTCCGACTCGGAGCCCTGGCTCGACGTATCCTCACTCATGACTGACCTCGTTCTTCCATGGGTTGTGCGCAGCCTCTCCTGCGCGGTGCAGGATCGCTGCACCCTCCGCGGGAGGCCGGCTCATCGAGGCGAGGACGTCTGCGGGGCCCTTTCGCGTCCGTTCTCAACAGGGATGAGAAACGTAGGGCCCGTCCAATGGACGGGCCCGCTCTTCACTTGCCCTCGGCGGGCACGTACAGGTCGCCCTGGGGCTCCTTCGGAGTCGCCGGCGTCGTGCCCTGCAGGGAGTGCACGTAGCTCAGCGCCGCCAGCACCTCCTCCGGCTTCAACGTGCCGCTCCAGCCCGGCATGCCCTTCTCCAGCACACCCTCGTTGATCACCTTGTGGATGCTCGCCAGCGCGCCGCCGTGGATCCAGTTGGCGTCCGTCAGGTTCGGGCCGATCAGGCCGCCGCCGTCCGGGCCGTGGCACGAGGCGCACTTCTCGCCGAAGATCACCCCGCCCGCAGTGATGCGCTCCGCCGAGGTCACCACCGCCGCCAGCTCCGCCTCGCCGAGCTCCACCTGCGGATGCGTCGCCGCATACGCACGGGCGGTCTCGAGCACCTCGGCGTTCTCGGCCTGCCAGTCCTCCTCGTAGTTGGTGATGTAGCCCAGGCCGATCGCCACCACGTAGAAGACCGACCAGGCGATCGTCGCGTAGAAGACCCACGTCCACCAACCGGGAAGAGGATTCTCGTACTCCTCGATCCCGTCGTAGGCGTGGGGTCGGATGATGTCACGGGCCTCCGGGTGAGGCGTCTGGGTTCCCTGCGAAGTGCTCATCGATGAACCTCGGACTCGTGCTGGTCGTCGTCCAGCGGAAGATGGCCAACCTGGATGGACTCGTCCTTGCGCATCAGCGCCACGCGCACCACTGCAAGGACAAAGCCCGCCAGGAAGAGGATCAGCCCCGCCTCGGCGAAGAGCTCGAGGCCAGCGTTCTGCATCACGTCGCGGATCATGGCGTCCCCCGCATGGCCTGCGCCGTCTTCGTGTCGAGGCTCGCCGCCGGCGCGCTGCCGCCGCTCTGCATCTCACGCTCCAGATCCGTCCCCAACCGCTGCAGGTAGGCGATCAGCGCCAGGATCTCCTTGCCCTCCAGGTTGCCCGGGCCACCCTCGGCCTTGAGCTCCTCCGAGATCTGATGGGCCTGCTTCTGCGCATCGGCCACCGCGTTGTCCGCCTGGTCCACCGTGTAGGGCACCCCCAGCATCATCATCGCCTCGAGCTTGCCCTGCGTGTTGCTCAGGTCCAGGTCCTTCTCGAGCAGCCACGCGTAAGGCGGCATGATCGATTTCGGGCTCGTCGAGCGCGGGTTCTCCATGTGGCGCACATGCCACGTGTGGGACTTGCGGAGCTTCTTGGCGCCCTCGCGCGCAAGGTCCGGACCGGTGCGCTTGGAGCCCCACAGGAACGGGTGGTCGTAGACGTACTCGCCGGGCTTGCCGTACTCGCCGTACCGCTCGGTCTCGTGACGCATCGCGCGCACCATCTGTGAGTGGCAGTTGTAGCAGCCCTCCCGGATGTACAGATCCCGACCCTCCAGCTCCAGCGGCGTGTACGGCTTGACGGACGCGATCGTCGGGATGTTGCTCTTGACCAGCAGCATCGGTACGATCTCCGCCACCGAACCCACCAGGATCGCCGCCACCGTCACCACCGTGAACACCAGCGGCCAGCCCTCCAGCAGACGGTGCAGGTTGCCCTTGGCGTTGGACTCCACCGTGTTCAGCACGTCGTCATACTTCGCGGCCTCGCCCACGGACTTGAAGGAGAACATCGGCTTGAACGCGCGACGCGCCGGGACCTCCACCACCTCGTCCGGCAGCTCCGACGGCGCGTTGCGCACGCTCATCACCAGGTTGAACGCGCCCAGGATGAAGCCCACCAGGTACAGGGTCCCGCCGAACACGCGCACCCAGTACATCGGCAGCAGCTCGATCACGGTCTCGATGAAGTCCGGGTAGAGCAGCCGGCCCGTCTCATCGAACGCGCGCCACATCAGGCCCTGCGTCACGCCCGCGCTGTACATCGCGATCACGTAGAGCAGGATGCCGATCGTGCCCATCCAGAAGTGCCAGTTCGCCAGCGCCTTGCTGTACAGCTTCGTCTTCCACAGCTTCGGGATCAGCCAGTAGATCAGGCCGAATGCCATGAATCCGTTCCAGCCCAGAGCACCCGAGTGCACATGGGCGATCGTCCAGTCGGTGTAGTGGCTCAGGCTGTTGACCGTCTTGATCGACAGCATCGGGCCCTCGAACGTCGACATGCCGTAGAACGTGATGCCGACCACGAAGAACTTGAGCACCGGCTCGTCGCGCAGCTTGTGCCACGCCCCGCGCAGGGTCAGCAGGCCGTTGATCATGCCGCCCCAGGACGGCATCCACAGCATGATCGAGAAGACCATGCCCAGCGTCGAGGCCCACTCCGGCAGCGCCGTGTAGTGGAGGTGGTGCGGGCCAGCCCAGATGTACAGGAACACCAGCGACCAGAAGTGGATGATGGACAGCTTGTAGCTGAACACCGGGCGCCCCGCCGCCTTCGGCAGGAAGTAGTACATCAGGCCAAGGAACGGGGTGGTGAGGAAGAACGCCACGGCGTTGTGCCCGTACCACCACTGCATCAAGGCGTCCTGGGCGCCCGCGTACACCGAGTAGCTCTTGAACAGCCCCGCCGGCACGACCAGGCTGTTGAAGATGTGCAGCACGGCGACGGTGACGATCGTGGCGATGTAGAACCAGATGGCCACGTAGATGTGCTTCTCACGCCGCCTGGCCAGCGCGCCGAAGAAGTTGATGGCGAAGGCCACCCACACGACGGCGATCGCGATGTCGATCGGCCACTCGAGCTCCGCGTACTCCTTGCTCTGGGTGAAACCGAGCGGGAGCGTGATGGCGGCCGAGACGATGATCGCCTGCCACCCCCAGAAGTGGAACTGTGAGATCGCGTCGCTGAACATCCGCGTCTTCAGCAGGCGCTGGGTCGAGTAGTAGATCGCCGCAAAAATTGCGTTGCCCGCAAACGCGAAGATGACCGCGTTCGTGTGCAGCGGCCGCAGCCGGCCGAACGTGAAGTACTCGGTCACGTTGGCGGGCCACCAGGCGATCTGGAGGGCGATGAGCACGCCCACCAGCATGCCGACGATGCCCCACGTGACGGTGGCGTAGACGAACCACCGTACGACCCTGTCGTCGTATGCGATCTTCTCGGTCTGGGTCGAGCTTCCGGGTGGTCCGGTCGCGACTGCAGTGGCCATGTTCTTCGGCTCCTCATCAGGTTGCGCCGGCGTGGCCGGCAGGTCTTTGCGGAATCCAGTGTGAATGTATTTTTTACAGTCAGCATGTACTTGTTTCGCCACATGCCAGCCCCCGAGGTCGACCTGTTCCCAAGAAGCGTGCCAGCGGGACGGGCCGCAGGCCGACTCCAGGCGGCAGGAGGAGCGGCGCCGCTGCCTCCGGTCGGGCGGTGGGTGGCGACGGGGGCTCAACAGGCGTGTCAAGAGGTGAACGGCGCGCAAATATTGCGCGCGTGGAGGCCGCTGTGCAGTTCCTGCGCGCGCATCTCCAGTCCCGGCCGGGCCGCGCGGTGGCACCCTTCTTGCGCTCCGGCGCCTGCCCACCGGCCCACAGCGGCCGTCTGCGCAAGGAGGCTCGTGAACGATTACGCCGCCCAATACACCCAACTCGTCGGCGTGGGTCTGCTGTGGATCACCCTGCACTGCTCCGGCATGTGTGGCCCGATCATGGCGGGGCTGACCATGGGGACGGCCGACCGCGCCGAGGAGCGGTGGCGCCGGGCGCTCGGGGCGCTGCACCGGGTGCTCGCCTATCAGCTCGGCCGGGCGGCGATGTACGCGATCCTCGGCGCGTTGGCGGGGCTGGTCGGGGCGGCGCTGGAGTCGGTCATCCGCGACGTGGCGCAGATCGCCGGGCTGGTGGTGGCGGTGGCGCTGATCGTCGGCGGGCTGCTGCGGACGCCGTGGGCGCGGCGCCTGGTGTCTCGCGGTGAGGGGATGGAGGTAGGCCAGAGCGCTGGCCGCTTCCTCGGGGTCGTGCTCAAGCGGCTGCACAAGGGCGGCGGACCGCCGGGGCCGATGCGCATGGTCGCGCTCGGCTTCGTCATGGGGCTGCTGCCCTGCATGCTCATGTTCTGGGTGCTGTCGCTGTCCGCCTCGACGGCGCACGCGGGCCACGGGGCCCTGATCATGGTGCTGCTCGTGGTGATGACCACGCCGCTGCTCGTCCTGGCGGGCGTCGTCCCTCAGCTGGTCGGGCCGCGCGGCCGGCGATTCGGCGAGCTGGCGATGCCGTACATGATCGCGCTCTCGGGCCTCTGGCTGGGGCTCATCGCCATGGCGGCCAACGGCTGGATCGAGCACCTGCACTTCAGCTTCCAGCTCGGCAGTGAGCCGTTCGCGGTCATGTTCTGGTAGCCCCGCGCACGGCCCTCGGCCCGCCGAACCATCGGCGCAGCAGCTTCTCGAGCTCCGCCAGCGGGAGGATGGCCGCGCTCAGGCCGAGCACCACGAGCAGGTCGTGCAGGCTCAAGGCGGTGGTGTGGAACACCTCGTCGAGGCCGGGCACGTACAGCGCGAGCGCCTGCAGCACGAACGCCACGGCCATCGAGCCCCACACGCGCCAGTTGGAGAAGACGCCCAGCTTGAAGATGGAGGTGTCGAGGTCGCGCGTGGTGTGCGCGTGGAACAGGGGCGCCAGCGCCAGCACCGTGAACGCCATCGTCTGCGCCCTCCGCAGCGCGATCGGGTCCGTGTGCACCGGCTCGCCGAGCGCCCCGTGGAACACGGCCAGCCCCACGACCGCCATCACGACGCCGTAGCCCAGCAGCCAGAGCACCTCGTGGCGCTCGATGATGCCCGCGCTGACGTCGCGCGGCTTCGCCTTCATCGGGTCGGGGTGGATGGGCTCCATGCCCAGGGCCAGGGCCGGCATGCCGTTGGTGATCAGGTTGATCCACAGGATCTGGGTGGGGGTCAGCATCGGGGGCCAGCCCAGCATCGCCGCGATGAACACCGCCAGCACCAGCCCGCTGTTGACGCACAGCAGGAACAGGATGAACTTCTTGATGTTCGCGAAGATAATGCGCCCCTCCTCGATGGCGGCGATGATCGTGGCGTAGTTGTCGTCGGACAGCACCAGCGCCGCCGCCTCGCGGGTCACGTCCGTCCCCGCCTGCCCCATCGCGATCCCGATGCTCGCGGCCTTGATCGCCGGCGCATCGTTCACCCCGTCGCCCGTCATCGCCGTCACATAGCCGGCGCCGGTCAACGCCTGCACGATGCGGAGCTTGTGCGCTGCCGTGGCGCGGGCCACCACGTCGATCCCCGGGGCGCGCCGGGCCAGCTCCTCATCCCCCATCGCCTCCACCTCCGCGCCCGACACCACCACCGGCTCCAGCTCGCCGCTCAGCCGGATCTCCCGGGCGATGGCCGCGGCGGTGTGGGGGTGGTCGCCCGTGATCATCATCGTGCGGACGCCCGCGTTGCGGGAGCGCTCCAGCGCGACGGCCACCTCGGTCCGCGGCGGGTCGCTGATCGCCACGAGCCCGAGCAGCGCCAGGTCGTGCTCGGTGTTGTCCGCGGTGTCCGCGTCCGCCGCCAGCGCGTGGCGCGCGATGGCCAGGACCCGGTAGCCCTCCCCGCCCCAGTCGAAGATGCGCGCGTGCAGCGCCTCGCGGTCGGCGTCGGTGAGGGGGCGGAGGCCGTCCCGGTCACAGACCGTCTCACAGAGCTCGAGGATCCGCTCTGGCGCGCCGTGGGTGTACCCCCAGCGGCCCGAGGCCCGCTCCACGATCGTCGTCGCCATCATGCGCTCGTGATCGAAGGGGAACTCGGCGATGACCTCCTCGGCGGCGTGGTCGGGCGCGAACGCCCGCCCGAGCAGCAGCAGCGCCCCGTCCGTGGTGTCGCCCGTCACCTCGACGCGGCCGTCCTTGTCGATGAGTTGGGCGTCTGGAGCCAGATGGCTCGCGTCGAGGAGCTCGCGCAGCGCGTCGTCGGGCGCAACATCCGGCTCGCGCCAGCGGGGCGGGTCGTCGGGCTCGAAGTAGTCGCCGGCGATGTCGAGCTGGCGGTCGGCGCACCAGAGGCGGCGCACCACCATGCGGTTCTGGGTGAGCGTGCCGGTCTTGTCGGTGCAGATGATCTGCGCCGAGCCAAGCGTCTCGACCGCCGACAGGCGCCGCACCAGCGCGTTGCGCCGGGCCATGCGCTGAACCCCCATGGCCAGGACGATGGTGGTGATCGCCGGGAGCCCCTCGGGGATCGCCGCCACCGCCAGGCTCACCGCCGTCAGGAAGAGCACCGGGACCGTGGCGGTCTGCTGCAGCAGCCCCACGGCGAAGACCAGCGCCGAGATCACCACACAGCCGATCACCAGGGCGTTGCCGAACCGACGCAGATCCTGCTTGAGCGGCGTGTCTGGCACCTGCACCGCCGCCAGCATCCCCGCGATCCGGCCGAGCTCGGTCGCCATGCCCGTAGCGACCACCACGCCGCGGCCGCGGCCCGCGGTGACGTGGGTGCCCGAGAAGGCCATGACGGTGCGCTCGGCCAGGGGCGTGTCGACGGGCAGCGTCGCGTCCGCGTCCTTGTCCACCGCCACCGACTCCCCGGTGAGCGTCGACTCGTTCACGCGCAAGCTCGCGGTGGCGATCAAGCGCAGATCGGCGGGGATGCGATCGCCCTCGTTCAGCACCACCACGTCGCCGCTCACCAGCGCGTACGCGGCGATCTTCGCCTGCTCCCCGGCCCGGATCACCACCGCCGAGGGCGACGTCATGTCGTTCAGCGCCTTGAGCGCGCTCTCGGCCCGCTGCTCCTGGACGAAGCCGATCCCGGCGTTCAGCAGCACGATGGCCAGGATCGCGATGGCGTCTCCAAAGCGCTCGATGAAGTTGGCGCCGGGCTCGGCCATGAAGATCGCCAGCCCCACGGCGATCGCGGCCGCCACCAGCAGGGCGATGACCGTGATGTCGGTGAACTGGCCGAGGAGGCGGGCGAGCAGCCCCGGCCCCTCCGCCATCGCCAGCCGGTTCTCGCCGTCGCGGGTGAGCCTGGCGTGGGCCTCCTCGGCGGTCAGGCCACGGTCGGCGTCGGTGCCGCACGTGGAGATCACGTCGTTGATCGGCCTGGCGTGCCAGGGCGGTGGTTCTGAGGTCGTCATGGCGCGGTTCTCAAGCAGGGGCCGTCCCCCGGGATGTTGGTCCGTCTCTGCCGATGCCGGTGCGCGAGGGCAGAGGCACCAGTGGGCAGTGCTGCGAGCCAGGATGCAAGGACCAGTGCAGCTCCGTGGGTTCTGTCGTGATGCAGGGATGACCGAGAGAACCCCAGGCGCATGAGCCACCGACCTGCCCCCTGTGGCGTCGTCGCCCATTTCGCCGCATGCGCTGCCCCGGGAACGGTTCGTGCAAGATCGCTCCGCCGAGCCTCGATGTCCGTCTGGTTGCCCGGCGCCGCCGACGACGTGGACTGTGGGGTGTCACCGTGAACGACGCAAGGTTTGCCGAGGACGCTGATGGCGCGGAAAAATTTGCGTCTGCGCCTCTAACGCCAGGGAAGCGCGATGTTCTTGTTCGAGGAAATGGTGGAGTCGATCGGCTTCGAGCCGGAGGACAGTCTGCGCCTGCGGGAGCTTCACGGTATCCTGTGCGGTGAGTTCGACCGTGTGGCGCGGTCCGCCTTCGAGCTCTTGATGGAGAGCGTGCGGACACGGCGCTACAGCGATGAGCACGATCAGACCGATCGGCTGCTCGAGACCCTGCGGAGCTGGCTCGACGAGCTGCTGCGGGGGCCGCACGACGAGGGCTACTTTGAGCGGCGGCGGCAGCTCGGGCGGCTGCACCTGGCGATGGGATTTCGGCCCAACGCGATTTTTGCCGCCTTGAACCTGGTCCGGCGCGAGCTCCTGGGGGGGCTGCTGGGCGAGGACCAGCAGTGGTGCAGGCCCGCTCACGTCGGCAGCCTCGAGAAGATCATCGACATTGATTTGACCATTGTCTTGCAGACCTACTGGGAGGAGCAGATGCGGAACAAGCTTCAAGTTCCGGCTGCGCTGGCGGCCGGCCTGGCGCACGAGATACGCAATCCGCTCAACGCCATCGGGCTGCACCTGACCTTGCTCGAGCGTCGGCTTCGGCGCCTCGGGGACGACTCGGAGGCCGCGGCGACGTCGATCGAGGGGATCCGCAGCGAGGTGCGGCGCATGCGCGCGCTCACCAGCGAGATCGTGGACTTTGCCAAGCCGCTGGATCTGGCCTTTGTGTGGGTCGACCCCCGCGAGCTGTCGGAGGCCATCGAGGTCGCGCACGCCGCCTCGCTGGGGGCCTCGGGCATCGAGCTCGAGCTGATCGTGCACGGGGAGGGGCGGCTGTGGTGCGACCGGGACCAGATCCATCATGCGTTGGTGGCGCTGTTGATGAACGCCGTCGAGGCGATGGACGGGGCTGGACGCATCCGCGTCGAGCTGACCGCAGAGGGCCTCTACTCGGTGATCAAGGTCCAGGACGACGGCGCCGGGATCGCCCGTGAGCTGCAGAGCCAGGTGTTTGACCTGTTCTTTACGACGAAGGCGTCCGGGACGGGGCTGGGGCTGCCGGCGGTCCAGAAGATCGTCGAGGCCCACCAGGGCACGATCGAGCTCGACTCCCAGTCGAACGTCGGCACCACGGTCTGGATCAAGCTGCCGCGCCCGCGGAGCTGAGCCCCACCGGGGCTGGAACATCGCTTGAGCCGCTCACCTTCGCGCCGTGTCAGGGGATGATGAGGGCGTTGCCCGGTGTGGCGTGGATCATCTTGTGGGTGGTCTGCCCGATCAGGCCGTGTGGCTGGGTGCGGCTGGAGCGCCCGAGCACGAGGAGGTCGGCGTCCAGAGCGTAGACCCGATCCTGGATGCCCTCGTTCGGCAGGCCCGCGTGCACCTCGGTGGAGAGGGGGTCGGGCCGCCGGGAGCCGAGGACCTCATCGCAGAGCGCGTCGAGGCGCTGCTGCTGCCGTCCGAGGAAGATGTGGCGGTACTGGGCCGCCTGATCGGCCGAGACGAACGCGACGATGTTGTCGTGCAGGGGTTCGCGGCACACGTGCAGCACGTGGAGGCCGGCGTGCTCGGCGCGCGCGGCGCGCGAGGCGGCGTCGAGGACACGGGCCGCCTCGGGCGTGAGATCGACGCCGACGACCACCTTGCGGGGCCGAAGGAAGCCGTCCAGGCCTGCGATCCAGACGGGGACGGGGGCGTGCCGGAGGATCTGCTCGGAGGTCGAGCCCAGGACGAGGCGGCGCAGCTCGCCCTTGCTGGAGCTGGCCACGACGATCAGGTCGCACCGGCGCTGCTCGGCGAGGTCGGCCAGGAGGGTGGCGGGATCGCCGGCGAGCACGTCGAGCTGGAGGTCGATGGCGTCGGTGTCGATGGCCGCCACGGCCTGGTTGAGCTGCTCGCGGGCGTGGGCGAGCGCGCGGTGGTGGGCGTCGGCCCAGTTCAGCGAGAAGAAGGCTGGCCACTGGCTCTCGGCCAGGAAGGTCTGGACGACGTGGACGACCGTGACGCGGGCGCCGTCGCGTTGGGCGAGCCGTGAGGCGGTGAGGAGGGCGTCGCGCGCTCGTGGCGAGGCGTCGATGCCGACCAGGATGTGTCGCAGCCGACGCATGGTGGACCTCCATGGTGTGCTGGCAAAGCGTTCACTTCAGGGAGAAGTCGTCGGGCTTGACGGTGAGCAGGGAGCAGGGGAGCCGCCGCAGGACGCGCTCGGCGGTGTTGCCGATGAGCAGCGCCCGCAGACCGGTCCGTCCGATCGAGCCCATGCAGATGAGGTCGGCGTCGAAGTCGATCGCGGCGGCGACGATGAGCGAGTCCGGCAGGGCCGACGGCAGCGCCCCGGCGGACGAGGTCCGCAGGTGGCGTTCGACGGTGACGCCCTCGAGGTCGAGGTCCTCAAGGAAGGCGGTGTACTGCTTCTCAGCGTGTTCGACCGCGGCCGTCCGGTAGGTGTTGTAGTCGAAGTACTGCGGCGTGGTGAAGGTCGGCTCGGTGACGACGGCATGCATGATGTGCAGGGTGGAGTCGGTCGCGCGCGCGATCATGCCGCCCCAGCGCACGGCGGCCTTGGCCGCGTCAGAGAAGTCGATGGGGCACAGGATGTTGAGGAGCGGGCGATCCTCCTTGACGACGAGGACCGGCCAGCGGCTCGCCCGGACGAGGCGCTCGGAGGTGGACCCGACCAGGAACCGATCGACCGCGCCGAGCCCCGTGGCGCCGACGACGATGAGGTCGGCCTCGTAGGTGTCGGCGACCTCGACGATGTGGGCCCACGGCTTGACGAGGCCGACCTCGACCTTCCAGCCGACGTCACCGAACGGGACGGGCTCGAGCTCAGCGCGGATGCGGGTCTCGGTGCTGGAGATGAGGTTCTCGGTGTCGTAGAGGTCGGCGTGGGCCCCTCCGGCGTTGGCCTGGGCGTGCAGCGAGTCGAGGATATCCTTGTCGATGTGCCCCTGGAGGGAGGTGGTGAGGATGATCCTGGCGCTGCCGAGCCTGGCGATCCGGATGGCGGCGGCGAGCGCGGTTCGGGACTGCGGGGAGAAGTCGAACCCGACGACGATGGTCTTGAGGTGTTCCATGTCACGACTCCTTCAGGCGCGGCTCGCCTCACGGCGAGTCAAATGTTCGGCGGGATGGCCCGCGTGATTGCGAAACAAGCCTCTTCCGATTATACCGCCGTGAGTCTCAGTCCGTCCCGCGAAGCAGGGCGCCCTGCGGCTTATTACAGTTTGCTTGTCTGGGGCGTGTTGAGCCCGCGACGCAGGGCCCTCCCCGAGCTGTCGCTCAGGGAGCTCCCTGCACTGCGGGCTCAATACACCCCAGACTCGCTCTCGCTCGCAGGGCTCCCTGCCCTGCGGGACGGACTGAGACTCAGGCTGGACTATGTCGAAGGTCTCCCGGCGTGCCTCCGTCAAGGCAGGTCGCGAACGCGTCAACTCGTGGGGAGAACTCTTACAGTTAGTGTGCCAGGATCGTCATGTCATCCACCGTCCTAGAAATGCTTAATGAGCTCCGCGCGCGTTTGCAGTCGCTGTCCACGCGGGGTGTGCCCTTCGAGGAGGTGGCGACGCTGGAGTCGCTCGTCAATGGCCTCGAGGCTCGTCTTGAGCCGGCGCATGCGCTGGACGCCCTGTTCGAGGCCCTGTTCGAGTCGGCCGTGGACGGGATCGTGATCATCGATGCGCGCGGCCGCATCCAGTGGTCGAACGGCGCGATGGCGGGGATGTTCGGCTACGGGCGCGCCGAGCTGTTGGGCAACAACGTCTCGATGTTGATGGGAGCGGCAGATCGGGAGCACCACGACGCCTACATCGCGCGCTACCTCAGCTCGGGGCAGGCGCGGGTGATCGGCCGTGGCCGTCGTGTGGAGGGATTGCATCGGGAGGGCCGAGCCATCCCGGTCGATCTTGCGGTGGTGGAGGTGCCCGTGGACACGGGCCGGCTGTTCGGCGGCATCATGCGGGACATGACCGAGCAGGTGGCGGCGGAGTCGGAGCTCCGTGAGGCGGAGCGTCGGTTGATGCAGTCGCAGAAGCTGGAGGCGGTGGGGACTCTGGCGAGCGGGATCGCGCACGACTTCAACAATCTGTTGATGGCGGTCTCGGGCAGCGCGACGGTGGCGCTGCGGATGTTGCCTGCGGGCGGGGATGCGCGGCGCTTCGTGGAGGAGATCCGCGCCGAGGCGACCCGGGGTCGCGGGCTGACCCGTCAGCTCCTGGCGTTCAGCCGCGAGCGGTGGGGCGGCGAGGGCGTGGCGGATCTGAACACGGTGGTGTCGGACGCGATGCAGCTGCTGGCGTCGTTCGTGGGTGAGGACGTGTTGGTGGACCTCACGCTGACGGACCGTCCGGTGTGTGTGCCGGGGGAGCCGGGGCAGTGGGAGCAGGTGGTGTTCAACCTGGTGATCAACGCCCGGCACGCGATGCCGCTCGGTGGTGGGCTACGGATCTGGACGACGGTGGAGGAGGTGGGACAGGGGGGACGCGGCGCGGTGGGTGAGCTGGCGCCGGGGCGGTACGGTGCGCTGCACGTGGAGGACGAGGGGTGTGGCATGGAGCCGGAGGTGAAGGCGCGTGTGTTCGAGCCGTTCTTCACGACGCGCCCGGTGGATCAGGGGACGGGTCTGGGGCTGTCCATGGTGTATGGGCTGGTGAAGCAGTGGGGCGGGCACATCGAGCTGGAGAGCAGCGTGGGGGTGGGGACGTGCTTCGGGATCTACCTGCCGTTGGTGGAGGACGGGCCGCAGGAGTCCGTTACACAGGCGGTGAGCACGACGCAGGGGGGTCAGGGGGAGCACATCCTGCTGGTGGAGGACGAGGAGCGGGTGCGGCGCGTGCTCTGCCGCTACCTGCGGGACGCAGGGTATGCGGTGCGGGAGTGCGCGCGTGCGGAGGAGGCTCTGGTGGCGTGCGATCGGGGGGTGGAGGTGGACCTGTTGTTGACGGACCTCGTGTTGCCCGGGATGCTCGGCCATGAGCTGGCCGATCGGGTGCTGGCGCGTCGGCCGGGGCTGCCGGTGCTGTTCATGTCGGCGCACGCGCAGCGGTGGTTGGTGGAGCGTGGCCAGCTGAGCGCGTCGGCGCCGCTGCTGGAGAAGCCGTTCTCGGAGGAGGAGCTGAGGGTAGCGATCGCCGCGGCGCTCAGCGGGGGAGGGGAGGCGCCGGAGGGGTCAGCCGTCGAACGAGCGGCCGCAGCGGCGAGCTCCGCCGTGGGGAGGGGGCGGTCGGAGGGGGCGTCTGAGCGGGTGCAGGGGGGGCGCGTGTTGCTGGTGGAGGATCATGAGCTGGCGCGTCGGGCGACGCGGGCGCTGCTTGAGGAGGAGGGCTTCGAGGTGTTGGAGGCCAGCGACATCGCGACGGCGGAGCATGTGTGGGGGGCGGTGGGGGGTGAGGTGGCGGCGGTGATCTCCGACATCGGCCTGCCGGACGGGGATGGGGTGGAGTGGGTGGAGGCGCTGCGGGTGCGTGCGCCGTCGCTGGGGGTGATCTTCGTGTCGGGCCGGAGCCAGGATGACCGCGGCGTCGCGCGCGGGCTTCGGATTTCAGGGGCGGCGTTCCTCCAGAAGCCCATTCACATCGAGGAGCTCTTCAGGGTGTTGTCGCGGCTGCTCGAGCGCTGATCGGTTTGACTCCCGTCGCCTGAGCTTCGCCCCGTGCCCACGGGGGGGCCGTCCTCGTCGGCTGTGCTGGCAGCACAGCCTCCTCGGCCGGGAACCCCGTGAACACAGGACTCGCTCATGCTCGGTCCGTCAAACCGATCAGCGCTCCTGGGCGCTGACGTGTTTGCGCAGATGTTGCGCACGCGTCTTGCACTGGCGGCGTACCCGGTGGCAAGCGCCGCTCCGAAGCCCGGTGGTCTGTGGATGGGTGAGCAGACACGAAGGCGAGGCTGCGCAAATCTTGCGCAAACACATGCGCCGGCGCAATAGTTGCGTGCTACGATTGGGGGGACGACGGGCCATCCTCGCCAACACCTGAAGAGGGGACGATGGAAGCTCCAGAGCATGACGAGATCGAGTCGGGCGACAAGCGGGTGCTGGTCGTCGACGACGAGGCGAACGCCCGAGCGGCGCTCGTGGCGCTGTTGCGGGAAGAAGGGTATCAGGTGCGGTCGGCGCCCGATGGCTTCAAGGCGCTGGGCGTGCTCAAGGAGTGGGAGTGCGATCTGCTGCTGACGGACGTGCGGATGCCGTTGCTGGACGGGATCTCGCTGCTGAAGAAGGCGCGGGAGCTGCGGCCGGAGCTGTTGTGCATCGTGATGACGGCGTTCAGCAGCGTCGAGAGCGCGGTCGAGGCGATGAAGGCCGGCGCTCACGACTACCTGACGAAGCCGTTGAACTTCGACGCGGTGCAGCTGATCCTGGATCGGGCGTTTGCGCGGATCGAGATGCAGCGGGAGCTGGTCTCCTTGCGTCACCAGCGCTCGATGCCGCCGCGGACGCGGATGATCGGCAACAGCGCGGCGATGCAGACGATCGTGAAGATGATCGATCAGGTGGCCGGGGCGCGTGCATCGGTGTTGATCACCGGCGAGAGCGGTACGGGCAAGGAGCTGGTCGCGCGTCTGTTGCACGAGAAGAGCAGCCGGTCGGTGGGTCCGTTCGTGCGTCTGCACTGCGCGGCGCTGGCCGAGAGCCTGCTGGAGAGCGAGCTGTTCGGCCACGAGAAGGGCGCGTTCACGGGGGCGGTGGGCCGTCGCAAGGGACGGTTCGAGGAGGCGGACGGCGGTACGCTGTTCCTGGACGAGATCGGCGAGATCTCCCAGAACATCCAGGTCAAGCTACTGCGCTTCCTTCAGGAGCGCGAGTTTGAGCGTGTCGGCGGCAACAAGACGATCAACGTGGACGTGCGGATCGTGGCGGCGACCAATCGGGAGCTGCAGGAGGAGGTCAAGAAGGGGCACTTCCGTGAGGATCTGTACTACCGCCTGAACGTCATCAACATCCACTCGCCGCCGCTGCGTGCGCGTCGCGGGGACATTCCCCTGCTGGTGCAGCACTTTGTGGCGAAGTACGCGGCGGAGAACGCCAAGAAGATCGAGGAGGTGCTGCCGGAGTCGTTGGAGCTGCTTCACGACTACGATTGGCCGGGCAACGTGCGCGAGCTCGAGAACGTGATCGAGCGCGCGGTGGTGTTGGCCGAGTCCGGTCGGATCGAGGGCAAGCATCTGCCGGAGGAGCTGAACGAGGGTCGGACGTGGGGTGGCGGCGAGATCCGCATCCCGGGCTCGACGCTGACGGACATCGAGCGCTACACGATCCTCAAGACCTACGAGAGCACCGGGGGGAGCACGACGGAGACGGCGCGCATCCTCGGGATCAGCCCTCGCAAGATCCAGTACAAGCTCAAAGAATACCGGGACTGAGCCAGGGGCGGGGGCTCCGGGGCGTTCGGCTGTGCGCGTGGTTGTCGCGGGCGCGGCCTGACGTCGCGGGTGAGGTGCGTCTGCGCGGGAGGGCATGGGTATGGATCTGCGCACGATGGCGATGGCGGCGAGCCTGAGCGCGTCGGTGGTGATGTTGGTGGGCAAGAGCATCGCGGCGGCGATCAGCGGCAGCGACGCGATCCTGTCGGACGCGGCGGAGTCTGTGGTGCACATCGTGGCGACGACGTTCGTGGCGTTCAGCTTGTGGTACTCGCGGCAGCCTGCGGACCGGCAGCATCCGTACGGGCACGGCAAGATCGCGTACTTCTCGATCGGGGCCGAGGGTGTGCTGATCTTCGTGGCGGCGCTGTCGATCTTCTACCTGGCGGGTCGGTCGCTGGTGGAGGGGCCAGCGCTGCACGATCTGGGTCTGGCGCTGGTGATCACGACGTCGATGGGTTTGATCAACCTGGGTCTGGGTCTGTTCTTGATCTCCGTGGGCAAGAAGCGGAACGCGCGGATCCTGGTGGCGAATGGCCACCACGTCTTGACGGACATGTGGACGAGCCTGGGGGTGGTGGGGGGGGTGCTGGCGGTGTACCTGACGGGTGTGGAGTGGCTGGACCCGGTGGTGGCGATCTGCGCGGCGCTCTACATCGTGTACAACGCGTTCCAGCTGCTTCGGGAGGCGTTCCATGGGTTGATGGAGCGGGTGGACCCTGCGGACGCGGAGCGTCTGGTGGCGTGCATGGAGGCGGCGAAGGCTTCGGCGCTGGTGGCGGACTATCACCAGGTGCACTTCCGTCAGGTGAACGACACGGTGTGGCTGGACGTGCACCTCCTGTTCGAGGAGGGGCTGGGTCTGGCGCAAGCGCACCGGCGGGCGACGGAGCTGGAGCGTCAGCTGGCGGCGTGTCTGGATGGGCGCGCGGCGCACGTGACGACGCATCTGGAGCCGGTGGACCACACGGCGCACCACCCGGACGGCCATGGTGATCTGGCGGACCCGTGGGGCGATGACGTCGAGGCGGCCGAGGCTGAGGCGAAGTAGGTGTCGACGCCGGTGGCATGGGGCGTGCAAAAAGTCTGAAGGCCGTGGGTTTGTCTGGCGCGGTGCGGGTGGAAGCCGCGGGGTGTGTTGAGCGCAGCGCGCATCACCTTCACCCGCAGGGTTCGGTGCGCGGCGGTCGCGTCCTGGAGCCTGTGTGCTCCGGGTCGCTCGAACAACGGCGTCGGGACGGGGTCGCGTGCGCGCGGCGAACCACACATGAGGAGACGACGGTCATGGATGTTGGCGAAATCTGCACCCGTGAAGTGGTGACGGTCACCGCCGAGGCGACGATCGTCGAGGCGGCGAGGCTGATGCGAGAGCACCATGTGGGGAACGTGGTGGTGGTCGAGCGTGGGGGACGGAGCCCTCGACCGGTCGGCATCTTGACGGATCGCGACATCGTGGTGAGCGTGGTGGCGGTGACGCCCGACCTTGTGCCGAGGCTGTTGGTGGAGGAGGTCATGTCCGTCGACCCGGTGTTGGCTCGGGTGGGCGAGACGGTGGAGGACGTGATCGGGAAGATGCGCAAGGAGGGGGTGCGCCGTCTGCCGGTGGTGAACGCGGAGGATCAGCTGGTGGGGATCGTGTCGTTCGACGACCTGACGGAGTACCTGGCGGGGGTGATGAGCCGTCTGGTGGAGACCATCGACACGGAGATGTGGCTGGAGGAGCGTCGCCGATAGGTGAGCGCAGAGCCGTCTTTGGGGTCTCACGGGGCGACGCAAAATTTGCGTCGCCCCGTTGCGTTCGGGCAAAGGTGCGCGGGGCGGCGCTCGGCGGGGGTCACCGCGGCCGTTGGGGCAGGGTCTGGAAGACGAGGTCGAGGACGATGACGACGGTGGGGCTGATGGGGTCGTCGCGGTGCATCTGGTAGTTGACGTCGTAGTCGTGGCGGTTGATCGTCAGCTCGGCCTGTCCCCGCAGGAGGTCGCCGTCGCGGTAGATGCGTGCAGGGAACTCGATGGGTACGGCCTTGCCGTGGAGCTCCATGTCGCCTTTGACGAGGTGGGTGAAGTTGTGTTCGGGGTCGCTGTTGTGGGTGATCTCGGTGGAGCGGAAGCGCGCGCCGGGGTAGCGGATGATGTCGAAGAAGTCGGCGGTCTTGAGGTGGGCGACGAGGCGGTCGTCGGGTTTTTCGACGATGGAGGTCATGTCGACGACGACCTCGATGTAGACGGGCTGATCGTCGAGGAGGTGGAGGCGTCCGTCGAAGCGGGAGAAGCTCCGGGTGTGCTCGATGCTGGGGCGGCGGCCCGTGAAGCCGACGACGGAGTGATCGTCGTCGAGCTTGAGGACGACGCGCTTGTCGTCGACTGGAGGGGGCGTGAGGGCAGGAGGTCCGGTCGGATCGGGTTGGGCCGTGGCGACGTCGGGGGAGCTGGGTCGTTCGCCGCCGAGGTCGGTGGAGCATGCGCCGACGAGCGTGCTGAGCGAGAGGGTCACGAGCAGGGTGAGGGTCCGGGGGGGGAGCATAGGGGTCTCCTGGCTTGGGCTACGCACCGTCGGGGCGCCCGCGCTGTCCCGGATTGGGGCACCACGCCATCGACACGGGGATGGTGAGGCAAGGAGTGTGCCTGCGGCGGGGCGGGTGATGCGGGGAGGCCCGGGGCCTCCCCGACGCCGCGCTCGCCGCTCGCGGAGGGCGACGGCGACCCGCCAGGGTTCGCTCAGTTGACCCAGAGCCAGTCGAAGTTCAGGACGTTGAGCTGCACCGTGTCGAAGGCGCTGACGGGGCCGACCCAGGTGACGCAGCTGCCCTGGACGACCTGCTCGTTGTCGACGCGGAGGGTGATGGTGTTGGCGGCGCCGTAGTCGAGGGCGTAGCAGATGTAGGGATCGCCGCAGGCGGCGCCGGCGTCGCTGATCGTGCCGGTGAGGCGCACGAGGGCGTTGACGTCGGCGAGCGTGAGCTCGGGGCCTCCGGTCCGGTCATCGATGGCGACTTCTTGATCTTCGCTGCCGAGGGCCCAGCCGGTGGGGTCGACGTCGGTGATCTCGGCGACGCCGTTGAAGTTGGTGAACTCGGTGGCATGCAGGGAGAGCTTCTGTCCGACCTTGATGTTGAACGGGGGGTGCTTGTCGGTCTCGTCGGCGGTGAGGAAGACCTTGATGGTGCCGGTGCCGTCGGCGAGCCAGAACTCGCGGTTGGCGCGGGGCACGGGCTGGTTGGCGGTGACGTAGTAGGTTGAGGTGACGGTGGCGTCGGTGATGGTGACGTCGCCGGTGGCGATGTTCATGCCGTCGTCGCTGCTGGTGGGCACGGTGGCGAACGCGGCGCCGACGCCAGCGTCGTAGGTGGCGGGCCAGGCGGTGGTGGTGGGGGTTCCGCCGTTGGGGGAGCCCTCGGTCATGTCGGCGTAGACCTGGCCTGCGTAGACCGTGTTGGCTGAGCAGGCGCCGCCGTTGTTGGTGGGGTTGTTGGCGCCGTTGTTGGTGGGGTTGTTGGCGCCGTTGTTGGTGGGGTTGTTGGCGCCGTTGTTCGCGCCGTTGTTGGTGACGTTGTTGCCACCGTTGTTCGCGCCGTTGTTTCCGCCACTTCCGCCGTCGTCACCGCACCCCCATGCCGCCATAGAGGTCAATACAAAGAGGACAAAGAGGGAGCGATGAAAGGTACGAGCGGTCATGAGACCTCCGTGGTTGTGGGATGAAGCCCTGGTGTGGCTGGCCCGCGAGGTGTGGCGGAACGGACGCGCCGGCACACGAGAGAGTGCGATACCGGAAATGCGTAGCGCGATCAAGCGTCGGGGCGCAGGGGGCCAGCGGAGGCCTCAGCTCTGGACTCAAGGTTGGTGACACATCTTGTGCGTCGCGGTGTTCGAGGTGTGTCGGTGCGGCGAGTCGGAGCGTTCGCCGCCGACGGGGCGTCTTCGCGAGAGGTTCTCGGGGGGAGGCCAGGCGACCTGGGGCACAAGGTGGACGGCGTCGTAGAGCCGTCGTCCCTGACGGGAGCGAGAACATGAAGACGAGCGTGACGCGAGTGGCTGTGATGGCGGGGCTGCTGGGCCTGGTGGGTTTGATGACGGCGTGTGAGTACACGGTTGACTACGAGACGGTGCAGTGCATCGAAGACAACGCGTTGTGCCCGTGGGTGCCGGACGTGTGTCAGGGCAAGGGGGACGTGTTGACGGGCGCGGATCTGTATGGATCGGACCTGTCGGGGGCGGACCTTCGGTGCGCGGACCTTCGTGGAGCGGACCTGTATGGGGCGGACCTTCGCGGAGCGGACCTGTATGGGGCGGATCTTCGTGGGGCGGACCTGTATGGGGCGGATCTGTCGAACACGGATCTGCGTCACGCCGACCTGAGGTGCGCGGATGTCTACGGCGCGAATTTTTCGGGGGCCAGGGTGGACGGGGCGAACGTGGCGGCGGCGGACCTGTACGGGGTCGATCTGGGCGATGTGCGCGGGGACCTGACGAGCCAGCCGAGCCGGGACAAGTCGTGCCGTCCGGACCCGGAGCTGGGTGAGGACGGGCATCATCACTGAGGCCGAGGCCGAGGACGCCGTGCTGGAGGGAGCGCAACGTCCAAAGTTGACGTGGCTGGTGCAATGGTATTGAACATGTCCCGTGCGCGTGGTGCGCTCCGCAGTCCGGGAGGGATCATGTTCGACGTTCGCTCTTTGCTCCTCGTTGTCGCCACCATGTCCGTGGTGGCCGTCTCCATCGCGTGTTCGCCGGCGCGCCGCAGCAGCGGCGGACACGACGGCAACAACGGGGACGTGAACAACCTGGTCACGAATAACACGCAGTCGAACAACGGCGTTACGAACAACGGCGTTACGAACAACGGTGTTACGAACAACGGTGCAACGAACAACGGTGTTACGAACAACAGTGCGACGAACAACGGTGTGACGAACAACGGTGTGACGAACAACGGTGTGACGAACAACGGCGGTCTGGACGCGTGCATTCAGGCTTGCCCGTCGGGATGTCCTGCACCCGAGCAGCAGATCTGCGGTGCCGACGGGGAGCTCTACTGCAACGCCTGTGTGCTGGCGTGCCATGGGGTCGTGCCGGCTGTGGACGTGCAGGTCTGTGGCGTGGAGACGTTTACTGCGCAGGACTGTGTGAACGTGTGTGTGGGCTGGCTCGGGTGTCCGGAGCTCAGTGGGTGCAGCGCGGCGATCATCGGCTCGCTCGAGCGCTGGTGCGGACAGACGTGTGAGGCCGCCAATTTCCGGTCGTTGATCGAGGCAGGTCAGAACGATGCCTGTGGGCAGGTGGCGCCAGTCGTGCTGTCGTCGGCGGGGTTCACGGCGTCGGACTGCTCGGGGGGGGGCAACAACGGGGGCGCGTGCGAGGAGAACACGACGTATGTGGGGCAGGTGCGGCCTCCTGTGGAGCTGGGCGACCCGAGCGGGGGGATCCCGACGACGGTGCCGTGGAGCACGGGCTACGACGCCAACGTCGACGAGCTGCTGGCCCTGGTGCCGGTGACGAGCGTGGAGCCTGACAACAAGGCCGCGGTGAGCGTGCAGGTGGTCGCGGCGACGGTGATCGCGACCCTGTGGGTGTCCCCGAATCAGCCTGTGCGTCGGGCGAACCGAGAGTTCTACCTTGGGGACGGGCGCGGGGCGATCAAGGTGTTCTTCCCGGCGGATCAGCTGACCAACCACGCTCCGTTCGATGTGCGGGTGGGGCAGCGGGTGTCGGTGCGGGTGACGGAGGTGACGAACTACTTCGGGCTGCCGGAGGTGTCGGCGGTGGAGGAGGGGTCGTGGCAGCTCGTCAGCGAGGACAACCCGGTGCCGATCGACGATCGGACGGGTGAGGCGCTCACGCTGTCGGACGTGAACCATCTGGTGCGGCTGACGGGGACGATCTCGGGGGCGGGCACGGTGTGTGGGACGGGCTACATGTGCTGGCCGTTGTCCCACGGCGCTCAGACGGTGATGTTGCGGACGGATTCGACGTTCGTGGCGGTGGGCTCGTGCGCGACGTTCGTGGGGCCGGTGGCCGTGTACGACGCCGCGCCCCAGCTGAACGGTTTGAACTTCGACTGGCTCTGGGTGGTTCCCTGAGGGCTTCGCCAGAGCGACGCACCGGCGAGTCGGTGGGCATGTGGGCTGGAGGGCTGCGGCGAAGGCGCCCGGTGGGGGGGGCTATTGTTCGGAGAAGCCGCGCGGGGCCTGGCCGGTCGGCTGAACGACCTCGACATCGATGCCGAAGGATCGGATCCAGGGCCAGACCTCAGCCATGGAGTTGACGACGAAGGTCATGCGGAGTCGTCCGTCCGGGAGCAGGTTGAACTGCTGGGTGGAGTGCCACTGGCGCTCCTGGAGGTAGACCTTGAGCCACTTGATGTCGGCGAAGACGAGCTCGACCTGGAGTGGTGCGCCTGCGCCGTCGTGGAAGATGCCGAAGCTGCCCTCGGTGAACCGGCGAGGGTGGAACTGGCTGGGGGAGGGGTAGTTGAACAGGGCGTGGAGGCGGTCGACGGCGAGTATCCGGTCGACGGCGTAGGTCTTGACGGAGGGCTCGTCGGGCATGGAGGCGAGCAGGTAGAGGCCGGAGCGCCAGGAGACGAGGGAGAGGGGCTCGAGCTCTCGGGTGTAGCGCGTGGAGTTGGCGGCGTCGTAGGTGATCTTGATCTTCTGGGCGAGGAAGAGGGCGCTGACGAGCTTGCGGAGGATGAGGCCCTTGGTGGTGTAGTCCTTCGGCGCGTCGGGGACGAGGTAGAGGAGTCGGTCGAGGTTTCGGAGCATGTGGTGGGCGACGTGGCGATCGCGGAGGTGACTCTCGAGGTCGTCGGTGAGGTCACTGGCGGCGCGGCCGATGTCGGTGCGTTGGAGGAACGAGAGCATGTGGCGCGCGAAGTGGACGGCGGCGATCTGTGAGGGGAGGTCGGTGCCGTCGATGGCGGAGGCGTCGAGTCGGAGCCGGAGGTAGCGGAAGTCGCCGTCGACGATCTCCTCGATGAGGGTGTCGCCGTTGCCATCGTCGAAGGCGGCGAACTCCTCGAAGAGGAGCTTTCGGTACTTGCGGTAGGTGCGTGGCTGGATGCCGAGCTCCTGCTGGAGCTCATCGACACGCCAGCCGCGTCGTCTCGTGATGAGTCGATGGACGATTCTGGCCAGGTTGAGGCTGATGGGATCGGATGACATGTCTTGTTCCCGGAGCGTTGTTCACCGTTTCTGTATAGCAGACATGAACTGCTAAAATAAAGAAAAGGGAGCATGTGGCACGCTTCGTGCCCCGGCGGCAAATCAGTGGACTTTTTTCGGGTGTGAATATGGGTTTCACCGTCTTTATTCATGTGTATGAGTCGTTTAGGCCGGCATATGGGCTGTCGTGCGTGGAGGCGTAGGTGGCGCAGCGCGGTGTTGGAGGGCGGGATCATTGGAGCGAGAATGAGAACAGTGTTTTCGAACTGTCATCTGATGTTGGGACCCGGCATCGTGGTGGTCGTGCCGTGGAGGTGGTGGTCGTGTGGAGAGGGGATCGTGTGGGGAGGGGATCGTGTGGGGAGGGGATCGTGTGAAGGGGCCAGGGGTGATCGGCGATGGTGGTCGTGTGGGGAGCTGCGAGGGGCCGCGGTGGGGGTGGGCCGAAGCGAGCATGTGGGCTGGAGAAAAGAAGTGGCGGCGGTGGAGAGGCGGGGCATACTCGGGGCAGGCGAGTCGGCCAGCACGGGCGCGCCGGAAGCACAGGTGGTGTGTCGAAATCACTTGACAACGTGTTCAGTGCTGGCTAGATTTTCACCATGCCGCAGCCATGACGGCATACCAACAACGCAACGACCTGAAACATCACAGATCGCCTCAGGCGATCCTTTCCGAAAGCCCAAGTCAGGCTTCGTATCCAGGAGGACAACATGGCCAGTCTCAATAAGGTGGAGTTGATCGGTAACCTCGGACGTGATCCCGAACTGCGCTACACGGGCAGCGGCCAGGCGGTCGTGAACTTCACGCTGGCGACGCACGAGCGTTGGACCGGGCGTGACAACACCAAGCAGGAGCGCACCGAGTGGCACCGCGTGGTGGTGTGGGGCAACCAGGGCGAGACGTGTGCGAAGTACCTGAAGAAGGGTCGCCAGGTGTTCGTCGAGGGTCGGATCCAGACCCGTCAGTGGCAGGACAAGGACGGCAACGCGCGGTACACCACGGAGATCGTGGCCAACCGGGTGCTCTTCCTGGGCGGCCGTGAGGACGGGGCGGGCGGCCACGATGAGGCCGGCGCGTGGGTGAGCGAGGGCGGCGGTGGCGGCGGTGACGGCGGCGCGTCGCACGACGCGGGCGGGTATGCGGACGCCTTCGGGGACGACGAGATCCCGTTCTAGAGCGCAGTGAGCGCCCGACTGCCTCGCGACGCAGGGCCTCCTGCGGAGGTCCCTGCGCTGGGTGGTGGCCGGGGCTCAGGCTGGGGCAGGGCGGTGTGCAACACGTCAGCTCCGGGGCGCGATGGTCGCCAGGCGTTCGGTGAAGGGAGCTGACGGAGCCGGTTTGAGGGCTCGACGCGAGCGGGATGGGGTGGACGGCATGGTGAGGAGCCGGGTTTCATGGCCAACGGGCCTGGAGCCTCACGGTGTGTCGGTCGCATGAAGCTCGGGGGTCGCGCCCTGGCCTCCTTGTGCGAGGAGGCGCAGAGTCTGGTGTGATGAAGCGGAGCGGGCGGCAGCTGGTGCGTGGTCGGTCGAGGGGAGGCGTCAGGCCGAGGGCTCGACGGTGGCCACGGCGGCCGGGTTGTGGTCCCGTTGGCGTCGCAAAAGCTGGACGTGGCCGCTGATCACCCCTATCACAGGACCTGGCGGAGTCGCGCCTGACGCATCAGCAGCATCGATGCGTCAGTCCCGCCAGCCCGAAGCGCCACCGCCAGTGCCCCTGGGCGCTGGCGGTGGTCACTTCACCTCACCCAAACCCCCGCGGCCGCTATGTCCTACGTCGTTCTGGCTCGCCGATGGCGTCCAAAGCACTTTGAAGAGGTGGTTGGGCAGGAGCACGTGGCTCGAACGCTGCGCAACGCGATCTCGCAGGACCGGGTGGCGCATGCGTTCCTGTTTTGCGGTCCTCGCGGCGTAGGGAAGACCTCCACGGCGCGGATCCTGGCCAAGGCGCTGAACTGCAAGGAGGGTCCGACCGAGACGCCGTGTTACACGTGCGCGTCGTGCCGTGAGATCAGCGGCGGGTCATCGATGGACGTCATCGAGATCGACGGGGCGTCGAACCGCGGCGTGAACGAGATTCGCGAGCTGCGCGAGGGGGTGCACTACGCGCCGAGTCGGGACCGCTACAAGGTCTACATCATCGACGAAGTGCACATGCTGACGACGGAGGCCTTCAACGCGTTGCTCAAGACGCTGGAGGAGCCCCCGGGGCATGTGAAGTTCATCTTCGCCACGACGGAGCCCCAGAAGATCCCGGTGACGATCTTGAGCCGCTGTCAGCGGTTTGATTTCAAGCGGATCTCCGGTCGGAAGATCGTGGCGGCGCTGCGGACGATCGCGGCGTCGGAGGGGATCGAGGTCGAGCCGGGGGCGTTGGCTTTGATCGCGAACCAGGCCGACGGCGGCATGCGCGACGCGCTGAGCCTGACGGACCAGATCATCAGCTTCTGCGGGCAGTCGATCACCGAGAGCCAGGTGGCGGAGGTGCTGGGTGTGGCGGGGCGCAAGACCCTGTTTGCGCTGACCGGCGGGCTGCTCGATGGCGACGTGGAGGCGGCGCTTCGGATCCTGGACGAGGTGAATCAGGCGGGCTACGACCTGGTGCAGTTCGCCGGGGCGTTGGTGTCGCATCTTCGGGACATGGCGGTGGTGCGGGTGTCGCAGAGCGCGGAGGGCCTGACGGACATGAGCCCCGAGGAGCTGGCGGTGGCGTCGGCGCAAGTGGCCCGGTCCGACGTGAGCGTCTTCACCCGCATGTTCACGATCATGGTGTCGGCGGCCGAGGAGATGGCCCGGTCGTCCTATCCGAAGCTGTTGTTTGAGATGACGCTGGTGAAGCTGGCGGCGGTCGAGCCCTTGATGCCGATGGAGCTCGTCTTGCGCAAGCTCGAGGCGCTCGAGGCGGGGGTGATCCTGGAGGATCACTGGGTGCCGCCTCCACCCTCGACCTCCGGCGCGCCTCCGCCTCCGCCGACCGGCTCGTCGACCCCTCCGAGCACGCCGCCGGCCGGGCAAGCGCTCAAGCAGGCGAGCGTCGGTCCGACGCGGCTGGCTGAGGCGATCGTGCCCGCGGCGGCTCGTGTGCAGGGCCCGGCCGCCGTGGTGTCGCCTCCGGTCGCTCCACCTGCGCGGGCGCAGGTGGCGGAGGCGCACCCGGTGATCGCGGAGCCTGTCGTCGCCGCGGTGCCCGTCGCTCCGGTGGCCGCGGTGACGGAGGTCGCAGCTGAAGCGCCCGTCGTCGCAGACCCTGTTGAGGCCGAGCTGGCCGTGGTGCGAGCGCCGGCAGCTCCGGCCTCGGTCCACTCGCCGAGCGCCGTGGTGGAGGCGTCACAGCCGGCGCTGCCGATCGCGCAGGTGCCCCCGGTCGAGCAGGCGCACCCGGTCGAGGTGGTCGCCCCGATCGTGGCCGAGGTGGTCGTGCAGCAGCCTGCCGCCCCGGAGTCCGGGGTGGGTGGGGGCGAGGTCGCGGTGAGCGCGCCCGCAGCCGCTCCATCGTCACCGACAGCGCCGAAGCACGGCGTTGGCGCGTCGAACGGAGTGGCGGTCGCGACGGAAGCCTCGGAGACGGAAGCGGCCGAGGGGCCGAACAAGGCCGCGGTGGTGCTGGAGGCCATTGTCGCCGAGCGGGCGTCGCGCAGGGCGATGCTGGAGGACGAGGCGGAGGAGATCGGCGTGGAGACACAGCCGGCCCCGGATCCGACGACGTTGCCTCCAGCGCTCTCGGATGGCGAGGCGCGTGAGGTGTGGCGGGAGCTGTCGGCGTATCTGCACGCGAGCAAGCTGATCCTGGCCCACTACTACGACCACGCGCGGATCGTGAGCGTGCGACCGGGGGAGATCCGCCTGGCGTTTGAGGCCGATCTGATGGGCATCGTGACCGGGCGCAACCAGACGGCCACGGTGGCCTGGGTGGCCCGGCACCTGCGCGATGATCTGTGGAGCGGTCCCTGGGGCGTTCACGTGGAATCGATCCCGAGCGATGTCGCCGACCCGCCGGGGCAGTGGAGCCTTGCCGAGGAGCGGACCTGGCTCTTTGAGCAGCGCAAGACGCGGGCGCGCGAGGAGATTCGAGCGCACGCGATCGTGGCGCAGGCGATGGAGCTGTTCCATCCATCGGGGCTGCGCGTCGTGCTCGACGCGGACGAGCTGACGTAGCGTCATGGGTTCATGCGCTCGCCGCCGGGGGCTTGAGCGCGGAGCCTGACGGCCAGGTTCTTCCTTTGATGCGACCCCTGTGCTCATCAGGCCACTTGCGCTGTGGAGGGGGCGTGCACGTTCGGCGCGTCCGCCGGCGCCAGCGCCCCAGCGCATTCGGCGCGGAGGGCTTGCCAAAGTAGCGGCCGTCGTGCACCCTGGCGCTCCGCCGCGAGGAAGGGCAATTTGCTCGTGGCGATGACGGGGGCGCGAGGCCAAACGAGGCGCTCGACGTCCCCGGACGATCACACGCGGAGAGACGCCATGACCGAGAGCATCGCCCAGGCAGGACGCAACGATCCATGTCCTTGCGGCAGCGGGAAGAAGTACAAGAAGTGCCACTATCAGGCTGATGTCATCACGCAGCAGTCGACCCATTCGGAGTCCGAGCTCAACACCTTCCTGCGTCGCCAGGACCCGGCCTATCTCTGGTACAAGGGATTGCGGGTGCTGGTGAATCGGCGCGACTGGAACCTCCTGTACGAGGCCTTCATCGAGGGCAGCCCGATCCGGGAGAAGTACCCGACGGTCGAGTCGTTCGTGACGGACGCTCGCGGCAGCTCGCAGGTGGCCCCGGCCGGTGGTGAGGACTTCACCCTGCGTCGGTTCCGCTTCCTGGACGACCTTGTCTTCGTGATGGGGGTTCGTGGTCGGGAGGAGCGTCGTCGGGAGGAGCTGGAGGTCGAGGTCATCGCGTGCCGCAGCACGAAGGCGGGGCTTCGCATCTACAACATGGAGCGGCGCAGCTGGCCGAAGGTGGATGAGGAGGGCAACCCGAGCGGTGATCCGCCTTTCGAGAGCTTCGCGTGTGTCGCTGAGGCCCTCAAGGAGGCGCTGGCGCGGCCCCTGACGATTCCGGAGGTCAAGCGCTGGACGATCGGCGAGGCACCGGCCGGTGCGGTGATGCCCGCCGGGGAAGAGCTCGCTGAGGGCGAGCTCGCCCCTGAGTCCGAGGCCGCCGCGGAGCCGGAGCCGGCCGCGGAGTGACGATCTGGCGACCTCGGCGGGTCGTCAGCGCTGGCTGACGACCATGCCGGGGACCCAGTTGTCGATGACGATGAACTCGGTGCGGTCGCCCAGCACGTTGCCGAACCCCGCGAAGAGCTCGCTGGCCAGATGCTGAGTGAAGGCGGGTTCGCCCTTGACCTTGTCGCGCAGCGGTGAGTTCCAGAGCTTGCCGGAGGCGTCGTTGCGCTCGAACTCGGGGTGTTCGAGGTTGACGACGCTCGACTGCACCCGACCGCTGAAGAACGACAGCAGGTGGATGGTGCCGTCGTCATCGACGCCTTCGACGACGCCGACGTGGGTGTACCAGTCGTTGTTGCGGCTGTCGCGGTTGCGGTCGAAGGTGTTGTGGAAGAACATCAGGTCGCCGACGGCGGGGCGGGTGGCGTGGTAGATCTTCCCCTTGCTCTTGACGGCGGAGTAGAGCTCCGCGATGGCGTTGTCCGTGACGCCCACGTCGACCCCGACGCCGTTCATTTGACAGATGGCGCCCACGTAGCCGGCGGCGTCGCGCGGGGTGTAGGCGGTGCGAGCGGGGCTGGCATCCTCGAGCTTGCGGACCTTGTCGCTGGCCTTGTGCTTCTTGCCAGGGACCGCGACGGCCTTGCCAGGTGCGGGGGCGCGCGGGGTGGCGCGGTCATCGCGGCGCTCGTGGTGCGGTGACGCGACCGGCTCGGCGCTGGCGACGGCGGTGCCGGTGTCGTGTGGCGTCTCCACGGGGTCGGTCGGCTCGTTGCGCCAGGCGACGGGGTGCAGCTGGACGTCCGAGGACGCGCGGGGGATCCCCACGGAGGGCTCGGCGTTGAGCAGGTTCGAGTTGAACACGTGGAACGGCGCGTGACGCGGCTTGAGGCCTCCACATCCGGTGGTGACGAAGGTCATGAGAAGCGCCGAGGCGATCGTCAAGAGGGCGACGTGATGCGTGTGCTTTCGGTTCATGATCAACACCCTTCCCCGCAGGTGTCGAGCGAGACGTCGAGCTTGATCTCGTCGCCGCGCTCGAGCTCAATCTGCTCGATGCCTCGATAGAGGCCGGTCATGTCGGGCGCGAGCCCGATCAGCTCCACCAGGAAGCTGCCACTCTGGAGGCCTTCGACGTGCCCGGTGCCCTGGTTGCAGTCGACGAGGGTCTCGGCGATGGCGTAGGCATCGAGATCGTAGACGCCGACCAGGACGTACTGGACGCCGTTGGAGGCGCAGAGGTGGCCGTTGTCGAAGAACCAGGTCACGGTGAGGGCGCCGGGCCGCGCGGTCAGACGGACGGCGTTCATGGTCGTCACGCGCCCTGGCCGCACCGAGACGCGGGTCTCGTCGGACTGGAAGGTGGCCTGTCCGGCCTTGTCGCGCCCGACGAGCCGGAACGCGTAGGTGCCGGGGTCGAGGTCGTCGAGGATGACGCGGCCGCTGGCGCAGGCGAGGGTGCGGGTGATCGAGGGCTGACCGTCGAGCCCGTCAAGGCGGACATCGACGGCCTCGACCCCGGACTCGTCACAGCCGAGGGGGCTGACGCGCCAGCCGATGGTGAGGACGCCCGGGTCTTCGGCCTCGTCGTCTGAGCAGCCGAGGGGCCCGGTCACCGCGAGGGTGAGCAGGGCGAGGGCGATCAGGACGAGGGTCCACCAGGGGCCTTTGTCGCCTTCGGCGACGGAATCAAGCGAGGCGTGTTGAGACAGGGCGTGTTCCATCGGGGCCTCCAGGCTGCAGCAGGTGGCGCTCGACGTGTACGACATGTGCGGAGATGTGTTCCGCTGTGCGTGCTACCACCTACAAGCACGGTAAAATACCCCCGTGAGGTGTCAACAAATGCGGCGGATGGGGGGAGGTGTCGGTGGGCTGCGGGTGAGGCACGGCGGTGGTGGGCGAGGCGCCGTGGCAGGCCGTGCGGTCAGGGCTTCACGGCCAGATCGGCGTAGAGCTCGGTGATCTTCGCCCGTAGCTCGCCGAGCTCATCATCGCCGAGGCGGAGCATCTTGCTGAGCAGCTTGATCAGGCGCCCCTCGTGGCTGGTGACCTGGCCGTCGATGTTGACGAGGATGAGCGCCTGGAGGATGAGGTTGTGCTTGTCTTCATCCGAGAGGCGGGACGGCGCGATGTCGTGGGGGTCGGGCGGCAGGGCGAGCCACCCTTCGACGCTCTTGCGCTCGGGCTCGGTGAGGCCCATGAGCTCGGCGAGGTTGAGGATATAGGCTCGCTCCTCCGGGTCGATGCTGGCGTCAGCCCAGGCGACGCCGCACAGGAACTTGCAGACTTGCAGGGGGGAGAGTCGGGAGTGGGTCATGGAGATCTCACGAGGGGTCGTCCGGGCTGAGGCCGGGTGCGAGGGCAAGGGTGCCAACCAGGGGGACCGGCGTCAAGCCCTGGCGGCGCAGGGGGCACGGTCGCCGCGCCGCGGGTCAGGGCGCCGCCGGGTTCACGGGATGACGATCGTGGTCCCGAAGCCGAGCTCGGTCGCTCCGAGGCGCAGCAGGGGCGTGTGGGTGAGGTCGCAGGGGTGTACGGCACGGCAGGCGAGGTCGAGCGCGAGCGGGTGGACCGGCCAGGCCGTCGCCAGCCGGGCGAGCTCGGTGGCGGCGGGCTCGGGGAGGGTCTCGGCGCCCGGGGCGAGCCAGGTGAAGGCGAGCTGAAGGTGGGCGTGCGGCAGCGCGGCCATGGCGTCGAGCGCACCGAGGAGGGCGTCGAGGCTCTCGAAGGGGAGCTGGCCGGCGAACACGAGGGCGAGGGCGCTGGTCGGCCGCAAGGGGAGCTGGCCGAGCGCGGTGATCACCCCGGGCCAGCGGCGCGGATCGGCGGAGGCGTGCGGCAGCATCGGCGCGCGCAGGCCTGCCTCCTTGAGTCGCTCGCGACGGGTATCGAGCACATCAGCGCGGTCGATGAGATGGACCGTGCGGGGGCGAACCAGGCCGCCTGGCATTCGCAGCAGAGCCGGATCGAGCCCCGGGCCGATCACGATCACCTGGGCGTTCTCCGGCACGGTCCACCGCCGAATGGTCCGATCGAGGAACCGCCCGCGGACGCCTGCCCACGTCGCGCCGATCCGGCCGAGCGGGCCGCTCGCTCGGCGCGCCCAGCCCGCGCCCGACAAGGCGATCGCGAAAGGGTCTGACGCGGGCTCCTCGGGGCCGAGGTGTCGGGCCGCGGCCAGGTCTTCGAGGAGGTCGAGGGGCTGGGCGTGGATGGGCATGGGGCAGCAGGGCATAGGTGGTCGTGGACACCCGTTCGGGATTATGAAACGATAGCACCCACGCTGCAGGATGAAAATCCGGGCTGGACTTCCTTCATATACCGCCGTGAGTCTCAGTCCGTCCTGCGAAGCAAGGGCTCCCTGCCCTGCGGGTCGGACTGAGACTCAGGCTGGACTAACAGACTGGAGCGGCGACGGATGAAGAAGCCGGACAATGTCTCGACAGCCGGAGCGCTGCTGCTCGCGGGTGGCATCTTTTCTCTGTTGGTGTCCTTCGGGCTGGCCCTGGGGAGCCTCGGCTGCTGGGTTCCCGCCTGGGCGTTCGGTATTCCTTGCGCGATCTACACCATCGTCAAGGGGGCCCGGATGCTCGGAGATCGGGCCTACGGGATGGGCGTGCCGAAGGGGGCCGCGATCGTCGAGATCATCCAGATCATCAACATGGACGTGATCGGGATGACGCTCGGTATCGTGGCGCTGGTGATGCTGAACGACGCCGACGCCGAAGCCTACCTGAACGCCACGCGACCGCTCGAGTCCTTCCAGCCCGGCGGCATGGGCGCCTTCGGTCAGAGCGGACAGGGCTACAACCCGAACGCGCCGGGGTACGGTCAGGCAGCGCCAGGGTATGGTCAAGCGCCTCCGGGGTTCGGTCAAGCGCCTCCCGGCTATGGTCAGGCGCCTCCCGGCTATGGTCAGGCGGCGCCAGGGTACGGTCAGGCAGCGCCAGGGTACGGTCAGGCGCCTCCGGGGCAGGTCGGACCGGGCCAGTTCGGGAATCCGGGGTCGGGCGTTGGGCAGCCGGGCGGCTCGGCGGGTGGACCGCCGCCGTTCCCGGGTGCGGGTCCAGGGGCGGAGAGCGGTCCTGGCAGCTCCTTCGTGCCGCGGCAGTGGGGGGAGGATGTCTCGAAGCCTGTCTCCTCCTCGCCGCCTGCGGCCGATCCGTGGAAGGCGTCTGTGGGACTCGACGCCGACTGGAACATCCCCGCGTCGCCCTCGGCGGTCAAGGCCGAGCCTGCGGCGTCCTCGGCAGGCTACCAGGTCGCGCCCTGGAGCAATCCGGGACCTCCGGCCTCTGGGGATGGCGGCGGGATGGGCCGGTCTGCAGGGATGCGCAAGACCTCCGTCGAGCAGGCCATCGACGTGTCGAACCCGCCTGAGACGGTCGGGGCCGGGCGAGCGCTGTGGGACGACGACAAGGGCGACGAGAGCTGATGACGGGGCTCCGTCATCCCGAGCTCGACGCCGACTGGTGGCCGCCCGGGGCGGTCCCGCGCGAGGTGGACGGGGCGCTGCTCCACGCGACGTGCGGGCGAGGGGCGTGGCTGGTCGCCCAGGCGAATCCGCTGACCGTGCGGGTCGGCGTGGACCCCGTGCAACAGAATCTGACTGCAGCGAGGGAGCGCGCGGCGCTCGAGGACGTGCGGTGCGGCTTCGCGCCGGCGACGAGCTGGGAGCTGCCGTTCGCCGATGGGTGCTTCGCGCGGGTGGTGGACTCGGGCGGCCTTCAGACCGCAGCCGACCCGATGGCTGTGCTGGTCGAGCTGCTCCGGGTTCTGGCCCACGACGGCGAGCTGGTGCTGACCTGGGGCGATGGCGCGGGCGCGGAGAGCGTGCAGTGGCCGACCCGCCGCGGCGTAACCGCGCACGAGGTGTTGGGCTGGGCGGAGGAGCTGGGCGCGGAGGTGACCCAGGGGGGCGCTCACAGAGGCGTCGCGTACGCCGTCGTGCGCCGGTGGGGCTGAGTCGAGGAGGCTGGCGCGGCGCTCACGTTCAACTGTAAAGTCCTGATAAAACAGATATTTTCCTAGACGTCGCGGGCGAGGCGGAAGCCGATCGTCGTCGTGCGCACGACGCGCAGCAGCCGCATCCGGCTGGCGACGCGGCAGCGCTGGGCGTCCTGGTTCCAGGCGCCGCCGCGGATGGCGCAGGTCTCCGCGTCGGGCTGGACGGGACGGCTCGCCGAGGGGTAGTCGGCGGTCCACTCGCGAACGCCCCCTGCGCAGTCCCGGACGCCCCAGGGCGACTCGTCGAAGCGAAACACGCCGACGGGCTCGGGCTGGGCCGGCTCCGGGCGCGAGTGGACCATCTTGCAGAAGGTCGGATCGAAGTGGTTGCCCCATGGGAAGCAGCGCCCGTCGGTGCCGCGCGCCGCCTTCTCCCACTCGGCCTCCGAGGGGAGGCGGTAGGTCCGACCGTCCCGGGCGCTGCGCCAGGCGCAGTAGGCGAGCGCGTCGTCGAAGGCGACACCGATGACCGGCAGGTTCCACTCAAGGCCGCGCCCGATCGGGTAGCGTTCGCGCGCGGCGCCCTCGATGACGACGTCGGCGGGGACGTAGATCTGGAGGTCCGCGTCGAAGCGGCAGAGGAGGCCGTCGGAGTCGCGTGACTGGGGCAGGCGTCGCCGGGCGTCGTGGATGTTGCGGTGGCGGAGGTCGTTGACGAACTCGAGGTACTCGCGAAAGGTCACCGGGAAGCGCCCGATGTGGAAGTCGTCTACGAGGATCGACTCCCGCTCGCCCGCGTCGATGGCCTCCTCGTCCCCGCCCATCACGAACTCGCCCGCCGGGATGTAGATGAACCCCTCGCCGATCTCCTGCTCGCCCCGCATCGTGACGTCGACGACGACGTTGCCGCACCGCGCGACGTGGATCGGCAGACGGAGCGTGCGGTAGTCGGGATGGTGGAGCGTGGCGAGGTAGGAGCCCATCGCCAGCGGCACGTTGTGGAGGGGCGTGGCGCCGAGTGATTGCCCCTCTGAGGGCACCAGACGCCGGTCGACCTGGACGAGGTTGTGAAGCTGGATCTCGACGCCAGGCGGGGTGGTGTGGAGCGTGAGATCGCCCATGCCCGTGAGCAGGTCGTTGTAGGTGCCGTCGTCAAACTGGCGGACGAGGGCATCGAAGTAGATGACGTCGACGAGCTCTCCGCGGCTCTCCGCGGCCTTGTAGCGCGTCCAGTACAGCTCGCCGAGGCGCTGCAGCGTCGGCTGGTGGTCGGGCACGTAGGCGAGCGCCTGGGTGAACTCGTGCACCGCGGCGCCGAAGGCCTGGGCCATGCGGTAGGAGGCGGCCAGCGCCTCGTCCTGCAGCCCCCAGACGAGGCGCTTTCGCTCGATCGGCTCCCAGGCCTGGACGGCGTCGTCGGCGTCTCGCGCCCTGCGCTCGGTGGCCTTGATCTCTCCGGCGGCCTCGAAGAAGGCGGTGGTGTGGGCGTCGCCCCGACGGAAGTGGCGCTCGGCCTCGCGAGGCTTGATGCCATCGAGGTAGCCGACGATCTCGTCGAGGAGCTCCTTGGCCGAGCCGTAGCGGTCGCTGCGCTCGGGGGCCATGGCCTTCAGGCAGATCTGCTCGAGCTCCGACGGGATGTCGCGATGCGGCGCGCGCTTCCGGGGCGGGACGACGTGGTCGTCGACCACCTTGAGCATGACCTCGACGGCGGTCTTGCCGACGAAGGGCGGCTGGAGGGTGAGGATCTCGTAGAGGATGGCGCCGAGGGCGTAGGCGTCGCTGATCTCGTCGACGAGGTCGAGCTCCCCGCGGGCCTGCTCGGGCGGCATGTAGGACGGCGTGCCGAGGGTGAGGCCGGGCATGGGTTTCTCGCCGCCGCGCATGGCGAAGTCGGTAAAGACATCGCTGCCGAGGACGCGGGCGAGGCCCCAGTCGGTGACGAGCACCTCACCGAAGTCGCCGAGCATGATGTTGTCCGGCTTCAGGTCGCGGTGGATGACGCCTCGGGCGTGGGCGAAGTGCATGGCCTGGCAGACCTGCCGGAAGACGTTGAGCAGGCGGTTGAGCGTGTACTCCTCGACGATCAGCTCGTCGGCCATCGCCAGCGCCTGGACGACCTCGCGCAGGGAGTGCCGGCGGATCTCCTTCATCGTGTAGAAGAGCTTGCCGTCGGGCATCACGCCGATGTCGTAGATCGGGATGATGTTCGGGTGCTCGAGCTGGCCGGTGGCCTGGGCCTCGGCGATGAAGCGGGCGAGCTTTTCGCGCTTCTGGTCGTCGCTGTCGTTCTCGTGACCGGTCAGGATCTTCATCGCGACGTTGCGGCCAAGGTCGCGGTCGTAGGCGCGCATGACGGAGCCGCCACCGCCGCGGCCGAGCTCCTTGCCGAGCACGTAGCGGTCGCGGATGGAGGCGCCGCGTCGAAACCGGGCGAGGATGTCCTCGTCGGGCAGGGTGAGGGAGTCGAGCTCGTCGGTGATGTTGAGGGTGAAGTGGGGGCGAGGCGCGGACTCGAGCTCGGGTTCATCCTCGACGCTCGCGGCCAGCACGGTCGGGCCCGGTCCCTGGGTGCGCAGCACGTCGGTGAGGCTGAGCGGGGAGGCCACGTAGGCGGCGCGGGAGGCCGGCCGGTCCTCACTGCGGGCGAGGGCGTCCATGAGGGCCGGGGCCTCGCGGGTGGCGCCGACCGGCAGGGGGGCCGGCGAAGCCGAGGTGAGGTCGGCGGCGCGGGCCAGCCCGGCGCGTGGCTGCACCGGGGCGAGGAACGCGAGGGTGGCGTCGAGCTGACCCTGCGTGAGGAACGAGGAGACGACCCAGAAGGTGGTGTCGACCGGCAGCAGCGCCGATTGCTGTCCAAGGTGGACGAGGGCATCACCGAGCCGCGGCAGGTCGAGGAAGCCAAGCTCCATCGCGACCTGGCCGAGTCGAATGTGATCGTGGATGTCGAGGACCTTGTTCACGAGCCACCTTGGCAATGCACGGCGCGTCCCTCGCCGCGTTCGGCTGCCGCGCCAAGATAGCTGTGGCCGCAGCTCGGGGCAATCCCCCCGCGTCGTGTGTCGCCGAGGTGGGCCTCGCCGGGGGCGTCACCGTCAAGGTCGTGCGGGTGGGCCCCGTGGGCGGCAGGGCCGTCAGTCTGGCCGCAGCGACTGCATGGCGGCCTCGAGCTCGCCCGCGTGCTGCTCCCAGCTCGCCTCCGGGGCGGCGACCTCGACGGTGACGATGCTGTCGTCGACGAGGAAGATGGCGACGTCGTAGCGGTAGGTCGTCTCGTTGTAGGCGCCCTTGAACTGCATGCGCTGTCCCTGGAGGCCCGAGGTGGTGCGGAGGTCGGTGGTCTCGAGCAGGGTGTAGCCGCGGCCCTGGGTGACCTCGCGCTGGAGGGCCTCGGTCCAGAAGGTCAGGCTGCCGCGGGGCTCGTGCTCGTGTTCACGCACGACGACGACGGCGCCATCGGAGCTGATCGCCTTGTGGGCGACGCCCCAGGGGAGCTGGTCGTCCTCGAGCATCACGAAGTTGCCCGGGGCGGTGATGGCGGTGACGGGGCCGCACCCGGCGGCGACGAGGAGCGTCGGCAGGAGCACGAACCCGAGGAGGAGCTGCAGGACGGATCGGCGCATGGGGATCTCCGAGGTGCATCGCACCCTTGCGTCCCGTCGCGTCCGCGTGGCAGCGCCCCGTGTGTGTCGGAGGGGGCTCACCGCGCGGTGCGCTCGGCGGGACGGAGGCGTGGGTTCAGTAGAGGACGTTCTCAAGCCGATAGCTCTGGAGCCAGTCAAAGGGGAGCGCGACACGGGTGACGTGTGGAGGCTCGTCGGTCTTCTTCTGGAGCAGGAGCTTGATGGTGGAGTAGGCGGCGTGGTCACGCAGGAACTTGAGCCGACCCTTCATCCGCTCGATTTCCTCGGTGATCCGACCCAGCTCCTTCTCGATGAGCAGAGATTCCTCGACATTCTTGGCCTTGGCCAGGAGCTCGACGTAGCGATCGCGCAGCACCATGGCGTTCTTGAGGCGAAGCTGGGTGTCGAGGAACTCCTCGGTGACGTCGGTCCCGGTGATGTTCTTGTACGACACGTCGCCGAGGGTCTCGAACTCGGCCAGGACCGTCTGGAAGTGCTGGGCGGGGATCCGGAGCAGGACCGTGTTCGAGGTGGACTGCTGCACCCACCCGCCCAGCTCGATGCTCAGGGCGATGGCCTTCTTGAGCGTCGCGTCGATCTCGAACACGTACAGCCCGATGTCGGCCACGTAGATGATGATCCGCTGCCCGATGACCGGCGCCTCCTCCTCCTTCGAGTCCGAAGCCTTGTCCGGGGCGCCCTGCTCGGTGTTGCCATTGGCCTTGTCGAGCGTCTTGACCGGGGGCGCCGTGACCGTGCCGCGAGCAGGAGCCGGCTCGGGGGCGATGGGCATGCTGCGGTCGCTGTCGTCCGAGTCGTAGGCCCCGTCGTAGTCAGACTCCTCCTCGGCCCAGCCGTCGCTGGCGACAGCGACCGGGGCTGCCTCGCCGCCGTAGCTGGCGTCGTAGGAGGAATCGCCCTTGTAGTAGCCCGGCGCCTCGGCCCTGGACTCTGCGTAGCTTCCGGCGCAGCCGACCGCGACGACGGTGAGCAGCGCGGCGAGGACCACGATCAGTGTGCTCTTGAAGTTCATTTCCACTCCCTGCTGGGGCAGGCGTTTGGGGGAGGACGCTCAAAAGGCGTGTTCACAGCGGCGACAGTGTGCCTCACCCGATGAACGACCGCAAGGGATGGGGCTTACACCGCCAGAGCGCTCAGCGCCCTCGCCCGAAGAAGACGAACGCGCTGCCCCGGTCGCTGTCGAGCCACCACAGCCCCAGCGCGAGGTCGTCCAGCCCGTCCCCATTGACGTCGCCGACGCCAGCCACCGCGGCCGCACCCGTATACGCGGTGCCGGTCGTGAACGTGGTCTGGGCGTCGGCGCTGGTGATCCGGCCGCGCGGCTCGACGAACAGCCACGCCACCGCCGTGACCCCGACGTTCGTGCTCGCCAGCCCGCCGATCAAGAGGTCGTCGAGCCCGTCACCATCGAAGTCGCCAGCGCGTGCCACGGCGCTGCCGAGGCCCTGCCCCGGAAACGTCCCCAGCACGGTCACGTCTGCATCCCCCAGCGGCACGGCGCCCGTGAGGCTGTGACGCCCGAAGTAGACGTAGACCGCACCGCGCCCCTGGTCCGTGCCCGGCGCCCCGATCGCCAGGTCCTCCAGCCCGTCGCCATCGAGGTCGCCGACGTTGGCGACCGCGCTCCCGAGCAGCGCGTTGGCCCCGGCGCCCACAAACGTCGCTGTGGCCTCGGGCCCGAACGGCCACACAAACAGGTGGGCGGTGCCGGCGTCGCCGCCGTTGCTGTCCGAGGCCGGTGCGCCGATCAGCGCCGCGCGCCAGCCAGGGCTCCCCGGACGCCCGAACGCCGCCACGGCCGCGCCGAACCGGCTGTCGTCCTCGACCCCGACGAGCGTCTGCTGGGCGGCCTCCGCGGCGACCCCTCCGCTGGGCGGCGTGGTGAACAGGAAGGCCCGCCCCTGCTTCGGGTAGCCGCGCTCGGCGTCAGGCTGGCCGGCCAGGATGTCGTCGAAGCCGTCGCCGTCGATGTCGCCGGTGGCGAGCGCGAGGCCGAAGAGGCGGTCGTCGTGGCCTCCGTAGAGGTGGTCGCCGTCAAACCGGATGGCCGCCTTGTCGTTCGTGACGGCGCGGACGTAGACGATGCCGCCCTTGCCGGGGCCGTCGGCGCTGGGGGCGCTCATGAGCGCTCGCCGCTCGGCGAAGCCGGCGAAGTGTCCGGCGGCGACCGCCGAGCCCATCCTCGGCTCACCCGGGACGCCGCACTCGTACCAGGACGGGGCGGTGTTGACGTCACGGGAGCCCGGCGCGAGCGGCCCGAAGTGAAACCAGGTCCGCCCGTCCTGTCCCCCGAAGCGGGGGCTGCCGACCATCAGATCGTCCACGCCGTCCCCGTTGAGGTCGCCGGCCCACCCCAGGGCCGCCCCCGTCTCGCTGCTGTGATCGCCGACGAAGATGGCGTCGGCCGCATCCGCGTCCACGTGCGCCGGCAGCAGGCACGCGACGTCGCGGCTGGTGCAGTCGTCGACGCGGCCGTTGCCGCACACCACCGGCGCGCCCGGGAAGACCGTCGGGTCGGCGTCGCAGTCCCCGCCGACGTTGACGATGGTCGCGCCGGCCAGCTCGGCGCAGTCGTTGGCCAGGACGCCTCCGAAGCCGTCCTCGTCGCGGTCGATCCAGGCGTCGAGGGGGCTGGAGGGGGTGTTGTCGATCAGGCCGTCGCAGTTGTCGTCGAGGCTGTTGCAGACCTCCGCCGCGTTGGGGTGGACGTCGGGGTTCTAGTCGTCGCAGTCATCGGCGTTGGCGACGAAGCCGGGGCTCGGCACGCAGGTCGTGGCGCCGCGGCGGTCACCGAAGAAGTCGCCGTCGTTGTGGCCGTTGTCCGGGGCGTCAGCGTCGGGAGTGGGGTCGGTGTCGGAGCGCCCAGAGGCGTCGGTCGGACCGGCGCCCGCGTCCGCGTCCGCGCCCGTCCCCTCCTCGATCGGGTCGAAGAACGCGCTGCACGCGGCGACGGCCGAGGCGCTCAGGAGCAGGGCGGCGAGCGCCGCGCGCCGTTGGCGTGCCGGAGGGTTGTCGTGGGCGCGGCGCAAGGGTTCTTGACAGTGTCTGGTTAACCTGCTAAATATTTATCGTCCCTGCTGGAACCTCGGCGACCAGGGGATGATATCGCAGGCTCAGGACATGGCGAGATGGACAGCATGAAGGGCAAGCCCAAGGTCGTGCGGGTGACCCGCACGGAGTTCGAGTTGGATGATGG